>Ga0111538_10010439_pt1 | contig 12353 bp, 9 predicted proteins | sample SoiMethybrSBSTD1_FD_79669 | JGI IMG/M metagenome (GOLD analysis project Ga0111538, IMG submission 79669) | Bulk soil microbial communities from a Populus tree surrounding site in Tennessee, USA - Soil MetaG P. TD hybrid SBSTD1 (version 2)... | ecosystem: Environmental > Terrestrial > Soil > Tree...
CCGCGGAAGCGGGCCACTCCGCCCCCCGCCGGCCGGGGGCGGCAACAGACCGCGCCCGCGTGGTTGACGAGCTGCTCGCCGGGGGGGACCCCGCCGTTGTCGTTGATGACCTGCAGCCGATCGATGTCGACGACGATGCTCGCCAGCGGGTCGTGGTAACGCTCGGCGCGCTTGAATTCCTCGCTCAAACGCGTGTGCAGGTAGCGGTAGTTGTAGAGGCCGGTCAGATCGTCGTGGACGCTCAGCTGCTCGAGCTTGGCGCGTGCCTTGGCCACGTGGTCATGGAGCTTTTTGATCCGCAGCATGGCCTCGACGCGTGCGATGAGCTCGCGCTCGTCGAACGGTTTGCAGACGTAGTCGTCGGCGCCGATCCTGAGGCCCTCGACCCTGCTTGCGGTGTCCGTCTTCACCGTGACCAGGACCACGGGCAAAAAGTTGTCGCTGGTCATGCCCTTGAGCAGCCGGCAAGCCTCGAGCCCGCTCAGGCGCGGCATCAAGATGTCGAGCAACACCAGATCGACTCCGCCGCGACCCACCCGCTCCACGGCCGCCTGGCCGTCCACCACGGTTTCGACGTTGAACCCATGCAGCCGCAGGATCCCGGCCAGCATCTCGCGCGTGATGCGATCGTCGTCGGCAACCACGATCGTCGAACCCAGCATCGAGCGCGAGATCGGCGGAGTCGTCGAGCTCGGCGGCTCGCTCCCGGACACCCATTCACTATCCGGCACGATCACCAAGATACCATGCCGCCCCCTCGACCGGCCGAGCGCGGAGGGCTCGCAAAAAGCCCGCTTACGGAAGCAGATCGACGGCGGCCCAGGCGTCCACGCCGTCGCGCCCGACGCGATGGCCCACCCAGGTCAGCACCGCCAGACACCCACAGCGGTGCCGATAAGCGAGCGTACCGCGGACCCCGAGCAGCTCGCGTGCGGTGGCATCGTAATCGAGGCCCGCGGCCGTCGCGAGAAAGTCCGTCCACGGCACGCCCATTAGCCCTCCCAGGGTCCAGCCCGGGCGATCGAACCAGCCATAACGGGCGTTGCGCCAAGCGCCGCTTTCGAGCCAGCGCGCCAGCTGCGGCTCGAGCTCCAGGCGGCCCTCCGCGTAGCCCTCGAGCTTCAGGCCGTCGGTGCGACCGATCCGGCCGTGGCCCACGACGGCGAGGGAGCGCTCGCTGTTCGGCAGCCAGGCGGCTTCCGAGCGAAGTGCCCACGTCTCGGCGTCCCCCGAAGCGCGCGCCGCCAACACCGGCACCAGGGCCTGCGGGTCCCCGGCGTAGCCGCCGGTCGCCTCGAGCGTCGCCGCAGAACGCCGGCCCCAAGCTCCCAACCGGGTTCGGAGCCCGCCCACGGCGGCGATCAGGTCAGCGTCGCCCACCGGCTCGACGGCTGGGAGTGGGAGCTCACGCGTACGCGCAAAAAGCCCCGTCCCTTCCAGAAAGGGTTCGATCCGATGGATCAGCGGATCGGCCTTTTCGCCGTAAGCACGTTCGAGCGGGAACCCGAGCTCGAGCTCGCCCCCGCCACGAAAGGCGCCACCGCTCCCCGCCTCGGTAACCGCGGCAACGAGTCGCTCGCCGGCAGTGAGCTCGGTCGTGAACGGTCCCGGCCGCGCGTCGAATCCGAGCTCACCGCGCTGCTCGATCAACGTGAGTGTGCCCGCGTCGGCATCGGTCGCCGTCGTTGCGGCCACCGACGCTTCCACCCGGCCGACGTCGTCCAGCGCAGAGCCGGCCCCCAGGTAAAACTCCGGGCCCAGCGTGCCCGGGTCGTCCATGGGCGCGCCCCGCCGATCCGTGCCGCTCACACCGGCGCCGAGCAGAGCGCCGTTCTCGACCAGCGCCACCGAGCCATCCAGGCGGTCGTAGCGGCGTGCCGCCGGCTCGAGCAGGATCGTCCCCGACAATCCGCGCGCGCCGCGGATGGCGTCGATCTGCCAGGCGCCCACGGCGCCGTCCTCCGACGCGACCGCACCGCGGGCGTCCACGGCCAGCAGGCTCTGGTTCAGGTGATCCCAGCGCACGGTGTTGCTGCTGGTCGCGGTTTCGAGCCGGCCCTGCAGGTCGACGCCGCCCTTGAAGTAGCCGGCGGCCTCCAGATCGATGCTGCTGCGCCGCCGATCGGGCGCGCTCGGACCAAAAGGGACATGGGCGCCGGCACCGGCGAGAAGACCGTCCCCGCCGCGCCACGCCACCTTCGGCGGCAAGAGCCCCGCGCGGTCGGGCGACCTCAGCCAGAAGTACGGCAGCCACAACACCGGGACCGACCCGACCCGCAACGTCGGTTTTTCGAGCAACAGGTCCGTCGGCGGCGCCGCGGTTGCCGACGCGAATCCGATCGATACCGGCGGATCCGCGCACGGGCAGAACGCGACGCGCCCTTCCCCGTCGACCACTATGCCGCGCGGACCGCGCGACAGACGCAAGCGGTCGCTGGTGAGCCGGTAGCGGTCGACGCGAACCACGACGTCGCGCGAAAGCTCGATCTGATCTCCTTCCCCCTCGATTTCGACCTGCCCCGCGCTGAAATCGAGGCGGTACGACGGGCGCGGCAGCTCGGGCGCGGGTTGCGGCGGATCCGCGCTCGCAGCGCGGACCACCAACACCGTGGCAAGCGCGAGCCAGCCCCTACGGCGCCGGGCCACGCGTGCCGGAGCTTCCGCGCGGAACCGCTGCCGCCGGGATCGCCTGATCGGTGCGGCCCTGCGACGGCACGACGCGGTCGGCATAGGTCCGCTGGGCACGCGGCAGCGTGATCTCGAGCAGCATCATGCCGTGAGGGCCCGTCGACACCTTGTGGGTCGGCTCGGCCGATTCGCGGAGGTCGAGCACGAGCAAAGCCCCCGCGCGATCAGGAACCAGACGCGCCCGCTCGAGCGGAGTGTTGAAGTGCGTCGTGACCAGTGGATGCGTGTTGTTGCGCACGCCGACGTGGACGCCGCTGAGCACGTAGGTGACGTGGCCGGCGGCGCGCCGTACCTGGACGTCCGCGGTACGCGTGACCCGGATCCACACGCGGCTGGTACCGTCGGCCGCCATGCGGAAGCCGGGATAGGTCGCGAGCGGCGCGTTGGGATCGATCTTGATGCGAGCGCTGCGCCGTTTGCTGCGTGGCGCCGGTTTTTCGGTCCACGAATAGCCGCCCGTGACGCCCGGGGCCGCCTTCTTGGGCGCGGCCGCGTCTCCCGACGGGGCGCCGGCGCTCCCCGCGGGTGCCGGCGATCCTGCGGGCGCGGGCGATCCCGCCGGCGGTGCGGGAGCGGTCGGGGCCGGCGCAGCGGGCGCAGGCGGCGCGGGTGTTTGCGCACCGGCGCTGCCGACGCCGATCAGCGCGAACAGCGCGAAAAGCCCGATCGCGCAGATCGCGATTGCCGAACGCTGCATCGCCCCATTCCAGCACGAGGGCGCACGGCGGCCAAGTTGCGAGGCTCAGTGCACGGAACCGGGGCCGCGCCGCGCGCTCTCGCGGCCGTTGGCGGTTCCGGGTGTGGCGCCGCCGGACAGGCTCTTCCAGATCTCGTCGAGATGGGCGATCGCCGTCAGGTAAAACCGTGCATCCGGGCTGTAGAACATGTTGCGCCGCTGGCCGTCGGGGCCGACCTGCCCGGTGATGTTGTTGTACCCGAAGGCCACCGTCATCTCGTCGAAGACCTGAAACGAGACCTCGGACGAGAAGGTGGTCACGACGGTGAAGTTCGTGCGATCGGATTGACGGCCGATGTCCGCGCAGCCGGTGAGCACGACGCCGCACAGCTGGTCGTTGTTCTCGGTATCGAATTTGTACTTCCACGTCGGAAGCCAGCCGACCTGGTTGCTCCACGACAAGCGATCGGTGATCGCGAGATCGGCCGACAACGAAAACTCCAGCTGATGCTCGGCGAACGCGAGCCCGGCGAGCTGATTGGTCGGCACCGACTGCCCGTTGAGCTGCATCCGGTTCAGGTTTAGATCTGCGGCGGTGGCTTCGGTGAACTCGGTGAACGTGTGCGAGTAGCCAGCAGTGCCGATGAAGATGACGTTCTGAAACGAGCTCGCTTTCGTGCCGCGGATCGGCACCGTCTGCCAGAGCGCCAGCCCTCCGCCCACGCCGATGATCTTGCCGACGGACGCGCTGACTTTCGAGGTCGGGAACGTCAGATCGGGGGCGTGCAAGCTGAGCAGCGTCTCGTATTCCTCATCGCCGTAGAGCACGCGCCCGTAATACGCGGACAGGAACGCGTCGGTGAGCGTCCATTCCCCTCGATCGGTCGTGGAGTCACTGTTGGTGAATTCGCGCGCGGCGCCGATCTCACCGCGCAAGCTGAGCTTCTGCTGTTCCTCGGAGACGAGGTAGTAACGGGGCCGGAAGACGAACGACCAGTCGTACGTGGGGTTCAAGCTCTGCACGTCGTCGCCGACGCCCAACGTCTGCGCGGTCGCCGACTGATCCCAGCGCAAGGTCGACTTCGCCCACTTGAGCCACGGCTCTCGCTTCGGCACTTCCGGCCCGGACGTCTCGGCACCACTGTCGGCTTGAGGCGGCGCGGTTTGGGCGTGCCACGAGAGCCCACCACCCGCGGCTGGTGCAGCGGGCGGAGCGGGTGCCGGTACCGGCGCGGGAGCCGTGGGTGGCGCCGCGGGTGCGGGCATGGGCGCTGGCGCGGGTGCGGGCGCGGGGGCGACGGGCGGCGGTTGTCCTGGAACAGCAGGCGCAGCGGGATCGACCGGCGCGCCCGGCGGCGTCACAGGCTGGCCCGGAACCGGTGCGGGCACCGGCGCAGCGGGCTGACCGGGCGCAGGAGGCGGCTGGGGCGCCTGAGCCAAGGCAGTGCCGGAGGCGACCAGGGCGATCAGCGCCATGCGGCACCTCGGGAGCCGGATGCTCATGGGCCCGATCAGATCACGTTCTCGGTGAAAGACCAAGACGATACGCGGCGCTCAAGCATGATCCATTCCGAGCCCTCACTACGTCACAAGGTGCCGTAAAGACGAAGAAATGGCTTTCCGCACGGCTCGGCGTCACTCGGCTTACACCGGTTTGGTCTCCCGCCGTTCGTAACCTGACGAAGCCGCGGACTGGCTCGGCACGCCGCACCTCCTTGTAAGATGCGGCCCCCATGGAGCCGACTCTCCCCGCCACCGAGATCACCGCCCTCCTCGGACGCGGCACCCATTTCGAGGGAAAGCTCTACTTCGAGGGCCGGGTGCGCATCGACGGCAGCTTTCGCGGCGAGATCAAGAGCCCGGACGTGCTCGTGATCGGCGAGGGCGCCGAGGTCCACGCCGAGATCGAAGTCGGCACCGTGATCATCAAGGGAGGCACCGTGGAGGGGAATGTCCGCGCTGCCCAATCGATCGAGCTCTACGTTCCGGCGAGAGTGAACGGGACGCTGCACTCTCCCGAGATATTCATGGATAAAGGCGTTCAGTTCACTGGAACGTGCACGATGGCGGATTTGTAGTCGTGTCCCAGCCGGCGGGCCGGAAGTGTTGCGCTTGCGCCACTATCGTAAACGGCCGGTCATGGCGGGGGGCCGGTTAACACCGGTGAAATCTGCGGGATTGTTGGATGATGCACGGTTTTTCGCGCGGGCATGCCGCGTGCAAACGCGAACGGAGGGCACCTGGCGCGGCGAAGCGCCGTATGATCCAGCGTTGCTCCCTCGTCTATTTTGCAGCTGACCCCCGAAGGAGATTCTTCATGATGAGCCGATCCTCTTTGTTCGCCCTGGCCGCCGCCGTTGGGCTTGCACTCGTTACTCCGAGTGCGGTCGCCAAGCCGACCGAGGAGGCGCAGCGCCTCATGAAGCTGCGTGACGCCGAACGTTACGAAGTCCAAACGCCGCACAGCAGCATCAAGGCCGGAGCAGCCCGCGTGCACGTCGCGGCACCGACCGACGCCGTGCGCAAGATCGTCACCGACTACAAGAACTATCCCGACTTCATCAGCAAGTTCGAGAAAGCCCACGTCGTCGGCAAAGAGGGCGACAAGACCGATGTCTACCTGCAGGTGCCGATCCTCAAGGGCGCCGCGAAGATCTGGGCCGTCGTGCGCTTCGATCCCCCGAAGAACGTCAACGGCGAAGAGCAGGTCTCGGGGTCGATGGTGAAAGGCAACGTAAAGCGGCTGGATGCCACCTGGCGCATCAGGAAAATCGACGACCAGAATACGCAGCTGAACCTCGAGCTTCTGATCGTGCCGAAACTTCCGGTGCCCGGCTCACTCGTGACCGGTGAGGTCGCTTACGCCGCGGACGAAGCGGTGATGGGCTCGCGCAACCGGGCCGAGAAAGAACAGCGCGACAAGAAGAAGTGAGGGTCGCGGGTCTGAAACTCGCCGGCGTTCTGGCCGCAGCATGCAGCCGCACGCCGGCGCCGGCCGCCGGCCAGCCTCCGGGCAGCGCGCCGGCAACTTCCCTGCCCGGCTCTGCCACGGCTGAGCCGATCACCTCGTCGCCTCCGGTCCTGCCCGATGGTTGCTGGGCCGGCTTTTCCAACGACGTCGATGCCGCGGCTTCCTCGCTGGCGCGGCTCGAGGCGCTGGCGCAGCGCTGCGCGAGCGGGCTCACCGCGCTCGAACCGAAGCCCACGCTGGTCGAGCTCCAGGCCGGACGGCCGCAGCGTCACGAATTCGAGGTGAAGAGCGGCGCCGGTTGCGTCCGAGTCCTGGCGAGCGGCGGCGCAGACAGTGCCGACATCGGGCTCGAGCTCGTCGACGCGCAAGGAATCGTGCGCCAAAGGGATACGCTTCGCGCGCCCTTCGCGCTCGTGCCGACGTTCGGTACCGCGTGCCTCGAGCCCGGAAAGTACGCCGCCGTGGTTTCGATCGCGCAGGGCAGTGCCACGATCGCCCTTGTCGCTTACGCCGCCGAGTGAGTCACTCGAGCAGCGACCAGAGCGCAGCGCCGTCGCGCTCGACGACAGCCACTGCTCGCCCGCGGCCGGCGCCGCGCTCCACCCGGAGCGGCGTACCTGGTGACCGCGTCACGGATGCCTTGATGCGGCCGTGTCGCTTGAGCGCCTGCCAAAATCCCTCGGGTATGTCCGGGGCATCGACGGCCAGCGCGGGGCTGTCGGGCAGTCCGGCCGAAGGCCGGCGCCCGCTCACTTGGGCGAGCGCGTCCAGGCGCCGCGCCAGCGCGCCGAGCTCGCTGCCGTCACCGAGCGCGAACAGCCGCCGCTTCGAGACGCTTTCAGCCCCGCCGAACAGTGGCGCATAAGCGGCGGCGATCGTCGCGGGCTCGCGCAACGACTGCCACGCCAGCATGGCGACGATCAGCCCCGCCGGCGCCCACGCCCGGGGAGCGCCCGCGGCACGACGGGCCGCGACCTCGACGCCGAGCGCCGCGGCGATCGCGAGAAACGGCAGCACGAGCTCCAGCCTCGGCGGGAACACCAGGAGCGGAGCCGGCGCGACGGCGGGGGCAATCGACGAGACGCACGTCCCGAGCACGACCAGCGCGCCGAGCGCCCGGCGATCGCGCTCGGGCCGGAGCCGTCCACTCGCGAAGCGGCGCGCCAGCGCGGGCTCTACGATCGCCCCGAAGCCGAGCGCCACCGCGACCAGCAGCGTGGTCGGCAGAGTCCAGATCAGCGCCGTGACGGCGTAAGCCAGCACCGGCGCCGAAACCGCGCCGGCCACACGCCCGTGGAACAACGTCTCTTGTACGCTCGGCGCGAGCACGGCAAAAAGCCCGCGCAGCGTCGTGATCGCGTTTTCGCTCACGAGCTCGGGACGGCACAGAAAGAACACCAGCGGGCCGAGCGGCACCGCGAGGATCAGCGCCGCGGGCACCGGCACCCGGCCGCGCCGCAGGAGCCGGCGCACGCTTCCCCAGTGTGCCGCAAAGTGGTGGAGCAGCAGCAGCACCGCGAGCCACAGCGTCGCCAGTGAAAGCGCGGCAGCGGCGCCGATCGCGATCGCGGCGCCGGCTGCCCAGCACAGGCGCCGGCGCCCCGAAACCTGGCTTCGAAGATAGAGCGCGATCGCGAGCAGCCACACCCCCGACAGCGCGGCCGGCCCGGTGGCGACACCGGCCGCGTGCAGCCAGCGCGGCTGAAACAACAGCAACGCCGCGGCCAGAACCGCCGCGAGCCGGCCCCGGCTCGGCAGCACGATCGCGTACACGAGCAGCGGTCCCAGCGCGCTCGCGACCAACCACGGCAAGCGCGCGCAGATCAGCGGATCGAGGATGCCGAGACGCCCCAGGCTCACGCGCGCCCAGGCCGCGAACAGCAGCACGAGCGCGGGCGGTGCGTCGGCGTCGGGCGAAAGCGCGCGGAGCTTCGCAGCGGACAGCGCGCCGAAACCCGTGCCGGCGATTTCGCGCACGAGGCGTTCTGCATTGTCGAGCGCGGCAAGCCGCGGCAACTCGCCGAACGCCGGAGCGAGCGCGCGCGACGCGAGACCGGCAGAGAGTACGCTGAGCAGCGCGATCGCCACGCCGATCGCGAGTCCGCTCCGCTTTTCGAAGCGCGCGAGCGCGCTCAACCGCGCACCGCCGCGACGACGGCTTCGACGACGGCCAGCGCCGGGAGCAGCCAGGCAACGAACTTCAGCACGGCGAGAGCGTAGCCGATTCGTTGCTTTTCCCGGGCACGGGGTTTAGCGAGGAGGCGATGATCGGCCGCGGCCCGCTTTTCGCCGCCCTCGCACTCATCGCGTGTCAGCGCCCCGCGGACGACCGGGCTCGCCCGGCGCCGCCGGATCAGCAGGTCACGGAGCTTGCGCCGACCCCCACCGCCGACGCCGCACTCGACGCCAGCGCAGAAGCCGGAGCGGCGGATTCCGCCGTGAAAGACGCCGCTTGCCCGCCGGACATGCTGCTGGTCGAAGGCAATTTCTGCCCGGCGGCGCTGGAGCGCTGCATCAAGCATCACGCGGAGTGGGAGACCAGGAAAGACGACCCGACCGTGAGCGAGCGCTGCCTCGAATACATGAAGCCGAGCCAGTGCCTGTCCAAGGAACGGAAGCGCCTGCGCTTCTGCATCGACGTCTTCGAGTTTCCGAACCGGCGCGGCGAACTTCCGCTCGTGCTCGTGCAGTGGCTCGAGGCAAAAAAGACGTGCGAGGCGATCGGCAAGCGTCTCTGCGATGAAGAAGAGTGGCTTTTCGCGTGTGAAGGCGAACAGATGCTGCCGCACGTTTACGGTTTCGTTCGCGACCCGAGCAAGTGTCAGATCGACCGCGCCTACGTGAAGCGCGACCGCCCGCTCAAGCGCTACGCGTCGTGCATGAGCGACCCGGAGTGCAAGGCGGCGTTCGAGAAGATCGACCAGCGCAAACCGGCCGGCTCGTTTCCCGAGTGCGTCTCGCCGTTCGGCGCCTACGACATGAACGGCAGCGTCAACGAATGGGTGAACCTTCCGGGCGCGGAGCCGCCCAATCGTTCGGGCCTCAAAGGCGGATGGTGGGGGCCGGTGCGCTCGCGCTGCCGCCCGACCGTGAAGTTCCACAAGGAGGAGGACTGGGGTTACGAAGCCGGCTTTCGCTGTTGCAAGAGCGCGAGCACGGGCGGCGCCGATGCTGGACGCTGACGCTCAGTCCTCGGTGTACTTCTTGATCAGCTTCGCGTAGCGGGGGTCTTTACGTAGCGGCGGAAACTCGCTCTGCGTGCGCGAGCGGCGCACCCAATCGTCGAGCGAGTGGTGGGCGCGCAAGAACTTCGGGCGCTGCAGCGACTTGGCGATCTTGAGGCACTCCTCGAAGTTTTGAACGCAATTGTCGACGTCGCCCTTGAGGCAGTACGCCCGCGCCAGGTGATAGAAGACCTCGGCGCTGTTCGGCCATTGCTGCTTGGCGACCTTCAGATGACGGAACGCGTCGTCCGGCTTTCTGAGCCGGAGCTCCGCGTACGAGCTGTCCATGCGCAGGTAGTAGTGATCGCGCTCCGGCAGCTTGCAGCCCTTGTCCTGCAGTCGCTCGGCCTCGGCGTAGAACGCGAGCGCGGCTTCCGCCGACTTCGTGTAGGCGGCCTTGTCCTTGTTGTCGGCCTCGTAGAGCGCGATGTAGCCGCGCCAGACCCGCAAGGTCGCGCTGTTCGGGTAACGCGCGATCAGGTTCTCGAAAAGTTTCTTGCTGGTTGCGTAGTCCTTTTCGTCAGCGGCCGAGATCGCAGGCCGGAGCTCGCCCGGCTGTGGATCGACGCTGATTCCGTCCGGGCACGGTCCGCTGGGCGCCGCGCTCACCGGCGGCGGCGCGGAATCGCCGGAGTTTTTCCCCTTGCAAGCCAAGAGCGCCAACAGGATCGGGAGCGCCAAGAGAGCGCTGCGACCGAGGCGTCGCCCGATAATCCGCATCGCGCTTCTCGAATACCAGGGAGACGCACCCCGCAGCGTGGCAAAACGAAAGGGCCCGCCCTCGCGTTCCTGCTTGCGCGTCGCGTTAGGACGTGGCCCAATAGCTGCAGGTCTGAGCAGGTAGACAAAGCTACGATAGCCCCCATGTTGCCACGTTACCTCCGCGGAATTTTCCCGCGGTGTCAGGGCGGACTTACCTCCGCCGTCTTTCCGAGCTCAGACTGGAGTTGAGAGATGAGCTTCCCGCCCCGGTCCGGACTCTACGACCCCCGTTTTGAACACGATGCTTGCGGCGTCGGCTTCGTCGCCAACATCAAGGGCGAGGCGTCGCACGACATCGTCCGCAAGGGGGTCGACATCCTGTTGAACCTGGTCCATCGCGGCGCCTGCGGCTGCGATCCGCTGACCGGTGACGGCGCCGGGATCCTGCTTCAGATTCCGCACGCCTTCTATAAGCGTGAGCTCGAAAGCCACGGCATCAAGCTGCCGGAACCGGGCCAGTACGGCGTGGGTCTCGTGTTCTTGCCGCGCGATCGCGCGCAGCGTCGCCGCTGCCAGCAGATCCTCGAGGACAAGATCTTCGGGCTCGGCCAGAAGCTCATCTGCTGGCGGCAGCTCTCGGTCGACGAGACGGCGCTCGGGCCGATGGCGCGCTCCAGCGCTCCGGTGATCGAGCAGGCCTTCATCGGCGTCGGGGACGGCGACCAGCGCCTGTTCGAGCGCAAGCTGTTCGCGATCAGGAAATGGGCGGAGCGCACCGTGCGCGAGAGCACGATGCCGGAGAAGGACCGCTTCTACATCCCGAGCCTCTCGTCGAAGACCATCGTCTACAAGGGCCTCCTGCTCGCGGAGCAGCTCACGCGCTTCTATCGGGAGCTCGACGACCCGGCCATGGAGAGCGCACTCGCGCTCGTGCACCAGCGTTTCAGCACCAACACCTTCCCGACCTGGGAGCTCGCACAACCGTTTCGGTTGCTTGCTCACAACGGCGAGATCAACACCGTGCGCGGCAACGTGGCGTGGATGGGCGCGCGCGAGCAGCTGTTCGACGGGCGCGTGTTCGGCGAGGACTTGCGCCACATTTTGCCGACGATCACCCCCGGCGGCAGCGATTCGGCCTCGCTCGACAACGTGGCCGAGCTCTTGTTGATGGCGGGCCGCGAGCTGCCGCACGTGATGATGATGCTGGTGCCCGAGGCCTGGCAGAACGACGAGCTCATGCCCGCACACAAGCGGGATTTCTACGAGTACCACTCGTGCCTGATGGAGCCGTGGGACGGCCCCGCGGCGCTCGCGTTCACGGACGGCAAACGCATCGGCGGGATCCTGGACCGCAACGGGCTCCGGCCCGCGCGCTGGACGGTCACCAAGGACGGCCTCGTCGTGCTCGCTTCCGAGACCGGCGTGCTCGAGATCGCGCCCGAGAACATCGAGCGCAACGGGCGCCTCGAACCGGGCCGCATGTTCCTCGTCGACACGGAGCTCGGACGCATCGTCGAGGACGAGGAGATCAAGGACAGCGTCGCCAAGCGCCGGCCGTACGGAAAGTGGCTGCGCGAGAACAAGATTTCGCTGAGCGAGATCGACCACAGCCCGCCTTCGATGCCTCCGCCGGCGAGCGAGCAAGCGCTCCTCCTGCGCCAGAAGGTCTTCGGCTACACGCAGGAGGACCTGCGCTTCCTGATGGCGCCGATGGCGCAAGCCGGAGAAGAGGCGATCGGCTCGATGGGCACGGACACGCCGCTCGCCGTGCTGAGCGATACGCCCCAGCTTCTGTTCAGTTACTTCAAGCAGCAGTTCGCTCAGGTCACCAATCCCGCGATCGATCCGATCCGCGAAGAGCTGGTGATGAGCCTCAAGAGCTACATCGGCGGCGAAGGCAACGTCCTGTTCGAGCTGCCCGATCAGGCGCAGATGCTCGAGCTGAAGCAGCCGATTTTGATGAACGCCGATCTCGCGAAGTTGCGCGACACCCATCGGCACACGATTCGCCTGCCGCCGACGCTGCCGATGTTGTTCCCGGTGCGAGAGGGCGGCGCCGGGCTGAAATCCGCGCTCGACGAGCTCTGCCGCA
>Ga0111538_10010440_pt1 | contig 12352 bp, 13 predicted proteins | sample SoiMethybrSBSTD1_FD_79669 | JGI IMG/M metagenome (GOLD analysis project Ga0111538, IMG submission 79669) | Bulk soil microbial communities from a Populus tree surrounding site in Tennessee, USA - Soil MetaG P. TD hybrid SBSTD1 (version 2)... | ecosystem: Environmental > Terrestrial > Soil >...
AGGGAGTGGCGGATGGGTGCGAGCGGGTTCCGCAACTCATGGGCGAGCATCGCCAGGAATTCACTCTTACGGCGGTCCGAGTCGCGCAACGCGTCTTCCATCTCCTTGCGCGCGGTGATGTCATAGAAGCAATTGATGGCTCCCATGATGTCTCCGCGTTCGTTCTTCAACGGACGGATATTCACGATGACGGTGATCCGCGAGCCGTCGGGCCGTTCGATGAGCACTTCCGCGTCGCGCGCTTCCGATAAGGTGCCGGCGATGACTTCGGCCATCGGACACTGCTCGTGCGGCATGAACCGGCCGTCCGGACGGAACAACTTGAACGATCCGCAAAAGCGCTTGTCGGTATCGCCTAGCGCTGGCTCGCAGCCCCACAATTCCACTGCGCGGCGGTTGAATTCCTGAATCACACCGGAGGCGTTACAGGAATAGACGGCGACAGGACCCAACTCGAACAACGTACGATAGCGTTCTTCATTCCAGCGCAGAGCGGCGTCCGCCCGGCGCTCAGTGGCCCCATACTCCAATTCGACCGATTCGTGCATGGAGTAATTCATGTTCAACCTCGTGCGGCGCCTGTCGCTGGCGAGCTTGCCTGGTTCAGCTAAAGGGACGCGTTCGTCGGCCTCAAGAACTAACGCCGGCGGCCCCTTACTCCAGGTACTCTTTTGACGAACGGGATGCATTGCATCGTAGCCAAGCGGGCCATTCACGACTGTCTAAAAGAGGACACGAGAACGCGTGGCGACGCACGACCGGGGTTTTCGCAGTGGAGCAGATGCGAAGGTTAGCCGAAACGTAGCGTTTCAACAGGGAAACGGCACTCTGCGGATGAGTTCGCTGCCAGCGAACCCGCCGGCGTATCAGTCGCTCGTCGCCCGCCACGCCCTGCGCTGCTGCGATCGGGGACGAGACGGCGTTCGGTCCGGTCCGGAGCGGCTATTCACGCCTACGCCGCTGTCGCGGGTGACTATTCGCTCGTCGCCAATTGCATTCGTGGGCTGCTGAACATGAGCTGCGCAGCGCCCTAAACACGGTACGCGCGGCCGAAGGGGGGACAACGAGCAGCTCGGCGAGGGGCTTCGCACACGCCCTACGTGCAGCCGCGCATGAGGAAAACTAGAAACAGGATCGACGCCGGCACGCCCATCAGCCAAAGAACGATGTACCCGATCGCCCCCCGTTCGGAGTCGTCCGGTGTGATGTCCGTGGTTCCGACTTCGAGGTCTCCGTCCCAATGTGCCTTCTGCATCACAGGCCTCCCGCGTCGTGCTTGTGCAAGTGGCATTCCGCAATCGCGGCGCGACGACGGCGATGGCAGCCTCTGTGCAGATGAACTTCTTCGTCCATCACCCGTCACACCGATGACTCGTTCTCTGAGGTCCCGTATATGAGCAGCATGAAGTTCATCCGCAACGCCGTCATCGTCCTTGCCTTGTCATCGGTCGCGTTTGCGACCAGTGCCTGCCCTGATAAGGGTCCAGCTCAGAAGGCCGGTGAGAAGATCGACAACGCCGTCGACAAGACCAAGGACGCGGCAAAAGACGCGACGAAGTAGGCAACCACGCCTGGACGCCGTCGCTGGCCGATGCTGAACATGAGCACGGCAGCACCCAAGAAACGGCGTTCCTGCAACCCCCTTAGAAAACCAGAAGACTGTCAGGGCTACGGCCCGCATGGATAGCTCACGAACGTGCTCCAGTCACCACCTGGCGCGTATGTTGCGACAACACTCGGCGTGAAAGGCGAATAGCGGGACCATCGCTCGAGGAGTGATGGCGTTGCCAACCACGGCAGAGCAAGACCCTCCACTGAGCAACCTCTGAGCAACCCTCAGCAGTCGAACCAGACACTGGACACCGCGCTGTCGCAGACCTGCCACAGCCGCGTCGGTCACACAGGATCGAAATCTGGACACATGTCTGGACATGATCCGCCGCAACAGTTCGCGAGCGAATGAGAGGACACGATGCATAAAGGTCGATTTCACCGAGTCATCAACACGCTGCTCTTGAGCGGCGCCTGCAGCCTGATCGCACTTCCGGCGATCGCGCAGCAGACCCCGCCAGACAATACGAAAGTCAACAAGGCCGATCGCCCCAAGGGTGCCGTCACCGCCGATCAACAGAAGGAAAACGCGAGTGATCGCGATCTGGCGAAACGGATCCGGCAGTCGGTCGTTGCCGACAAGTCGCTGTCGACCTACGCCCACAACGTGAAGATCGTCGCGCAGGGCGGACAGGTCACCATCAAGGGGCCGGTCCGCTCGGAGGCCGAGAAGAAAGCGATTGAGACCAAGGCGACCGAGATTGCCGGCGCCGGCAAGGTCAGCAACGAGATCACCATCGCGCCTGCGGCCGCACCGAAGACACCCAAGAGCTAACCGTTTCAGGTGGATTACTACGCACCCTATCGGGGCCAATTCAACCACGAGGAGATCGCAATGGCAGACAAGAAGACTTCAGTATTCGCTATTTATCCCAGCCTCACGCAGGCTGAACAGGGTGTCGACGCGCTCGTGCGCGGCCGTTTCTCGAACGACGACATCTCGGTGCTCGCGCCCGATCAGCAGGGCACCAAGGATTTCGCTCACGAAAAGCACACCAAGGCGCCGGAAGGCGCGACGACTGGCGTGGCCGCCGGCGGAGCGCTTGGTGGGACGCTCGGGCTGCTCGCCGGCGTCGGCGCGCTGGCGATTCCGGGGCTCGGGCCCTTCATTGCGGCGGGCCCGATCATGGGCGCGCTGGCCGGCCTCGGTGTCGGCGGCGCCGTCGGCGGGTTCGTCGGCGCGCTGGTCGGCATGGGTGTGCCGGAGTACGAAGCGCAGCGCTACGAAGGCCGAGTCAAAGATGGCGGCGTGCTGCTCTCCGTCCATTGCGCGACCTCCGATGAGATCACGCGGGCAAAGAAGATCCTCGAGCAAACCGGCGCACAGGACATCTCTTCGTCCGGCGAGAAGACGGGCGAGGCCTACGCGACGGCCACGCCCGACCGCACCAGAATGTAGTTCCGCCTCGGCGGTGCAGGAGGTTCACTCCTGCGCCGCTCCAAAGATCCAACAGTCACAGGAGAAGTCATGGCCGAAATGAGTTCGTTGAAAGACCTGTTCGAAGATGAACTGCGCGATGTGTACGATGCGGAAAAACAGATTATCAAGGCGCTCCCCAAGATGATCAAGGCAGCGAATACACCGGCGCTCTCGAAGGCGCTGGCCGCCCATCTGGAAGAGACGCGTGGACAGCTCGTCCGGTTGGAGAAGGCGTTTGCGTCGCTCGACTTGCCGGCGCGAGGCAAGCACTGCTCGGGTATGGAAGGGATCCTTAAAGAGGGGAAGGACCTCCTCGAAGAAGACGGCCATGCGGCGGTGCTCGACGCCGGCTTCATCGCCGCTGCTCAGCGCGTCGAACACTACGAGATCACGGCCTACGGCACGTTGATCGCGTGGGCGAAGACGCTCGGTTATCGCGATGCGATGTCGCTTCTGCAAGCCAATGAGGGCGAAGAGAAGGCAGCCGACGTCAAGCTGTCGAAGCTCGCCGAGTCAGGCATCAACGCCGCAGCTGCGGCTGGACAGGATACCGAAATGGTCGCGGACGCATAAGCCACTCCCAACCACGCCGGCGCGGCGAGTGCCGCGACCGGCGTGAACAGCCCCAGGTCGGTGCCGTCTCGTTCCCTCAACAGAACGATACTCACCGCTCAATTTCAGTGAACGTGCATCGTCTGCGCGGAGATCGAGATGGAAGCCACCCCGACATCGTCGATGCTAGCGCCCGACACAGCCATGCCCGCGGCAACATTGACATCGGCTCCATCCCAGGTCACCCGCAACGTACAGACAGTTGCCGCCCTCGAAGCCGAATCCAGGGCGCAGCGCGGTGCGCTCGATCGGTTCAGTGACCGGGTCTCAGGCTTTGCGAGCAGTACGGCGTTTCTGTTGATTCACGTCGTGTGGTTTGCCGGCTGGATTGCGGCCAATGTCGCTGCCAGAAACCCTGTGGACCCGTACCCGTTCACATTTCTCACGTTCTTGGTGTCTCTGGAAGCGATCTTCCTCACGAGCTTCGTCCTGATCAGCCAGAACCATCTGGAGACACAAGCGCATCGCCGTGCCGCGCTCGATCTTCAGATCAATCTGCTGGCGGAGCGGGAAATGACGAGCGTGCTTCGAACCGTGTCGGCCATCGCCGCCCACCTGGGACTTTCGGACGAGTGCGACGATGACGAGTTGAAGGAATTGATCGAAAAGACCGATCTAGGGGCTATCGTGAAGACGGTTGACGATCAGGCGACCTCCGCCGCCGGGCTGCCGCATTCGTCACCAGTGAACCAATCAACGCGCAAGGGCTAACGCCAAGACGTGAATCGCATGATGACTGACGCTAAGACATTCGTGACAAGAAACCCCGACCCGTCGCTGTGCATGGCGGCGGCGGTTGGCTTCCTGGTCGGACGAACGATCACACGCGATTGATAGCCGCGAGGACGCAGCAGATGGATTGCTGGGGGTGATCTTCGGAGACGATAGCGACCAGCTCGGCTCGAACATTCATGAACTGAAGCGGCGCGTCGATGCGGCCACGGACTGGCGGCAGAAGTTTCGCTTGCGGCCTTTCGTCTTCCTCGGCGCCGCGATCGTGGGCGGTGCCGTCGCGGCTGCCATCCTCCGCCGCACACACTCGCCGCGAGCGGTCACGGCTGAAGCTCCCGGTGTCCCCTTGCTTAGCTCTGAAACAGTCCCTTCGCCGCGCAACCGGGGCTTCGATGTCTGGGACAACGTGAAGATCGCAGCTATCAGCCTGGCGGGTACCCGACTGAAAGAATATGTGGACCAAGTCCTGCCGGGATTTGACGAGCATTACCAGCGCGCGGAGCGCGGCGTTGACATGTGAACAGTCTCTGTCAGAGACGTGTCAGACTGCAGCCGGATCAGGGTCTTGGTCGGCGGCAATCTCGACGGCGTCGCGCTGAATGCCGGCGAGCATTGTTCGGAAGATGACGCCGTGAAACGGCACCACGGCGTACCAATAGAGCAATCCGGCCAGGCCGCGAGGTTCGAAGAGTGCGGTCTGGCAGAGCGTGCACGCCGAATCCCCGTCTGGAGCCACACGAAAGTCGAGGAGCGCCTGGCCTGGCAGTTTCATCTCTGCGCGCAATGACAGCGAGCGATCCCGTTCGATGCCGACCACACGCCAGAAGTCGAGGGCGTCGCCGTAGCGCAGGAGATCAGGATGTCGACGGCCCCGACGCAGCCCAGGCCCACCCGCCCGCTGATCGAGCCAGCCCCGGAGCCTCCACAGCCAGCTGGTGTTCCAGCCGCGCTCTCCGCCGACGCGGCACACGGCACGAAAAACAGCGCGGGAGGGCAGCGCGATGGCGATCTGGCGCACATCGCGGAAGACGGTGCCGCCGGACCAGTCCGGATCGCCAGTCATCGGGCCAGCCATCGACCAGTGCGTTTCCACCAGATGCGCCTTCACCTGGCTGAGCGCGGCGTGAATCGACTCTCTGACGTCGAGCAGTGCCTGCGGAATGTGCCGGGTGATGCGGTCGTCACGACATACCACTTCGTTCTTGAGACCCTCGGCCAGCGGACGCGCAATGCGGTGGCTCAACGGCGTGACGAGTTGAATCCAATGTGAGCTCAGTCGCGGCGTCAACAGGGGCACCGGGATGATCCATCGGCGTGGCAGGCCCAGTTCCTCGGCCATGATGCGCATGATGTCCCGGTAGGAGCGGATCTCCCGGCCCCCGATGTGGAAGACCTCACCGGTCGTGTCGGCTACGGACAACACGCCCACCAGGTAGTTGAGGACGTTCTCGATGGCGATTGGTTGACAGCGAGTGCTGACCCAGGTCGGCGTGATCATGACCGGGAGGCGATGCACCAGGTAGCGTAGGATTTCGAACGAGGCTGAGCCCGACCCGATAATCATGGCGGCGCGCAGCACCGTGACCGGGACGCCAGTCGAGGCCAACGCGGTCTCGACATGCCGCCGCGACTCCAGATGTTCACTTAGCCCGGGCCCCATCTCACCCAGGCCGCCCAGATAGATGATGCGGCCGACGCCAGCATCCCGTGCCGACGCGGCGAATGTGAGGGCCAGAGCGAGATCTTGATTCGCGTACGCCCGGTCACTCGACATCATCGAGTGCACCAGATAGAAGGCCGCGTCGCAGCCGGCGAGGTCGCGGGTGAGCGAGGTCTGATCGGCGAGATTCGAAGGCCAGACCTCGACGCGAGGGTCGTTTGTCCAGTCCCGTCCTTCGAGCTTCCTGGGTGACCGTACCAGACAGCGTAGGCGATGGCCCGCCTCGAGCAGGCGCGGAGCCAGTCGGCCTCCAACATAGCCGGTTACGCCGGCGATCGCGACACGATTCATTTAATCGCTCGCGAGGCGTAACGAATCGGTCCTACTGGCGTTTGAGCACCCGCCCCTTATCGAGACCGAATGAGGGCGAGCTGCGCGTCCCGCCAATCGCGATGGGGATGGCACTCCCGCCGCCGTTCTTGTTGAAGAGGAGATCGACCGGCTTCAGAAGTTGACTCGTGACCCCAGTCGTCATCTCCGAAATCTTTGCGTCGGTGACCGCCGTACCGGCGAAGGCGATCCGCTCAGAGACCAGGCCGTAACTGCCGTTCAAACGAATCGCCGCGCCCGGCACACCGAACGTCAGGTCGGCGATGTCGAGACGGCCATCAGCGAGCTTGAACGCACCAGCAAACTGCGACGACACCGTCTCGGTCTTCTGACCGCGATTCTGGCCTCGCGTCCGGTGACTGAGCTCGTTGATCCGACGTTGCACGTCGTGATTCGTGAAGCGCGTGTCGGCGATGGCAAATGTGCCGTCAAGGAGAAGCTTCTGGACGACATCCCGCTCGCCGGGCGGAAGGACAAACTTCGTGCTCAGCCTCAGGGCGCCGGTCATCGGCGGCTGTGGCCCTTTGACAGCCATCTGCAACACATCTTCGAGCCGCGCCTGGTCCATGACCACGTCCAGGCTCACCGTCCGGCCGGGGATGCCTGGCGTGCCGACGACAGCGCCCTTCGCGACAAGCGAGGTCTGCAGGAACGAGGCGTGAATCTCATTCAGGAAGGTGTTGCCGTTCGTCCCGTCCACGGTGGCAGCGTAGGTCGCGTGAAGCGGCATCGGATGACCGCCGGCCGCAACGGTGAAATCCGGCGTATCGGTCTCCCCATGGATCTCGATTCGCTCGAGCGTGCCGCCAAAGTCGCCTCGAGCGGACAGGATCCCCGAAATACCCTTGAAGACTCCCAGATCCGCATGCGCGAACGTGAATCGGCCCTCCAGAGGCGTTTGGCCAGGCGCCTCACTGGACCATGGCCCAAAGGATCCGGATGTGTCGATGTCGCCGGGGGGAACGGCGTTCTCGAGGGTTGCGACGAAGGGCATCGGGCCATCCAGCGACACCGAGCTCATGCGCAACCGGTGGATGCTCCAGACCTTCGGCGGCTTCTCCGGATCACCAGGAATCAGGACGAGCCGGGCTTTGTCGGACCGTAGTTCATCGACAACGAAGGCGCGTGACCCGTTCTGGCTCGCGATGCGGCTCGTCGAAGCGGGAGGGTGATCGGTTCTAGCGTTATCGCGGTTGCGATCCGGTGGAATCTCGATGTCCAGTCCCTCGACCGTGACCCGGGCGATGTGTTTCCGGAGGAGACCAAACACGTTTCCTTCGGCCGAAAACCTGTCAATCGCAATGAGCGGTGGGACGTCGCGCCGACCCTTGTGCCGGATGGAGAGTCCATGACCCTCCGCGCGAAACCATGGCAGCACTCGCAGACGTAGATCTGCTATTTCGACTTCGGCATCGAGGCGCGCAGCCAGGACATCGATGGCCTTTCGACGAGCGGTTTCAGATGAAAACGGCACCACGGACGCTAGCGCAACGAGGAATCCGGCGACGAGCACCGCGGTCCCAATCGACGTGCTGAGCCATGGGTGCTGGCGGAGGGCGTTCACGTTCGAGCGCTCATCACGGGCCTGTGACGTTTCCGACTAGATGCGTCCACTCAGCGCCAGGAGCAGGAGAACGAGGACGACAAGTCCGAGCGTGCCACTCGGCGCATATCCCCAGCTCCGGCTGTGCGGCCATGCCGGAACGGCGGCAATAAGCATCAACACGAGTATCACAAGCAGTACGGCAATCATGGTTGCTCCAGTCGCAGGTTAAACGTCGACTTGAGCGTGTTGATAGGCAAACGCATGGCCAACCGCATCGATGAAATTGCTGAAGCAAAGCAGCTCTGCAGCATGTTCCAGTCGCGACGGGGTCCCGCGCGCTGCCAGATTCAGGTAATCCGCTCCCTCCCAAGGGCCGCATTCGCCGATTCGTTGAATCGACAGGGATCGTATAACTGACGGCCGCCGCGGGCACGACGGGCGCCACCACTCGAGGAACGATGAAGGCCAGCCTGCTCGCCGTCGCTGAGGGCCTGGGCCGCCACACCCTGGCCCTGTGATCCACCACTACCAATCCGTCCGCCTCCAAGGCATCGTGGTGTTCCATTTTGAACAGAGAGCGATCGCTCAGGTCGATACACTTCCTTTTCGCGCCGATGACCGTTCATCTCGTGAATCCGAGCCACCTCTCCTTCGGCATCGGCGTGATCACGCCGCGGTGGCTGTTCGTCCTCGCTGCCGCGACGCCGGCGACGTTTGGATGCCCGCGGATCACGGACGAAACCCTCGAGCCCTTCGACGTGAACACGGTTCAATCCGGCGATGTCGTCGGGATCGGCATTCACACCGGCAACGCCCTTCGCGGATACGAGCTGGGCAAGCTGGCGAGGGCCCGCGGGGGCACGGTGATCTTTGGCGGCGTGCACGCCACGCTCTATCCCGACGAGGCGCTCAGTCTCGGGGGAGCCCACGCGGTCGTCAAAGGCGACGGCGACATTGCCTGGCCACTCGTGCTCGGGGACGCGGCACGCGGTACTTTGCAGTCCGTCTATGAGGCCGGACGGGTCGCTGCCGATCGATTCGTCTCGGCGCGCTGGGAACTGTTGCCGCCGGGACGCTACATGTGGGGCTCGGTGCAAACCGTGCGCGGCTGTCCGAAGCATTGCTCGTTCTGCTCGGTGTGGCGCACCGACGGCCAGGCGCCCCGCCAACGTCGGACGGACGTCGTCGTGGAAGAAATCGTCGAGCTCCGCCGACGAGGCTTTCGCTTCGTGGCGCTGGCCGATGACAACTTCTACCCCGTCACGTTGACCGATCTCGCCCTGGCGGAGCGTCAGCAGAACGTGTCGCGTCTCGAACAGCTGCGGGCGCTGCGCGCGGAGCGCTTCGAGCTGATGGATCGGCTCGCGCAACTGCCGCCAGACATGGTCTTCTTCACGCAGATCACGATGGAGGCCGCCGAAGACCCGGCTTTTCTGACCGCCATGCGGCGGGCGAACATCAAGGGGGCCCTAGTGGGCGTCGAAGCCGTCACACCCGAAGGGCTCAAGGATGTGTACAAGGGTTTCAACGACGTCGGTGAGGCGTTGGTCCAACGCCTGCGCACCTTTCGTGATCACGGCGTGCATGTCCTGGGCTCGTTCATCTTCGGGCTGCCGAGCGATCGCCCCTCCACCTTCGCTGCGACCGCCGACATCGCCGATCGCGCCGGGCTGGCCTTCGCACAGTTCGTGATGCTCACGCCCTATCCTGGCACCGTCGACTTCGCCGCGTGGGAGAAACGCCTCGGCGACGACGCGGCCCGCATTGCCGGCATCCCGATCACGCGCCACTGGTTGATTCCACAGGCGCAACGGCCCAAGGTCTACGCGCCGCACCCGGTGATGTCCCCGGACGAGATTCGCGCCCGCACACAGGCCGTGTGGGACCAGTTCTACAGTATGGGGCGAATCTGGCGGCGATCGAAATGCACGCCGACGGTTCGCGCGAGGCTCGCGTTCGTGCTGCTCTCGAAGCTGTACCGCCAGATGTATGCGAACACCGGCATCGCCACCGACAGCGCGCGGGTGAGCCGCGCGAATCGCTGGGCACGGCTCATCGCCAGGCCGTGTCGGTATCTGTTCACGGCCCGCCCGTTGCCAGGCCTTCAGCGACCTCGACCCGGTCCATGGGTGCATGATTTGCGCGGACATTCATAGTGGCCGCGGCTCGCGGCACAGCGGCGGTCCGAAGCGGAAATCGAGCGCCTCCAAGGCGGCACCTTTACGATTGAGCTGCCGTTGCCGGCAAGACTTGAGCGTTCCGCAACCACCCCAGCGTGTCGACGCTTCCTTCCCGCGTACCAAGAGTCATTGCCGCCATTTCAACGGACCAATAATCGTCGTCTACACGTGGCGCGACGCCAGGACATCGCGTATCTCCAGGCCAAGTGCATCAGGCAGGCACGGCTTCAGCAGAAAACGATCGCACCCCGCGTCATCGTAGGTCTGCGCAACCGAGCCAGACATCTGGCTGGTGAGCACGATGATGCCGGCCGCCCGCGTCCGAGCATCGTCACGAAGTCGGCGCGTCAGTTCCAGCCCGGAGATCCCGGGAAGGTTGACGTCCGCGACGATCGCGTCCGGGTGAATCTGGCAGGCGCGAGCAAACGCATCTTCGGCATTTTCGGCGGTGACCGGCTGAAATCCCATCGCCAGCAGGCCAAGCGCATACATCGCCAGCGTTTCTTGGTGGTCGTCAACGATCAAGACGACGGGAGGATTCGGTGACACGCGGTAGAGCCCCTCGATCTGATGGCCGATAGAAGTAGCCTACTCCGCGCACGAGGCGAGAACTGTCGCCAAGGCGACAGTTCCCCCCTTACAGACCGAGCCGATTGAAGTGCTGCTTGACCGTCGCGTAGCACTCACAAGACGCCGACTCCAAGCTCTGCCGGTCGAGTATCGTGATGTGACCGTGGAGGTATTTGATAAGTCCGGCCTTTTGCAGCACTCCCGCCACGGCCGTCACGGTCGGTCGCGTCGACCCCAACATCATCGCCAGGAACTCGTGGCTCAAGTGAAATTCATTTCGTCGCACGCGGTCGTGAGTCATCAGCAGCCATCGGCAGCACCGTTCCTGGACAGGATGCAACGCCATGCACGCCGTGGACTGCATCATGAGCGAGAGCAGACCTTGTGAATATCGCTGAACGCAATCGAAGAATGCGCCCCGTCGGCCGAGTTCGTCGCGGAAGACGTCAACCGGCATGACTTCGGCGTCGGCACCCGGAACCTGCATCATGGCTTCGCCGCTCACGATGCCGTCGCCGAACAGCGCATTGAAGCCGATAAACCCCTCGTCGCCAACCGTCGCTATCTCGACCATTGAACCGTCTCGCATCACGGTCGTCATCGATGCGACGCCTCCGTTCGGGAAGAACACCTCACGCACCGGTGTATTCGCGGGATGGAAGACGTGTTTGACCTCTGCCGGAATCGTTTTCAGATGAGGGCGGAGACGTTGGAAGTCCGCGAGGGGCAAACCGGCCAGAAGCTTGTTCGCCGGGCGACCATCGCCGGGCGAAGAACGAAGTATCGTCGCGCGTTTCGCCATGACGGACTCCAGACTCACATGCCTCGATGAGTCTGGGCGTGACCGAACTCGCGCGAAGGCGGCGGCAGGCTCAAGAAAGCGGTTCACCTGCAGTATCGCACGTGCGACGCCGTGGTGAACTCGTCCATTCGATTGCCAACGCGTGTGGATGGGCGCCGCCGTGTGGCTTCGCGACGAAGTTTCGCTCCCTCAGGCGACGTGCAAAACGGCACAGGCAAGCGACGTAGGAGCAGGCAGACTCAAGACACCAGGCGAGACAGCGCTATCGTGCAGCTTTCCCACCTGAGAAGAGTGAACTTCATGAGCAGTGATCGTCCGGCAATTGGCCCGCCCGAGAGTCCGGCCGGAAGCCAGAAAGCGCCTGAACCCTTGCGCGGGCTCTGGCGACGGCAGCCTTTGTGGCTGATCTTCCTCGCGGTGATGATTGCCAACTATGTCGTGGCCCACCTCTTCTTCCCAGCATCGTCGTCAATTACCGTCCCGTATACGTTCTTCAAACAGCAGGTGCAGGCGGGCAACGTCGAGAACCTCAGCAGCACGGGTGACTCGATTCGAGGCACCTTCAAAACGGAGGTGACATACCCGCCTCAGAGTTCGACGGCGAGCCCGCAACTACCCAACCAGCCCAAGGGAGCCACTTCTACGCAATTCGTCACGCAGCGGCCAGTCTTTGCCGACCAAGATCTGGAGAGGCGCCTGGACGAGACCGGTGTTGTCGTCACTGCCGTGGACGAGAACGCCTCCTCCTGGTTCACGCTGTTGGTCAGTTTCGGCCCGACGTTGGTTCTGATCGGTGCATTTGTCTGGCTCAGTCGGCGCGCTGCCGCGG
>Ga0111538_10010442_pt1 | contig 12351 bp, 8 predicted proteins | sample SoiMethybrSBSTD1_FD_79669 | JGI IMG/M metagenome (GOLD analysis project Ga0111538, IMG submission 79669) | Bulk soil microbial communities from a Populus tree surrounding site in Tennessee, USA - Soil MetaG P. TD hybrid SBSTD1 (version 2)... | ecosystem: Environmental > Terrestrial > Soil > Tree...
CCGCTCGCCCGATGCTCCGTAAACCTTCTGAATGAGTCCCGGCGAGATGATGAATCCCGGCCCGAGCAGCGCCAGCAGGGCGACGCCGGATCCGGGGCCGCCGGTGTAGAAGAAGTCGGTGTAACCCGGCACCTCGCCCGCGGGCCTGCCGAGCGCGGCCAGGCCGCCGACGTTCGTGATGACAACCGGCACGGCCACCAGAAACCCTCCGAGCAGCACGACCAGCTGCACGGCGTTGACCCAGGCGGAGCCGAGCAGCCCGCCGGCCATGAAGTACACAGTCATCACGAGCGCGCTCAGGATGGTGCCGACCCATCGCGGCACGTCGGCCACGACCGTCAGCACCGCGGCGCCGGCGATCAGCTGGCCGGCGAGGATCGACAGCGTCCCCATCCAGACGAGCGAGGCGACGATGCCGCGGACAGCACGCCCGTAGCGCAGCTCGAGATAGTCGCCCGCCGTGTACAGGTTGTGCTCGGCGGCGATCTTCCAGATCTTCGGGCCGACCCAGAACGCCAGCACGAACGAGCCGATAGCGGCCGATCCATTCCACCACCAGGCGCTGATGCCGTCCTGATAGGCGAGGCCGGCCGCGCCGATGGTCGTCCCGGCGCCGATGTTGGCGGCCAGCACGGTTGAAAAGAGCAGCGGTGCGCTGAGCCGCCGCCCGGCGACGAAGAAGTCGCCGCTCGTGCGCACCAGGCGCGCGATCCACAGGCCGAGCGCGATCAGGCCGACGGAGTAAACAAACAGCAGCGCGAGATGAATGTTCATCGCGCCGGCGGGAGGTCGACGGAGTAGAGGGCGCGACCCGACAAATCGTGCAGGCTCGCTTTGAGCGTGCGCGTGCGCGCGTCGACGCGCAGCAGGCCGAAGAACTGCAAGCCCTCGCTCGGCGGACGATTCGGCTTCATGCCCGGGGGAATTCCGAGGAACTTCACCTCTGGCCCGAACGTCGGGTCGAGCGCGTTCGGTCCAAACGTGCCGGCGTTCAGCGGCCCGGCCACGAACTCCCAGAACGGGTCGAAGTCGGCGACGCGACCGCGCGACGGATCGTAGTGGTGTGCGGCGCAGTAGTGCACGTCGGCAGTGATCCAGATCGTGTTGCGGATCCGCTGTTGCCGGATGAACCGGAGAACATCGGCCACTTCGAGCTCGCGGCCGAGCGGCACACCGCCGTCGCCGTTGGCGAAGGCCTCGAAGTCGGTGTCGCCGTCTGGCACCACCAGGCCGATCGGCAGATCGCTGGCGATGATCTTCCAGGTGGCGGCGCTCGCGGCCAGCCGGTTCTTCAACCATCGACGCTGCATACCGCCCATCAGCGCTGACGAAGCGTCGAGCGCCGGCTGCCGATTGGGGCTGTTGGCGCCGCGGTAGCCGCGCAGGTCCAGCGCGAACACCTCGGCGAGCGGCCCAAGGCTGATCGTTCGATAGATCCGCTCCGGGTCGTCGCCGTTCAGGGGCAGGGGGTTGTATTCGCGGAACGCCTGCTGGGCTCGTGCCGCCAGCAGCGCCACGCTTTTTTCCGTATACCGCTTGTCGTTGCGGATGTCTTTCGCGTGGTACCAGTTGTCCCGCACTTCGTGGTCGTCCCACATCACGATCTGCGGCACTTCGGCGTTGAAGCGGCGCATGTGCTCGTCGAGCAGGTTGTACTGATACGCGCCGCGGAATTGGTCCACGCTCTGCGCCGGCTTCGACTTGCCCTCGGTCACGAGGTTCGTCCAGATGGTCCCGTCGTCCAGCTTCACTTCGCGCTCGACGGGTTGATCCGCGTAGATCGTGTCGCCCAGATTGATGAAGACGTCGGGTTGCGCCCGCCGCATGGTCTCGTAGAGACGAAGGCCGCCCCAGTCCGGATTGATGCCCCAGCCCTGTCCGACCGTGTCGGCCGAGAACGCAATCGTCACGTCGCGGTCCGGCGACGTTGAAGGGGTGAGAAAACTGCCGGCGACCGGCCGGCTGAAGGCGCGGAGGTCCGCGAGATCCTGGAACGTGACGCGATAGAACACCCGCTGCCCGGCCGGCAGATCCGTGAGCACGACGCGTGCGGTGAAATCCGATGCTTCGAGTGCCGCCGGTCCGGCGACGCGAAGCGCCTTCGCGAAGTTCTCTGTACTCGAGTATTCGACGACCAGGCGTGACGGTCGATCGACTCGGCTCCAGACGACGGCCCGGCCACCGTGCACGTCGCCCGCGGCAATGCCGTGGGTCACGATTGGCGATCCGTTCTCAGATCGCACGAGGCCCGGTGCCTGGCCGTAGACGCGGCTGAACGGTGCGACGGCCGCCGTGATGGCCGCACCCAGCGTTCGCTGGACGAACGCGCGGCGATCCACGACCGAACGCCGGCTCACTTGATTCGCGCCGGAACGGATCCGAGATCTCGCGCCGCCGGGACGCCGCCCAGGCTCTCGGCTTTCGAGACCGCACGGACGATCGCTTCCGACATCACGTCGGCAGCCAAGGCGCCGATCATCGAGACGTTGACCGACTCCTGCAAGGTGCCAGTTGCGAGCGCGAAGACGGTGTCGCCGTCGCCGGTCGTGTGCGACGGTGCGATCGCCCGGGCGTACCCATCATCGGCCATGAGCGCCAGGCGGCTGGCCTCGGCTTTCGACAGTCGAGCGTTGGTGGCGACAAGTCCGATGGTCGTGTTCTGACCCGGTTGCGGCTGCGCCTGGGCGGGACGGCTCAGCAGCGCTCCCGACCGGATCAGCGTACGAACGTCAGCCAGGCCTTTCCCGTCTTCGGTTCGCAATCCGGCCACGACCTTGCCGGACATCGGATCGATGATGTCGCCGACGGCGTTCACGGCGACGATCGCGCCGACGACGAGTCCGTTTGGCAAGGCAATGGCCGCGGACCCGAGGCCGCCTTTCATCGAGCGGCCCGGCCCCATCTTGCCGACCGTGGCCCCGGCGCCGGCGCCGACATTGCCTTCGGCCACCGCCGCGTCGCTCGCGGCTTGCGCCGCCTTGTAGCCGCAGTCGGCCGTCGGCCGTACCTTGGGATTGCCGCCGAACCCGAGATCCATGAGGATGGCGGCCGGGACGATCGGCACGACGCCGTTGGCGCCAACCGGCCAGCCAACGCCCTTTTCTTCGAGATACTTCACCACGCCTTGCGCCGCGTCGATGCCATAGGCGCTGCCGCCAGACAGCACGACGGCATTGACCTTGTCGACCAAATTCAGCGGATCGAGCAGATCGGTCTCCCGCGTGCCCGGCGCGCCGCCGCGCTGCGAGACGCCGCCGACAGCGCCTGCGCCGTCGACGACGATCACCGTGCAGCCCGTCGGCCGCTCGGTCAAGGTGTGGTGGCCCACACGGATGCCGGGGACCGCGGTCAGCCCCTTCGCATCCGGTCCGGCGGCGATGGCAATGGACCAACGCATCGTGAGGCCGGCGGCGGTCAGCGTCGCGAGACCGAAGATGGTGAGTGCGGCACGTCGCATGATGACCTCTAGAAGCTGTACTTGATCGCGAGCTGAACGATGCGTCCGTCCTCGGCCGACGAGATCTGCCCGAAGGTCCCCGTGCCGATCACCGGATTCGGCTGGCGGAACTGCACCTGATTCCAGATGTTGAACGCCTCGAGCCGGAACTGCACGACGTGATTCCGCGGCAGCGTCACGTTCTTGAAGAACGAGAGATCGGTTCTGGCGAACCCCGGACCGCGCACGCTGCCTCGCGGCGTGGAGCCTGGCTGAGCGGTGTCGGGAATCGGCCGCCGGACGAAGCACGCCGTGTTGAACCATTGTGCGGCGGTTCGTGCCCCGCCTTCGTTCGGATCGCAAATCTGGTTCGGACGGTTCGTCAGATAGCGGATGTCGGTGGCGGTGTCGTAGACGGTGAAGGGGAAGCCGGTCTGCCCCTGGATGATGCCGTTCGCCTGCCAGCCGCCGAGGATGTGCGTCCCGACGGCGCCCATATTGGTCGGGGAGGGTAACACCGCGCCGAAGCTCAGAACGAACCGGTGACGCGCGTCGAACAGCGCGTCGCCTTTCTCGAACGTCAAGGCGCGTTCGATCGAGGCGTCATCGCCGATGGTGACCGGCAGCACCGGCCGCTGCTCGCCGCCGATGTTGAGCCCTGACACGTGATCCACGGCGTGACCGAGCGTATACGACGCGAGGAAGTAGATGCCGCCGGTCGGCCGCATGCGGAAGCTGGCCTGCAGCGAGTCGTACCACGACCGCGCGACGGAGAACGTCGGCCGTACGAGGCTGAAGGCCGGGAAGAGCCGCGCGCCAGGAGCCGTCTGCCCGGGCGTGTAGAGGCCCGGATTCACTTCCATGAAGATCGGCTGGTTGTAGCCGCGCGATCCGACGTATCCGACTTCTGCGGCGAAGCGATCCCGGACCTGCTGCTGCCACGACACGTTGAAGTGCTGCGCGTACGGCGACGAGAAATCTTCGCCCCAGCCGATGAAGATGAGCCCCGGCGGGAAGTCGTTGGCTCCGCCTGACACCGCCGACAGCGGATTCTGGAGGGTCAGCGCCGCCGGCGGCGCGTTGACCTCGAGGATCGGCGTGAAGGGCGGCGCGAGCACGCCGTTCTGGAAGAAGTCGCCCTGGCCGGCCAGCGCGTCGTAGAAGATGCCCCAGGCTCCACGCAGGGTGGATCGTCCGGTGCCAGTCGGATCCCACACGACGCTGACGCGCGGCGCGAAGTTGTTCTTGTCGGTGTCGTAAGTGCCGCGCGGAACTCCTGCATCTCCGGGGTAGACCAGCCCCAGCGGCGCGGTCGGGAAGCGCGTGGACTGCTGGCCGGGGCGGAACGAGTTGAGCGCGTCGTTCTTGTCGACGAACGGCAGGGGCAGCTCGTAGCGGACACCGACGTCCAGCGTGACGTTCGTCCACGGGCGGAACTCGTCCTGGGCATATCCGGCGTACAGCCAACCCACGCCGTCCTGGTCGCTGTTCTGCGTCGCGCGGCGGAATTGCGCCGGGAGTCCGAGCAGGAAGTCAGCCGCGGCGTTGCCCGTGCCGTAGCTGGGGCTGCCGGAGAAAGTGTAGTCGCCGTTCGGACGGTTCACGAACGCGATCACCATGTGCTCGCGCCGAATGTCCAGACCGAACTTCATCGCATGCTTCCCCCGGACCCACGTCACATCGTCGGCAATCTCGAATACTTCGTTCTTGCGGTCGACGAACGGTTGATTGACGTCGCCGAGGCTGAAGAAGCCGTTGATCAGGATGTTGGCCAGGCCGATGGCTTTGTCCGAGTTCTGCGGGACGTTGATGCCGTAAGCCGAATTCGACAGTCCACTCGTGGCCTGCGGCACGGCGCCGATGCGGTTGTATGAGACGCGCGCGACGTTGTAGAAGCTCGAGCCGAGGATGTAGGTGTCGGCGAACATCAGATCCTGCAACGTCGCCTTCGCGAGCGTGCCGACCGGGCGCGTCGTCGGCGGATCGTTGCGATCGGTTTGACTCAGCATGTAGCGGCCGAGGATCGAGTGACCGGCCGATCGTTGGTAGTCGAGCCGGATGCCGAACTGGTCGCGGTTGTCGACCGAGTCGGGGGAGAAGATGAAACGGTTTCCCGGGCTGTTCGGCGTCGGGACGAACTCGTTGAGGAGCTTCAGCGCCGCCTGATCGATCCGGGTTACCGGAATGGTGTTGTTGTTGAACGGTTGCCCGGTCTGCGGATCGCGGATGGTCGTGGACCCGAAGTTGCCGCCCCGCTGCGCCTCGCTCAGGACGACGAAGTTCTGGGTGACGCCGCTCGTGTTCCTGAATCCCTCGTAGTAGCCGAATCCGAACAGCTTGTTCTGCGCGACTGGACCGCCGAAGCTCGCGCCGAACTGGTTCTGCTTCAACTTCGGCTTCGGCTGGTCGGCCGGGGCGAAGTAGTTGCGCGCCTGCAGCGCGTCATCGCGGTTGAACTCCCACGCCGCGCCGTGAAACTCGTTCGTCCCGCTGCGGGTGACGACGTTTACGACCGAGCCGGCGTTGCGTCCGTACTCGGCGCCATAGGAATGCGTGAGGATCTTGAATTCCTGGATGGCGTCAGGCGGCGGCCGCAGCACGAAGCCGGTGTTGAACGTGTCGTTGTTGCTGGCGCCGTCGAGCAGGAAGTTGTTCGACTGGTTGCGCTGACCGTTGACGCTGAAGCCCGATGTCGTGGCGCCGAATCCGCCGGGTGTGGCGTCGCCGGCCGAGCCGCCGAGTCCGTTGGCGCCGGTGGTGCCGCTGGGTGGGGCGATGACGCCCGGGAGCAGCGTGCCCAGCTGCGTGAAATTCCGGCCATTCAGCGGCAGCTCGACGATCTGCGTGCGGTTGACGACGATGCCGAGCGTGGCGTTGCGGGTCTCGACAAGCGGCACGGCCGCCGAGACGGACACCGTCTCTTCGATGCGGCCGACCGCCAGCTGCAGATCGACGCGCGACGTGCTCTCGACGGTAACCGACACGTCGTCTCGAACGATCGTCTTGAAGCCGGAGAGCGATCCTCTGACGCGGTAGGTGCCCGGCGGCAGCAGCGGGACAGCGTAGTGGCCGTCCGCGTCGGTCAGCACCGTCCGCGTCTGGTTTGTCGCCACGTTCGTGACGTCGACGGTCGCGCCGGGCAGCACGCCGCCCGAGTCGTCGACGACGCCGCCGGTAATCGATCCGGTGGCCTGAGCAGCGGCTGGTGGCGCGCCGAGCCATAGCAGCGCCAGCGCCACGGCGCTGGCCACCCGTATCCATCCGCGCATCGTCGATCCTCCGTATCAGGCAGTGCCGGTCAGCGTCAGCAGCGACAAGGCCAGGACTTTCGTGGCGTTCACCAAATCGTCGACTCCGCACCACTCGTCGGGCTGGTGCGCGAGATCCAGGATGCCAGGTCCGTAGGCGACACAGTTCTTGATGCCGCCAATGCGATCGACGTGCTTGTGGTCGTACGTGCCCGGGCTGGCGACATGCGTGGCCGGCCGGCCGAGCACCTCGGCCACGTGACGATCGAGCGCGGCGACGAGCGGCGAGTCGAGTGGCGTGTGCACTGGATGAACCACCATCAGATCACGGAGATCGTAGCGGAAGCCGGGCACATCGGCGGCAACTTGTTCGAGCAGCGTCACGATCTCGTGACGTGTGGCGTCGAAGCCCTCTTCGAGGAGAAACCGCCGGTCGAACACCGTCCGGCACGAGTCTGCCACGCACGGCGTCTGGATGCCGCCGACGGGTTGCCCGCCCTGAATGCCGTTGATGTTCAACGTGGCATGCCGGGCCCCTGAAGGGACCACCGGTACGCTGGTGGTCCGCGCATGAAGACTCGGCAGCAGGTCGCGCTGAATGCGGGTAAGCAGGGTCGTCATGTGATCGATGGCGCTGACGCCCAGGAACGGCATGCTGCCGTGGGCGATGCGCCCGTGCGTGACCACTTCGAACCAGTACACGCCGCGATGGCCAAGACATACCCGATCGACGTTGAGCGGTTCAGGAATGATGACGTGGTCGATGGTCTTCGAGGTCAGGTAGCCCTGCTCGGCCAGCCATGCGGCACCGGCGAAGCCGCCGCTCTCTTCGTCCACGGTGCCGCTGATCTCGATCGTGCCGGCCGGCTGCACGCCGGCGCGACGGAGAGCTTCGGCGGCAAACACGGCGGCGGCGATGCCGGCCTTCATGTCGCACGACCCGCGGCCGTAGATGCGGCCGTCACGGACCAGGCCGCCAAACGGGTCGACGGTCCAGCCGGCGCCGGCCGGAACGACGTCGAAATGGCCGTTCAAGTGCACTGCCGGTCGCGGAGCGGTACCGGCCCACCGGCCGACCACGTTGACGCGGGGATGGGCGGCGGTGTGCTCCGGACGGCCGTCGGCCTCGAAGTAGCTGACCTCGAAGCCGCAGGCTTCGAGCTGTTTGCCGATCGCGGCGGCGCACTCCGGATAGGCGTCGCCGGGAGGATTGACAGTCGGAATCCTGACTAGGGCGGAAGTAAAGGCGACGATTTCGTCCGCGCACGCCTCGACAGCCGCGAGGACTCGATCCCGGGTGGCGCCGGACATAGGTTCAGGATACTTCGTCAGGCTCCAGGCTTCGGACTCCAGACTTCAGGGGCTGCCGGCCCAAGGTCCTCGGGAGCCTGAAGCCCGAAGCCCGAAGCCTATTCAAATTTCAGCGTCAGTTCGCGTCCCCAGTGCCGCCGTTCGTGGTCGAGCAGCCAGGTCTTTCTGGCCAGCCCGCCGCCATAGCCGACGAGCGCGCCAGAGGCGCCGATCACGCGATGACACGGCACGATGATGGGCACTGGATTGGCGCCGTTGGCCAGGCCGACCGCGCGTGAGGCGTTCGGGCGACCGAGTCCGCGAGCGATCGCCCCGTAGCTTGTCGTCGTGCCGATCGGAATGTGCAGGAGAGCGGCCCACACGCGTTTCTCGAAATCGTTGCCGCGCATGTCCAGGGGCGGCATCGGCACGTCCGATCGGCCGGCGAAGTACGCGTCAAGCCAGGCGCGTGTCTGTCGAATTAGGGGATGAGCGGGATCGTCCTCCACATCGGCTACGCCAAACCACCGGCCGAGGCGCGCATCCATCCGGTGTCGGCTGCGGCTGACGGCCGGTACGCGCCTTGACGTCTGCAGAAACGGCAGCCCGCACAGACCCGATTCGCTGGTGATGGCGAGCAGCGGACCGACGGGCGTGACGAAGCGTGCGCCAACCAGGCGGGGCATGACTCACTTTGCTTTGATCAGGTGTCCAACGATGGCGCGCTGCTTGTCGACGAGTTGCGTGATGCCGCGGTCGGCGAGAGTCAGCAGCGTGTCGAGCGCCTCGCGGCCGAAGGGCACGGCTTCGGCGGTTCCCTGAACTTCGATGAACCGGCCATCGCCGGTCTTGACGACGTTCATGTCCACGTCCGCGCGGGAGTCGTCGTCGTAGGCGAGATCCAGCAGGGGCTCGCCATCCACGATGCCGACGCTGATCGCCGCGACGTAGTCGTACAGGGGGATGGTCCGGATGACGTCGCGTTCGCGCAGCTTTTCGAGGGCGAGGCCCAGGGCCACGAAGGCTCCGGTGATGGACGCTGTTCGCGTGCCGCCGTCTGCCTGTATGACGTCGCAGTCGATCCAGATGGTGCGCTCGCCGAGGGCCGGCAGGTTCGTGACCGCGCGGAGCGATCGGCCGATGAGCCGCTGGATTTCCTGCGTGCGCCCGCCGACCTTGCCGCTGCTCGCCTCGCGGGTGGTTCGCGTGCTGGTCGCACGCGGGAGCATCCCGTACTCTGCGGTCACCCAACCCTTGCCGGTGTTGCGGAGGAACGGAGGCACTCGATCCTCGACGCTCGCCGCGCAGATGACCCGCGTCCGCCCGGCTTCGATGAGCACCGACCCTTCCGCGTGCAGCAGATACTCAGGTGTAATCGTCGTCTCGCGAAGGTGATCGGCCGGTCGGTTGTCGGATCTCATCTCATCTCTCGGGGCTGGGAACTGGGAGCTCGGGGCTAGGGCAGAGCTCAGTAGCTCAGTAGCTCGTAGCTCGGGGCTCGTTGCTCGGTAGCTCGGGGAATTCCCTCATTCCCAAATTCCCAAATTCAAGAGTCATTGGACCCATTCGGGTTTCCGCATCAACGGCTGGCGCAGGTCGACATGACCCGCGAGTGAATCCACTTCTTTGCCGTCCACGAGGATCTGCACGGCGGCGATCGCGGGCAGGTTGATCATGACGGCGCTGACCAGCGTCTGGACAGTGAGCTGCTCGTTCAACGAGCCGCCGGGGTGCGCCGTGACGACTTCGCTGGTCAGATCCACGTAGGCATCACCATTGGCGACGTAGACGGCACGTAGTTTGGTGCCGGCCGGGACGGCCGACAGGAGCGGCGCGTCGACGGCCGCGATCTGCGCGTCGAGAATCGCGCGCGCCTGGGCGCCGGGGTCGGCGCCGAAGGCGACTTCGCGCTCGACGCCGGTCAGGCCGTGACCGTCTTCGGAGACGTAGAACAGGTGCGCTTTGATCTTTCGTTCGGGCTCCTCGGCTGCGGCCGCCGCCGGGGCCGGCGCCGTCGCGCTGGCGTTCGGGGCGTTGGCGACCCAACGCGGCAGCGCGAAAAACAGGATCCACGCGAAGAACAGGCCCGCGGCGCTCAGGCCGCCGACGATAGCGGCGCGACGCCAATCGATCATCGTTCGCCTCCGGCCGTCTGCGTGAGGTAGCCACGGAAGACGACGACGGCGTCGACGATGGATTGCGCGAGGGCACCCTGCAGCTCGTTGCCGGCCAGCTGTTTTTCCTGTTCGGGGTTGCTGAGATACCCGACCTCGAGTACGACCGCCGGCATGTTGGCCGACGCGAGCACGCGGAGCGGAACGCGATCAGTCGGCCGCGCGTCCAGCGGCACACGGTTCTGGAAATGCTCCTCGAGCGTTCGCGCGAACACCCATGACTGATCGACATAGCGGATCTGCGCCTGGTTCCAGAGAACCAGCTCGATGTCGCGCAGCCCGCCACCGAAGACCGGAACGCGCTGCGGCGCGAGCGACTGGCGCGCCGGCCCTTCCTCGGGGAAGGCCGCCACCAGCACCGACGCACCCGATGCCGTCGGGCGGAATGCGGCGTTAGCGTGCAGGCTGATGAAGAGATCAGCCTTGTTGTTGTTGGCGACCGCCGTGCGGGCATCGAACGGAACGTCGCGATCGTCCTCGCGCGTCAACAGCACGCGGAGTCCCAACCGCGCCTCGAGCGAAGCCTTGACCCGCCGGGCCACCGTCAGCGTGAGGCTCTTCTCCATCAGGCCGCCCGCACCCTTGGCCCCGATGTCAGTCCCACCGTGGCCGGGATCGATCGTGACCGTCCGGATAGCGGTCACCGGCGAACCGAATGTCGGCAGTTCGCCAGACGGAGACGGCGCAGCCGGCGCGATCGGTGACGCGGGAGCGGCAGGCGCGCCTGGTGGTGGGGCGGTTCCCGGAACCGGTGCCGCGGCTGTCGTGTCGGTGGGCGGTGACAGCAGCTCCAGGGTGAGGCGCATCGCTGCATCCACCGTCTGCGTCGTCGAGCGGTACGACGCGAAGCGCGGACCGAGATCGATGGCGAGCGTCGTGCCGTCCACCCGGCGGATGGCCTGGATGAGGGGCTGCGGCTGAACCGGCGGAATCGCCACGTCGATCGCGTCCGCGTCGAAGCGGATGTTCAGCTGGTCACCGTCGCGCGTGACCGTGCTCGTCGTTTGCGGCAGCGCGTCGAGGGTCAGCCGAAAGCCGGCCGGGAGCGGCTCAGGGACGATCGTGACGCGCGGCACACGCACGTCGCCGACGAGCAGCAGGTGGGACGCACGGCGCAGCTCGATCCGCTGATCGTAAACCGGCGCGATCGCGCGGCTGATGAAGTCGACGGGGACGGCCAGCCTGCCGCCCACACGGACCGGTCGTGCCGGCAGCGAGATCATCCGGCCGGCGACTGAGGCAATTGTCTGATCCGGGCTGAAGACGATCGTGCGGCCCTTGTACGAAACAGTGACGGCGCCCGATTCCTCGCGAACCGCGAGCTGAAAGGTCGTCGCCAGCTCGTCCAGTCCGATGAACTCTTGCTCGTTGGAAACGATGAGCGGGATCGCCCGGCGCGCCTCGCGCGAGATCAACGATAACGCCGGAGCGTTCGGAGCGCCCTGGCCGCCCAGCCGAACGGCCAGCGCGACGAGCAGCACAAGCCCGATGACGACCGGAGCTGAAGGGAAACAGGGGACGAAGCGGCGGGTCAATGATTGGATCTCGTGGAACTGAGACCCAACATTCTACAGAGAAGAGAGAAGAAATTGCTTCTTCTCCTCTCCTCTCGTCAGTGCATTCGATGCGGCCGTTACGGAGCTGGTCTGAGCGGCGTCCGATACGTCACCGTCCGACCGGGTGCGACGCTGACGTTGAACGATGTCGACTGGAAGCCGTCGAGCCTGATCTCGATCTGGTGGGTGCCAGGCTCGAGGTTCAAACTCTGGAGCGAACCATCGTAGTTGTCGACGACGCCGGCGTAAGCACCGTCGACGAACACCTGAGCGTCACGCTCCGGCAAGTCGAGTCGCACTGCGCCATACGGCCGACCCGGCACGACCGCGATGTAACCCGGATACCCCGGACCGTAGTAGTAGGGGTAGCCGCCGTAGTAGGGATACCCGTACCCGTAATAGCCGTAGTAGCCCGGGTAACCAAAGGAGAAACCGAACCCGAAGGTCGGTCCGTACCCGTAGTAGCCCCCGTAGTACGGATAGCCGTAATACGGATAGCCGTAATAGGGTCGATAGTACGGCCCTCGGTAATAGCCGCCTCCTGGGTAACGGCCTCCTGGAGGATACCCGGGATGAACGGATCCGCGAGGCACCGCGTGGCCCGGAACTGGAGTCGCGGTCCGGCCAGCGGCGCGAGCGCCGCCGCC
>Ga0111538_10010444_pt1 | contig 12351 bp, 7 predicted proteins | sample SoiMethybrSBSTD1_FD_79669 | JGI IMG/M metagenome (GOLD analysis project Ga0111538, IMG submission 79669) | Bulk soil microbial communities from a Populus tree surrounding site in Tennessee, USA - Soil MetaG P. TD hybrid SBSTD1 (version 2)... | ecosystem: Environmental > Terrestrial > Soil > Tree...
CCGATCGGCCTGCTCGCCGCCCTGCGGTTCCGGGTCACCGTCAACACCGACAACCGGTTGATGAGCGGTACGTCGATGTCGCAGGAGATGCGGCTGCTCGCCGAGGCCTTCGGTTACGGCTGGGCCGAGCTACAGTGGTTCACCGTCAACGCCATGAAGAGCGCGTTCATCCCATTCGATGAGCGGTTGGCGTTGATCAATGAGGTAATCAAGCCCGCGTACGCGAAGTTGATCGACCCGGGTGAGTCCTGATTGCGTATAGCAGGGTAGGCCCCGCTTCCGGGGTTGGTGGAGCGCACATACTGTCCCCGCCGACCCGGCGAAGTGGGGCAACATACGGCGGGGCCGGCATCAGCCGGTCGGCCCGATCTGCACGCTGAGTGTCGGTGGGGTTGACGCTTTAGTCCAATTTAAGGACTTTGCAGTGACATGGTTTGCACGATTTACCGGGATCGAATCCGGACGAATGCGGTCAGGAGCCAATGATCCTCGCGGTCATGTCATCTCACTACATATGCGATCGCGTGGCACACGGGCTTTCATTGCCGGACCGGACATGGTGGAATCTCGGAGGTTCGGCCTGATCGGGTCGGGCGGTCGCGGGTGCCCTCTGTGCGGGCCCCGTTACGGAGGGCGGTGAGGTGAGCGAACGGCCAATGACGGAGGGTCCCAATCCCTCGCGTCTGCGCAAACCGGTAGGCCGGCTCCGCGATCTGCCGATCTGGTCCAAGCTTGGCTTGATCATGATCGTTCCCACCATCGCGACGATCGTGGTCGGTACCGCGGGTCTGATCGAGAACATCTCTGCCGCCAACGCTGCTGACCGCACCCGTGGCCTGTCCCGGTTGTCGTCCGATGCCGCGTCCGTCATCCACGAGCTGCAGAACGAGCGGGCCGTCGGCACCGTGTTCACCGGCTCCGCCGGCGACCCCAAGGCGACGGCTCAAGAGGCGTACAAGCAGCAGATCCCGCGCTCGGATCAGGCGCTGAACGCCTATAAGCAGAGCCGCCGCGCGGTCAGCGAGTCGTCCGCCGAGGCTACCGACACGCTGCGCGAGGCCGACCGTCTGCTCGACGGCCTGCCCAAGCTGCGCGAAGACGTGCTCGCTGGTGCCGCGCTCGCCACCACGCAGACGAGCGTGGCGCTGCGCTACGAGCTGATCGTCGACCAGTTGGTGAACGTCCGCGAGTCCGCGGTGCGGCTCACCGCCGACCCGGACCTCAGCGCCTCGCAGCAGGCCGCGCTGGCGCTCAGCGACCGCAAGGCGGCGCTGAACGAGGAGCGCGTGATCGTGCTCCGGATGATCGCGAGCCAGGCGAATCCGGAGGGCTCGGGTCTGGTCACCTACCAGGTCCGGCGCGATTTCAACCGGGCCATCGCGCAGCAGGAAGCCGCCGTCACACGGTTCTTCGCCATCGCCTCACCCGAGCAGCGCCAACTGCTCGACCAATCCCTCGCCGGAAGCGGTCAGCGCAAGGCCGCGCTGTACGAGTCCCAGGTGACGAACCTGGCGACCACCGGTGAGGGCACGCTCGACATCACCGCGCCCGACTGGGACGCGGCGATCGCGGCCAAGGCCGATCTGCTGCGCCAGGTCGAGAAGACCCTCGACGAGCAGGTCGTGAGCACGGCGACGGCGGTCCGCGACGACCTTCGCCGCACCGTTCTTCTGCAGACCGGTCTGCTGCTGAGCATGCTGCTCCTCGCGATCCTGTTCGCGTGGTTGGTGGCCCGCTCGATGGCGCGGTCGCTGCGCGAACTGCGGCACGGCGCCTTGACGGTGGCCCAGTACGGCCTGCCGCAGGCGGTCGCCCGGCTGCGTGATCCGTCGCTGGCCATCCAGGCCACGCCGGACCAGGTCGCCAAGCAGATCGCCGAGCCGCTGCCGGTCCGCAGCCGCGACGAGTTCGGGCAGGTGACCGAGGCGTTCAACGCGGTCCACCTGGAAGCCGTGCGTACCGCGGCCGAGCAGGCGCAACTGCGGGCGAGCGTCGCGACGATGTTCGTCAACCTGGCCCGCCGGTCGCAGATCCTGGTCGACCGCCTCATCGGTCACCTCGACCGGTTGGAGCGCGGCGAGGAAGACCCGGACCGCTTGGCCGAGCTGTTCCAGCTCGACCACCTGGCCACCCGAATGCGGCGGAACGACGAGAACCTGCTGGTTCTCGCCGGCGCCGACTCCTCGCGCGTGCAGCGCGAGCCGGCTCCGCTGATGGACGTGCTGCGCGCCGCCCAGTCCGAGGTGGAGCACTACACCCGCATCGAGTTCGGGATGATCGACCGCGACGTCGAGATCGCGGCGCACTCGGTCAACGACATGGTGCACCTGGTCGCCGAGCTGCTCGACAACGCCACCGCGTTCTCCCCGCCGGACTCGGCGGTGGTCGTGGAGGCGCGCCGGGTGGGTGACCGGGCGGTGCTGCTGGTCGAGGACCGTGGCATCGGCATCTCGCCCGACCAGTTGCGGGAACTGAACGACAAGCTCGCCAACCCGCCGGCCGTCGACGTCGCCGTCTCCCGGATGATGGGCCTGGTCGTGGTCGCCCGGCTGGCGGCCAGGCACGGCGTGCGGGTCGAGCTGCGGGCCGCCCGTGAGCGCGGCACCGTCGCCGACATCACCCTGCCGGCGAGCGTCCTGGTTTCGCGGCTGGGTGCGGCCCGGGCAACCGGCGAGCTTCCCGTCGTCGGCGCGGGTGCCGACCGGCAGCTCGCGCCGGCTCCGCGGGCCGGTGTGGGCGCGCCGCCGTTGGCGCTGGAGAGCAGTGGGCCGGGTGCCCCGCGCGAGCGCGCGGGTGCGGCGCCGGCGGCGTTCGGTCCGGCGGCTCTGGCGAACCAGTCAGCCAGCTTCGGGCTACCGACGGGCGGCAACGGCGTGCCGCCGATGCGCACGCCGGGCGGTCCGACACCGCAGTCGACGGCGTTCGGCAGCGGTCCCGGTGTGCTGAACAAGCCGCCGTCCGGCCCGATCAGCACCAACATCGAGGTGCCGCCGCTGCCCGGTGGCGGGCCGATCGGCCCCGGTGGACCGATGGGTCCCGGCGGCCCGGGTGGCTTCGGCGGTCCCGGTGGGCCCGTTGGTCCGGGTGTCCCCGGCGTTGCCGGCTCGCCCGGCCTGCCGCCGGCCCGGCCCGGTGCCCCCGGCATGGCTGGCGCTCCTGGCATCCCCGGCGCGACGCCGGCCGCATTCGCGGGCAGCCAGCCCACCGCGTTCGACCCGGGCAACCAGCCTCCGTCGTCGTTCCGTCGCCCGGCGGGCGCGATCAACGGTCCGTCCGGCCCCGGTGGCCCGGCCGGTCCCGGCGGTCCGATGGGCCCCGGCGGCTCCGGACCGATGGGTCCCGGCGGCCGCGGCGGCCCCGGCGGCCAGGCCGGCGGTCCAGGCCCGGCGATGCCGATGGGCCCCGGCGGTCCGGCTGGCCCGCCCAGCCGCGCCCTGCCACCGTGGTCAGACCTCACCGGCGCCACGGGTGTGACCCCGGCCAACGGCAACGGTGCCGGTGGCCCCGGTCCGTCCGGGCCGGCACGTCCGGACCAGCCCGGCAACCCGCCGCTGCCGCAGCGCCGCGCGGGTGACCACTGGACCGTCGAGGGCGAGGTCGCCGACGGCACGATTCCGCGCCAGCGGCCGTCCGGTCCGGACGCTCCGCCGGTCGCGCAGTCCGGTGCCCAGGCGGCCGGGTTCATGCCGCCACCCGCCGCCCCGCGCTCGCCGTCCGGGCCGATGCCCGCCGGTCCCGGTGAGGCACTGCCGACCAGGCCGGGTTCGGGTGGCTCGCTGCCCTCCCGGCCAACCGGTGCCGGTCAGCCGCTGCCCGCCCAACCGGCGCAGCCGGCCGAGCCGCCGGCCTGGCCGCCGGCCACGGCCGAGCCGGCCGTCGCGCAGAGCGGGCCGGCCGGCCCGCCGAGCCCGTCCGCCCCGCCCGCAGAGGGTGGCGGGTTCTCCCCGGCGCTGGACATGACCGAGGAGATCCCGCGCGTCCGCGACGACTGGGCGCCGCCCGCTCCGGCTCCGGCCGGCAGCGGCCAGCCGGCCGTGAACGGCAACGAGAACGGTGCGGTCGTGCCGCGGCCGGACGAGACCATGGAGCTGCCCATCTTCCGGGCCGTCGAGTCGGCGTGGTTCCGTACCCGCCGGCCGTCGCCGATGCGCTCGCCGGTCAACGGCGCGGGCGTCAACGGCGGCAACGGCGCCGGCAGTGAGCCGGTTCACGAGTCCACCGACGACACCATGTCGGTGTCGGCACCGCCCGCCGCTTCGGTGTCCGCGCCGCCGGCCGCGTCCGTGTCGGCCCCGCCGGTAACGTCGGCTCCGCCTGTGCAGTCCGGTGGCACCCGGCCCGTGTCGACACCGCCCATGTCGGCACCGCCCATGTCGGCACCGCCCATGTCGGCACCGCCCGCGGGCGCTCCCACCGGGATGCCGGTCGGATCCCCGTGGTCGCCGCCGCCGTCGGCTCCGCCGGCGTCGCCGCGAATTCCCGCTCCGGCTTCGGCCCACCTGCCGCCGCCCGGTTCCGTCGGTCAACCCGCCGAGCACGTATCGGTCGGCGCGGATAGAGCGACGCCCGCTGAGTCGGTAACCTGGCGCACAGCGGCCGACGACGGGTGGCGGGCGGCCGAGGCGCTCGCAGATGATCGGGACTTCTCTATGACGGAGACCGGGTTGCCCAAGCGCGTTCCGATGTCCCAACTCGTGCCGGGAGGCGTCGAGAAGGGCCAGACGAGTTCGCATCGGCGCACCCCGGAAGCCGTGCGTGGCCTGCTCTCCGCCTACCACCGCGGAGTTCAGCGGGGCCGTAGCCAGAGTCCCTCGTCCGATTCACGAACGCCGCAGTCAACACAGGCTGGGCCCCGAAATCCGCAGGGTGGCAAGGAGCGCGAAGCATGACATCGACGCAGGATCTGGGTTGGCTCCTGGCCAACTTCGCTGACCGCGTGCCCGGGGTGGCGCATGCGGTGGCGGTTTCGGCCGACGGGCTGCTGCTCGCGTCGTCCCGGGATCTGCCGCGCGACCGAGCCGACCAGCTCGCCGCCATCTCCTCCGGACTCGTGAGCCTCACGCAGGGCGCGTCCCGGTGCTTCGAGGGGGGTGCCGTTCTCCAGACCGTCGTGGAGATGGACAACGGCTTCCTGTTCCTCATGTCCATCTCCGACGGCTCGTCGTTCGCCGTGCTCGCCGCGCGGGCCTGCGACGTCGGCCAGGTCGGGTACGAGATGGCGCTGCTGGTCGACCGGGTCGGCGACGCGTTGACGCCGGCGCCGCGTCCGGCGGCGTCAATGCTGGGCTGAGCGGTACGCGTTGACTACCACGATCGGGGCTGGTGGGGAGGTGAACGGCGACATGGCGGAACGTGACGAACCAACCGGGGCTCTCGTGCGGCCATACGCCGTCACCAAGGGCCGCACCCGGCCGAGGCTCGACATCGCCATCGAGGCGCTCATCGAGACGACGGTCCGCGGTCGTACCGCCGGTTCCCGCCCCGGCGGCAATCACGGCCAGGAACAGCAGTACATCGCAACGATGTGCGACGGCCGCGTGCAGTCACTGGCGGAAATCGCCGCCCGGCTGCACCTGCCCCTGGGCGTGGCCCGGGTGCTCATCGCCGACATGGCGGCGGATGGCTTGGTTTCGGTGCACGAACCGGCTTCGTTGGACGACAACGAGGCCGTGGGCACGGAATTGCTGGAGAGGGTGCTCAGTGGACTTCGGAGGCTCTAACATGGCCCGCCCGGCTTCGGGGCGGGTCACGTCGGCGAAGATCGTCATCGCTGGCGGGTTCGGTGTGGGCAAGACCACGCTCGTCGGCTCGGTGTCGGAAATCACCCCGCTGACGACGGAAGCCATCATGACCTCGGCGGGTGTCGGCGTCGACGACACACGCCAGGTTCCCGGCAAGCTGACCACCACCGTCGCCATGGACTTCGGCCGGATCAGCATCGACAGGGACCTGATCCTGTACCTGTTCGGTACCCCCGGCCAGACCCGGTTCTGGTTCATGTGGGACGAGTTGGTGCGGGGCGCGATCGGCGCGGTGGTCATGGTCGACACCCGCCGGCTCGCCGACTGCTTCGCCGCGATCGACTTCTTCGAGCACCGGCGGCTGCCGTACCTGGTCGCCATCAACTGCTTCGACGGCGTCCAGTACCACAACGCCGACGACGTTCGGGAGGCACTGGCGGTGTCGCCCGAGGTGCCGGTGGTCCCGTGCGACGCACGCAGCCGGGAATCGACGAAGCAGGTACTGATCTCACTCGTCGAGTACGTGCTGTCGATGCGGCGTTCGCGCGCGGCGGCGCCCGCCTAGCGCACCAAACCTCAACGACGCGGGCCGGGGTCCTCTCCCTCGGCCCGCGTCGTTTGCGCGTACGTGTCGATCCGACCGCACAGAAAGTCAGCGCCGGCCGCGGTCCGCGGCCGGCACTGTGATGTTCGGGTGGCCGCGCTAGCGACGGGCGGAGCGGTACTCGTAGTCGGTCGCCGGGGAGTAGTCCTCGTCACCGGCCGGGTCGCGGCTGAAGTCCCAGCCGACCGACGACTCGCGGCCCGGGCGCCCACCCACCGGGTAGCCGCCCACCTCCTGGCCGCGCCGGTATCCGCTGAAGTAGCCGCTCGTGTGCGCAGCGATCGCGGCCGCGTCGCGGACGATGCGCAGCGGCCGCTCCTCGATCTCCTCGGGCTGGGGCTGCGCCGAACCGGGCACCAGGTTCTGCTGCGGCACCCGGCGGGGCAGCCCGGCGACGGTCTCCGCCCCGACGGCGGGCCGCGCCGCCTGCGAGGCGGCCTCCCAGCCGAGGTCGGCGGCGTTCGACCACTCGAGCTGCTCGTCGCTGTCGACCGGATCGGTGAACCAGGCCGACCTGCACTCCGCGAAGATCAGCAGGTCGGAGTCGTCGGCCCCGCTCCCGATCGGCGCCTCCGGAATCTCGTCGCCCAGGCCGCGACCGTTCCTGTTGAGCTGCTCAGGCTCCGAGGGCACCAGCCGCAGCGTCGGCGGGTCGACCCTCAGGTCGCCGAGGTCGTTGTACCGGTCGGCGGACAGCGCCGGGTCGGCCAGCGGCGCCGGCTCGACGAGCCGCAGCGTCGGCGGCTCGGCCGGCAGGTCGTCCTGCTGCCACGGCGGCTTGACCCGGCCCTCGCGCTGGCGCGGCAGGTCGATGCCGAGCGAGTCGGACGCCGGCGGCTCGGCCGCGCGCGGCTGCTCCGGAATGCGCGGCTCGCTCGCCCGCGACGGGCCGGACGGCTGCGGGATGTCGGCCGCGCCGGACCCCGAGATCAGCGGGAACGAGCCGCTCTGGGACTCCTCATGGGCGAGCGGCCAGTTCGACCTGGAGTTGCGGCCCTCGGGTGCCGGCCGGGGAGCCGGCGGCTGGGCCTGGAACGGCTGGTACGGCTGCGACGGCCGCGGGCCGGCCGGTGAGGCCGGCGAGGTCGGCTGGCCGTTGGTGCGCGGTTCGGCCGGACCACCCGCGCCGCCGCCGAAGCCGCCGAGGCCACCCGGGGCCGGCGGCGGGATGACGCCGGGCGGCGTCGCCCGGCCGGCGAACGTCGTTGTCGCGTCGGAGCCGAAGGCCGGCAGGCCGACGAAGGTGGCGTCCGGGTCGGAGTTGAATGCCGGCCGGCCGGCGAACGTGGCGGCCGGGTCGGTGCCGTACGCGGGCCGGCTCTGCCGGGTCGACGGCGGGATGGCGGTGCGGCCACGGGCGGGTAGTTCGCCCGCCGACTGGGTCTGCTCCGGGTCCGCCGGCGGCAGGCCCGGCGGCGGGGCGGGGCGAGCGGCCGGGACGGCGATCATGCCGGCCGGCGGCAGCGACGCGGCAGGCGGCAGCGACGCGGCAGGCGGCAGCGACGCGGCAGGCGGCAGCGACGCGGCCGGCGGCAGCGACGCGGCCGGCGGCTCGATCCCGTGCCGGACGGCGGGCTGGGTGCCGGTGTCGCCCGGCTTGGTGAAGCTGTGGCCGCCGGTAGGGGCGCTGAGAGCGCGGTGACCGCCCGTAGGAGCGTTCAGCGCGCCGTGACCACCGGTAGGGGCGTTCAGGGCGCGGTGACCCCCCGTAGGAGCGTTCAGCGCGCCGAGGGCGCCGTGACCGCCGGTCGGCGCCGTCAGCGCCGCGTGGCCGCCCGTGGGGGTGCCCAGCGCACCCGGGAGCACGCGCAGCGGGGGCGTCCCGCGCCCGTTCATCGGCTCGAGGGCGGCAGGCTGCTCGACCTCGCGCACCGGCGGTGTCATCCGGTCGGCGATGACGCCGACGAGCGCCTCGCTCGCCGAGTCGAAGCAGCGCACCGACGCGACGGCCTGGCACACCGTCTCGGCGACGGCGGACGTCATGGCCCGGGTGACCCCGGCGCGGCGGGGCGTCTCGGCCACCGCGACCTTCAGCGCGGTGACGGCCTCGTCGAGAATCTCCTTCTCGGCGACCCCGCGTCGACGAGCGTGGCGATGACCTGACCTTCCCGCGACCGGCCGGCCGAGCCGTTGACCAGTTGGCCGGGCTCGGGCAGGGCCTGCAGCACGGCGAGCGACACCGGCTCGGCCGGGTCGGCGTATGCGCGCAGGGCGGCGGGATACAGCTCGCGGAGCACCTCGCGGAGCGTTCCGGCGGCCTGCTGGCGGCCGGCGACGATGGCGGCGTGCGCGGTGAGCAGTGGCTTGAGGCTGATCATTTCCGGCGGTGTGGCCTGCGGGATGGCCGAGAGCACGCCCGCTTGGAGGGCGCGCGCGAGGCCGATGGCGCGGCGCTCGGCGGGGCCGGACCGGATCTCGTCGGGAGAGCCGTCGTCGGCGAAGCGCTCGGCGTAGTCGTCGGCAGTACCCGGAGGGGCGAACGCAACGTAGCGACCGGCAGCGGTGAGTAACGGAGTGACGGCGCGATCGTTTCCTGCAGTGGCGACAGCGACACTGGCGGGGCCATCACCGCGCTGCGAGAACAGCGCGCAGAGCTCGGCGTAGCCGCCGGGATCGTCGGTGATCTCGCACATGTCGAGCAGCCGGCCGGCATCGTCGACGATCGAAACCGTCAACCAGCTCTGCGCTTCCGGGGCCAGCGCGGAGCCATCCGCCGACGCTAGTCCGCAGTACACCCGAACGAGCGTCACCGCGTGCTCCTCCTCCCGGGACGGTGTGTCGTGGAGCAGGTCCTCCCGAGCCGGCGCGTCCCCCCGCCGTCTCGGCCTGCCCGGCTGGGAAGGCCGGCTAGCAGCCACTATTCACGGTTGTTACCCCGCTGGCGATCACCCGTTCCGGCGCATTGGCAAGTTGCCCGAACGGCCGATTGAACGCCGGGTGGCTGAGTCCACTTCCATATAGCACCGCGATCAAGACCGGGCCAAGCCTCGATCACGATTCCGTGTTCACCGAATGATGCTCCCCGTAAAGGGGTCACTCGCGCCAGTCCACGACCGATGAGATCTTGCCAATTATCGTTCGCCAGCCCAAAGCGGTCTGTTGTGTGACGATTTTTCGCAGTTTCCGCTTCGCCATGAAGCCACGGATTCCGCCGCTCGCATCGGCGGCGCGGATCGCCTCGTCGAGATCGTCGAGCGGAGTTCCGGGGGCGAGCGCCGAGATGACGGCCTCGAGCCGGGTCGCGTAGGCGAGGTCTCGGGCCGCCTCGCCGGCCTGGATCAGCAGGCCGTAGTCGAGGGAATCCGCTCCGCCACGCAGGTTCTCGACGACGAGGTCGAGCTCGTACTTGTCGGCCGGGTCCGGGACGATGTCGTCGGCCGTCAGCCGCTCCCGCAGCTGCGACCAGGTGTCCAACTGGGCGAGGTCGTGGTCGTCGGAGGCCCGGACGAAGTCGACGAGACTCTCGGCGCTCGAGAACAGGTAGACCTTGCCCCGCCGGCCCAGGAAGACGGGCACCTCTTCGGCGGCCGGCTTCACGTCGACGTCTTCGTCTTCCTCGTCCGCGTCTTCGTCGTCTTCGTCCTCGTCGTCGGCGGCCGCTTCCGGCTCGTCGTCGTCTTCCTCGTCCTCGGCGTCTTCTTCGTCTTCCTCGTCGTCTTCGTCCTCTTCGTCGGCCTCGAGGTCGATGTCGTCATCGTCGTCGAGCGCGTCGAGGTCGTCTTCGTCGTCCTCGTCGTCATCGACGTCGAGGTCGTCGTCGCGGTCGCGGGGCCTGGTGCGCACCGGGGGCCCGGTCTCCAGGCCCAGCGCGGCGACGAGGTCCTCCTCGGCGGCCAGCTCCTCGTCTTCGTCGTCGGCGTCGAGGAAGCCGTCGAACTCGTCCTCGCGGTCCTCTACCTCGACGGCGGCGAGCTCGTCGGACATCCGGTAGGCCCGCAGCGTGTACCCGACGCCGCGCGGCAGCGCGATCTCCACCGGTGCGATCTTGACCTCGGACCACAGCTCGGCGGCTGCGGCGGCCCGCTCGAGCTCGTCTTCGTCGAGCTCCGCCTCCTCGGCCTCGTCGGCCTCGACGTCGGCCTCGACCGGATCGATGTCGACCTCGTCGTCGACCTCTTCGACGCCGTCGTCCAGTTCGGACTCGTCCTCGTCAGCCTCGGCTTCGGCCACGACCGCAGTGTCCTTGGACGTCGAAACCGGCACCTTCTCCGCGGCCTCGACCTCGTCTACCTCGACCTCCGGTGCCTCGACCTCGGCGGCGGGTGACTGAGGCGGCGCAGCCGCCTGAGCCTGCGACGTCCGCGACGGACGCGTCGAGGCGGGCCGGGCCCCGCGTGGGCCCCGGGAGTTGCGGGAGCTGCTCGATCCGGACCGCTGGCGGGCCACGACGACCTCCGGTTGGCATTACGTAGCGATAAGCGCCCACCACCCTAGCCGGGCGACCTGATGGGTGTTACCCGGGATCGGCTCGCTCCGCGAGCCGATCCCTCCGACGTGACCGCCGCGCGAAGCGCGGCGATCACGTCGGAGGCTGATGGGTTCGCTCGCTCCGCTCGCTCACACGCCCTTGGGATGCCAGACGGTCTTGGTCTCCAGAAGGGTTGTCATGCGCTCGATTCCCGGCTCGGCCGTCCAATCCGCGGGGCCCGGACGCAGCACCCGCTTGAGGTTCTCGGCCGCGGCCTCCTCCAGCGACACCGCCAGCTCGGGATCCGACACGCCGGTCAGGTCGATCGCGTTGACGTCGAGATGCGAGGCCAGCCACGGCGCCGTTTCGGCGGCGCGACCGGTCAACAGATTGACCACGCCGCCGGGCAGGTCCGACGTCGCCAGCACCTCGGCCAGCGTGATCGCCGGCAGCGGGTTCTGCTCGCTCGCGAGCACCACCGCCGTGTTCCCGGTGACGATCGCCGGCGCCAGCACGCTCACCAGCCCGAGCAGCGGGTCGGCGGGCGCGACGATGCCGACCACGCCGGTCGGCTCCGGCGCCGAGAGGTTGAAGTACGGCCCGGCCACCGGGTTCGCGCCGCCGTAGACCGTCGCGATCTTGTCGGCCCAGCCGGCGTACCAGACCCACCTGTCGATCGCCGCGTCCACAGTGGACGGCTCGATGTCGTAGCCGACGAACTGGTCGCGGCGTCCCTCGAGCATCTCGGCGATCCGGTACAGGATCTGGCCGCGGTTGTACGCCGTCGCCTTCGCCCACCCACCGAACGCCGACCGGGCCGCGCGCACCGCGTCGCGAACGTCCTTGCGCGACGCCAGCGCCGCGTTCGCCAGGAAGTCGCCAGCCGCCGATCGCACCGGGTACGACCTCCCCGATTCGCTGCGCGGGAACGCCCCGCCGATGAAGAGCTTGTAGGTCTTGCGGACGGAAAGCCGCACCGACTCAGGCAAGGTAGCCCTCCAACCCGTGCCGGCCGCCCTCGCGCCCGTAGCCGGATTCCTTGTAGCCGCCGAACGGCGAGGTCGGGTCGAACTTGTTGAACGTGTTCGCCCACACCACGCCGGCCCGCAGCTTGTCGGCGATCGCGAGGATCCGCGAGCCCTTGTCGGTCCAGACGCCGGCCGACAGGCCGTACGGCGTGTTGTTGGCCTTCTCGACCGCCTCGGCCGGCGTGCGGAACGTCAGCACCGACAGCACCGGCCCGAAGATCTCCTCGCGGGCGATGCGGTGCGCCTGCGACACGCCGGTGAACACCGTCGGGGCAAACCAGAAGCCCCGGTCGGGCAGCTCGCACGGCGGCGACCAGGCCTCCGCGCCCTCGGCGGAGCCGGCGTCGGACAGCTCGCGGATGCGGGCCAGTTGGGCCGCCGAGTTGATCGCGCCGATGTCGGTGTTCTTGTCCAGCGGATCGCCGACGCGCAGCTGGGCCATCCGGCGCTTGAGCGAGGCCATCAGCTCGTCGGTCACCGACTCCTGCACCAGCAGCCGCGAACCGGCGCAGCACACGTGCCCCTGGTTGAAGAAGATGCCGTTGACGATGCCCTCGACCGCCTGGTCGA
>Ga0111538_10010445_pt1 | contig 12351 bp, 10 predicted proteins | sample SoiMethybrSBSTD1_FD_79669 | JGI IMG/M metagenome (GOLD analysis project Ga0111538, IMG submission 79669) | Bulk soil microbial communities from a Populus tree surrounding site in Tennessee, USA - Soil MetaG P. TD hybrid SBSTD1 (version 2)... | ecosystem: Environmental > Terrestrial > Soil >...
GAGGCGTGCGCCACACGGAAAGCCGGCGCGCGGACTCGAAGGTTGTTGTTGCGCGACGACCAGCACCGGGACCGCGAAGACGGCAGCGGCCGCGAGCCGAACCCGTGCCGTGGCGTGGTTATTGGGGGCGGCCACCTTCACGTAGATGTTATCGGCTGGACAGCCGTTCACGCTCAAGTCGCCGTCCTGCTCACGGGTCGCGGCAGCGACGCTGGTATCTGAAACCCGGCGCGGAATAGATCCGCGTCCCAGACGGTTCATTCAAACGAGCGGGCACTCCCAGTCAACGACGACTCGATAAAGCGTCGGCCGGGTGATTGCCGCTGTAGAAGAAAGGATGAACCCATGAAACGCTTTCGGATGACGACCATTCTTGTCGCGACGGCCTTTGTCGTGTATGGCTGCGGAGGCTCCACCAGTCCGTCGCCCACCAGTCCGACCGGCACGGCACCCCCACCCGCTGGCGCCATCACTATTGATGTCGTCCGCGAGAACGGCGCGCAGTCGTTTTCGCCGAATCCCGCAACCGTACCGCCCGGCCAGATGGTCGTGTGGCACAACGTGGATACAGTCACGCATCGCGTCGTGTTGAACGACGGCGCCCTTGATACGGGCAATATCGCACCTGGCGCGTTCAGCGCCCCGATGATCCTCCGGGCTGTCGGCGCGTACCATTGCTCGATTCATCCGTCGATGGTCGGAACGATCATCAGCGGGCAGTGAACGTTTCAGGGCGCCGCAGTTGTCCCCGCGTAAGTAGCGCCGCTCGGTTCGTTGGCTATGTCGCCGTGTTTCATCTCGGCTGGATCGTGTGGCCATACGTCATCTATCCGAGGCTCACGGCCGCATTTGGACAGGAGACGTTGGCGTATGCCGTGTTTCAACTAGGCATCCGGACGATGTTCTGGATCGCTCCCGTCTGGTTATGTCTTCGCTACGTCGATCGCGTGGATCCGCTCGAATACCTGAAATTGAAACACCACGTCGGCCGTGGCCTTGTCGTTGGGATCGCGGTGACGGCGCTGAACGTTGCCGGAACGGTGGCTCGCCTCGGGCTGCCGCACCCGACAATGGAGCGCGTGACGTGGAACAGCATTCTGGGCACTTCGCTCCTGGTGGGCGTCATCGAAGAAGTCCCATACCGCGGGTTCATGCTGCGGAAGATCGCCGAGCGGCTCAACTTCTGGCTGGCGAACACGACCACGGCGCTGCTGTTCCTCGCGATCCATCTGCCCGGCTGGTTCGCCCTGCATACGTTCAGCGCACGCGCCGCGATGACGATCACGGTGTTCGGTTTCGTCATGGGTCTCGTCGTCAGATGGTCGAATTCGCTGTGGGCGGCCATCGTCGCTCACAGCGCCAACGACTTCATGTCGTTCGTCGTATTCGGCCTATGACTCGCGGCGCCTGCTGACCGACGCGCGCCCGCTGTCCATGTCGTGCAACAACGACTCGATCGTGCTTTTCCGGCCAGCGCCGTGTGCACGAGCCCAGCGGTCGTCGCCGAGACGTGCGCGAACGGCGCGTTCCGTCTCCTGTCGAAGCTCGTTCACGGAGCGATCGACAATGGTCGCGCCGGTTGCTTCGGTGACCGCGTGACGGGCACCCAGAATCTGCGCTGCCCACACGTCATCGCCTTTGAGTGCCACGGCGGCCGCCAGCGGAACGAGCGTATGCACGAAGGCGAACTTGTCGTGCAGGTCGCGGATCGGAGCGAGGCTTTCGCGGACGAGCGACACCGCTTCGTCCGCGTTGCCGCGCCGGACCGCCAGCGTCGCTCGAAGGAACAGAGGCAGCAACAAGAACCACGGTCCACTGCCTTGAAGCGTTGCGGCGGCCTCGCGGAGCAACCGGTCCGCCTCTTCGAACTTGCCCTTCGCCATCGCGACACGCGCCATACCGGTCAGTGCATTTCCGACGCGCCACGGGTTCGTGAACTGCCGGGATTCCTCGAGGCTGCGCGCATAACGTTCGAGGGCCGCCTCTTCGTTCCCGGCGACATGTTCGAGGTGACCGAGCAGGAGCTCGGCTACCGCGATCCAATCCCGGTCTGCGGTACTCGAGGCAAGCGCGAGCGCGCGCGTGGCGGCAGTCCGCGACTTTTCGAACTCAGCCTGCGTGTAGCGCATGACGGCCGCGCCGATGAGTGCGGTTGCTTCTACCGACGGTGGAGGTGACGGCACCGCTAGGATTCGCTCGTACCATTCGAGGCCTTCGCTGGCGTGGCCACGGATTACCCAGAAGAAGAACAGCCGATAGACGATGGTGGCTGCTTCGACGGACCGACCGCGCTCGATGAGCCAGACGAGCACGGATCGATAGTTTTCGAGGTCGTCGCGTACGCGGTCGAGCCACTCGCCTTGCGCATGGCCGACCAGGCCCTCCGCCGCCAGGCGGGACTCGGTGGCGCAGTAGCGCACCAGTCCTTCCATGGCGTCGTCGCGATCACCCGCGGCGTTCAGTTCGACGGTGGCATAGGCGCGCACTGTCTCGAGCGTGCAATAGAGTGGGCGCGCGGCCACGGAGCTCTCCCGCCGGAGGAGCAGGCTCTTGTCGATGAGGCCCGCGGCGGCGGCAAGCACGCTGTCATTTGCGCTCAGCGGACCCTCACGGCCGGCTACCACTGCCGTCGCCGCTTCAATGGGAAAGTCGCCCGACAGCACTCCCAGTCGCCGGAACACGCGCTGCTCGTTTGTATCCAGAAGTCGATAACTCCACGCAACCGTCGCATTCATCGTCTGCTGGCGTTCCGGCAGGTCGCGCGGCCCGGTGGTCGACAACAGCACATCCTGCGCGAGTCGCCGCAGCAAATCTTCCGGCGTCAGCACCTTCAGCCACGGCGCCGCCAACTCGAGCGCGAGGGGGAGCGCATCGAGCCGGCGACAGATCGCGGTCACCGTCGGGCCGTTGCCGGGCGTCAGGCGAAACTCGGGCCGCACATCGCGAACGCGTTCGACGAACAGTCGCACCGCCGGTGAGCGTGCGACGTCGTCGGCCGAGGCATCGTCGGCGACATTCAACGGGAGCGGACCGACGACGTACTCGCGTTCGCCGCGCACGCGCAGCGGGGCGCGGCTCGTGACGAGTACGCGCAACGCCGCCACCGACGTCAGCAGCTCCGCCACGAGCGGCGCTGCATCCAGCACGTGTTCGAAATTGTCCAGACACACCAGCGTCCGGCGGCCGTCGCACGAGGCTCTGACGCGCTTTGCCAGGTCGAGCGCGCTGATGTCGAGCAGGCCGAGGGCTTCAGCGATGGCCGCGGCCACGAATGAAGCGTCGCGGACGGCGGCGAGCGGAACGAAGACAACTCGAGCGCCGCCATCGAGCGTCATTGCGCGGGCCAGCTCCTGCGCGAGACGTGTTTTTCCCGCTCCGCCGGGCCCTGTCAGCGTGACTAGGCGAACGGCGGAATCCGCGAGCCACCCGCGCAAGACCTCGAGGTCCTCGTCGCGACCAAGCAGGGCGGTCAGGGCCAGCGGCAGCGATCCGCCGCTCCGGTCGTCGAACACGGCGGCATGCGTCCCGCTGCGGCCGCTCGCCAGGAGGGCGTCGCGCGTCGCATCGCTGAGATCAAGAGCAGCGGACAGCGCTCGCACCGTGTCCGCGTGCGGTCGGCGGCGTTCCCCTCGCTCCAACGCGCTTACGGCGTGGACCGACAGTCCGGCCACCGTCGCCAGTTCCTCCTGTGTGAAACCAGCGGCTTCGCGAAGCGCCTTCAACTGCGTCCCAAATGGCCCCGGAGCGCTGGACTTCATACCCCCCGATCTTATTACCGCGCAACCTGTGCGGGTTCCGTGCGGGTTGTGTGCGGGTTCCGGCGGGTGTTGTGTGTGGTTACTGAATCGCTCGACCTTCACACTCGACAACGTGACGAGCGGCATGGACGCGAGGGTCATGGACGCTCGATGTGCAGGAATTCAGCAGAAGCAGAGAAAGAAGGTTGAAATGATGAAGCAAGCAGCGGTAATCGTCGCAGGTGCGCTCTTGGTTGTTGCGTGTGGCCGAAGCTATACGCCGTCGAGTCCGTCTCAAATTCCGAGCGACGGCTCATCGTCATCGGGCAGTGACGCAGTCTCCACGCCAGCGCCGATCGCCACATCGCTCGTTGCACGCGCAGCCCGCCGTGTCGGGTTCGGTTTCAACGGTATCGTCAGTGGCTTCCCGACCGGGAAGGTGTTTCTGAGCGGAGGCGGCGCGTACGAACCCAACTCGCACTTCGTTCACGCGGGCGGAGGCTTCACGTGCATTAAAGCGGTGCTGCAGGGCCCCCTGAGCGTCAGCATCAATCCAGACCATCAGGGCGCATGCCTCGACGACGAGGGCATTCGCTGGGATACCGCGGATCTACTCGACAGAACGACTTTCAAGTGCACGGGGTCGGCGAGCGACGAAACAGCCGTGACCGGCGACACAACGGTCGTGCTCCAGGCCGACTTCTATCGGACGGGCGACGGCAACGACGAGTCGTTTACCGCCAAGATGATCGTGTCGAGCCACGATATTTCTTCCAACTTCCCGGGCATGAATCTCTGGGTGCAGGGAGTCGGCTGCGGGGTCGCGCAAGCCGTCAATTTCAGCAACTGATGTCGCCAAGACCGACGGCATTCGAAAGCCGAAACTCATGTCACCGATCACTGAAGCCATCAATCACGTCGTCCCGTCTTTCACCGGACAACTGCTCCAGCGCGAGGACGCAGGCTACGACCAAAGCCGCCGGGTGCACAACGGCTTGATCAACAAATATCCGACGATCATCGCGCGGTGTTCGGGCATCGCCGACATCGTCGATGCGCTGCAACTGGCACGGACCCTCCGTCTCGACGTCGCGGTGCGCGGCGGCGGTCATAACGTCGCGGGACGCGCAACCATCGACGGTGGACTCCTCGTCGACCTCTCTCCGATGAAGGGGATACACGTCGACGTCGATGCGCGAACCGCACGCGCGCAGGGAGGGGTCTTGTGGAAGGAGTTCAACCGCGAGACACAGGTGCACGGCTTGGCCACGACAGGCGGAGTCGTGGGGAGCACCGGGATCGCAGGCCTTACGCTCGGCGGTGGTGTCGGATGGCTCATGCCGAAGTACGGCCTCGCGCTGGACAATCTGCGCGCCGCCGAACTCGTCATGGCGGACGGCCGGGTGCTTCACGCGACCGCCGACGACAACGCCGATCTGTTCTGGGCCATTCGCGGCGGCGGCGGCAATTTCGGAATCGCTGCGTCGCTCGAATACGACCTCCATGCTGTCGGTCCGACCATCACCGGTGGAGTCGTCGTGCATCCGTTGACGCGGGCGGTTGAGGCGCTGCGGTTCTTCCGTGACACGTGCGCGGATCTATCGGACGAGATGATGCTCGTCGCCGGCCTTCAGACCGCGCCCAATGCCGCCGATGCGAAGGTCGTCGGTGTCGCAGCGGCCCATTGCGGATCCCTCGAGGAGGGCGAGGCGGCGGTTCGTCCGTTGAAAGCCTTTGGTTCACCGGTGGTGGATGCGCTTGGGGCGGTTCCTTACAGTGCGCTCAATAACATGTTGGATCCAGCCTTTCCGAAGGGCGCGTTCAACTACTGGAAGGCGCAGTTCCTGAGCGATCTCAGCGATGACGCGATTCGGACGCTCGTCATGGCGTTCGAGGCCGCGCCGTCGCCGATGAGCCAGATCATCATCGAGCACTTCCACGGGGCCGCCACCCGGGTCCCCGTGGCGAGCACGGCGTGTGCCCTTCGCACGCCGGGCTTCAACGTCGTGGTCATTTCGCAGTGGACAAGCGCGACGGAGACCGAGCGAGGGATCGCGTGGGCGCGAAATACGTTCGCGGCCCTCACGCCATTTCTGGCGCCGACGCGCTACTTGAACTACCTCGAAGACGATGCGGTCGATCCAGCCGGGGTGGCGTACGGACCGAACCTCCCTCGTTTGCGGCAAATCAAGACGAAGTACGACCCGGAAAACATCTTCCGGCAGAACGTAAACGTTTTGCCGTTGTGAGGACTGCATGCAACGCACGGTAACGGTCAACAGGCACGGCCTCGTCGGCGCAAGCCGTGCGATTGCCGATGTGATCCATCAGATCGAGCTGGTATCGGCGGCTCGCAGCACGGTCTTGATCACCGGCGAAACGGGGACCGGCAAGGAACTCGTCGCCCGCGCCGTGCACAGCCGCGGCCCGCGGCCGCACGCCCCGTTTGTCAAGGTCAATTGCGCCGCCATTCCCGACACATTGATCGAATCGGAACTCTTCGGCTACGTCCGCGGCGCCTTCACCGGCGCCGCCGCCTCCCGACGGGGCAAATTCTCGCTGGCCCATGGCGGTTCGATCTTTCTCGACGAAATCGGAGCGATGAACGTCACGGTACAGGCCAAGCTGCTGCGCGTGCTGCAGGAGCGGGAAATTGAACCGCTCGGCGCCGAGCGAGCCGAACGAGTGGACGTGCGCGTCATTGCCGCCACCAATCGCGACCTGCGTCAACTCGTCCGAGAGGGCCGCTTCCTCGATGACTTGTTCTATCGCCTGTACGTCGTCCCCATTCCCGTGCCGCCTCTTCGCGAACGAATCGACGACATTCCGATGCTGATGGACCATTTCATCGACAAACACGCGACCCGAAACGGAAGGGTCATCGAGTCGGTCGAGGACGGTGTCGTCGAGTGGCTCCAGAGGTACCGATGGCCGGGAAATGTGCGTGAGCTCGAAAACACGATCGAGCGAGCGGTCGTCTTGTCCCCCTCTTCGACGATCAGGCGTGAGGTCGTGACGATGGAGGCGGGAATCGAAACGGTGGCTGCTGCCGTTCCTTCATTGAAGCTGCGTCAGAACGTCGAATGGATCGAGCGTGAAACGATACGCCGGGCACTCGAGGTGTCGCCATTGAAGCAGCAGGCGGCGAGACTGATGGGGATCAGCCCGCGAGCGCTGTCGCATTATCTGGCCAAATACCCGTTGATCGCGCAAACGGCTCCGAGCTCGAGGCAATCATGAGACGTTCTCGATGTCGCTGAGCAGCGAGTCGATGGAAGCGGTGCGCCCCGTTTCGTACGCACGCGCCCAGTCGATGGGACCGAGACGGGCTTTTGCCTGCTGCTCGACCCGCTCGCGAAGTTGCCGAACCGAGTGGCTGGACACTGTCGAGCCCGCGCGTTCTGTAATCGCGTCCCGAGCACCGAGTACGTTCGCCGCCCAGGCGTCCTTCCCTTTCAGTCCTGCGGCCGCAGCGAGAGGGACGAGCGCGTACACGAACGCGAACCGGTCCCGCACTTGCCGGCTGCAGAGGAGACTTTCATGGACCAACGCGATGGCCGCGTCGGCATCGCCCCGCTGAACAGCGGCGATGGCGTGGAGATACAGAGGCAGGTTCAGAAACCATGGGCCGGCGTGTCGAAGCACTGCGGTCGCCTCGTCCAGGAGGCGTTCGGCTTTTGTGACATCGCGGGCCGCCAGGGCGCCGCTCGCCATACCGATCAGCGCATTGCCGATGCCCCACGGCACCGTTGCGGCCTTGAACCCGTCGAAACTCTCAGCCAGGAGGACATTGGCCTTGTCGGCGTTGCCGCCCGCTTGCTCGATATGTCCAAGCAGGAGCTGCGCGTGGACCACGACGGTTGTTTCACCTGCCTCACGCGCGATCGTCAGGGCACGGGTGGCCGCCACGCGGGCCTGCTCGAGATCGCCCCTCGTATGCGACATCACAGCCGTCCCCGCGAGCATGCGCGCCTCAGCCGCGGGCGGAAGATCCGGCAGACTCAAGATTTGTTGGTACCAGCGAAGACCTTCGGCAGCCCGCCCACGAATTAGCCAGAAGAACATGAGTCGCCAGGTGATATCAGCGGCTTCGACGGGATGGCTCTGCTCGATCAGCCAGGCGAGTGCGGCGCGGTAGTTGTGCAGATCGTCGTGCACGCGATCGAGCCATTCGATTTGGTCCGGTCCTACCAGCCCCTCCTCGGCGCGAGTGGCGTGGCGACTGCAGTACCGTGCCAGTCCCTCCAGCGCATCGTCGCGTTCGCCCGTCGCATCGAGTTCGAGTGCGGCGAACGCACGCACCGTTTCGAGCATCTGATACAGCGGGCGTGCCGTCACCCAACCTTGAACCTGTTGCAGCAGGCTCTTCTCTGTCAGCGCGGCCGCGGCGCGCAACGATGCATCGCTGCCCGCCGATTGCTCGGCGGCACCGGCAAGAACGGCGGCGGCGGCGTCGAGCGGGAATCGCCCCGGCAGAGCGCCGAATCGGCGAAACGCGCGCTGCTCGTCCCTCCCGAGCAGCTGATAGCTCCACGCCACCGCGGCACTCATCGTTTGCTGGCGTTCAGGGAGATCGCCGCGTGTAACCGTCGGCAGCAGGACATCCTGTTCGAGCCTGCGGAGCAGACCCTCGGGCGTCAGCACCTTGATCCACGGCGCTGCGAGCTCCAACGCCAGCGGAAGGGCATCGAGTCGCCGGCAGATCGCGACGACCGCGGGGGCATCGGCCGACGTAAGCCGGAACTCGGGCCGCACGCCGCGAACGCGCTCGATGAATAGATGCACGGCCGGAACGTGCGCGAGGTCGGCGGCGGACAGCGTCCCGGCGTGCGCGTGCAGGTCGAGCGGGCCAAGGGTGTACAACCGCTCGCCGCGGACGCGAAGGGGTGCGCGGCTTGTCGCGAGCAAGCGGAGCGACGGAGCAGACGTCAGGAGATCGACGACCAGCGGTGCTGCGTCGAGAACGTGTTCGCAGTTGTCGAGCACCAGCAGCATCGGCTGTTGGTCCTCGCATGCAGCACGGACTCGCTGCGGCAGGTCGGCGGCGGTCGCGTCCGACAGCCCTAACGCTTCCACGATTGCAGAGGCGACGAACGTCGGGTCGCGAATCGCTGCGAGTTGAACGAAGCCCACGCGTGCCGCGCGTTCGTCCGCCACGGCGTGCGCGATCTCCAGCGCAAGCCGGGTCTTGCCGACGCCGCCCGGACCGACGACGGTAATCAGCCGCGCAAGGGGATCGTTCAGCCATTGACGCAGCATCTGCACGTCGGCTTCGCGGCCGAGCAGCGCCGTCAATGCGACCGGCAGGGGAGAGCCGCCCAGTTCGTCAAACGCCGGTTCGTCGTCCTGCGCGCGCGCCGCCTTGACGAGCGCGTCACGGGCGGCCTCTTTCAGGCCAAGCGCGGCGGAGAGCGCGCGTACGGTCTCCATGTGAGGTCGCCGTCGTTCGCCGCGCTCGAGCGCGCTGACGGCGTGAACCGAAAGGCCGGCGTTGGTCGCGAGCTCCTCCTGCGTGAAGCCCGCCGTCACCCGCAACACCTTCAAATACGCCCCAAACGATCCCGGAGCGCCGGTTTTCATGAACCGCTCATCTTACAGCGCCGCTGTGCGTGGCACGTACGGGTTCCGTGCGGGCGTCGTGGGTGGGCCGCGGTTCGCCCCGCGACCACACTCGACGCATGGAAAGCGTCTTGAGCTTCGAGGACATCGTCGTGCCGCATCTGAATGCTGCGTATCGTCTCGCCCGTTCTTTGACCGAAACCGAGGACGATGCCCAGGACATCGTCCAGGAGGCGGCGCTGCGAGCGTTCCGCTACTTTCGGACATTTGCTGGTGGGAACGGACGGGCGTGGTTTCTCAGGATTGTTCGACACACTTGCTACGACCGTTACGGCCACGACGTGAAGCGCGCGGGCGACGCGTTCGACGAAGAGAAGCACGCCGCTTTGCAGCTCACACCCGAGATCCTGTTGCTGCACGAGGAAAACGTGTCGCTCGTCGAGGACGCGATGAACGAATTGCCCACGCGATTTCGCGAGTTGCTCGTGCTTCGCGAGCTGGAAGGGATGTCGTATCAGGAAGTGGCGGACGTACTTCGGATTCCGATCGGAACCGTGATGTCGGGTCTTTCGCGCGCGCGCCGCGCGTTGCGTCGTGCGCTCACCGCCGAGTTGGACCGACAATCCTCTTTCGCTTGCGGTCCGCGGCTGTCTATCACATAGTTTGTCCGCCCATCGTGGGCGCGGCGCGAGCCACCGGTGATCTCGCTTTGCACGGAGGAACGCATGGAAAGCAATGTGTCCGGACGTCGGGAGTTTCTCGGCAGGATGACGGCGCTTGCGGCAGGGTTGCCGGCGCTTGCAGCGTCCTTCCCGCGGTTGGCCGACGCCGCGGCCGAAGGGTCGAGGATCAGCTACAACCCCGCCGCGAAGCTCGAGGTGACGGTGACCGAGGTCGAGCTCCGGCGCAACACGGCGGGACGCATGCTGATGGCGCGCATCTACCGGCCCGCGGGTAGCGGACCATTCCCCGCCGTACTCGATCTGCATGGCGGCGCATGGAACAACAAGGACCGCTTCGCTGAAGAGCCGATGGACCGCGCCATCGCGAGCAGCGGTGTCCTCGTCGTCGCGGTGGACATGACGCGCGCGCCGGAAGCGCCATACCCGGCTGGCGTTCAGGATGCCAACTACGCGCTGCGCTGGCTGAAGTGGAAGGCGCCGACGTGGAACGGTGACGCGTCGAAGGTCGGCATCTACGGCAGCTCCAGCGGCGGTCACGTTGCGGAGCTGCTCGCGATGCGCCCGCGCGATCCGTGCTATAACGCGATTCCGCTGCCGCAGGGCGCGCCACAGGTGGACGCGAGCGTCGCCTACGTCGCGATGCGTTCGCCAATCAGCGACACATGGGCGCGCTACCAGAACGCGGAGCATCTGAAGCGCGAAGACATGGTGAAGAGCAACACGACGTTCTTCAAGCCGTGGGACACGATCCACGAGAGCAATCCGGTGGAGATCCTCCAGCGCCACGAGCAGGTCACGCTCGTGCCGATGCTCGTCATGCAGGGCGCTCTCGACGACAACATGATCCCGCCCGCGCAGAAGAAGTTCGCCGACACGTACAAGGCCGCCGGCGGCGACATCCGGTACGAGCTGTTCGAAGGCTGCGAACACGAGTGGGTCGCGAAGGAAGGGCCGCAGACCGACCGCGCGCGCGAGATGGTGAAGGCCTTTATCGCACGACAGCTGAAATCCGACCGGACCTGATTGGGAACGTTCGCTCCACGCGACTGAATCGGCCGGTCTCTGATTGGTTCTCAGGGACCGGCGCGAGTCGTGCGACGATCGCGGCAGAAATCAGCGAAGCGATTTCGATCATGGCGGGAGCTGACTGCGAATCGGACCGTTCGTAGACGTCACTCCATGCCTGCACCTGCTGTCGCCCATCAATCAGCCACGCTCCTGTACGGATGCGCGTGCCGTAGCGACGCACGCTGCCTTGAAGGATGTAATCCGGTTGGCCAGCGCCATCCGTTGATGGTGCCAACGTGAGCTCGAGATGGGCACTCCGACCGAGTGCGATGAACAATTCGTCCCTCAAGCCACCAGCGAACCGCTCGTCGCTGTCGTCCGCGGAAAAGGGGAGGACCGCGAGTCGAACGCGGCGCAGGACGGACGTGTGGATCCACCGGTATCCGCGTCGTGGAACCGTCTCGAGGAACCGCGGGTTCTGCGCGTTGTCACCAAGCGCCGCACGGAGGCGCTTGATCGCGGCATTCAGGCTGTGCTCGAAATCGACAAAGGTCCCGTTGGGCCAGAGCTGCCGAACGAGTTCTTCGCGCTCGACGATCTCCCCTGGACGCTCGAGCAGCAGTCGCAGAATCTCCAGCGGCTGCCCGTTGAGCGACACGCGCGAGTTTCCCCGTCGCAGTTCCCGCGTGCGGAAGTCGAGGAGAATCGACTCCCGGTGAATCGGCGCCCTTTGTGCAATTGAGGCGGTTGCTTCCGTGCCCATCGCTATGACAAAAGGTACCGAATCCCACCCTCCACGTCCTGGGAACTTGCCGGGATTTCGCCGGGATCGCGCCGGGATCGAAAAAGGCTGGTCCACCTACATGGAGCAAGGTGTTCGTTTCGGCGGCTATCAATTCGATATCGAGACGGGCCGGTTGTGGTCCGGCACAAGCGAGATCCGGCTGACGCCCAAAGCAGCGGCGGTCTTGAAGATGCTGGTGACACATGCGGGCGAGCCGGTCTCGAAGGAACGGCTGTTTGCCTCGGTCTGGAATGGCGTCGCCGTCAGCGATGACGCCCTTACGTCGTGCGTGCAGGAGTTACGCAGAGCGTTGGACGATGACCCGAAGCAGCCGCGCTTCATCGAAACCCGGCATCGCCGTGGCTATCGTTTCGTGGCATCACTGGTAACCGGCACGGCGCCCGAGGCCCGCGACCAGACCCATCCCTCGAGCGCAGGCGTCACCGCCATAGCCGTTCTCCCGTTTGCCGATATGAGTCCGGACCGCGATCAGGACTATTTGTGCGAAGGGCTTGCCGAGGAGCTGATTAGTGCGCTCACGCACATCGACGGACTTCGAGTCGCGTCGCGGACGGCCTCC
>Ga0111538_10010446_pt1 | contig 12350 bp, 9 predicted proteins | sample SoiMethybrSBSTD1_FD_79669 | JGI IMG/M metagenome (GOLD analysis project Ga0111538, IMG submission 79669) | Bulk soil microbial communities from a Populus tree surrounding site in Tennessee, USA - Soil MetaG P. TD hybrid SBSTD1 (version 2)... | ecosystem: Environmental > Terrestrial > Soil > Tree...
GGACCCGGTCCCCCACCTTCACGTCGAGGGCCACTTTCTTCCCGTTCTCCAGCACCCGGCCGTTGCCGACCGCCAGCACCTTGCCCTGCATGGGCTTCTCTTTCGCCGAGTCGGGGATGATGATGCCGCCCTTGGCGGTCTCCTTCTCCTCGATCCGGCGGACCAGCATGCGATCGTGAAGCGGTCGTACCTTCATGGCTTTCCCGCGCCGCGAGTCCAGCGATCGAACGTGTCCGACGTCATCATTCTCATGGCTGCCTCTCAACCGAACATCACCACTGTAGGCGCCGCGGAAGCAGGGCCCTAATCGATTGTTTGGGCGAGATCCATCGGAGCGGACCGATGCTTCCCCGGCGCGTTGGCGGCGATGGCTCCCTCCGTGTTCGGCTTGGCCGGAGCGCTCAGGTAAGCGTCGATCCGGTCTTCCATCGCCGGTGGAAACTGCGGGACCGTCCCGACCAGGCCATCCTTGTAGACGCGCGCCATGATCTCCTGAAAGATCGGCAGCGCCGTGCGGCCGCCGGTCTCCCGAGGGCCCAGCGTGCGGTTGTCGTCGAAGCCGACTCGGACAGCCACCGTGATGCCCTGCGGCCCGTAGGTGGAACCGACGAAGAGAGCGTCCCTGAAATCGCTCGTGGTGCCGGTCTTGCCCATCACCGGGATCGGGAACCTGCTCCCGCTGAGTGCGTGGGCGGTGCCGCCGGAAAGGCGGATCACGCCGCGCAGCCCCTCCTGGATCAGCGTCAGGCTCGCCCAGGGAATCACTCCGGCTGCTCCCGGCGCCTCGTAGAGCAGGCGGTTCGTGCTGTCGGTGACGCGCGCGATCACGTGAGGCTCCGCGAGCACGCCCGAGGCCATTCCTCGATAGGCGCCCGCCAGCTCGAGCAAACGCACTTCGGACGCGCCGAGGGCCGTGCTGATGTAGGGCTTGAGCGGCGTGTGAAAGCCCAGGTCCCGGCAGGTCCTCAGGACCTTCTCGATGCCAATGGTCTCGGCGATCCACACCGCGACCGCGTTCCTGGACTCTGCGAGCGCCTGGCGGGCGGGGATCGAACCCTTGAACGTATGGTCGTAGTTGGCGATCCACTTGACCCCGTCCCTCGCGGCGCCGTCTGGCACGCTGATCGGCCGGTCCGGCACCTTGGCATCGAGCGTCAGACCGCTACGGAACGCGGCCAGGTACACGAATGGCTTCATCACGGATCCGGGCTGGCGCAGAGAGCCGGTCACGCGGTTGTAGTCGGAGTAGCGGCTGGAACGAAGGTTGTAGAGCTGCCGCCCACCCGCCTCGGCGAGGATCGCGCCGTCGGCGTTCGCCAGCACGACGATCGAGCCCTGGACGAGCCCGCGCGCGCGAGGATGCCGCTTCTCGTAGCGAGCGAGGCCGTTCTCCAGCGCCTCGTTGACGACGCGCTGCACCCGCCGATCGATCGTGGAGCGCACGCGAATCCTGCCCTGGAAAAGGTCCTCTACCGTGAAGAGCTCTCCGCCGTGCGCCTGCAGCTCGTCCAGCACGTGTTCGATGGCCGCGGGTGCCTCGGTCTTCGCCACGGCGGGGCGGACGACGCCCAGTGGCTCCGCCTGGAAGCGGCGCGCGAGCTCGTCGGGGATGTCGCCGTTCCTGGCCATCAGGGCCAGGATCTGGTTGCGGCGCTGCAGCGAGCGCGCGTTGCCGGCGAAGGGCGCGTACACCCGGGGTGACTTCCCGATCCCCGCGAGCAGAGCCGCGCGGCCGGTGTCGAGGGTGGTGAAGCGCGCCAGGGGTTTGTCGAAGTAGTACTCGGCGGCGGCGCCGAAGCCATAGCGGCCGCTGCCCATGTAGATGAAGCTCACATAGCGGGCGAAGATCTCGCGCTTCGCCTGCTCCCGCGTTCCGTACTGCTTCCGCATCGCCTCCTCGAGCCAGAGCGACAGGCGCACTTCTTCGAGCTTTCGGAGCAGCTTGTTCGTGGCGGGGGCGCCCAGCACGGCGGACATCACCCGCGCGAGCGACAGGCCGCGCAGGAACACCGCATCGTCGTTCAGGCGGGCGGTGAGAGACCCCAGGAAGTAGACGCGCACCAGCTGCTGCGTGATCGTCGAGCCTCCCTGGGCCAGCCGCAGCCGCGGCCCTCCGCCGTTTCGCCACTCCGAGAGCGAGCGCGCCGCCGTCTTCTCGATCACCCGCGGCAGCGCGCCGTAGTCGACCCCCGAATGCGAGAGGAAGTTCTTGTCCTCGGCCGCCAGGACGGCCTGGCGCACGACGAGCGGCACCTCGTCGTACGTCACCACGCGCCGGTACTCGCGAGCGAGCTGGATCACGACGTGCCCCCTGGCGTCAGTGACCTCGCCCGTCGTCGGAGGCTGGAACAGGATGAACGCGGTGAGCTCGGGAAGGTCGCTGCGGTCGAAGTAGACGTGCTGCACGACGGCGGCCGGGGGCAAGAGCATCAGGGTCGCGACGATCGGGCAGGCGATGCGCGCAGCGCGGTGGGACCAAGCGGCACGCAGGCGCCGGACGGCGGCTGCGCCGACCTCCCTGAGCCTCCCCCCACAGACAGCGATCTGCCGACGAACAGGAACGCCCCAGCTTGCAGCCGGAGCGGCCTCCGCGGCGATGCTTCTCCTGCAGGAGGCTGCAGTCGATGGCATCGTCCGGCTACCGCCTGGAGATGAGGTGGATGACCGCCACGAAGAGGGCCCCGCCGATGATCGACCAGAGAACAGGGAAGGACTGCCCCGCGACGTGAAGCATGAAGGGCTCCGGCAAGTGAAGCTGGGCCGCGAGCCACGGGCCGAGCAGCGCTCCGACGAAGCCGACGGCGGTGGAGACGACGAGCCCGCCGCGAACCTCCCCTGCAATCGCGCGGCCCACTGCTCCACAGATGGCCGCGACGATGACCAGGAAGATGAGTCCCGGCAATGTGATGGTCAAGGCATGCCCCTTTCGATGGCAACCTATCAGGCCCGGCCTGGCCGATCTGCTCACTTCTGCTCATGCGGGTCGACGGGTCCTTGCGTTTCGGGGGCTCGCGCCTAGAATGCGCCTCGGCCGGGTCGGAGCGGAGCTTCCGCGCTCGAGAATCGCGGCCCGAGGGGCAGGTCATGCCGAACAACGCGGCTCTCGCCTTCGATCCGAGGGCGTTCCTCACCCGGATCGAGGACGCAAAGACGATGCGCGAGTATCGGGCCAAGCAGGTCGTCTTTTCCCAAGGAGACGCGGCCGATGCCGTGTTCTACATACAGAGCGGCAAGATCAAGCTCACGGTCGTCTCCACGCGCGGAAAGCAGGCCGTCATCGGCGTTCTGGAGCGAGGCAGCTTCTTTGGCGAGGGCTGTCTGGCGGCCCAACCCCTGCGCATGTCCACGGCGAGCGCGATTCAGCCGTCGAGCATCGTGCGGGTGGCCAAGAGCAGCATGGTCCGCCTGCTGCATCGAGAGCCGGAGTTCGCCGAGGTCTTCACCGCGTACCTGCTTTCTCGCAACGTTCGGATCGAAGAGGACCTGGTCGATCAGCTCTTCAACTCCAGCGAGAAGCGCCTCGCCCGGGTTCTGCTGCTGCTCGCGCAATTCGGCAAAGAATCGAGGCCGGAGACCGTGATCCCGAAGGTGAGCCAGGAGACGCTCGCCGCGATGGTGGGCACGACGCGCTCGCGGGTGAGCTACTTCATGAATCGGTTCAGGAAGCTGGGCTTCATCCACTACAACGGCGGCCTGCAGGTCCACAGCGCTCTTCTCACGGTCGTGCTTCGCGATTGACGTGACTCTGCTCCCGACGCTCGCGGAGATCGAGGCGGCGCGCGAGCGCATCCGCGGCATTGCGATGCGTACGCCGCTCGTCCGGCTCAACGTGCCCGAGGCGCCGGCCGAGATCTACCTGAAGCTCGAGAGCCTGCAGCCGATCGGCTCGTTCAAGATCCGCGGAGCCGCGAACGCGATGGGACGCCTCGCGCCCGACGAGCTCGCGCAGGGCGTGCTCACGGCCTCGGCGGGCAACATGGCGCAGGGCGTCGCGTGGTGCGCGCGCGCGCGAGGCATCCCCTGCACCGTGGTCGCGCCGGAGACGGCGCCGGCCACCAAGATCGCGGCGATCGAGCGGCTGGGCGGCCGCGTGATCAAGGTGCCGTTCGAGCGCTGGTGGGAGACCTTCGAGACCCGCCGCTATCCAGGAGTCGAGGGCACGTTCATCCACGCGTTCGACGACCCCCACGTGATGGCCGGCAACGGCACGATCGGGCTGGAGGTGCTCGAAGATCTGCCCACGGTCGCCGCGATTGTGGTGCCCTGGGGCGGCGGTGGCCTCGCCTGCGGCATCGCGGCCGCGGTGCGCGCGCGGCGGCCCGAGTGCCGGGTCTTTGCCGCGGAGGTCGAGACCGCGGCCCCGCTCTCCGCCGCGCTCGCTGCCGGAGAGCCGCGGGCTGTGGCCTACCAGCCCTCGTTCGTGGACGGCATCGGCAGCAAGATCGTCTTCGCGTCGATGCTCGAGCGCGCCCGTGGGCTCGTCGAGGCTGCCCTGGTCGCGACGCTCGACGAGGTCCAGGCGGCCGTCCGGTTGCTCGCCGAACGCAACCGCGTCGTGGCGGAGGGCGCGGGCGCCTGCCCCGTGGCCTGTGCGCTTTCGGGCGGCGCGGGCGAGGGTCCGATCGTGTGCATCGTGTCCGGCGGCAACATCGACCTCGACCGCTTCGCGTCGCTCGTCGCCTCGGCCCGACCCTAGCGACGTTTCTCGAGGAACGCTTCGGCCCGAGCACGCAGCTCGAACCGCGGCTCGTCACGCAGGACCAGGAGGTACTGCTGCGCCGCGCGCTCGCCCTCCCCGCGCCGGGCGTAGAGCCCGGCGAGCAGGTCGCGGGCGCGGGCCGTGTATTCGCGATCGTCGCGCCCGGCCGCCGCGAGCGCCGACTCCAGCAGCGGGACGGCCTCGTTCTCCTGCCCCGCCTCGACGAGCGCCTTGGCGAGCTCGAACTCGAACAGCATCGACTCCGGCGCCAGCGACGCGGCCTGCCGCAGCTCGACGATCGCGGCGTCGCGCCCGTCGGGTCGGCCGGCGAGCGCACGGGCCCGGCTTCGGTGCTCGAAGGCCGCCTTGAGCGCGTCGCGCCAGGGCTTCACCTCCGGCGACGGCGACAGCACGAGGACCTGCGGCTCGGCCGGCCGCTCGCGCAGGACCGTCGTGTGCGAGCCGGGTCGCACGACGTTGCGCTGCTCGCCGAGCCAGCCGTCGATCGTGCCGAGCGAGTCGGGCAGCGCGCTGAGCTGCGCGAGCCGATAGTGCATCGGCAGCGTGACGGCCGGCCGCAGCGACGTGCGAATCGCCGCGACCTCCGCCCGCTTCAGGATGTGGTCCTGATCGTCGACCGGCAGCATCAGCACGTCGACCTGTCCGAGCGCGCGCAGGGCCGCCGTCGAGAGCGGCCCGCTGTCCCCGAGGTGCGCGACACGCAGGCCACCCGTCTCGATCAGCCAGAGCGTATTGGTCCCTCCGAACTCCGCGCCCCAGGGCTCGGCGTGGCGCCCCTCGATTCCTGTAACGCGGAGATCGCCGACGGCGTAGGCACCCGGACGGCTGAGCACCGGCGCGTCGGCCGGTGCGTAGTAGGACGCGTCGTGGTCGTAGTGCGGGTGGCTGACCAGCACGAGGTCGGCGTCGAGGCCCGCAGGGAACGAATAGCCCAGCCAGCGCGTGCCGTTGTACGGGTCGACGAGCGCGCGCACGCCGCCCGGCGACTCGACCACGAAGCAGGCGTGCGCCACGTACTCGATCCGGACCTGCGCCTGGGCGGGCTCTCCCGAAAAGAAAGTGCTTGCGATGGCGACCGCCATCCATCTGGGCATGCGGGCCTCCTCGACTGCCAGGCCCATTCAAGCACACGCTTTCACCAGCGACTTACAGGCTGCTGACACCACTCGTGCGCGAAGCGTTCTCTAATGGACGGCCAAGGAGACGCCATGAAGAACACGCGCTTCGCAACCGGGTCGATGCTGCTCACGCTGACGCTCTCGCTCTCGGCCGGGCTGGCCGCGGCCGACGACAAGAAGACGCAGAACCAGGACAAGAACGAGATCGTCGTGTTCGGCGGCGTCTCGCTGCTCGACGCCAGCCGCTCAGCACAGGACGAGTTCCTGGCAGCTGCCGACGTTCCGGCGCTGGTCGGCTCCCGATTCGGTCGCGGCTTCGGCAACACGTTCCCGTTCCCGATCCCGCCCGTGACGCTCTCGGTCGAGAGCTCGATCGGGTCGAGCGCTTTGTTCGGCGCACGTTACTCGCGGTTCATCAAGGATCGTCTGGCGCTCGAGGCCGACCTGACGGTCGCGCCCGGCCACGAGATCGAGACGCGTGGCAGCGGCTGCATCGGCGATTTCTGCGTCGGACAGGATGGCGGGCGTGACTTCGACGGCCGTGGCGGCCGGGGCTTTGTCGGACGCGGCGTGCCCTTCGGCGACCGCAACGTCACGGCCTGGCACTACGGCGCCGGCCTCGCCTACGAGCTCACGGGCGGCGACGTGCGCCCGGTCGTCATCCTCGGCGCGGGAGGCGTGACGTGGGACGGCGCGCGCGAGGCCGGGACCGATTTCGTGCTCCGCTTCGGCGCCGGTCTCAAGATCCTGTTCGGCCGCGTCGGCGCCCGCGTCGACGTCGTCGACCATCTGGTGCTGGACCAGTTCCTGACGAACAAGACCGAGCACGATGTGCACGCGACGGCCGGCCTGCTCGTGCGCTTCTAGGAGTCGCGCCCCTCGCCGACGATCAGGCGTGCGCTACGGTCGTAGGTGACGTAGGCCCAGAACCAGTTGAGCAGCACCACCAGCCGGCTGCGGAAGCCGATCAGGAAGAAGATGTGGATCCCGAGCCACGCGAGCCAGGCGACGAGGCCGGAGAGGTGCAGCTTGCGGATCATGGCGACTCCCCTGCGCCGCCCGATCGTCGCGAGCGAGCCCTTGTCGCGGTAGCGGAAGGGCGCGAGCGGCTCGCCGCGCAGCGCCCGCCCGACGTTCGCCGCGGCGTGGTCGCCCATCTGCATCGCGGCGGGCGCGACGCCGGGCACCGGCTTGCCGTCCGACTCGAGCGACGCGAGGTCGCCGATCACGAAGGTGTGCGGGTGGCCCTTCACCGTCAGGTCCGGCTGCACGCGGACGCGTCCGGCCCGGTCGAGCTCCGTCCCGAGCGAGCGCGCGAGCGCCGAGCCCTGAAGCCCGGCGGCCCACACCACCGTGCGCGCGGCGAGCTGGTCGGCTCCGATCCGGACGCCCGCGGCGGAGACGCTGCTCACCGGCGAGCCCGTCCACACCTGCACGCCGAGCGCCTCGAGCTGGAGCCGCGCCCGCTCCGACAGGTCCTCGCTGTACGCCGACAGCACGCGCGGCCCCGCTTCGATCAGCACGATGCGCGCGCTCGCGGGGTCGATGCGACGGAACTCGCGCGCCAGCGTGTGCCGCGCGATTTCGCCGAGCGCGCCCGCCATCTCGACGCCGGTGGGCCCGCCCCCGATCACCACGAAGGTCAGCCAGGCCCGCCGCGCCTCGGCGTCCTCCTCGCGCTCGGCCTGTTCGAACGCGAGCAGGATCCGCCGGCGGATCTCGAGCGCCTCCTCGATCGTCTTGAGGCCCGGCGCGTGCGCTTGCCAGTCGTCGTGGCCGAAGTAGGAGTGGACCTCACCCGCCGCCAGGATCAGGTAGTCGTAGGCGAGCTCGAGCCCGTCGAGCCTCACCGTCTTCGCCGCGAGGTCCACGGCCGTCGCCTCGCCCAGCAGCACCCGCGTCGCGCGCTGCCGGCGCAGGATGTGGCGGATCGGCGCGGCGATCTCGGCGGGCGACAGCCCGGCCGTGGCCACCTGGTACAGCAGCGGCTGGAACACGTGGTGGTTCTTGCGGTCGACGAGCGTGACGTCGACCGGCAGGCGTCGCAGTCCGCGCGCCGCCTGGAGGCCGCCGAAGCCGCCGCCGACCACGACGACGTGGGGTCGGCTCATGGGTTCGCCTCCATTGTATCGGCGCAGCGTGCGGCGCCAGCGCGTTGCGCGTGCCGTGAGCGTCGGCTAGATTCGCTCTTTCGGGAGGTTTCGAGTGGAAGCGAGCGCGGGTAGGAGGATCGCGGTAGCCCTGGTGCTTTGCGCGCTGGCGGCCGGCGTCGCCGGCCTGCTGCTGCTTCAGCACCACGGCGAGCCCCGCGCGGTCGCCACGGTGAACCAGGCGTGCGGCTCCGGCGATTCGAGCGGCTGCGACCAGGTCGCGCAGAGCGGCTGGTCACGCGTCGCCGGATTCCCCGTCGCTGCCTGGGGCCTCGCCTTCTATCTCTCGCTCGGACTGCTGCTGCTCCTCGCCCTGGCCGCACCGGCCGAGCTGCAGCCGGCGCTCGCGCTCGTCGCTCTCGGCGCCCTCGCGGTGGCGCTCGTCGCGGACCTGGGCCTGCTCGCCGTGCAGGCGTTCGCGATCCACGCGTTCTGCAAGCTCTGCCTGCTGACCTACGTGCTGGGCGGCATCGCCTTCGCCGCGCTCCTCCCCGCTCGCCGCGCCGCCACGGAGCCGCTCCTGTCGCGGCCCGAAGGCCGCCTTGCGCTCGCCGGCGTCGCGGCGGGCAGCCTCGCCATCCTCGCGTTCGTCTTCGCCGCGGACACCACGCTGCGCGGCCGGGCGGCGGCCCGCACCGCGCGGCTGCTCGGGGCCCCCGCTGCTGCGCCCGCTGCCGCCACGGCTGCGCCCGAGCTGCCAGCCGCCGCGGCGACGGCGACGGCGGAGGCGCCCGCCGCCGCGAGCGCCCCTCCCGGCACGCAGGACGCGGCGTACTGGCGCGAGCAGGCGCAGAAGCTCCAGGCGACGCTCGACGACCCGCACAAGCTCGAGGAGTACTTCAGCGCCAAGGCGCAGCGCGACCACGACGCCGCGCCGGTCGCGCCGATCGACCTCGCGAACGTCCCGATGCGCGGCCCGGCCGAGGCGCCGGTCACCGTGGTCGAGTACTCCGACTTTCTCTGCCCTTATTGCCGGCAGCTCGCGCAAGCGCTCGGCGGCTTCATGCCGCAGGCTGGCGGCCGGATCAAGATCTACTTCAAGAACTACCCGCTCGAGTCCTCCTGCAACCCGAAGCTGCCCCGCTCGATCCACACGGGCTCGTGCGCGCTCGCGCTCGGGGGTCTGTGCGCCCAGAACCAGGGCAAGTTCGAGGCCTATCACGACCGCGTCTTCGCGACCGAGATGCACAGCGCGCAGCCCTCGGACGTCCTCAGGATCGCCGGAGAGGCGGGCCTGAACACGCAGGCGATGGAGGGCTGCCTCGACGATCCCAAGACGAAGGCCGCGCTCGACGCGCAAATCGCCGAGGGCAACCGCCTGGGGATCACGTCGACCCCCACCGTCTACATCGACGGCAAGAAGCTGCCCCAAATCAACTACTTCGTGGCGATCGTCGACAAGGAGGCCCGCAAGAAGGGCTCTCCGCCTCTCGCGCAGGCCGGACACTGAATCTGCGTTTGTGTGCCCGGTCGCTTGACCCGGCCGCTGCGCACGGCTAGCCTCGCGAGCGCGGTATGCGACTCGACGCCTGGCTGAGACAGCAGCACTCACCCGCCGAGCGGCTGCGGCTGGTGGAGCGTCTGGCACAGGCGCTGAACACGGTCCACGACCGCGGCGAGATGCTGGCCGCGCTCTCCCCCGAGCGGGTCGAGATCGGCGGCGAGATGAAGGTCGACCTGGGCCCCGCCCAGCGCGGCCAGCCCGAGCCCGGCTACTCGGCGCCCGAAGTGCTCGAGGGTGGGCCCCCTTCGACGGCGGCCGACATCTACGCGGCCGGCGCCCTCTGCTGGGAGATCCTGGTCGGCCGGCCGTGCGGCGAGGCCCCGCGCCCGCTGCTCGAGGTCGTGCCCGACCTGCCCCGAGAGCTCGCCAACAGCGTGATGGGCTGCCTCGAGAAGTCGCCGGACTGGCGGCCGAAGGACCTGACGTACCTCGCGCAGCTCGCGGCGGCTCAGCAGAAAGTCGGCCGCACGCCCGCGGCCGCCGACCCGCCGCCGACGGTGTCGACTCCGGCGCGCGGGATGCCGTCCCCCGCCCGCAGCACGGCGCCGGCGCGCAACTTCAGCCCGAAGCGCGAGTCGCGCAGCCAGCTGCCGCTCTTCCTCGCGGCAGTGCTGCTCGTCGCGGCGGCCGGCGCGAGCTACTACTTCTGGATGCGCCCGGGAGGCACGTCGCCTGCGCCCAGGGCGAGCGCCACGCCGAAGCCGACGGCCAGCGTCGCGCCGGATGTCGCCGCGACGGCCACTCCGGAACCCGTCGCGACGCCTTCGGCCACGCCGCCGCCGGTGGCGACCGCGGCCGTCGCGACGCCCACGCCGCCGCCCCTTCGGACGGTCGCCACGCCGCAGCCCGAGACGACGCTCGCGGCGGCGCCGACGCCGACTCCGGTCGCGGCACCGACGCCGCAGCCCGCGGCCGCGCAGCAGGCCGCAGCGCCGCCCGAGCCGGTGGCGGCCGCCGTCGACCCGGCGTCGCTGGCCACGGTCTCGCCCCTCTCGATCAAGCGCGGAGGCCGAGCGCTGCTCGACCTGCGCGGGGCCGGACTGCGCTCCGACCTGCACGTCCAGATCCTGCCGATCAAGGACGCCCCGCGCGGCATCAGCATCGTGCGCACGAAGTGGGCGAACGCGAACCTGGTGACGGTGCTGCTCGAGCTGGACGCGAACGTCACGCCGACCGCTTATGCGATCGCGCTCGAGAGCCCGACCGGCGAGCGCACGAACGCGCTCCACCTGACCGTCACGAAGTAGGGGCCGGGGCTATTGGACCCTGGCCTCAGCCAGGGTCCCACGCTGTCGAAATCCTGTTGGAATCCTGCGCGAGGCCTGTGTGTCCGCCGTGGGTGAATTGTGCGTCCCCTGTGGAAGGACTGTGGAAACCGGAACCGCCACAAGGAGCAGGTCGTTGAAGCGACCTGCCCGGCGTCCGCTACTCGATCGGCTCCGGCGAGAGCGACGTGGTGACGCGCGAGAAGCGGGCCGGATCGAACTCCTTCAGCAGGCGCTTGCCGAGCTTGCTCGACGTCTCGGCCACGTGCTCCTTCAGGAGCGTCTGCACCTCGGCGGCGCCTGAGGCGTCGAGCCGCTCGGCGCGCACGTACTGGCGATTGAGCCGCGAGCCGTCGAGGTCGTAGAGATAGACGCGACCGCCCGTGAGCCCCGCGCCGAGGTTGAACCCGGCCGTGCCGAGCACGAGCGCCACGCCGCCCGTCATGTACTGGAACGCGTTGGCCTCGACGCCCTCGACGACGATCCGCGGTCCCTCGCCCTCGTGGCTCTTGCGCAGGCAGATCCCGAAGCGGTTGCCGCCGCGGCCGGCGATGTAGGCGCGGCCGGCGCGGGCCCCGTATGCGAAGGTGTTGCCGACGAGCGTGAGCTCGTCCGCCGTGCCTTCCGGGACCACCACGAGCTTGCCGCCGTAGGCGGCGGTGAACGCCGAGTCGGCGGCCACGCCCTTCAGGTGGAGCTCCATGCCCGTGACGGCGTACGCGCCGTAGTAGTGGCCCGCGGCTCCGCGGTGGCGGAAGACGAGCTTGCCCTTCGCGAGGCCGGCGTCGCCGCGGCAGCGGGCGATGATGCCCGCGGCGCCCACGCCGACGCAGCGGTCGCCGTTGGTGAGCGACGCCTCGACGAGCACCTCGTCGCCGGCCAGAGCCCGCTTCGCGCCCGTCTCCTCCGGCTCGCGGCGCGGAGGCGAGAAGCGGCGGCGCTGCTCGGTGTCGTCGCGCTCCTCGGACTGCGCGGGCGGCGCGCCCACGATGTGGCCGACGTCGAGGAGCGCCGCCTTGCCGTCGAGGTCCTCGCGCTTGCGCAGCAGGTCGCGGCGGCCCACCACGTCTTCGAGCCGCTTGATGCCGTTCGCGGCCATCAGCTCGCGCAGCTCCTCGGCGACGTGGCGCAGCAGCCGAATCGCGTGGCGGCTCTTGCCGTTGAATCTCGCGACGAGCAGCGGGTCCTGCGTCGCGACGCCGACCGTGCAGCCCTGGCGGCGCTTGCCGGTGGTGTCGCCGGGCTGCGGCCCCGCCATGTGGCACTGGCGCAGCATCGAGCAGCCGATCGACATCAGCAAGGACGTCCCGAACCCGATCCGGTCCGCCCCGAGCAGCATCAGCTTGAGCGCGTGCTCACCCGTCAGCACGCCGCCGTCGACGGAGAGCTCGACGCGCTCGCGCACGCCCTCCTCGACGAGCATGTCCTGGACCGCCGGCAGCACCGCCGCGACCGGCACGCCGCCGTGCTTCTGGTCGACGCGCTTGGCGGCCCCCGTGCCGCCGCAGCCGTCCGAGATGTGGAGGCGGTTGGCGCCGGCGTTGACGCCGCCCATGCACACCATCTCGACGCCGTGGGTCGCCACGTACTTGA
>Ga0111538_10010447_pt1 | contig 12349 bp, 10 predicted proteins | sample SoiMethybrSBSTD1_FD_79669 | JGI IMG/M metagenome (GOLD analysis project Ga0111538, IMG submission 79669) | Bulk soil microbial communities from a Populus tree surrounding site in Tennessee, USA - Soil MetaG P. TD hybrid SBSTD1 (version 2)... | ecosystem: Environmental > Terrestrial > Soil >...
GTCGCCGAGAAGTCACCCTGCCGCTCGAGCAGCGTCGGCATCCGGTGACGGATGACGTTGTTGCCGGCCTCGCGCGGTTGAAACTCCTGCGAGAAGAAGAAGAACAGTTTGTTCCGGCCGCCCGGCTTTCCGACCGGGCCGCTCACCGAGAAGCCCCAGTCGCGCTGCTTCGACGTCGTCTTGGGATCGCCGTTCAGGATGTTCGTCTTCGAGTTCTCGTTCCAGTCGGAGTTGCGCTCGACGTCATAGAGCGAGCCGCGAAGCCGGTTGGTGCCGCTGCGCGTGACGGCCGTGACTTGAAGCCCGCTCGAGCGCCCGTACTCGGCCTGATAGTTCGACGTCAGCACTTTGACTTCCGCGATCGACTCGACGTTGACCGCCACCATCAGACGGTTGCTGCCGGGCTCCATGGTCCCGACCCCGTCCATCATGAAGTTGTTCGAGCCGCCGCCGGTCGAGGCCGAATCGCCGGCGCGATTGCCGTCAACCACGCCGGGCGCCAGGTTGATGAACTCGCTGAAGTTGCGCGTGGCGATTGGCAGGTTCGTGACCGCATCGGTCGCGACGGTAAAGGACCGTTCGCCGGTCGTCGATTGAATCAGCGGCGTGTCGCCCTTGACGTCCACGACTTCGGTCGTGCCGCCGACCTGGAGCGTCAGCGCGCCGAGCGCGGCGCGCGTGCCGGGATTGACGATCACCCCCGTCCGCTTCAGCGTCTTGAAGGCCGGCATCGAGACTTCGATCGTGTAGGTGTCCGGCCGCACGTTGGGGAGCAGGAAATCGCCACTCCCGCTGGTGACGACGGGCGCAGATCGCGTGCCCTGCGTGTCGCTCACGAGCACGACCGTCGCGCCCGGAATTGCGCCGCCTTGTTCGTCGATCACCGTGCCCAGCACCGTGCCGGTCGTGACCTGTGCCGACAGCGGCGCGACGCTCACTGCAAGAGCACCCGCCAAAAGCGCCGTCGCGCGTGCAAATCGTTTCAGAACCATGGTCATCCCCTTGGGCGTCAACGTGGACGTGAACCGGTGCCGTGCGGGCACTCCTCCGGAGCACTAGGAAGCATAGATCGGACGGACCGCCGCGAGCCCAGGCACCTGCCGCTTACGCCATCTTCTCCTCGGTCGACGCGCGGCGAAAGTGGAGCGGATCCCGCAGGTTCTGCAGTTCGCGGTAGTAGTAGAGAGGTGTCGGTCGTTTTCGCCTGAATTGCAGCTTCTTGAGAAACTCGATTTCCTCGACGGTCGCATCGCCACTCAACGACTGATCCTGCAGGAAGGCCTGGAACCCTGGCTGTTCGTCGATCGGCTGGGCAGGTTCCCGTTCGACGAACTCGAATCGCTTCGGGTGGCCGGGCGCAAGGCGGCGGTTCAGGATGACCTCCATCCCGAACGTCGTCAGGTCGATGTCCCACGATTCGATCAGCGGATCGAGAAAGGTGACACAGTTTTCGACCGAGACGTTGAAGATATCCGCCTCCAGGAACTCGAGCACAATCACGCGCACCTGCTCGTAGCTTCGATCGGTGAGTCGGGCAACCAGGCGGAGCCAGTTCTCATCGTTCAATTCCTCCTTCGTCACTCGCTTGACGACGTCCAACAGCTTTTGCGTGACGAGGCGTTCGAGGGCGCCGAAGGGCTCCTTCTCGAACAGCGTACGCATAGGTTGCTCTTTACGGGGCTCGCACTTGCGCAGAATCAACTCGCGCACTTCTTTGAACAACGGCGTGGGGGGATCTGCCAGGCTTCGCTTCAGCGCCTCGGTCCGCTGGAGGTCCGCCAGCGTGGCCAACGTGCCGGCGGGCAGCCGCAGAAACGACTCCATGCGGTCGTAGATGTCGGTGCGATCGGGCGCCGGCGGTGTTTTCTTTCCGGTCAACAGCTGGGAAATATAGGAATCGGTGACCTGGGTCGCCGCCGCCAGATCTCTCTGCTCGGTGCCCAAGTCTTTGAGCCGCTGTCGGATAAGAAGGCGGAAATCCATCAGTTCCCTTGACTTAACCTATTTTACTGAATTAACTAAAAACATACAGCCTAAAATGCAGATTAGCTTGACAATATGAGTTAATTAACCGATAGTGGTAAACGAGACGCGGCCAGCCCCCGGTCTTCAGGCCATCTGAGTTCAAGTCAGGTTGATCTAGGTTCTCTCAGGCTCAACAACCAAGGCGGTCGACATGTTTGCACGCAGTGTCTCGTTCCGTCTCAAACCGGGTCGGGCGGCAGATTTCACCGAGCTCTTCGACCAGGACATCATTCCCATGCTCCGGAAGCAGAAGGGCTTCCAGGACGAGATTGCGATGGTCGCTCCAGGCGGGGCGGACGCCATCGGCATCAGCGTCTGGGATCAGAAAGAAGACGCAGAGGCGTACGCTCGCGGCGCGTACCCCGGTGTGCTCAAGACGCTGATGCACGTGGTCGAGGGCACGCCTCGGGTTCAGTCGTACGACGTGTCCAATTCAACCCTTCACAAGATCACGGTTGCTCCGGCTGTCTGAAGCTGACACGACCGGCGTGTCCGCATCGGGCACATTCATCAATAGGAGAATCATCATGACTATGGTTCGTTGGGATTCGCTACGTGACGTGGCCGCGCACCAGGAGCAAATGAACAGGATGTTCGAACGCTTCTACAGCCGGCCCAAGGAAGACCTCAACCGCGGCGCATGGGCGCCGGCGGTGGACATTTACAGCAATGGCCAGCACGAGCTCGTGCTGAAGGCCGAACTGCCCGACATGAAGCAGGAGGAGATTGAACTGACGGTCGAAGACAACACCCTCACGCTGCGTGGTGACAGGAAGCTCGACACGGAAGTCAACGAAGACCAGTTCCATCGCATCGAGCGCAGTTATGGTCCGTTCGCCCGCACGTTCGCGCTGCCGCCGACGGTCGACAGCAGCAAGGTCAACGCCGAGTACAAGGCCGGCATGCTCACCGTCCGGCTGCCGCTGCGCGAGGAAGTCAAGCCCAAGCAGATCAAGATCCAAATCGCCGCGTAACGTCGTCGCATGAGGCGGAGTCGACGCTCCGCCTCCTGCGCCCGGTTCGTCGTCGTTCTCAATCCATTCGCAAGAGGGAAGTATGACCACTGTATTGTCGAGGCTGTTCAACCGCACCACCATCATCCCCGTGTCGTTCCTCATGTTCGGGCTGTTCATTCTGTCCGGGTCGCCCACGACGTTTGCCAGGGGCATGGTCCTGTTCCTCATTGGGGGCGTGCTGCTGACCACGACGCTGGTTCTGTGGAGGGAACTCGCTCCGAGAAGCGTGCCGATGCCGGCATCGGCTCCGCCGCGGGCGCCGTCTTCCGCGGACGTGGCGCCCAATTCATGGCCAAACTCGGGCTTCCGGAACAGCAGCACTCGAATGACGAGACGCTCCTGACGGGCTAGGTCGTGCTGGTGACCTTACCGGGTCACTGTCACCGGGCCGCGCCAGAATGCCGCCTTGCCGGCCGCCGGATCGAGAACGGTCACCTGACACTCGTACGAGCCCGGCTCCATTTGCCCCGCGGCGATGCTGAGCCGGATCGGCACCGCCCGTGACTTCGGATCCCAGGTCTCAATCCCCACCGCGTCGGTCTCGAACGTCTTGATGCCGTCGCGGTAGAACGCCGCAAACGCGACCAGCGGGCGCACGGGCACAGCGGGTGGAGAGGTTGCGGTCGAAGCCTGAGAGGCAGGTCCCGTGGTCACGGGCGGCGCCGGTAAATCGCGTTCGTAGGCTTGAAGAAAGATGAGCAGCGGTACGCCGGCGCTGAACGTGCGCGTGACACTCGGAATGAGCTTCAGGCCGTTGTCCACGAGCGGATTGGCGGTGGTGGCCGGAATCTTCTGTTGCACGGTGTAGAGCGCGTCGGTCGGGACCACACGCTGAGTCGAGAGGACGACGGTGCTGATGGGAATGCGCGCCTTCTCGCGCTCGAGATTCGGCACGACGAACGGCTTGATGAACGTCCCGATGCGGCCCGTTGTCGCGTCGCGGGCGAGTACCTTGATCACATACGAGCCCGGCAGCAGCGTGAAGCCGGTCTCGTACTGGAGCGGCCGGCGAGCGACCTGTGCCGCAGTCGCGGGATCCAGTTTGAACACGAGCTGGTCGCGCGCGTTTCGCATCGTCACGCCGTAGTCGTCTTTGATCTCGGCAAGCATGTCGATGACCGCGCGGGTATCGCCGCCCGGCCGGGGACGCGCGAGCTCGCTGCCGGGCATCCGTACCGAGATCGGCACGAAGTACTCGGCGCTCGAGACCTGGAAATAGTTGATCTCCATCGCCATGGGAATCTCGGTGACGGGATCCTCGAGCCGGAGCGCCTCCTCGAGCTGCCGCTCCTTGTCCACGTCGTTGAACTTCGCCCACTCTTTGGTGCCGTAGTACCCGGCCCGGTACGCCAGGTCGGCGTCCGGCGCGAGCGTCCCGCTGAGCGAGACCTTGACGCGGCGGAACTTGCCGTCCTTCGCGGCGTTCCTGGTGTAGTAGCCGATCATGTAGTACCCGGTGACCGCCTGCGTCGCCTGGACGATACCGAGGGAGAGATCGTTGTTGTCGAACATCGCGCGGCCGCCGGTGTCTTTGGCGAGCGCGTAGTAAGTGTCCTGTGCGCCCTGCTGGCGCCGGATGACAGCCTGGGCGACCGCGCCGGAAAACATGGCCGTTCCGCCACGCGACGGCCGGGTCGCGTCCCCCAACGGCGCGCTCGCCTGGAGGCCGCGCGTGTCGATTGGATTGATGGTGACGTTGGCTCGAACCGCAGCGTTCACCGTCGCACGCAGCTGCGCCAGGTTGTCGGCGCCGTTCAGCTGCAGCCCGCTGCCAAAGTAGATCAGCGTCTTCAGCTCCGGCAGCGGCGCGAGGCCGGTGATGGCCGTCTGCAGCGCCGCCAGCTGGCGGTCAGTCGTGAACAGGTTGAAAGTGTCGTTGTCCTCGCCGAAGGCCGCGCCGGTTTCCGCGAAGATGTCGATCACGCCGCGCTCGCGCTCGTTCGCGTCGCGCTCCAGCGCGGTAATGACCCGGCGGAGGCCGCTGCGGTCGTCGGTAAACTCCTGTTTCAGACGCACGCGGCTGTTCTCGAAGACCATCACGCTGACCAGGTCGGCGGCGGTCATCTGTGTGTCGACGAACTTCCGCGCGCTGTCGAACACCCGGAATTGATCGAAGAGCGGCATGGTCGAGAGGTCGATGTAGAGCACGACGAGCCGATGGCCGCGATACCTGGTGTCCCCAGGCAGCGGCACGGCCACCAGCGTGTCGGTGACCGGCGCGACCGTCGCCGTCGGTAGCGATGGCACGCCCGGGGTGAGGTCATTGGCTCCGACGGGCGCCGCATCCAGCTTTTGGTACTCGACGAACGCGATCTCCTGCGGCATGCCGTTCTCGGTGACGACGAAGTCCCTGGCCGTGAGACCTTCGATCGGTTTGCCCCGTTTGTCCTTGACGATCACGGTCTGCACGATCAGCAGCGTCGATCCGCGAAACGACGGCTGCGGCGGCGCCTGCCGCGCCAGGAGCCACACCGACTGAGTGCCGACCAACAGGATAATGAGGGCGCGCCGCATCTTCAAAAACCGAACCGGACGAGCATCTGGATCCGCCGCATCTGGTTCGCACTCGTCGGGCGGCCGAACTGCGGGCTCGTGATGATGCGGTCGATGGTGGAAAAGGTCACGCGGTTGAGGACGTTCGTCGCCGTCACGCGCCATTCGAACGTCTTGCGGCGGCCGAGACGGAACACGCGTGCGGCCGCCATGTCGAACGAGGACGTGGCCGGACCGCGGATCGCGTTGCGGCCGGCATTGCCCCAGGTGCTCGGCGTGGGCGCGGTGAACGCCGCGGGATTCGCGTACGCGCCCGGCTCAGCCGACGCGATCGGCTGTCCGGTGAGCGACGGCCGCATCCCGACGACGCCGGTTCCGGCCACCGGAGCGAAGTACACGGGGGTCAGCGGCAGGCCGCTCCCCGCGTTGAACTGCGCCGTCACCGTCCAGTCCTTGTAGAGCGCGCCCCAGAAGCCGTCGGCGAGCGTGCCGCCCGTGACGCCGACGCCTGTCGTGTACTGCATTTCCGCTGCGACCAGATGCCGCTGATCGAACGAAGAGGGTCCGCGCTCGGCGTCGAGGTCGAGCCAGTCCTGCGCGACCGCCAGCGATCCCGGCGATAGCGTCGTGTTGCTGAACGTCGCCGCGTTGTCCGTGGACTTCGCCAGCGTGTACGAGACGCTGGCGGTGAATCCGGCGTAGAGCCGGCGCCGCAGCGTGAACTGGGCGGCGTTCCTGGTCGATGTTCCGCCGGAGGTCAGGTAGCTGAACCCTGACGGGCAAAGTGGACACGGCGTCGTCGCGCCTGTCGGGTAGGTGTTCGGCAGAAACGCCTGCGTCAGCCGCTGTCCGCGGTCGGCGAAGTACACCGCGATGACGGTGAGTGAATGCGGCAAGTCGCGCTGCACCGAGACCTGCCAGGAGTGCAGCAGCGCCGTCCGGTAGTTCGGATCGACCGCGAACGTCGTGCCGCTCGGCAGCGACGCCGGAAACGGATCGGCGAGCGTCAGTGGCGCCGCCACGCTGTTCTGGACGCTGAACGTCCTCGAGAACGGCGGCTGCTGCGCCAGCAGCGTGCCGATCGACTGATACACGCCAAGATTGCGGTAGAGCCCGTAGCCGCCACGGACGACGAGCGACGAGGTCAGGCTGGGGCGCCAGGAGAGGCCGAGGCGTGGCTGGAACCCGCGCCGGTCGGGCCGAACGAGGGCCGCGGGGTACTCGGCGCCGGTCAACGCGCCGGTCGGATCGGCGCCGGTCACGGTCGCGACCGCCACGAAGCCGTGCACGACGTCGAGGTTGGCGACCCGCCCGTCGCGCTCGCGGTACGGCGACTCGTATTCCCAGCGCAGACCCAGATTGAGCGTGATGCCGGCGGCCAGGTGGAAGTTGTCACTCACGTACGCGTCGTGGGACCCGCCGCGAATCCTCGCGCTCGCGTTGCCAAACGCAATCGCGCTCGTGGTCGGAATGCCGAGCAGAAAGTCTGCGACGCTGTCGCCGGTCGCCGCGCCCGTGAAGTTCAGCGTGCCACGAGGGTCGCTCTGCGTCAGCAACTCGATGAAGTGAAATCGCGCGTCACCGCCGAAGGTGATGTTGTGGCCGCCGCGCCGCAGCAGCACCTCGCCGCCGATGACGTGCGACGTGCGGTTCGTCTGCTGATAGTTGCCGTCGCGAAGGTCGGCGATGTCGGGGAACGCGAGCGCGGGCGGTCCCCAGTTCAGCGGATCCTGCGCGTTGCCGGCGATGCCCGCCTCGCCGGAGACGTTGATGCGGTTCGCGAAGAACGGCGTCAGGGTGCTGTCGGAGGACGTGAGCTGATAGGTCGCGCGGATGTTCAGGCGCGTCGAAAAGCGCCGGTTCCACGACAACCCCGCGACGATCGACGACGCCCTGGTCTTGTCGGTGAAGTCGAAGAGACTGGTGGCGTCTGTGACTGATCGCTGATACGCCACCGAGCCGCTGAGGAACGTGCGTGCGCTGACGTTGTGGCCCATCGCCACCCTGAGCTCGTCGGTCGTCGTGCCGGTCAGGATCGGCCGCAGAAAATTGGCGCCGCTTGCCGCCGTGCCATTCGGGAACGGGTAGTAGGCGAGCAGCGCCGCCGCCTGCGGCACGATGCGATCGCGTGGGATGACGTTGCCGGGAAAGGGCTGTCCCGTCTGCGGGTCGCGGATCGGTGCGGCGCGTCCCGACAGGTCGCCTCCTCGCTCGCCGACCGTCGGCACCAGTGCTGACTGAGCGTTCGCGGTGTGCGCCACGCCGTGCTGGTAGCTGGCCTGCGTCACCGGACCGTACTTCACGACGAACGGGATTCGAAGCGGGCCGCCGAACGCCGCGCCGAGTTGCGTGTTGGCGTAGCTGGGCGCGGGCGACTCGGCCCCGCCAAAAGAGTACGGACGCGCGTTCCACGCAGAGTTGCCGAGCGCCGCGCTGAAGGCGCCGCTGTAGAGCGGAGTGCCGGGCGGCCGGTTGTTGCCGATCGCGCGCGGCTGGGCGAATCGGGTCGCGGCCCCGTTGACGAGAGAGCCGGCGAGGACGCCTGCCGTCTCTTCCGGCGTGATTGACGCTCCGGATGGTTTCGGCGCGCCCGTCGCGTTGGCCGGCAGCGCCGGCCAGCCGGCATTGGCCGCGTTGCCGCCGACGATCTCCGCATACGGCCGCATCGTCAACGGCACGCTGAGGTCAGTCCCGGTGAACGGAATAGTGACCTCGCGAGAGACGCTGACGAACCCGCGCATCTCGACTTTGATCGTCCAGGTCCCGGCGTCGAGGTTCACGAATCCGAACACCCCGTTCTCGTCGGACGTCGTGACGACCGATCGTCCGCCCTTGCCCTGAGCGGAGTCGAGCGGGTAGGCGGCCGTCACCGTGGCCCCGGGGACAGGCAGATCCGCGTGGAGCACCTGGCCGGAGAGCGAGAGTTGTGAAGCTGCCTGCCCCGCCGAAGCGCGCTTTTCCGCGAAGGCGGGACCTGCCAGGCCGGCGCTCGTGATGGCCGCGGCGACGACGACCGCGGTCAGGCAGGTGGGCATCGTCGCTGGCTCGCCGAAGCGCTAGCGGCGCCGACCCGGCCCAGCCGCCCGAGCGGGCGGGGTCGACGCCGGCGCGTCTGGCGTCGGCCGTTCGATGTGATCGATCACGAGGTACCCGCGCGGTCCTTTGGTTTTCTCGAGCTTCAGACCGAGCTGCTCCTCGAGCGCCGTGGGAATTGGGGGCGCGTCTCCCGCGCGGACCTCGCGTCCGGATCGGTCTGCGAGGACGTCGTCGCCCGCCGCCTGGCCTTCACGCTGGAACTCCAGGCGCATGATGAACTGGTCTTTGATGTTGGTCCGGTCGATCACGTGGGCGCCGAGCGCTCGCGAGATCGACGCCGCCAGGCTCTCGAGGGTGAAACCGCCGAAGACCCAGCGGGTGTGGCCGTTGGTGGTCAGCATGCTCAGGTTGCCGCAGCGCGGCTTCGCGGCGGCGAGATCGATTGGCGATCCATCGTTTTGTGCGCAATCGCCGTCCTTCATCGGCTTGACCTTGAGACCGCTCTTGGCGACTGTCAGCTCGTACATCGCGACTTCCTCGGTCTCACGATGGAGTTTGAGCTGGAAGCGCTCCTCGAGCAGCGTCTGCAGCATCGCGCCCATCAGGATCGTGCGTTCGGTCGCACCCGCCGCTGTGGCCTCGACGTGGTACTTGTCACGCAGGGAATGCACCCAGTCCGGACCGCCCCGTACTTTCTGCGGGCTGGCGGCCGTTCCCGGGTCGTCGTTGACGAGGCGCTCGGAGACGCCGACTCCAGCTGCGGCGTAGGCCAGATAGATGAGCTGGCCGGTGGTCACGCACGGCACGCTGAATCGGCCGGGTGAGAAGCTGGCGTTCGTGCCGCCATATGTCCCGCGCGCGCCCGACGGGCGCTCTTCGGGCTCGCAGGGCTTGATGGTCGCGACGTCGTACCGCAATCGCGCGCCGCTCGCGGCCGTCGCCTGAGCGGCTTGCGGCGTCGACGCGATCAGCCGGAGCGGCGACACGGCGATGACGATGAGCATCGACAGCGCGCAAGCGGCGGCGACCCAGGCCGCGCCCGCGCGGCCGCGTCGCTGACGGCCGTCGAGCACGGCGACGACGCGCGTGGAAAGATCGGCGCGGTTCGCCATCGCGAGCAGCGGCTGGCGCGAGGCCAGCGACAACCGCTTCGCGAGTCCGACGAGTTGGTCGGCGTAGTCGGTGGCTTCAGAACGGCGCAGCACGGCGTCGTCGCACGCGCGTTCGGCCTCGAGGACCAATCGTCGCCAGGCGATCCATAACAGCGGGTGAAACCAATAGGTGGCGCAGGCGGCCCGCGCCAGGCACTGCGTCATCCAGTCGCCGCGCCGGACGTGTTCCAGCTCATGAATCACCGCCCGGCGCAGGTCGTCCTCGTTCCAGGTGTCCGCGTCGGCCGGCAACACAATCGCGGGACGGACGACTCCGAAGGTCAGCGGCCCGGGTGTGGATTCGTGCAGGTAGACGCCGGCGCGCCGGCGAATGCCATTGTCGAGGGCCATGGTGTCGACGATCGCTTGCGCGTGCGGGCACGGGACGCCCGAGCGGCGGAGTGAGCGCATTTGCCACAGGCCCACGGCGATGGGGATGAGGCACAGCGCCGTCCCAAGCGCCCACACGGCGAAGAGCACGGAAGACAAGGACAGGCTGACGGACGGTACCGCCGGACCACTGATGTTCGCCGGCGCACCCGGGATCGTCGGGAGAACCGCATCGCCCTCGATCGCCAACGGCGCGGCGGGCCGCGGCGCACCCTGCGGGGCTGCGATCGACACGGAGATGCCGATCGACGGGACGACGGTTGACGCCAGCGGGAGCGCGATCGCGACGCCGAACGTCGCGGCGAGCACCACGTGGCGGACGGCCGCGCGGCTCTTGCGCGCGAGGTGGGACACGGCGAGCCCGATCGCCGTCGTGACGGTGAGTTTCGCCAGCAGCAGGGCCACCAGGGCCGCGGTCATGACGGCTTCCTTTCTTTGCGGACGCGCTCAATCTGCGCCTTGAGCGCCGCGAGCTCGTCGTCGGTCCACGAGGCTTCGGAGACGAGCGCGGTCATCATCCTGGTCAGCGATCCGCCGAAGAAGGTCTGCAGGTACTGCTGCAGCGCGGTCCGCTGTGCCGCGGCCGGCGAGATCGTGGCCGAATACAGGTAGCGGAGACCATCCTGCTGGTGCTTCAGCACGCCTTTTTTCTCGAGACGCGCCAGCATCACGCGGACCGCGGAGTCGGTGGGTGGGTTGGTCAGGTGGGCGCGGATGTTCTCCGCCGAGGCGCGGTTGCCGAGCTTGAACACGGCGTTCATGATTTCGCGCTCGCGGCGGGTCAAGTGTTCGGTCAGCGGCTTCGGCATCGATGGCGTCCTCTCCCGACGAACTGCGACAACTGTCGCAGCTTATCCGCGACAAATGTCGCATGTCAAGAGGGAAGAGGCGGGGGACCGCTGACGACGCCCCCGCCCCTGCGGAATCGTTACTTGATTGCCGGCGCCGCCGGCACGGTCACTTCGTGATCGGGCGCGTTCCCCTCGTGCGCCTTGGCCGCCTGCGTGAGCGCGTAGGTGCCGCTCAACTGCACGCCCGACTGCTCGCTGGGATCCCAGACTTTACACATCGCGTAGTGCCCGGTCGCATGATTGAACACGAAGATGACCTCGTCGGAGGTGGCCTTCGGATCGGGACTGGCGCCAAGCCCATCTCCCGACACGAACGCGACCTGCCGGCTGGTGTTGGACAGCGTGAAGATCTTCCCTGCGACCGCGCTGGTTTGCGGGGCCAGCACGTACGTGCCGGCCGGCATCAACTGCTGGCCGACCTCGAAGGAAAACGTGGTCGTAAAGCGGACCGGCTCGAACAACTGGGCGCGAGCGACCGCGGGCCAGCCCAGTACGAGAGTTGTCAACAGAAATGAGATGCGAACGATCGACTTCATGGTCAGGCTCCTTTCGCCTCTCTACTAATAGACCTGCGGGTGATTAATTTCCGACGGGCTGAGGATTAACTCCCGTTCATCGACCGTGGCCTAGTTTTCTCGGGCAGGTCGGGATCCTGCCGCTCGACCGGCCGCAGCAGGGGAAGTTCTTCGGGAGCTATCTGTTTTCGAACGGACTCAACCTCGGCCTCGGCGTCAATCTGAGTTCCGGCGCGCCGCTGACGGGGCTGGCGGCCAATCCGATCTACACCAACGGCGGCGAGATTCCCGTGTCGCGGCGCGGCGCCGGCATCGAGACCACTGACGGGTTCAAGACGCGCACGCCGTTCCTGACGCAATTCGATGTCCAGGCGTCCTACGACGTGAAGATCGGGAAGACCGCCAAGGTCACGTTCCTTGCGAACGCATTCAATCTCGTCAACACGCAGACCGTCCTCGCGTACGACCAATGGACGGAGCTGTCGTTCGGCGTCCCCAACCCCGACTTCGGCAAGCCCGAGACGCAGGTGCTCGCCGGCCATCCGCCGCAGTTCCAGGCGCCGTTTGCGATGACCCTTGGTGCCAGGCTCAGGTTCTGAGCCGAGCATCGCGCCCTTCGACTTGGCTCGGGGCGCCCTGAGCCGTGGTCGAAGGGCGCGGGACCCTCTAGCGGTTGATGCCCAGCCCGAAGAGCGCGGCCCGCGGCTGAACGAGCCCAAACCCAAACTCGGGATCTCTGCCTGGCGCACCAATGTCACGGGCGGTCGATCGCAGGATCTGTTCGACGACCGCAGGCGTGACGCCCTTCATGCGGCTCATCACGAGCGCCGCGGCGCCCGCCACATGGGGCGCCGCCATCGAGGTGCCTTGAA
>Ga0111538_10010449_pt1 | contig 12346 bp, 13 predicted proteins | sample SoiMethybrSBSTD1_FD_79669 | JGI IMG/M metagenome (GOLD analysis project Ga0111538, IMG submission 79669) | Bulk soil microbial communities from a Populus tree surrounding site in Tennessee, USA - Soil MetaG P. TD hybrid SBSTD1 (version 2)... | ecosystem: Environmental > Terrestrial > Soil >...
CGCCTATCACATCACGGCGCCGTCCGAGAACGGGCAAGGCGCCTATCGGTGCATGCTCAACGCGATGCGCGACGCCGGCCTCAATCCAAGCGACGTCGACTACGTCAACGCGCACGGCACCTCGACCCCGCTCGGCGACGTGGCCGAGACGACGGCGATCAAGCGCGCGTTCGGCGACGCAGCGAAGAAAGTAGCCGTCAGCTCCACGAAGTCGACGACGGGCCACATGATCGGCGCCGCGGGCGCCGCCGAGGCCGTGTTCACGATTCTCGCGCTGCAAGACCAGGTCATCCCGCCCACGATCAATCTCGAGAACCAGGATCCCGCGTGCGACCTCGACTACACGCCCAACGTCGCGCGTGAAGCCAAGCTCGAGGCCGCTCTGTCCAACTCGTTCGGCTTCGGCGGCACCAACGGCACGGTCGCTTTCAAGCGCTTGCGTTGACGTTTTGCGTGCTGTCGACATGACGGCCGCACTCCCTTCTGCTACAAGACGACTTGATCAGTCGCGCATTCGTGGCATCGTGAATACGCTCTGGCTCGTGAATGGACAGTCGACGGGCATCGACCCCGCAGATCGCGGGCTCGCGTATGGCGACGGTTTGTTCGAAACGATGGCGGCGAGCGACGGCCGCATTCGCTGGCTCGACCTGCACCTCGACCGGCTGGAAGAAGGCTGCCGGCGACTGGAGATACCCGCGCCGTCGCGCAGCCTGCTGACAAAAGAGATCGAGGCGCACTGCCCGCGAAAGGGCCGTGTCGTCGTCAAGCTGATCGTGACTCGCGGGCCGGGTGTGCGCGGCTACCCGCCGCCGGAGTCGCCCACGCCGACGCGCGTGCTGGCGATCTCGCAGTGGCCCGATTATCCCGACTCGTACTATCGCCACGGCATTAGCGTGCGTACGTGCGGCTTAAGGCTCGGCGAGAACCCGGCGCTCGCCGGCATCAAGCACTTGTGCCGTCTCGAGCAGGTGCTCGCGCAGCTCGAGCTGCGCGGCCAGCCCGTGCAGCAGGGACTGATGCTCGACGCGAGCGGCGCAGTCGCGCAGGGGACGAGCAGCAACGTTTTCATCGTCGCCGGCGGCGAGCTCGCCACTCCGAGCCTTGCGCGCTGCGGCATCAAAGGCGTCATGCGCCGCGTCGTGCTCGAAGCGTGCCGAGCGCTCGACATTCGCGCCGAGGAGCGCGACGTCGCGCCGGCCGAGCTGCTCGGAGCCGATGAAGTGTTCATGACGAACGCGCTGTTCGGGATTTGGCCCGTCACGGAGCTCGACGGCCGGCGCTTCGGCGTCGGTGCGACGACCGAGCGCCTCATGACGCATCTGGGTTACGGGCATGCGTAAGGTAATTTGGATTGCACTTGGCGTCCTCGTGCTGCTCGCGGCGTCCGGCGCGGCGCTCACGAGCCTCGCTTGGCGCGAGCTCAACGCACCTCTTAAGATCGCGGCCGCGGAAGGGGAGTGGCTGCGCGTGCCGAACGGCACCTCGTTTCGCAGTGTCGCCGCCGAGCTCGAGCAACGCGGGCTGTTCGACAGGGCGTGGCTACTCGCGCTCTACGCACGCGCGACGGGCGCGGCTACTCAAATTCGCGCGGGCGAGTATCAGCTCCTGCCGGGAACGACTTCACTGACGCTCCTCGCAAAGCTCGTCGCGGGCGACGTCTACCTGCACCAGATCACGATCGTCGAAGGCTCGCGCTTCGCCGAGGCACTCGCGGCGCTGCGAGCCCATCCGGCGATTGCGGCGACCGACCTCGACGGTCCCGCGATCATGAGCGAGCTCGGCGCGCCCGGCGTTCATCCGGAAGGGCAGTTTTTTCCGGACACCTATCGATTTCCGTACGGTACCTCCGACCTCGACATTCTGCGTCTTGCGCACGAAGCGCTCGTCGCGCGGCTGCGAGACGCATGGAGTAGTCGCAGCCCCGACTTGCTGCTGAAGACCGACTACGACGCTCTGATCATGGCCTCGATCATCGAGAAGGAAACGAGCTTGCCGGCCGAGCGCAAGCAGATCTCGGGCGTGTTCCAAGAGCGGTTGCGCCGCAACATGCGCTTGCAGACCGATCCGACGGTCATCTATGGGCTTGGAGAGGCGTTCGACGGCGACTTGCGCGACGCCGACATGCACCGCGACACGCCTTACAACACCTACACGCGCGCGGGGCTACCGCCGACACCGATCGCGCTGCCCGGTGCCGGCGCGATCGAAGCGGCAGTGGCGCCCGAGATCACCGGCGCGCTCTATTTCGTGGCGACGGGGCGCGGCGACGGCAGCCATACGTTCTCGACGACGTTCGAGGAGCACGAGCAGGCGGTGCGCGACTATCTGCGCGAGTACCGCTCGCGGCAGTGATGCGCGGCGCGTTCATTTCGCTCGAAGGCGTAGAAGGCGTCGGCAAGTCGACGAACGTCGCCTTCACGGCCGACACCGTGCGCCGCGCAGGCCACGAAGTCGTCACGACTCGCGAGCCAGGCGGTACACAGCTCGGCGAGCGCGTGCGCGACTGGATCTTGAACGGCGACCACGGGACGCTGTCTCCCGAGATCGAGGCGCTGCTGATGTTTGCGGCGCGCGCCCGGCATCTCGACGAAGTGATTCGCCCTGCGTTGGCCGCGGGCCGCTGGGTCGTCTGCGATCGCTTCACCGACGCCACCATCGCCTACCAGGGCGGTGGGCGAGGAGCCAGCCGAACTTTGCTCGACGCGCTGAGAGCGGAAATACAGAAGGGACTGGAGCCCGATCTGACGCTGTTGCTCGATGCCCCTCTCGAAGTCGGCGCGAGCCGCATCAGCAATCGCAAGCCGGATCATTTCGAGCGCGAGCAGCGGCCGTTCTTCGAGCGCGTAAGGGCTGAGTATTTGTCGCTCGCCGCACAGCACCCCGAACGCATCAAGGTTGTCGATGCGGCTTTGCCGCTCCCCGAAGTGCAGCGTCAAATCGAAGCAGAGATCGCGGCGCTCGGCCGTCGTCTCGAGCCCGCGAAGCGATGACCTCCGCCATCAACACGTTGAGCCGTGGTCTGCTGCCGTGGCTCGAGCCCGCGCTCGCTCAGCTCGACACCGCGCACCGCGCCGGTAGCCTGGGCCACGCATGGTTGATCTCGGGTCCGGCCGGCGTCGGTAAGCTCAACTTCGCGCTCGTGCTCGCGCGCCGCCTGTTCGGCGACGACAGCGAACCCGCGGTACTCGACCCCGGCGCCGCGCTCGCTGCGATGGCCGCACGCCACGAGCTCGCGGATCGGCATCCCGATCTGCACTGGGTGTACCCGGAAGAAGACAAAGAGACGATCTCCGTCGATCAGGTCCGCGCCGTCATCGACGAGTTCACGCTGACCGCGCATCGCGGCGGCGCGAAGGTGATCCTCTTGGAGCCGGCGGAGGGGTTGACGACCGCCGCCGCCAATGCGCTATTGAAGACGCTCGAGGAGCCCACGCCGCGCGGCTATTTGTTTCTCCTGAGCAGCCAGCCCGGCCGGTTGGCCGCGACGGTCCGCAGCCGTTGCCAGCACCTCGCGCTGCCGGTGCCCGAGGTCGAGAGCGTGGCGCGGTGGCTAGGCGTCGCGCCGAACGTCGTGCTCGACGCGCGCCGCGCGGTGGGCGCTTCGCCGCTGCAGCTCGCCGCGGCGATTCAGACCGATGGACTTAGCGTATTCAATAAGTTAGAAGATGATTTAGCAGGACTTTCTCAAGATAAAATCGACCCGCTGGCGGTCGCGCAATCGTGGGCCAAGGGCGATACCGAGCTCGCGTTGAGCTGGCTGCGGCGACGGATCCACGAGGAGCTTCGCTCGCGGCTGGTCGATCCAGCGGGCTCGACTTCAGTCACAGTCCCGGCCAACGCGACGTTGCATAATGCGTGGCGGGCGTTGCCTGCGCGTGCGCTGTTCGACGAGTACGACCGAGCCGAGAAACTGCTGAATCAGCTCGGATCCGGCCTGAACATCGAGCTTGCGCTTGCGGCAATGTTGGGCGCCCTGGTGGTGAGTCGAGGACGATCGTGAGCAAACCCGGACTGCTGACCCTGACGATCAAGGACAAGAGCGCCTTGTACTTAGCCTACATGCCGTTCATCAAGAACGGCGGCCTGTTCATCCCGACGAACTCGAGCTACAAGCTCGGCGACGAAGTGTTCATGCTTCTGAACGTGATGGGCGAGGAGGAGAAGATCCCCGTCGCCGGTCGTGTCATTTGGATCACGCCGAAAGGCGCCCAAGGGAAGCGCACAGCCGGCATCGGCGTGCAGTTCAGCGAGCAGGACCAAGGCAACACGCAGAAGCGGATCGAGAACTATCTCGCCGGCGCGCTCGGCGGCGACAAGCCGACGCACACGCTTTGATTGCCTAGCCGGGCAGGTTGGTCCGGTTCAGACCGCCCTTCAAGACGTACGTCTGAAAGCCGCGCTCATTGAGTATGAACGCGCCGGCCGAGCTGCGCCGGCCCGTGTCGCAACACACGACGTACTTTATCGATGAATCGAGCGTCTTGAGCTTCAACCGAATGAAGTAGAGCGGGACGTTGACCGCTCCCTCATTGTGGTAGGCCTCGAACTCGGACGGCAATCGCACGTCGAGCCACTGGCCGCCTTCCTGGATGACCTTCTCGGCGCCTTTGGCATCGACCCAGTCGAGCATCGGCTCGTTCAGAAGCTTGCGGAAGTCGTCCTTGCCCAATCGCATCAACGAGCCGTCCGTTTCCATCGCGACTGTTGCGTTGCGCTTGGCTTCGGAGATCAGCGCTTCCTCGCCGAACGTATCGCCGACCTGGAGCTCGGCGAGCCGAATGCCTTCCTTGTTGAGCGGGGTCTCGCGCGTGACGACGCACTTCCCGCGCGTGATGACGTAGAAGTAGTCGCCTTCGTCGCCTTGCTTGATGACGACGTCGCCGGCTCGGTGATTCACCTGCTGCAGGCGCATGAAGATCGCCTGAATGTTCGCAGGCGGAATCTTGTGAAATGCCTTCGTTTGCAGCAGCGTCGTCATCCAGTCGTCGCTGCCGCCGGCTTCGCCGCGCAGCTCCGAAACCTCGTAGGAGCCCGTCTGGTCCCACGTCAGCATCACGTCGAGCAGGTCGCTGTCGATCGTGATGTATTCGACGGGCGATGTTGCGATGGCCGCCTGCCGGCGCGGCAGCTTCGGCGAGAGGGGATTGCGCGCGTCTTCACTGCCGCCCGTGATCCTACCGACCCGGTTATTGCCTTCGCGCAGCTCCACGACGCCGCTCAGCACGTAGAAAGTGCGCTTCTCGGCATCGCCTTCGCGAAACAGAGTCTCGCCGGGTTGCGCTTCGCGCACCTTCGTCTTCTTGGCCAGCGCCGCGAGGTTGTCCTTTTTGAGGCTGTCGATCGGCGAGAACGCCTTCAGTTGAGCGCTTTCGACTTGCTTCGTCATCAGAGGTTAGTTGCGCGGCCTAAATATGAGCCAGGTGCTAAGCGGCCGAGAGTCTAGCATAGGGGCTTCGCAGGCCAGTGCGGACGGTTTCACGCCGCGCGAAGCTGCCGCCAGCCCTCGTGCGGTGTGAAGCGCGTCCCAAAACGCTGCGCGAACTGCGTGAGCTTGGCGATGACGTCGTCGATGCCGCGCGCACGTGCATAGCGAAGCGGGCCGCCCGTGAACGGGGCGAACCCCGCGCCGAAGACGACACCGGCATCGATGAGATCGGCGTCGGCTGCGACGCCCTCGTGCAAGCAGGCGACGGCCTCGTTGATGAGTGGCAACAGGAGGCGGTCGGGGAGATCGGCGTCGAACGCGCTGCGGCTACGGTCTTTGATCGGCTTGCCGCGCTCGTCGTACGAGTAGAAGCCCCGCTTCGTTTTCACGCCGAGCTCGCCCTTGGCGACCTTCGCACGCAGGAGGTCCGGCGGAGTCGAGCGAAGAACGCCGCTCAGTATCTCGGCGACGTGCAGGGCCACATCGAGCCCCACTCGGTCGGCCAACTCGACGGGGCCCATCGGCATGCCGAACTCTTTGGCCGCCGCGTCGATGCTCTCGAGACTGTGGCCGTCGGCGTGCGCATGCAGAGCTTCCAACATATAAGGCGTCAGCAATCGGTTCACGACGAAGCCCGGTGAGCTGCGGCAGGGCAGCGGCAGCTTGCCGATTCGCGTCACGAACGACGTCGCTGCCCGCACGGCTTCGTCGGACGTCTGCTCGCCGCGAATCACCTCGACGAGCGGCAGGCTCGCGACCGGGTTGAAGAAATGCAAGCCGACGAATCGGCCGGGCTCGCGCAGCGCGCCCGCGAGAGTTTCCAATTGAATGCTCGAGGTGTTCGTCGCGATCAACGCCCCGCTTGGCAGGCGCGGCTCGAGCTCCGCGAACAGCGCGCGCTTCGCGTCGGCCTTCTCGACGATTGCCTCGACGACGAGATCCGCGGAGCCCACTTCGGCCGCCGCGAGATCCACGCGCAGGCGTCTCACCGCCGCTTCGGCTTCTCCGGGTGCGCGCAAGCGTTTGCGAAACAGCTCGGCCCCGCGCTTGAGCGCCGGGTCGACGTACTGCTGCGCGCGGTCTTGCACCGTCACGTCGAGACCCTTCAGCGCGCACCAAGCTGCGATGTCGCCGCCCATCGTGCCTGCGCCGACCACGTGCACGCGGCGGATCGGGCTATCCTTCGGCGCCAAGTTGCGTAGCCGCTCGCGCAGCTTGAACACATGGACCAGGTTGCGGCACGTTGGCGTGACGAGCAGCTCGCCGATCGAGCGCGCCTCGGCGCGCATTGCGGCGTCGCCGCGAGCGCCGTAGCGTTCCCAAAGATCGACGATCGCAAACGGCGCCGGGTAGTGCTTGGGTTTCGCGCGTTTGCGTACGTCGGCGCGCACGCGCGCCGCGAGCACGCGCCGCAGCGGCATTCGATTCAACAGCGCCAAGTACCACGGCGCGCGACGGCGGGCGGGGCGCCGACTGATGAAGTCATTCGCCTTGGCGCGCAGCGCCTCGCGCTCGACGACGGCATCGACGAGGCCGGCTTTCAGCGCCTCGGGCGGCGACAACGATCGCCCCGTCAGCATCAGGTCGAGCGCGAGCAACGGCCCTGCGATCTCGACCGTTCGCACGGAGCCGCCGAACCCGGGGTGAATGCCGAGCTGGACCTCGGGCAACCCCAACGTCCGCTCGTACGACGTGGCCGCGACACGGTAGTCGCACGCGAGCGCGAGCTCGAAACCTCCGCCGAGCGCAAATCCGTCGATAGCGGCGACCGTCGGGACGCCGAGCGCCGCGATGCGCCCGAGCACGCTCTGACCGCGCGCGGCCATCTCGGTCGCCTGCGCCGCGTCACGCAGTTGCGAAAACTCGTTGACGTCGGCACCGAGAATGAAGCCGCTGCGTTTGGCGGATTCGAACACCAAGCCGCGCGGCGGCGCCGCCTCGATCGCGTCGAGCTCGCGGCCGAGCTCCGCGACGACCTCTGCCGAAAGCGTGTTGGCGCCCGAGTCCGCCTTGTCGAGCGTCAACCAACACACGCCGTCGCCATCTATCGCTGACCGCCAGTGCTTCGAAGACGCTGCTCGGTCGCTCATGCCGCCGCTTGTCGGTTCGCGTCGACTTCGAAGTCGCAGACGAGCGGCAGGTGATCCGACAAGCGCACCTCCGGGATCGCGAAGCTCGTCACGCGCACGCCGTCGCCGTACAGAACGAAGTCGAGCTCTTTACGCGGCGACCGGCTCGGATACGACGGCAAGCTGTGCGCGTTGGCGCTGCGCAGCTTGCAGGCTTTCATGAACAGATAGATTTCGTGCTCGCCCCAAAACGTATTGAAGTCGCCCGCGACGATGACGGGCTTGTGCGACGCCATGACGAGATCGTGCAAGTGCTGGAGCTGCGTATGCCGATGGCGGAACTTCAACGACAGATGCACGAGAAAGATCGAGCACTCCTCGAGCTCGAGCTCGATGATGAGGCGCTTGATCCCTTTCTCGAAATAGTGAAACCGCTCGCCATGCACTCGCGGCGCGGCCAAGAACGCGTTGCCCTGATTGCGCAGGATCGGCAACCGCTGGTTCAACGACCCGGCGCCGTACTTGCACTGATAAACGGAGTAGTGACCGAGCGCGCGTGCGATGACGTCGGCTTGATTGACGCTGCGTGTCCGGATCGAGCCCGTATCGACCTCGATCAAGCCAACGACGTCGGGATCCTGCGACTTGATGAAGTCCGTGATCCGTTGGAGGTTGGTCTTGTTCCCGATCAAGTACCCCATACCCGGCAGCGGCCAGTGCAATGCGGAGCCCAGGCCAAGACCATAGCGAATGTTGTAGAGCAGTAGTCGCATCGTTCTCGTAGTCTACCGGACGGCGCGAGCTTTGAAGTATCGGGAAAAACCGAGCAGCGCCGCGATCGCGCCGCAGTTCTCGTTCCGAGCGGCGCTTCATTGCAAACCCAAAGCGTCAGTAGTAGCGTCGAAATCAATCGACTTCGGAAATGAACGATGTCCGCGAAGAACCCAATTCGCCTCTACGTGACGCACTCGTTCGCGAGCCACTCCGACTATCATCGCCTGTTCGAGTACTTCGAGGCCGTACCGAACTTCTTCTACCGCAATTGCAGCGTCCCCGACCACCCTCCCAGCATGGGCGGCAAGGAAGCCCTGAAGGAGGAGTACCGCACGCAAATGAAAACGGCGGAGGTCGTCATCGTGCTGAGCTCGATGTACGTGGAGAATGAGTTCTGGACCCTATACCAGATGGACGCCGCACAAGCGGCCAATCTGCCGCTGGTCGCGGTCGAGCCGTTCGGCGTCAATGTCAAAGTGCCGCCTGAGGTCGTGAAGAGGTCAGCCGAGGTCGTAGGTTGGAACGAACGGCTCATCGTGGACGCCATTCGCCGGCAAGCTCGGCACGAAGAGACGCACCGTTGGGACACGATCGAGTTCAAGCTCTGATCGTCTCGTTGCCCGATGAAGCCGCCGCCGATCGTCATCGCGCATCGCGGCGCTAGCGGCTATCTTCCGGAGCACACGCTCGCTGCGAAGGCGCTCGCACATGGGCTTGGCGCCGACTATCTCGAGCAGGATGTCGTGGCGACGCGCGACTCGCAGCTCGTCGTTCTGCACGATCTTTACCTCGACGACGTCAGCGACGTCGCGGTCAAGTTTCCGGGCCGCCGTCGCAACGACGGCCGGCACTACGTCATCGACTTCGACCTGACCGAGCTCAAGGCGCTGACGATCTTTGAGCGGCGCGCGCCCGGCGCGGCGACGGCAAAGTATCCGGCGCGTTTTCCCGCCGACGTGGGATTGTTCGGGATCGCGACGCTCCAGCAAGAGCTCGAGTTGATCCGCGGACTGAACCGGTCGACGGGCCGCACAGTGGGGATCTATCCCGAAATCAAGGATCCGCAGTGGCACCGTCAGCATGGCATCGACCTCTCCAAGCTCGTGCTCGCCGAGCTGCGCGCCTTCGGTTATTCGCGCGCCGGCGACGCCGCGTTCGTGCAATGCTTCGACAACGCCGAGCTCGCGCGCCTCAAACAGGAGCTCAAGTGCGAGCTGCCGCTGATTCAGCTCGTCGAGCCCGCATCGCAGTACGAGGCGCTGCTGACTGCATCAGGGCTGCGGGCGCTCTCCGCTTACGCAAACGGCCTGGGGCCCCACCATTCGCAGCTCGTCGAAGTGGAGGAGGGGCGTCGTCCGCGTCCCACGGACCTCGTCCGCCGCGCGCGCGACGCCGGGCTACGCGTGCACGCCTACACTTTCCGCCGCGATGATCTGCCGGCGTACGCGCCAACGCTCGAGGACCTGCTCGCGCTGTTCTTCGTGGACGTCGGCGTCGACGGCGTCTTTTCCGACCATCCCGACGTGGCGGCACGCGTCCGGGTTGCGACGCACAAGGTTCAATGAGCGTCGCCGGTCCGGGCGTGGACAGCTGTAGCGCTACTGGCCTACAGTGAAGCGAGCGATGGAGGATGCGCCATGAGACTTGGCATCCTGTGCCTTAGCGTGCTGGCAATGAGTAGTGCGGTGCACGCGCAACGGAACAAGGACGACGACACTGGGGCTACTAAGCGGGCCTGCAGCGTCGAAGAGTGCTTTTTCGCGCGCGACATCCGCGACTTCGAAGTCATCGACCAGACTCATCTGATCGTGTACACGGGCTCGCAGCGATGCGCGTTCCATATCGAGCTGCGCGGCACGATGTGCGACATGACCTTTGCGCCGGAGCTGTATTTCACGAGGAATGGCGACATCCCTGAATCCGGAGTCACCGGCGGCGCCGAACCTATACCTGGCAGGGGTCCCGCGGATCCCTTCAATGCGCTCGAGACGGCGCGGCACAACGATCGGCACCTTCGTATCTGCGACAACGACATGGCCATCTCGGTGCACGGCGGCCGCTTCACGGAAGGCAACACGGGTACCGTGCAGACGGACCGGTTCGGCAATCCGCGTCCCGATTGCCAAGTGTTCACGGTCACGTCGATTACCGACGATCAGCTCGTGGAGTTCTACGTCAGCCGCAAGGTTGTGCCGCCGTTACCGCCGATGGGAACCGGAGAGATCGAGGTCGGCGAGCCCGATGATCCGGCGGATGCGGCGCGCGACAGCACGCCGCCGCCTGACGCGCCTAAGAGCCGCGGCAGGGCACAGTAGCTTTTCTTAGCGCGCGATCGTGCAGGCGGGGCGTTTACCTGCTTCTCGCGCCGCGTTGTATTTGACGAGCGCCGGCGTGAGGTTCTTGATCATGTTGTCGATACGCACATCGTCGGACGGATGCGTCGACAAGAATTCGGGCGGGCGTTCGCGGTTATCGGCCTTATTGGCCGCCGCCATGTTCTTCCACAAGTAGACGGCGGCCCGCGGGTCGAAGCCGGCGTTCGCCATGTAAGTGAGGCCGATCAAGTCGGCTTCGGTCTCCTGCTCGCGCGCGTACGGCAGGCCCAAGCCGATCGCGATGCTCTCGCGCCATACGTCCGGCGCGCCGGTCGCGGCGCCGCCGAGCATGGCCCAGACCTCCTGACGCGCGTTCTTGCGCGCTCGAGTCATGACGTGGCCTTGAGTCGCGTGGGCGACCTCGTGGCCGAGGACGGCGGCGAGGGCGTCCGGGGTGTCGGCCGTTCTCAGGATTCCGTTGTAGACGCCGATCTTGCCGTTCGGATCGGCGAACGCGTTGATCTCGTCCTCGTCGAAGACGACGACTTCCCACTCGACGTTGGCAAACTTCTCGGGCAGCTGAGCGATGACGCTATTGGCCACGCACTCGACGTACTTCTGGACCCGGGCGTCGGGCTCGAGCGGGATGTGGCGCTTCATGCCGAGCCACTCGACGCGAGCCTGGCGTTTGATTTCTTTCTCGGTAACGACGAATTGGCCGTTAGCGGCGTTGCCGAGCAACGTCAGCGCTATAGCGATAATCGCCCATTGAAAACGCTTCATCGATCGTCCCTCGTCGATGGATCGTACGCGTTAGAGCGCGGCCGTGGGGCCGCAGTTCGCCCAACGATAGCACAGGAAATCTGAACGCGGCCTGACGTGAATCGGCGCTCTCGCGTTAGTCGTTGGAAGTGCTCTTGGCCAGGTAGTGCCGGTCGCGACGGCTCATGCCGAACAGGCTCGCGTCGAGCTTCAGTTGGAGGAAAAAGACGCCCTGCATCGAGGGGTCGTACTTTTTGGAATTGGTGACGCGATCGACGACGCTCTCGGGCATATAGGTCACGTTCATCGCGACGCGCTTGAAGCCGAAGGTAGCCGCCGGCAGCAAGCCCGGAAACGGCTTGCCGCCATTGACCGTTTCGCGAGTCATCAGGAATGCAACGCCGCCCAGGTCGACGTAGAAATCGTCGGCGTGACCAAGGCGAAACCGCCGCTTGAGGCCGCCGCCGGCCATGTAAGACGGGTCGCCCATGCTGTCCTCGAAGCCGTTGACGAGGGCCACCTTGACCCAGTGGCCCGACGAGGCGAATTCGCGCTCCATACCGAGGCCCCAGTTGTCCTCATTCCAGTCATGGGTCGCGTTCATATGAACGGCGCGTCCGTTGAGCACGACGCCCCAGCCGCCATCCGATTGCGCCTGGGCGGGGCTTGAAGAGAACGACGAGGCAAGCACGGCAGCGAGAGAGACAATCCATGTCGCGTGTTGCATGGCCGGGAAAGCAGCAAGACATATGCCACCTAATTCAAACAAGGCCTTACGGCGGACTACTCGACAGGTCTGTAAATTCCCCCGACAGCCGTCTGATCTGAAAGGCGCATAATGTATATTATGTCATATACGGGAAACAGGTCCGGAGCGCCCGCGTAGCCGGACTTGCACGACGGTCGGCCGCGGCTACAGTACGACCCTCCACAAAGCCCCTACGTCCTCTCATGGCCCCTCTGGTGCGCTTCGACGCCGTCTCGGTGACCTTCGGCGA
>Ga0111538_10010450_pt1 | contig 12345 bp, 9 predicted proteins | sample SoiMethybrSBSTD1_FD_79669 | JGI IMG/M metagenome (GOLD analysis project Ga0111538, IMG submission 79669) | Bulk soil microbial communities from a Populus tree surrounding site in Tennessee, USA - Soil MetaG P. TD hybrid SBSTD1 (version 2)... | ecosystem: Environmental > Terrestrial > Soil > Tree...
AACGAGAGGGCAGAGGACCATGACTGCACTCAGGGGCAAGCCCGGCAGCAGCTGAATCTGCCCGAGGGAGGTGACCAACCAGAGCGGACCCGAAAGCGCAAAGACCAGCAGAAAGAACACTGCAGGCGACCGGCCGGGTTTCTCAGCGAGATCTGTAGCGGATGCACGTTCGATAGGTAACATCTTTCTTGCTGCTCGCGAGATCTGCAATGCTACGCTGCCCACGTGGATCACCCGGCCGGCAGTATCTATCTTCTGGTTCTCGCAGTCCTCATCGTTACCGCGGCTGGCGTCTACATCCTCTTTGCCCGCGACCTGTCATTAGCCCGCGCTCGCCTCGCAGGTCAGAGCGAGACGATGCAGACGTCGGTCGGTACGCTGGAATACTCCGTGCGCGGAGCCGGCGAGCCGATCCTCGCGATTCACGGCGCGGGCGGGGGTTTCGATCAGGCCATCGACATGACGGGTGCGCTGGTCGACCACGAGTATCGGCTGATCGCTCCGTCACGTTTCGGCTACCTGCGTTCGAGCTTGCCCGCTGACCTGACCGTCGCGATGCAGGCCGATGCGTATGCCGAGCTTCTCGATCACCTGGGGATCGATCAGGCGGTCGTCGTCGGCATTTCTGCGGGCGCGTGGTCGTCCATGCAGTTTGCAATTCGCTACCCGCAACGGTGCCGTGCCCTGGTGCTGATCGTTCCTGCCGATTACCTGCCCGCAGGGACAGCAGTTCACGGCGGCGCCTTCGTCACTGCAATGATCAGCTCCGATTTCTTCGCGTGGGCAGCATTGCGACTCATGTCGATCGTGCCTGGCGCAATGAGCGGGGCAATGCTGGGCACGGCTCCCGCCGTTGTGCGCTCGGCGGATGCAGGTGAAAAGGCGCGCGTCGGCCAATTGCTGGATCACCTGCTGCCCGTGAGCCCGCGTTACGAGGGAATGCAGTTCGACATCCATACGGCCGCCATGCGCGAGCCGTACTCCATCGAGAAGATCGCCTGCCCGGTCCTGACGATCAGTGCGGAGGACGACCGATTCGGCACGGCCGCTCGAGCTCGATACATTGCGCACAGCGTGGCGCACGGCAGAGCCCTCATCTTCCCCTCCGGTGGCCATGCGCTGGTGGCCCGCTATGCGCAGGCGATGCGCGAAAGCGTCGCGTTCATCAAGAGCCAATGAGCTAGCGCTGCAAGCGCGTCAGCATGGACGCATGCGTGCAATCAACCTATCGCCGGCCGTGCTGATGTCATCGTGGCCGCGCCGGCGCAGAGATTCGCGTTCGGGTGCGCGCCATCGACGGACTGGGGCATACCGCAGGCAGCAGCGAGTTCCGCAACTTCAAGGCCGGTCCGGATCAAACGCACTAGCTCAGCGAGGTGGCCCGACGCGCCGGGACCTCTGCGCCTGCACCGAGCACTGATTTTTCCGGCACCCCCCGTGTGTTAGCACGACCTCCTGACTGCGGCGACAGCCTCGTCGCAATGCGAATGCGGAGGTATTCAGATGCGACCGACGACTTCGCGAACTCGACACGCTATCGCCACCTGGCTCGCTATGCTCGGGATGTTGGCGTGTTCGGCCCCGGCACTGCCTGCCGCCGAGGCCGGCCGGCCCCGTATCGGTCTGGTGCTGGCCGGAGGCGGCGCCAAGGGCGGCGCTCACGTCGGCGTCCTGAAAGTCCTCGAACAGATGCACGTGCCGGTGGACTGCATTGCCGGCACGAGTATGGGCGCGCTCGTTGGCGGCGGTTATGCGTCTGGTATTCCGGCGGCTGAGCTCGAGAAGTTTGTCACCCAGATCGACTGGAAGCGGGTGGTCGGCAACCAGGGACGGCGGGCGCTCGAGCCGATCGAGCAGAAGCGGGAAGGCGCGACCTACAGTAATGATTTCGAGTTCGGGATCAGTGCGGAGGGCGTGACCACACCGAGCGGTCTGGTCAACACGAGCAACATCGAGGATCTGCTGCGCGGCTATGTCGCCAATGCACGGGTGAAGACTGATTTCGACGAGCTGCCCATTCCGTTCCGCGCCATCGCAACCGACATGGTTTCCGGCCAGATGTTCGTGCTCGATCAGGGCGACCTGGCGACGGCGTTGCGCGCCAGCATGGCGATCCCGGGGGCGTTCTCGCCGGTCGAACTGGACGGCAAGGTGCTCTCGGACGGCGGCCTCGTCCGCAACATTCCCATCGACGTCGCGCGTGATCTCTGTGCCGACGTCGTCATCGTCGTGAACCTGGTGGAGCCTGCCGCGGACCCGCGCAAGCTGCGCAGCGCAGCGCAGCTCCTCAGCCGCACGATGGACGTGATGATCGAGGCCAACGAGACGCTGCAACTGCAGTCTCTGCGGCCGAACGACGTTCGAATCGACGTGCTCATGGGATCGATCGGCACGGCGGACTTCGAGCGCGTGCCGGAGACCATTCCCCTTGGCGAGGCAGCAGCGCGCGCCCAAGCGGAGAGTCTTGCGCGGCTGGCGCTGCCCGAGGCGCAATATGCCGCGTGGCGTGGCTCCGTCACAGCCTCACAGGAGATTGCTGCGCGATTGGCCAGCGTGCAGTTCGGCGGCCTGAAGAACGTCAATCCGGAATACCTGGCGAAGACTGGCGGCGTGAACGCGGGCGATACGGTCGACACTGCAGCGATCAGCCGGGAAGCGCAACGGATGTCAGCGCTGCAGGATTTCGACTCGATCGGCTACCGCCTCGACGGCGACCGCGACTCGCCCACACTCACGTGGCTGCCGCGCGAGAAGAGCTGGGGACCGAACTATCTCAGGATGGACTTCGGCATGTATGCGTCCGAGGATGGCGACCTGACCTTCATCCTCTACGGCAGACACGCGCGCACCTGGCTGAACTCGCTCGGCGCCGAGTGGCGCAACGAAGTGCAGCTCGGCGGACAGGTGCTCTTCGCTACCAGCCTGTTCCAGCCCCTCGACGCTGCGCACCGCTTCTTCATCGAACCACGGGCTCAGTACTCTCGCTCATTCGAAGATCTGTTTTTCGAAGACGAGCGCATTGCGCGCTATTCCTTCAGCGACCTCGGCGGGACGCTCGATTTCGGCGTCAATGTCGGCCGCCACGGACAAGCACGAGTCGGCTACGCGTACACGCATCGCAAGGTCAACGTGGAGATCGGATCACCGCTCATGCCGGAAAGCGACAGAGTGGATGCGGGCATCCTCGCATCCGCCGAATACGACAGCCGCGATACTGCGTTCAGCCCAACGCGAGGCATGGCGGCCGCAGCCGAGTACATGCACAGCGACGAATCGCTCGGCGGTGAACGTTCCTGGGAGCGAGCCGAGCTGGGGCTCGGGCTCGCCGTTCCGTTTCGCAGCGACGTGCTCTGGGTCACCCTGGCCGGAGGTTCCGACCTCGGCAGCGATCTTCCGCAGGACCGCACCTTCGCGCTCGGCGGGCCCGGCAGTTTTCCCGGCCTCGAAGTGGGCGAGCTGCGCGTGACGGACTACTGGAACCTCGGCACGAGCTACCTCTGGAAGCTCCAGGACATCTCCACTATCCGCAACCGCGCGCTGTACCTCGGTGCGCGAGTTGCCGCCGGCGAGATCATCGATGCCTTCGGCGACAACGACCGCAAAGAAATCTATGGCGGCTCGATCTTCCTGACCGGACGCACCGTCGTCGGCCCGCTCACGCTCGGCATCGGCGCAACCTCCACCGACTCGTGGAGCCTGTGGGTGAGCGTGGGCCGGCCGGTCGGGCACGGCACGATTCTCGAGCGCGGCATCTTCCGGTGAGAAAAATTCAGTGTGGCAACAATCAGCATCATTCTGTTTGTTGCTGATGATGTCGCTGTCTTGCGCGGAGGTGCGCAGCGAGATCGACGGCCCGCCGATCGTCGACAACAATTACAACCTGGATCTGCGGCAAGGTCCTGTCCTGGGTTCGTCCCGGAAGGTGGCGCTCGGCGGGACGTATATCGGGGTCGCAGAAGGCATCGCATCCCTGAGTTCCAATCCCGCGGGTGTGGCGTTTCGCCCGCAACGCTCCACAACCAAATTCGACTGGGATTGGACCGCGGGCCTGACCGGCCTGGATAGCGATGATTTCGACAACAACGGCGAGACGCCGCCGGACTACAAGAGTCACCGCATACGCTCCCTCGGACTGCTGGGCCAGTATGGGTCCTGGGGACTGGGCGTATTGAGCGACTCGGAAATCATCGCGCTCGAAAGCCCCGCTGCTGATGACGATGAATACGTCCTGAGCGTCACCTCCGTGACACTCGGCCGGCAGTTCCTCGATCGTGAATTGACGGTCGGTGTCGGGTTGCGTGCCACGACGTCCAAGCTGCGCACCAAGACAATCGATGTGACGCTTGGAAAACTCTCCGGCACCGGTTGGGACGTGGGTGCACTGTGGAATCCGGAACGCGGACCGTGGCGGTTCGGCTTGACCTATTCGTCGTCCATTCGCTCCGATGAGGTACTCGAGACGCCAGGCGACACTCCGGTTACGGTGAACGGGCTGATCATTCCGCAGCAAGTGATCTTGCCTGCGAGTCTGGGGCTGGGCGCGTCCTACGCAGTCGATTCGGCGCCATTCTGGAAAGATCACAAGTGGCTGGTGGCCAGTGATCTGCTCTTCACTGCGTCGAGCGCGAACGCGGTGGGTGTTGAGTCGGTGTTGGCCCAGAAAATACAGCCGGTCGGAACGCATGACACCATCGGTGTCCGGCTGGGTTCGGAGCTCGAAACATTACCGGGCCGGCTGCGGCTGCGACTGGGGAGTTATTACGAGCCCTCGAACTATGAAGGCGTATCGAGCCGGATGCATGTGACGGGCGGGTTTGAAGTCCGCGTGTTCCACACGAATATCTGGGGCGATTACGACTGGAGTCTCACGGCGACGGTTGATTCCGCTCGGGACTACCTCAACGTTATCGTTTCAATCGGCTTCTGGTATTTCTAGCCAGCGAGCACGCTCGAGACTGCGACAGCAGGCGCTAGATTGCAGGCGGCTTGGCGGGCGGCGCGAACCAGCGCTCCCTCGCTACAACCTGCACCTCAGCGGGGTCGGTCATATAGTGCGGCGACATGATCTGCACCCCGTGCTCATTGAACACATCCTGGATGTTGGCGTGCAGACCGCTCAGCATGTTGATGCGCTCGGTCGGATCGTCGATGAGCGAGTGGGCGATCAGGCGGTACTCGACGTAGAAATCCGCGAGCGCGGTCTGACGCACGTAAGGCGCGGGATCACGGTCGATGCCGGACGTGCGACGCGCTGCCTCCTCGAGCATCGCATGCACTTGCCGCCACGGCGTCGAATAGCCGATGGTGACGCCGCTGTTGACCATGAACCCCGGGCCCGGCGCTGCGCGGGAGAAGTTCCTGGTCGAGTTCTGCAGTCCGAGGTTGTTCGGGACGAGCACCTCCTCGCCGAGACCGGTGCGGACGCGGGTGGCGAAGGCGCCCATCCCGACCACCGTGCCCTCAGTGTCGCCGATGCGCACGTACTCGCCGGGCCGGAAGGCGCGGGTATACGTGAGGATCAGCCCGCTCACCGCCTGACCGACCAAGCTGGAGGCCCCGATCGACACCGCAAGGCCGAACAGCACCGAGACGCCCTTGAAGGCTTCGGTGTCCGACCCCGGCAGATAGGGATAGGCGAGCGCTGCCGCGAACGCCCAGACGACGAACTGAAAGATGCGCCGGGTGGGTGCTACCGTATCGGCATCGAGCCCGCCCATCGTGATCTTGCCGCGGGCGACGCGATCGAAAAACAGGTTCGCGAGGCGGATGATCAGCCGCGCAATCAGCAGGATCGCGATCACCAACAGCAGGCCGGGAATCGCGTTGGCGATCGAAAGCGCGATGTCGCCGACGATTCCCAGCAGCTGTCCTTCCATCTGCTCGCCCGACGGACGCGTGTACGGGAACTGCAGCAGCGTGAACGTGATCCAGCCGTACGTCGCGACGAACCCCACGACATACGCCAATCCCGTGAACACGTGGCGCGTGAACTGGCTGACTTGCTCGGGATCGAATAGACGGACACCTTTGACATGGAGGCGATCCGCGCGCGCCGCGGCAGCCCCGGCCACCAGCCGGCCGACGCGACGATCGACGACCATCAGCAGCCACAGCAGCCCGCTGTAGAGGACGAGCGCCAGCACCGCCCATCCGGTTTGGAGCAACAAATAACGGGGAGTGTGCTGCGCTCGATACTCCGCGACCGCCTGTCCCAGGCGCTTGGCCGCTTCCCCGGCGACTATCTGAGTGGTCTCGCCGGCGATCGGATCGATGTCGATACGAGTTACGAGAAAAGCGCGCTTGCCGCCGAGCAGCACCTGCGTCCCCTGGTCGATATCCTCGACCTTGATGACAGGCGATGGGTTCGTCTCGAGAGCTTCGGTTATGCGGTTCACGGAAGCGACCGCGCGCTCCGCAGCCGAATATCCGGCGATGGGCCCGCGCACGACGATGACCGTGCGGTTGGCGACAACGATTGGCGCGCTGTCGCGCGCCGCGGTCGCGGTGTCGATCTGGTCCGCGGCGGCGGTCGCGCACGCGATAGCCCACAGTCCGAGTGCGAACAGAGGGTTAGTCGCGAGGCGCATGCGCGAAGTATGCGCATGCGAACGCTGTCAGGAACATGTGTACGAGGGGCGTTCCGCCTTGGCTGGCCCGGTGCGAGGAGCGAGCTACGCTGCAGCAGAGCGCCTACGGACGGCCGCCGCGGTCCTGCGTAGCGCGTCAGGCTCCTTCGTATCCACAGTTACTACGTCCCGCTGTTCCGCTAGCTCGAACGGCTTGATTTCACGAAGCTGCGTGTCGAGAACCGGGAGAGTTGCGTCGGAGGGATCGCTGTGTCCAGCCGAGCGTTCGATGAGGCGTTCCGCAAGGGTAGCGGGGGCGGCCTGGCAGGCGACGATCACATGACCGGCGCCGACGCGCTTGGCTAGTGCACGAAAGAGCTCACGATTCGTGACATCGAGGAAGGCGGCATCAACGATCACATCGAACCCCGCTCGCAGACAGGCTTCGGTGTGGTCAGCCAGTCGCGCGTAAGTGCGGTGGCTGAAGTGCGGCGAATAGATTCCTTCCCGAACTCCCGCCGGCTCTGACTGCGTCGGCTGCATTCCGGCCATGCGCTTGCGCTCCAGGTCGGAACGAATGCGGATCGCGCGCAACTCGGGAACGAGCTGTCGACTCAACCAGGACTTGCCGGAGCCGGACGCACCGTGCATGAGGATAAGCATGGGCCGACGCGGCGTTGCCCATTCCAAGGCGGCACGGATGCGCCGTTGCAATCTGTCCCGGTATGCAGCGGCGCGCGCAGGCACCTGCTCCGCAGCGAGAGCGTCCACTTTGGCGCGCACCAACGCACGATACGCAGCGTAGAAGGGCAGGAGGAGCACGGCTTCGTAGTCGCCCGTTACCTCGAGGTAGCGGCTCAACAGGACCAGCGCTAGATCAGATCGGTCGTGGCTGGCCAGGTCCATGACCAGGAAAGCGACGTCGTTCATCACATCGATCCACCGCAGGCGCGGATCGAACTCGATGCAATCGAAGGGAATCAGCTGACCCTGCAGCCGGACGATATTGGCCGCATGCAGGTCGCCGTGACACTCGCGCACGAACCCATCGCGTTCGCGCATCTCGAAGACACGTTCCAGAGCTTGCGCCGTGTCGTGAGTCCAATCGATCAGGTGGCTCAGCGCCGCCGCATGCTCACCATGGAAATGTGAGAGCAGCTGCGCCAGGTTACCGAACACCGACTGATACATCTGCTCGGTCTTCTCAGGCGCTCGAACTGGCGTCGCAACTGCCGCATCTAGATGGAACAGCGCAAGCAACTCGCCAAGCGCTTCCATTTCGACGTCGTTGATGTCGGCAGCAGCCAGCAGCGTCGGCAGCTCTTCGGAGGCGGGGAATTGCCGCATGCGGACCGCATATTCGATGGCGGGCCCGTCGCCGCCGACCAAAAGTCCGCCGGACGTGCGCACAATTGCTACGACATCCAAGTAGAGCTCCGGAGCGAGACGGCGATTGAGGCGCAGTTCCTCTTCGCACAGCACGCGGCGCCGTTCCAGGCTCAGCGCATCGATAAAATCGAACTTGACGGCTTTCTTGATCTTGTATGCGAAGGTTCCCGTCAGGACGATCCACGAGATATGCGTCTCGCGGAGCTCGATCTTGGTGATCGGATGGTGGAATGCTCCGGCGGTCAGCAGTTCCTGTATCGGGAAGGCCTCAGCACGTGCCCGAGTATCGCTGGTGACTTGTGGCATGACGGCAATCCTCGTAAGCGATGCGCGGTGTCCGCAAGTTGTCGCTGGCGGTAAGCGTAGTCCTCGTGGCGAGTGTTCGAAACCCGCGCCTTCCCGAAGACAGCTAAGCGGGCTTCCGGATAGGGAGTGCGTTGCGGACTGGGCCTTTGTCTCCTTGAGCTGCCTGACACGTCTCCGGTCAACTACGTAAACGACCGTGAACTCTCACGGCTGCGCAGCGCAGATAAGACTGTCAGGCTCCTGCTGCAACCATTGGGAATTCCCCGCATGCAACGCACACATGATCGCTGGCAGACACACCCGGACTCCGGCCACAACTGGGCACTGGTGCTCGCGGCAGGAAACGGCAGTCGACTGCAGGCGCTGACGACGACAGCTTCCGGTGTCGCGATCCCGAAACAGTTCTGCTCGATACGCGGGGAAGGATCTCTGCTGCATGATGCCCTGCGCCGCGCTCGAGCCGTGGCAGACCCGAAGCGGATTTGTGCGATCGTGGCGGACCACCACCGCCGCTGGTGGCAGTCGTTGCCTCTCGGCATCCCAGCGTCGAACGTGATTTCACAACCGCGCAATCGCGGCACGGCGAATGGCATCCTCTTCCCACTCCTGCACATCGTGCATCGCGACCCGGAAGCGATGCTGCTGGTTCTGCCCTCCGATCACTACGTGCGCAACGAGGATGTTCTGGCTGGCAGCTTGCGGGCGGCCATGACAGAGCTCAAGCGTGATCGCAGTCACGTGATCCTCCTGGGCATCACGCCCGAGGACGCGGATCCCGACTTTGGTTACATCGTCGTCGATGGCGACAGCCTCGGCGGCATCAGTGCGGTCAGCGAGTTCGTGGAAAAGCCGAATCGCGCGACTGCTCGCGCGCTCATGGCGCGTGGCGGCGTGTGGAACTCCTTCATCTTTGCGGCCAGCGCTCAGGCGCTCATGCGTGCATTCGAGGCTCGCTGTCCGGAGCTGGTCGATGAGATGCGGCACGTCGTGACTTCGTCGGATTCGAATACGGCTCGGGCGCGGCTGGCGCAGCTGTACGACCGGCTGCCCGAACTGGATTTCTCGCGCGATATTCTGCAGCGATCGCCTGAGCTGCTGCGAGTCATGACAGTTCCTGCGTGCGGCTGGAGCGATCTCGGCACGCCAAGGCGGGTCGTCGAAACGGTGAGGCGCTTGCGTTCCACATCCGATGCTTCTGCTCAGATGCCTGCGGCAGCCTTTCTCGATCTTGCAGCCCAAGCCGTTCACGCCACTGCGTGACACGTCACCAGCACAATCAGAAGCGATGACCGACTGATAGACCGAACCCGTACGGGTCTATCTCGATCGTGCCCTGATCGACACCATCGAGCTTCGCGTCGGTGTCGATGTCGAACCAGCGCGCATCGAGGGTGATGAACAAGCCCAGGGTCATAATGCATGAAGCCGACGAGCCAGACTTTTGTCGGCAATCTCTTTGATGCCGACGTTCTCACCGGCGCGCCCGCGGGCGATACCCTCAGAGTCCATCGCTACGAACCATGAAGTCTGGATGAGACAAGAGGATTGCAACGGTTCGTGGTTAGGAGTTAGCTCCCGGAATCGGTCGGACCTCGCACCGGAGTTCAACAGCTTGGTGCGAGAGGGGAACGACGTAAGGTCGCGCACCTTCGTACGCTGCGCTGCAATTCGTCACCTGCCGAGTCTCAGCAATAGAGGTCAAACCCGATGTTGAGTCTAATCGCCCCACCGACGCTGACTCTCGAGGAAGAGACACAGCGCGCACACATCTTCCATGGCGTGGTTTGGGCAATCGTGCCCATCGCCGTCGCATTCCTGGCGTTGGTCGCGATGAATCAGCCGGAGACGATCTCGCGAGCTGCAGCGGCCGCGGTCTTCGTCATTGTCCTGGGCGTTGTCGTGCTCCGACTCAATCGACGCAGAACGCGCTTGGCGGCCATCGTGTTCGCTACCGGCCTGATCTCGTTGATGACGGCGCTAGCGATCACATCCGGAGGAGGCATGCGCTCGCCCGGCGCAACGATGTATTTCGTCATCGTGGTGATGACGGGCCTGCTGCTCGGAGAACGAGCAGCAGCAGTAACCGCCGTGGTGTGCGCCATTTTGTGTTTTGGCCTGGTGATGGCGGAGAGCTTTGGCCTCCTGCTGCCGGGCATCCAGTACAAGTCGACCACCCTCTGGTGGTTGAGCTGTCTCTACATGAGCATCGTCGTCGTGCTGATGCGCTTGCCCAGACTGGTGGTACGCAACGCGATCCGCTACGCCCGGTTCGAGTTGCTGGAACGCATACGAACCGAACAGGAGTTGCTCGAAAAGCAGAAGCTGTTGCAGACCATGATCGAAGAGACGCCGGCCGCCGTTGCGATGTTCGACACGCAAATGCGCTACATCGCCTACAGCGGCCGTTGGCTGATCGACTATCGACTCGGCAACAGAAACCTCAAGGGCTTGAGCCATTACGAGGTCTTTCCGGAGATCGGCGAAGACTGGAAGCTGATACACCAAAGGTGCATGGCAGGCGCCACGGATTCTCGAGAGGAGGCTCCATTCCCACGGGCCGATGGCACGCAAGATGTTCTTCGCTGGGTGGTGCAGCCCTGGCAAAAAGGCAACGGTGAAATCGGCGGCATTCTGATGCTGACCGAAGTCATTACCGATCGGATACGCGCTCAGGAGGAGCGCAGGTCATTGCGGGATCAATTGCAGCAAGCGCAGAAGATGGATGCGCTGGGCACGCTGGCGAGCGGGATTGCGCATGACTTCAACAATCTGCTGGCGATCATCGCAACCAACGCCGAATCCGGCTGTATGGAAACGTCGAGCGGCGCAGCGGCGCGCAATTACTTCGAAGAAATCAAGAACGCCAGTTCGCGCGCCAACGAGCTGGTCAGACAGATTCTCTTGTTCAGCCGCAAGCAGGACTCGGAACGCAGCACGATCTCGTTGTTGCCGATCGTGATGGATGCCTTGGCGCTCCTTCGAGCCACGTTGCCCGATGTGGAGTTCCGAACAGCTCTCGGCTCGGCGGTTCCCGGCGTCACGGCGAATGCGAACCAGGTTTATCAGATTCTGGTGAATCTCGGCACGAATGCCGGACAGGCCATGCCTGCCGGAGGCGTCCTGACGCTGACCCTGGACCACATTCACACCAGCAAAGGCGAAGTCGCTGCGTGCGGTGAGCTGCATGCGGGCGAGTATGTTCGTATCTCCATGCAGGACACCGGCATTGGCATGACGCGGGCGACGATGGATCGAGCATTCGAGCCGTTCTTCACCACCCGAGGAATCGAAGGAACGGGACTTGGATTGTCCGTCGTCCATAGACTCGTGAAGGACCACGGTGGCGCCATTACGATAGAAAGTGAAGTCGGTAAGGGATCGACGTTCCGCGTGTATTTCCCCGTGGTCCGCGCAGACGCGATCGATCCAGCAGCGCCACTCGCCGACGGCGCTGCTCGCGGCAACGGCGAGCATATCCTGTACATCGATGACGAAGAACGGTTGGCGCATGCCCTGAAACGCCTGTTGGGCATCTTGGGATATCGCTGCACCGTCTATTCCGACCCGGCGATCGCCGTGGACGCATTCCGGGCCAATCCGGATCAATTCGACGCCGTGATTGCGGACATCACCATGCGAGGGTTGTCCGGCATCGACGTCGCGAAAGAGTTGCGCGCAATGCGGCCGCGAATTCCGCTCGCCCTCACCTCCGGCAGGGCCAGCCAGGAGACGCTCGATCTCGCCTCGTCACTCGGTTTCAATGTATGGCTGGAAAAACCTGCGACCGTCGAAAAGCTGTGTCACACGCTCGATCTGTTGTTGCAAAAGCCAGTCACGCAATCGCGAGACTAGCCACTTCGCGTCGAATGAGCGCGCCGCGAAGGTAATTCCCTTTCGGGCCGACAAGGTCGCCTCGACCGACCGGACGACGCATCTGGCGTATAGGGGTAGGGGGCGCCGGCGTGGACCTCTCTCACGCTGGCGGTGACCGTCAAGATCCGGAAGGCTAGTCACGAGCGAATCCGTGATGCTGCACATGGCAGGTCCGGTCATGGGTAAAAGCAAGCAGCACGCCCGATATGTC
>Ga0111538_10010452_pt1 | contig 12344 bp, 11 predicted proteins | sample SoiMethybrSBSTD1_FD_79669 | JGI IMG/M metagenome (GOLD analysis project Ga0111538, IMG submission 79669) | Bulk soil microbial communities from a Populus tree surrounding site in Tennessee, USA - Soil MetaG P. TD hybrid SBSTD1 (version 2)... | ecosystem: Environmental > Terrestrial > Soil >...
CCCGCAAGGTGAAGCGCGGCGGCCGGGAGATCGAGCTCACCAACAAGGAGTTCGCCCTGCTCGAGTACCTGCTGCGTCACAAGAACCGGGTGCTGTCGCGCGTGTTGATCATCGAGCACATCTGGGACATGCAGTTCGACGGGGGGACCAACGTCGTGGACGTGGTCATCAACCGCCTGCGTCGCAAGGTGGACGACGGCGCGCCGCACCCGCTCATCCACACGGCGCGCGGCGTCGGTTACGTCCTGAAGGAGCCCGAGCATGACGGACCGGCCTGACGCCGCGCGCGCGGACACCGCCGGCCCGCCCCGCCGGCCCTCCCGGATCCCCGCGCGGTTCCGGACGCTGCGCGCCCGCCTCGTCTACTGGTATTCGGCGATGCTCCTTCTGGCCTACCTCATCGTCGGCGTCACGGTGTACGGCTACCTGAGCTGGGAAGGGCGCCGCGCCATCGAGCGCGGCCTGCAGGCGCAGACCACCTGGATCTCCAACCGCATCGCGTCGCTGCTCCAGCCGGGGGCGGCCGCCGAGCCGCTTTCTCACCTCCCGGAAGAGGTCCGGGACGACATCCAGAAGCACCTCGACGAGGCGTCCGACCATTACTCGGTCCTGGTCCGCTCGAGGGAAGGGCGGGAGTTCTACGCCAAGGGGGACCGCGCCGCCGTGGACGTGACCAAGGCGCCCGCCATCACCGGCCGGGTCGTGCTGGCGTCGATCGACCGCGGGCCGGACGGCACCTACCGCGTCGCGAGCCTGTCGCAGGAGGACTTCGAGGTGCGCGTCGGGATGACCGACGAGAACATCCGGCGGGTCCTGGCGAACACGCGCCGCATCTTCCTGCTGATGGTGCCGCTCCTGGTGCTGATCGCCGGCGCCGGCGGCCGGCAGCTGGCCCGGTCGGCGCTCCGGCCGATCGACCAGATCATCGCGATCGCGGAGCGGCGCAACGCGAAAAACCTCGACGAACGGATGCCGGAGCGGGACGTGGACGACGAGCTCGGCCGCATGATCCGGACGTTCAACGAGACCACCGACCGGATGACCGCGGTGTACCGCCGCATCGAGCAGTTCGCGGCGAATGTCGCCCACGAGCTGCGGACGCCGCTGACCATCCTGCGCGGCGAGGCGGAGCTGGCGCTGGCGCAGCCGCGCAACCCGGAGGAGTCGCAGCGGCTGTCGCAGACCTTCCTCGAGGAGAGCGTGCGGCTCTCCGGCATCGTGGACGACCTCCTGACGCTGGCGCACGCCGATCCGAGCCGGGTGCAGGTGGAGCGCCGGCCGATCCGCATGGAGGAGTTCGTCGAAGAGCTGCGCGACGACGCCGGTATCCTCGCGCAGGACAAGGGGTTGCGCGTGGATCTGGTCGAGAACGCGGCCGCGACGATCGTGGGGGACGTCGCGCGGCTGCGGCGCCTGTTCCGCTCCCTCCTCGCCAACGCCGTCCGCTACACCGACGCGGGCGGCTTCATCGGCATCCGCTCGCGCCGCGATGGGGAGGCCGTGCGGGTGTCGATCGAGGACTCCGGCATCGGCATCCCGGAGGAGAGCCTGCCGCGCATCTTCGACCGTTTCTACCGCGCCGACCCCGCCCGCCGGCGGGACAGCGGCGGCACCGGCCTCGGGCTGTCGCTGGCCCGCTGGATCGCCGAGGCGCACGGCGGGACGATCGCCGTCGAGAGCGCCGTCGGGCGCGGCAGCACCTTCATCGTCACCCTGCCGCTGGCCGGTTGAATCGAAGAGGACCGGCGCGCTTGCCCGAAGGGGCAGGTGTATTGACCCTTGCGTGACGAGGATGCTAGGGTCCGGCCGGGCGGAACCGGACATTCGCTTCGAGAACGAGGCGCGAACCTGGAGGTGGGGATGAGAAGGTATCTGAGCGTGGCGCTGCTGTTGGGCGTGATGGCCGCGGGAGTCTCGGTCGCGACGGCCGGGACTTCGGGCAAGCCGGTGACCTGGCAGTTCGACTTCGGGTACAGCATGGTCCAGGGAGACCCCGGGAAGGTGCTCGACGACGGATGGACCATCGGCTTCGGGGGGGTCGCTCGCCCCTGGCCGAAGAAACCGCTCGGGATCCGCTGGGACTTCACCTACGACTGGTGGGACGTCAACACCGGCGAAATCCCCAACACCGGTATCCGCATCGACGACGGGGACGGGGACCAGTGGACCCTGCGCACCGGCCTCCAGTACGAGTCGCAGGGAGACAAGGTGAAGTTCATCGGCGGCCTCGGCATCGGGGCCTACCGCTTGAACGCCAACCTCACGCAGACGGTGATCGTCCCGGGCTACATCTGCGATCCGTACTGGTGGTATATCTGCTACCCGGGGCTGGTCGAGGGGGACGTCATCCTGGCCAACAAGACCCTCACCAAGTTCGGCTACTACGTGACCGCCGGAGTGTCGTTCCCGCTGACCAACTCCGACATCTACATCGAGGCCCAGTACCACTGGGTCAACGTCGAGGATTACTTCGAGACCCTGCCGATCGTCGTCGGCTGGCGCTTCTAGTCGCGGCCCCGCAGGCCAATTTTCGATCCACCGCGTCCGGCCGGCCTCAGGGCCTGCCGGACGCGGCGCCCTCCCGCTTCTTCCCCCGCCAGCGCCACGCATCCGGCCCGCCCACACCGCTCACCTTGACACCCGGAATGCGGCTGTGCGATAGACTCGAGCATCCCGGGAAAGCGAAAGGAGCCTCATGACGCAACGAGGGACCGCGCTGTTCGGAATCACCCTGATCGCGGGCCTGGTCTTCGCCGGCCCCGCAGCGGCGCAGACCGCCACCGACGAGAAGGAGCTGACCAAGTCGGTGATCACGACCGAACGTCAGGCGATCATCGCCGCCAACCTCAATCTGACCGACGAGCAGGGACAGGTGTTCTGGCCGCTCTACCGCCAGTACGGCGCCGAGATGGACGCGATCACCGATCGCAAGATCCGCCTGATCGAGGACTACGCGCGCAAATACGTCGGCCTGACCGACGAAGAGGCGGCCGCGCTGATGAGCGACTACATGTCGATCCAGCGGGACGAGCTGAAGACGCGCGAGCGCTGGCTCGGGAAGATGAAGAAAGATCTGCCGATCAAGACGGTCCTGCGCTTCTTCCAGATCGAGAACAAGCTGGATGCCATCGTCCGCGCCGAGACCCTGCGCGTCATCCCGCTGGTGCGCAACCAGGCGCAACCGGCCGCGAACCGCTGACCGGATGGCCCGTCCTCCCGCCCGCCGGCCGCTGGCGCGGCGTCCTGCCGCGGCGGCGAGGGCGGTCGCCGTTGCGGGGACGATGCTCGCCGCCTCCGCCGGAGTGACGGCGGCCGTGCCGCCGCGGGCGGCCCCCACACGCTTCGAGATCACGCCGTACTACGGCTACCGCTTCGGCGGGGAGTTCGGCGACGTGAACTCCGGCGGCGTCAGCAGCCTGGAGATCCAGGACAGCGCGGCGTACGGGCTCATCCTGTCGTTCTACGTCCACCCCAACGGCCAGGTGGAGCTGCAGTACAGCCAGCAGCGTTCCGAGCTGCAGGGGAACGGCTCGTTTTTCCTGGCGAGCGGTGACAAGCTGTTCGACCTGAACGTCGAGACCTGGCAGGTGGGCGGGAACTTCACGGCGGGAGAGCCGCGGGATCCGGTGCGTGGGTTCATCGGCTTTTCGCTCGGCCTCACCAACTTCGAGCCGCAGGCCTCGGGCTTCGAGGGGGACTCGCAGTTCGCCTTCAGCTTCTACGCCGGGGCGAAGGTCGCGCTGGCGAAGCACTTCGGCCTGCGATTCCAGGGGCAGTGGGTGTCGACCTACATCGACTCCGATGACCAGGTCTTCTGCGATCCGTTCGGGTTCTGTTTCGTCGTCAGCGACGCGGACTATCTCAACCAGGTCGAGCTCTCGGCCGGGCTGACCTTCAAGTTCTAGGAGAAACGATCATGATGCGAGCGGCGGGCGTGGTGTCGATTTCGATGTTCCTGCTGATGGCGGCAGCCGGCGGGGCCGCCGTCGCCGATGACGTGACGGGCGCCCAGCAGCTCCTGTGCACGTCGGTGCAGGCGACCGGTTGCTTCGAGGACGGGGACTGCTTCCAGGACCTGCCCTGGAACCTCAACGTGCCGCAGTTCATCCAGATCGATCTGGTCGCCAAGCGGCTGTCGACCACGAAGGCCAGCGGCGAGAACCGGTCCACCCCGATCGAGTACCTGAAGCGCCAGGGAGGGCTCATCGTGCTGCAGGGTTTCGAGGGCGGGCGCGCCTTTTCCTTCGTGATCAGCGAAGCGACCGGCATGGTGTCGGTGGCGGTGGCGAGGGAGGGGCGGGCGGTGGTGGTGTTCGGGGCCTGCACGCCCGCCGGCCCGGGGCATTGAGGCGCAGGATGATTCGAGGAGAGACGACGATGACGAAGACCATGACGATGACGACCGGGGCGCTGCTTCTGGTTTCGACCCTGGCGACGGCCCAGGCCCCCGCTCCGGCTCCGGCGGCATCGCCGGCCCCGAAGACGCTCGCCGCGACCATGAACGTCTACGTGTTCCCGACCACCGGGCAGGACGCGACGCAGCAGTCGAAGGACGAAGCCGAGTGCTACACCTGGGCACAGCAGAACACCGGCACCGATCCGTTCGCGCTGCAGAAGCAGGCCCAGGCGCAGGCGCAGCAGACCGAGGCGCAGAAGCAGCAGGCGGGGAAAGCGGGGGCCGGTGCCGGCGCCGGTGGGGCGGTCAAGGGGGCGGCCGCGGGGGCGCTCATCGGCGAGATCGCCAACGACGATGCCGGAGAAGGTGCCGCCATCGGCGCCGCCGTGGGGGTGGTCGCCGGGCGCCGGCGCGGCAAGCAGGCGCAGAAGCAGGCGACGGCGCAGGCCGAAGCCCAGGGGCAGCAGTCGCAGGCGGCGACCGCCGAGCAGATGACGAACTTCAAGAAGGCGTTCAGCGTCTGCCTCGAAGCCAAGAAGTACATGGTCAAGTACTGACGGCGGGCACCACGGTGCGGCCGTGGGGGGCTGCTAGGACTCGTCGTCCGGCTTCCGGCGCCGCACTTGATGCCCCATCAGCTCCTGGGACACCAGGCGCGCGATCAGGATGGCAGGGAAGAGCTGCCCGATGAGCGCCTCGAGCACGGCCAGGGACCGGGCGAACGGGTGGACCGGCGTGATGTCGCCGTAGCCGACGGTGGACAGCGTGACGAGGCTGAAGTAGTACAGCTCGGATCGATCGATGCGCGAGAACGTGGAGGAGGCGTAGGCCCCCGGATCGGCGATCCGGACGCAGCGCGCCGCCTCAGCGAACGCGATGCCGATCATCAGGTAGACGGCGATCGAGCCGACCACCCGGTGGAGGGTGATCGGCCCTTCCTGGAACACCCGCCGCGTGATACCCGCCGCGAGGGTCAGCGCAAACAGGCACGCGGACAGGGCGGCGGCCGCCTGCCAGGCCGGCCCCGGGCGCACGGACTCCATCCATCCGAGGAGGATCGGCGCCGCGGCGAGCAGGACCACGGCCAGTCGATCGCGGCGCCGCGGGGACAGGACGTAAGCCCCGCAGGCGAACATCAGCGAGACGCACGCCCGCAGGACGGTGCCGCCGCCGCGCGTCGTCTCGGCGAGCGGCGCGACGATGAACGCGGTGACGGCGAGGATCGCCAGCAGGATGCTGAGGCCGCGATCCTGCTCCCAGAATCGGGCGAGGCGCGCTTTCAGGGAGAGTTTCGGAAGTCGAACCACGGCATTCGGCCCTCGCGGGAACGACCGCGCGCGCGGACGCCGTGGAGGCTATCACGCCCCGCGCGCGGGGGGCGCGATGCTATGATCGGCCCCCTCTCGAGACGACCATGGTGAATCCGCGCAGCCTCCCGTCCTCCCGCCGCCCGGCGTCGCGCTCCCGCCGGCGTCCGGCGATCGCGTTCGTCGCCGCGGCGCTCGCGTGCGTCCTGGCCTTGCCGGGGCTCGCGCCTTCGTCCGTCCGGGCCGACACGCCCGTCCTGGCGGACACCTACAATCCCGGCACGACGCACCCGGAGTTCAGGAAGGTCCTGGTCGTGGGGATCACCCGCAACGCCCCGGCCCGGCGGCGGTTCGAAGACCTCTTCGTCAGCATCCTGCGCGGGCGGGAATCCCAGGGCAAGACGAGCTACTCCATCGTCCCGGATCTCGACAACATCCCCGACCCGAACAAGGTGGTCGAAACGCTGTTCGCCGATCAGGTGGACAGTGTGATCACGGTGCGGCTCGTGTCGCTCGACGATCGCAGCGAGGCGCAGTGGGGGACCGCCTGGCGCGCGGAGGTCGAGCAGTCGGTGCGCATCCGCCCATACATCGTCGCATCACTGCAGCAGCTCGCCCCGGACGCCGACCAGCACGGCGTCGAGTTCGCGCTGTGGGACGTGCAGTCGGGAGTGCGGCTCTGGGCGGGGCGCAGCGGACCGGTGAAGGTCAAGAAGCTCCGGAAGAGCGCGACCGATCTCGTCCAGGACGTCATGAACGAGCTGCGCCACCAGATGCTGCTCTGATCGCGGACGCTCAGCCCGGAAAGAAGTAGAAAGCCACCGCCAGGATGCCGTACAGGCCGAGGAGCTGCAGCCCCTCGAACCAGTTCGTCTCCCCGTTCGATACCGCCTGGGTGATCAACAGCGCCGAGACGACGACCGCCAGGATCTCCGCCACCGTGAAGGTCAGGTCCATCGGCTGCGGCGCGATGAGGTAGGAGACCAGCACCAGGAACGGCGCGACGAACAGCGCGATCTGCGTGCTGCTGCCGATGCCGATGCCGACGCTCAGGTCCATGCGGTTCTTGAGCGCCATCAGGATGGCGGTGGAGTGCTCGGCGGCGTTGCCGACGATCGCCACGACGATGACGCCGACGAACAGCTGCGACATGCCGAGGGTGTGCGCCGCCCCTTCGACCGAGCCGACCAGGATCTCGCTCATCCAGCCGACGAAGGCGCTGACCCCGACGAGGACGAGGACCGAGCGGCCGACGCTCCAGTGCGTTCCGTCCTTGCCATGCGACAGGACCTTTCCTTCCTCGGTGCTCCCGGTGAAGAGAGATCGGTGCGTGCGCAGCGAGAACAGCAGACCGGAGAGGTAGATCGCCAGAAGCACGAGCGCCAGCGCCAGGCTCAGGCGGTGCTCCATGACCGGAGTCGCGACGCGGCCTCCGAGGACGTGGAAGGCCGCCGGGATGATGAACGCGAAGGCGGCGACGCAGAGTGTCGTCGCCTGCGCCTGCGCGCCGCCGGCGTTGAACTTCTGGACGCGATGCCGCAGCCCCCCCGCGAAGAAGGCGGCGCCGAGGACGAGGAGCACGTTGCCGATGATCGAGCCGGTCAGCGACGCCTTGACCACCTCCGCGTGTCCAGCGCGCAACGCCACGACGGCGATGATGAGCTCGGCGAGATTGCCGAACGTCGCGTTGAGGAAGCCGCCGATCCCCTCGCCGGCGCGCGCGGACAGGTGCTCGGTCGCAAGGCCCAGCAGTCCGGCGAGCGGGATGATCGAAAGGCAGGCGCACACGAAGATGAGGACCTGCGACTCGGGCCGGGAGTGCTCGGCCCAGACGGCCACCGGCAGGAAGACCAGGAGCCAGGAGAGGGACGGGCGCAGCAGCCGTTTGAGCGTCGGGGTCATCGAGAGCGCCGGATGCGAGCGCGGAGCCTACCACACGCCGCGCTTCGAGTCGGCCCGCGTCGATCCCGGCCGCGTGCAGAGGGCTCCGCTCCCGCTACTTCAAGACCCCGACGGCCTTCAGAATGAAGATCAGGACCGCGGCGCCGAACACCGCGACGGCCCATTGGGCGATCGCGCCGTAGGCGGCCAGGCCGAGCAGCCCGGCAAGCCAGAAGCCAAGGCTCGACCCGACGATCCCGACCAGGACGTTGGCGATGATCCCCATCTGTGCGTTTGTCCTCATGAAGATGCTGGCCAACCAGCCGATGATCCCGCCGACCACAATCGTGACGAGCCAGTTCATGTGGCGCCTCCTGTATCGAACCGCATGTGAGGACAGGGATGCCGCGTCGGTCTCGAAGTCTCCTCCCGGGACCACGCGGGAGTCAATACGCCATCGCGGGACCGACTCGCTGGGGACCTCACGCTGATGGGGCCAAGGTCGAATAGCACTGCCTCACTGCAGATCGAGCGTGACCTTGGCGCCGCCGGCCGGGTCGGTCTTCACTTCGAGGCGGCCCGTGTCGATCCCGGCCGCGACGAGGTGGTCCCGCACCGCCGCGGCGCGCGCGGAGGCGAGAGCGGCGAGGTCGGCCTCGGAGACCTCCATGCGTTGCAGGAGGCGGATCTCGATGTCCTCCGGGGTCTCGGGCTTCTGCTCCTTCGCGGCGTCGGGATGCCCCTCGATGTACTCCTTCCACGCCGCCTTCAGGAATTTGGGCACCTCGCCCGGCTCGACGACGACGCTCGCGACCGGTGTCGTCTCGCGCGCCGAGCGGCGGAGCGATTCCCACTTGGCGGCGCGGACGAGGTCGTCCAGTTTGGCGCGGCGAATCGCCTCCGGATCCGAGGCCGCCCCGGCCGCAGCGTTGACCCGGCCGGTGATCGCGAGCATCAGGCCCGGCCGATCGGTCAGCCCCTTGACGAGCGTTTCGAGACGCGGCCGCTCGCTCTCCGCGATGGCGGCGGATCCGGGGGCGAACTCGATGAGGCTCAGGTCGATGTCGTCGCGGCCGGCGAAGGCGCGCGCCAGGAGCGTGAACGGCGCCGTGACCAGCTTGGAGAAGACATTGACGACGGCGCGCAGGATGAGGCGCCCGAGGCGGAACTTCGGATCGTCGAGCGAGCCTTCCACCGGTACGTCCAGCTCGATGACGCCGTGCCGGTCCCGCAGGAGCGCCAGCCCGAGGCGCACCGGGAGGTTCGTGGCGTCCGGGCTCTCGGTCTTCGCGCCGAGGAGGAACGGGTCGGCGGTGAAGACGTTGGTCGCCTTCACCGCGCGGCTCTCCAGCCGGTAGCGCAGGTCGAGGGTCAGTTTCGCCCGGTCGAGGTCGTAGCCGAGGTAGCGGGCGCAGTACGGCGCGAGCGGCGCGAGGTCGATCCCCTGTGCGGTGAGCACGAGATCGCTGAACACGTCGGCCCCGAGCGGATCGACCTGGCCGTCGACGCGCACCGGTGCGGTTTCCCCGGCGAGCGCCTGCACGTGGACGTCGGCGCGCGCACCCGGCCGCGACGACAGACCTGCGAGCGTGCCGTCGATGCGGTTGAGGGCCAGCTCCGCCGGCGGCGTCATGCTGCGATCGACGAAGCGGATCCGGCTGTCCTTGAGGCGCGCCTTCGTAATGCGCGTGTCCCCTTCCTCCGCCGCGGGAGAGCGGCCCGCCGGCGGGGGTGACGCGGGAGGCGCGGACGGTGAAGAGGAGACCGTCTCTCCGTCCTCGGCCACCGGGGCCGGCGGCGGAAGCCGCAGCACCCGAGAGAGATTGATGGACCCGTCCGGCGCAATGACGAGAGCAGCGCTCGCCCCGGCGATCGCAAGGGAGCCGATCCGGAGGCGATCCCGTTCCAGGGAGTAGTCGATCTCGTCCATCCGGACGCTGCCCCAGCGGAGGAACTCCTCGCGGTCGCGCCCGTCGATCGAGGCGAAGTCGTCCATGCGGACGTTTCCCTGGAACGAGACCTTGGGGCGCGCGGTCTCGAGCAGGTCCGCGTGGAAGGCGCCGTCGGCGAAGAAGGTCCCCTTCGTGACGCGCAGGTCGAGGACCGGCTCGACGTACGGTTCGACCGGCACGACGTCGAGACCGGCGAGGGCGACGTTGAGACGACCGTTCAGCCCGACGAGAGAGAGATCGCCGTCCACGTGGATGGTGCCGGTGCCGTTCCAGCGCAGGTCGAGGCTCCCCTTCGCCGTCGTGCCGGGGACGTTGTCGGCGTTGTGGAGCGAGAGGGCGATCTGATCGAGCCGCACCCGCACCGGCCGCGGCGGCGAGAGGTCCTCGGCGTCGAGCGCATAGTCGGTGAACGTCAATTCCTCCAGCCTCACGACGGCGGCGGGAGGGGCCGAAGGCGGCGGAGCCGAAGCGGCCAGCGTCGCCGACCCGGCCGCGGCCGTCCCGGCCGGCGCCTCGAAGAAAGGCAGGATCATGTCGAGGAGATTGACCCGGCCCTCCTTCGACTTGCGCAGCACGAGGTGCCCGCCGCTCGTGGAAAACCGGCCGATCGTGAGAGCGCCGGTGAGCAGGTTGAGGTTGCCGCGCTCGGTCCGGGCGATCGGCGCCTCGAGCGCGATCTCCTCCTTGTCGTGCTCCGAGAGCTTGAGATCCCGGATCGCAGCCGAGGCCCCGGTCAGCGCCAGCACGCGCTCCGAGGTTCCCCAGGCGAAGCGGTAGCCGGACTTCAGGTCCCCCGTTCCGCCCCGGATGTCGAACGGGACGACCCCCCTGTAATAGGGACGATACTTTCCGAGCGTCACGTTTCCGAGGCTGAACTCCCCCTCGGAGCGCAGCGGGTCGAGCTCGAACCGGCCGCTCCAGGAGAAGGTTTCTCCCGCCTCGGTCGAGCCCTGGAAGGTATAGGCATTGTTCTCGCCGCGCCGCGTGGTGAAGTCACGCAGGTCGATCCGCAGCGGGCCGAGGGTGGTCGTGAACGTCGCCTCCCCCGATCGGTCGATGAACGCGACGGAGGTGTCCTCGATCCGCAGTCGGCCGATGCCGACGACCGGCGGCGGCCCGGACGGCGGGGCGGTCCCGGGCGGGACGGCGGTCAGCCTCTCGATGATGTCGTCGACGTTCAGCGCTCCTCCCGGAAGGAGCGCCAGTCGTCCCGAGGCCCCGCTGAGGTGGACCTGCCGGAAGATCCACTCGCGCCGCCACAGCGATCGGATCGGATCGAAATCGACCAGCAGCCGCTCCCAGCCCAGGAGCGGCGTCCCATCCGGGTCGTGGACGGTGAAGTTCTCCGCCGTGACGGCGATCTTGAACGGGTTGAGGCGCAGGCGCCCGAGGCCGACCTGGCGTCCGAGCCGAGCCGCCGCCTCGCGCTCCACCGGGCCGCGCAGGAGGCGCGGCGCAAGCAGGAACCCGACCGCCGCATAGAGCAGCAAGGCCGCCGCCGCGACGACGGCCAGCCTGAGGGATCGGGGCCACCTCTTCGCCATCGCTCAGAACCGGAAGATGACGACGAACTGCACCTGGCGCGCCTCGCCGCGCTCGCCGTCCTTGTTCCGCCGCGCCCCCCAGAGATACTCCAGGCCGACGTCCATGCGTTTGATGGGGGAGAAGATGATGTTGCCGACCAGCCGGGAGGTCCGGTGGTACGCGTCGTCCGGCTGGAACGAGGCGTTGTCGACGGTCACCACGCTCCAGATGACCGACGAACGCAGGTTCATGTCACGGACGAGATGCCAGCGCTTCCACATGTGCTCGTAGTCGACGAACCAGCCGAACGCCGGCAGCACCTCGAACTCTCCGGTCGCCGGATCGAACACGCCGTCCTGTCCGCCGAGAGAATTGAGATCGTTGATGTAGCGCCCGACCCCCTCGCCGCCGTTGAGCTGGAAGACGAACCGATCGGTCAGGTTGAAGTAATGGAACGGGACGACGCCGCTCACGCCGATCCCCCAGCCGTAATGGGTCACGAAGTCTTCCGGAAAGGCGGCCGAGGTGGCGCGGATCTGCCGCGCGACCCCTGCCACCTGAAGATGTCCTTCCTCCTTCTCCTTGAACGTCCAGATCCAGCGGCCGATGAGGTCGGGGTACACGTCGCTGCCGATACCGCCGGTCACGTCCACCTCGGGGGTCTCCACCGCCGCCGCGACCGACTGATTGCGCGGCAGGGTCCAGGTGTAGCGCATCTGCGGCTGCCGGACCACGTTCTCGCTCGACACCCCCTCGAAGTCGAGGTCGTCGTGCTTGACCGCCGGATCGGAGAAGGTGGACCAGGTCTGGCCGAACAGGAAGCCGCGGAACTGCCCGAAGGCGTGGCGCAGGCGGAACGAGTTCCCCGCCCCGAAGAAGTCCCCCTCGATGAAGGCGCGCATCTGGCCGCCGCCGGTCGGCGTGCGCATCTCGAAATTGAACCGCGAGGTGTTGGCGTTGATGTTCGTCTGCTTGCCGCTGTCGGGGGACGGCGCCGGATCGACCGGGATCGAGTTGGTCAGGAAGCGGTCCCTCGACCCGAGCGGATCGATCGTGGCCACGATCGCGACGCGCACCCGCCCTCCGAACTTCACCGCGGCATCGGTGCCGGGGATGCGGATCGAGCCCGGGAAATCCCCCGCCGAAACGACGTCCGGCGGCAGCTCCGGGGCCTTGTTGGCCTCCTGCTCCACGCGCTTCAGCCGCTCCTCGATCGCCTTCTGCGTCTCGCTCGACGGCAATTCCTGCTGCAACTCGTCCAGGCGCCGGGTCATCGACTCGATC
>Ga0111538_10010453_pt1 | contig 12344 bp, 9 predicted proteins | sample SoiMethybrSBSTD1_FD_79669 | JGI IMG/M metagenome (GOLD analysis project Ga0111538, IMG submission 79669) | Bulk soil microbial communities from a Populus tree surrounding site in Tennessee, USA - Soil MetaG P. TD hybrid SBSTD1 (version 2)... | ecosystem: Environmental > Terrestrial > Soil > Tree...
ATGACGGTGTTGCAAATGCGTTCTCATTGAGAAAGCGCACCGCAGCAGCTTGCCGTTCTCTCGGAACGATCACGAAGCGCACACCATCCTGCCCGGCGTGTTTCTGCTGTGAGTTAAAGCCGCCAACAATCGCCGCGACGTGATTCAACTCCGTGGCCCATTGGCCCATCATGCGCGCGTACAGCTCTTCGAGATCGTCGTACGGCTCGCCAGGAGTCGAAGTCGCCGGCAGAAGCATGTCAGCAACGCGTTTCAGGTTTTTGATACCCAGTGCAGTAGACGCGACCGCATCGCCGTCGCCGACAGCTTCAGTGTTTTCGCCCGGATCCGAGCCACGCGAATCGGCAGTCGAGAAGCGTAGCCAGGGCTTCGAGTCCTGTTCCCTCGCCCACTGATCCAGCGTCTTCTTCTCGTCATCCGGAGTCTTTGCACCCGGAATCGGTTTGTAACCCCACATCGTCGCCCATTTATCGTATGGTCCAATCTGCGGGATTAGTGATTCGACGGGAATGTTGTCTTCCGGCTGCGCCACATAGTTGAAGCGTGAATAATCCATCAGCGTCGGTGTGTGACTCATTGTCTTGAGCCACTGCGGATCGCGAATCTTGTCGGCCGGATACGTGGCACTGGCCTTCATGTTGTGTTGGAACCCGAGCGTGTGTCCGACCTCGTGGGCAATCACATATCGAACCAACTGGCCCATCAGATCGTCGGGCAACGGCAGCTTCTTCGCGCGAGCATCGAGTGGTCCAGCCTGCACGAAATACCAATCACGAGCCAGGTTCATGACGTTGTGATAGTACTGAATGTCCGACTCGAGAATTTCGCCCGTGCGTGGATCGTTCACGTGTGGGCCTGAGGCGTTCTCGATCGTCGATGGCAGATAACGAATGACAGAATACCTTGCATCTTCCGGGTCCCAATTCGGATCTTCAGCCTTTGTTGGCGCTTCTTTGGCGATGATCGCGTTTTTAAAGCCTGCTGCCTCGAAAGCGGGTTGCCAGTCTTCGATGCCTTTCTTGATCCACGGTATCCACTTCGTCGGGGTCGCGGGATCTACGTAGTAAACGATCGGTTTTACCGGTTCCGAAAGCTCAGCATTCGGATTCTTCTTTTCCAGTCGCCAGCGAGTGATGTACCGGCGTTGTGGTGCGCGGTGTTCGTCCGCGCCGTAATCGATTTTGCGAATCGAAAAATAGCCGACTCGCTCGTCGAACATGCGCGGCATCATCGGATTCTCGGGAAGTTTCACCATGCTGTAGTGCATGACCACAGTCGCATTGGTTCCGGCGCGCATACCCTGCGCGAACGGATTTGGTTGCGGTTGTGGTCCACCGCCGCCACCGGCGGGTGTCGTGTCCGGAGGTGAAGTGTAAGTCTGTGAAACTTCGACCTCGATGTTTGTCGGAAACGATTTCGTTTTTTCAATAAAAGATCGCGAGGCATCGAAACCTCGGGCGCGCAAACGTGTACGAGCGCTGAGCTCGGTGACTTCAGTCGTGAACAGGCGGCTGACATCGATCACGGCTGATTCATCTTTACCAAACGCCTCGATATTGAACGCCATGATGATGGTGTCGTTGTTTGCAGCCTGCACTGCGCGCGCGATGGCAAGCTTCCGGTCGGCGATGACGTCGTAGACACTGTTTCGTAGCAGGATGCGATTGCCTTTGCGCTCCCATTTCACAACGCGATTTCCCGCCGCCTGACCGCCGTAACCAACGCCGAGTGTCGTCTTCGCGATCTGGCTCACCCAGAGAAATTCCTTCCCGAGCTCGCTCTTGGGAATCTCGTAGTAGACCTTTTCCTTGACCATGTGGATCGTGAATATACCTTCGTCTGACTTCGCTTCTTTCGTGATCACACGATCGTAGGGTTTGGGCTCGGGCGCCTGATCCTGACGACCGAAACCGGGCCGCTGCTCCTGACCTCCGGTTGGCGGGGTCGGTGGATCCTGCGACGAATTGATTGCCTGTGATCGTGGTGCGAGAAGGAAGATTGAGAAGACTAAAGAAAGAACAAAGATCGAGACAGGGAGAGACCGGGATCGCATTCGCATGCGTTAGCTCCTTCCGATGGGCGTATTAGATTTTCGCGAAACAATAAGCCGAAGCCGCGAGGTGAGTTAATTTATCGCCAAAGGCACAAAAAACACAAGGTTAACCCGAAGGACTTAACTTAGACGCGACGGCTGATAAGCCTGCTTCTGGTTCTATTTTGGCGAGGTGTGGTTTCGGTGATTTTCGGTGCTGTCCGATCGGTCAATAATGGCAGAGGATTGATGGCTCCGTTAAATGTGTAGATTCCGAAATGGAGATGAGGTGGTGTTCCCTGCGCATTTCCAGTCGTCCCGACGTAGCCCAGCACGGTGCGGGTCGAAACGCGGTCACCGACTGCCAACCCTGGAGCGTATGCATCGAGATGGGCGTAATAGTAAACACGTCCGCCTTTGCTGATCACTGACACCGTCTGCCCGCCCAGATTGTTCTCGCCGATCTTGTAGACGTATCCACTCGTCGCGGAAAGAATCGGTGTTCCCTTCGGCGCAAAGATGTCCTGACCTTCATGACGTCGACCGGTACCGCGCGGCGCGCCCCATGTGTCAGCAATCTGACGCTTTGCTATGTCCTGCAACGGCATCGCAATTCTCGACTCGGGCTCTTGCGTGTAAAGCCTCGCGACGCGCGCGTAGAACAGCAACTTATCTGAAATAGCGCCTGCGACACCCGTCACCATGAGCAACAGCAACGTTGCCGCAAACACTGCGAGAATCTTGACTCCTCGTTTCACTCTGAATTTGTGATGCGCGGGCCGCGGTTGCCGGTTTGCCTGGGTGCCGATTTGTACTCGGGAGAGTGGCCGCATGACACCTAAACGCAGATTCTCGTCAATCGGTTCCAATCGTCTTTCTCCGCGGCCCTCTGCGTATCTCTGCGTTCTCAGCGTTAAAAAGGATCTCCAACGCAGAGATCGCAGAGATACGCAGAGGGCCGCAGAGTTTTCTGATTAGCTACGGTTGAGATATCATCCACTCTCCATGTCAAACAGCTTCGACCAGTTTCTCGAGGAGTTTCGCGGGACGATTGTGGACGCGACTACGCGTTTGCGGGACATCACGCCGGAAGAGAGCCGGAACAAAGTCTCTGATGAGAACTGGTCGCGCATAGAGATTCTGGGACACTTAGTTGACTCCGCCGCCAACAATCACCAGCGTTTTGTGCGTGCGCAGTTTACCGACGATCTCGTTTTTTCGGGTTACGAGCAGGATGGGTGGGTCAGTGTGCAGAAATATCATGAGGAATCGTGGCCTGACCTGATCCAACTCTGGAGTTCTTACAATTTACATTTTGTACACGTATTCGCGGCCATGCCCGAAAGCATGCGCACGAAGCCGCGAGACAAGCATAACCTGGATGAAATCTCGCTTGTGGCGGTGTCGAAAAATCAGCCGGCCACGCTCGAATACTTAATGCGTGATTACGTCGATCATCTCCGGCATCATCTCAATCAGATTTTTGCTCAAACTTCATAGGAGCAGTTCAATGGCGTATACATTCGAAGAACTAAAACACAAGACACTTGCAGAGCTGCGCGAGATAGCGAAGGGCAGCGACCATGAGGCCGTGCAGGGCTACACGCAGTTAAATAAAGAGCACCTCGTCGTGGCGCTTGCGAAGGCGCTCGGCATTCAACACGAGCACCACGACGTCGTGGGCATCGACAAGAGCTCGATTAAATCGCGAATCCGTGAGTTGAAAACGCAAAGACAAGCGGCAATCGCCGCACACGATCATGCTCAGCTCAAAGTCGTCAGGCGGACGATTCACCGCTTGAAGCGGCGGATTCACAAAGCGACTGTCTAGGCGTATTGACTTTCGCTTCAAAGTGGCATAGAAGTTCGCGTCAGAACAATTCTCAACAATCTAAATACTTAAAAAGTGAGGTAGCTCATGAAGAAGGCTATCAATCTTAGCGTGAATGGTGTCTCTCATAGCGATGAGGTCGAGCCACGCATGCTGCTCGTCCACTACTTGCGCGACGTCCTGGACCTGACCGGAACACACGTCGGTTGCGAGACGTCTCTTTGCGGCGCTTGCACCGTGTTGCTCGACGGACAGGCAGTGAAGTCGTGCACGGTATTCGCTGTTCAAGCCGACGGCGCCGCGATCACGACGATCGAGGGACTGGCTCATAACGGAGAACTGCATCCCGTGCAGGAAGGCTTCTGGGAGAAACACGGATTGCAGTGCGGTTATTGCACGCCCGGCATGATCGTGACGGCGGCGCAGTTGCTCGACAGGAACGCGAGTCCGTCGCGAGAAGAGATCTGTCATGGTCTCGAGGGCAATCTGTGCCGGTGTACTGGTTACCAGCACATCATTGAAGCTGTGGAGTACGCAGCGAAGAAGGCGGGTGCCCAATGACAAACAATTACGTTGGCCAAAGAGTAAAACGCACCGAGGATCCACGGCTGATCAAGGGCCTCGCACATTACGTCGACGACATTACCTTGCCCGGCACGCTGCACGTCTCGTTCGTTCGTTCGATCTACGCGCATGCGAAGATCAAGAGCATCGAGATCGAGGCTGCGCAAACCGTGCCTGGCGTCGTGGCGGTTTATACGGGCCAGGATATCGCCGGAAAAATCGGACCGGTGCCGTGCGCGAGTGCTTTGCCGGAGTTGAAGGTTCCCGATCATCGTGTGCTGGCACAAGACAAGGTTTACTTCGTCGGACATCCGATCGCAGCAGTGGTTGCTACCGATCGTTACGCCGCGCGAGACGCGATCGATCTGGTAATGGTCGATTACGAAGAGCTGCCTGTGGTGACAGATGTCGAACAAGCTGCGGCAGGTGGTCCAGTCATCCACGAATCCTTCGGTGACAATATCGCTTACAAGATGACCTCAGGCGAGGGTGACATCGACGCCGCTTTCGCCGCAGCCGATCGCACTGTCAAACAACGGATACTGCACAGGCGGCTCGCGCCGATCGCGATGGAGCCACGCGGTGTGCTCGCGCGCTATTTCCCCGGTGAAGAAGAGCTAACGCTTTGGTCCTCAACCCAGATTCCGCACCTCATGCGCACTCAGGTCGCGCTCATGATCGGGATTCCTGAAAACAAGCTGCGCGTGATCACGCCGGAGGTCGGCGGCGGTTTCGGATCGAAGCTGAATGTTTACGGCGAAGAAGCGCTGGTCAGTTGGATCTCGATGCAGCTCGGTAAACCGGTTAAGTGGATCGAGACGCGACGCGAAAACATGCAGGCGACGATTCACGGTCGTGGTCAGGTGGGCGACATCGAGGTCGCTTTCAAAAACGACGGCACGCTGCTGGGCCTGCGTTACAGCGTATTTGCAGATCTCGGTGCTTATCATCAACTGCTGACGCCCGCGATTCCAACGTTGACCGGATTGATGCTCTCCGGCGCCTACAAGATTCCGGCAATTCAAATGAACATCACGGGCTGCTTCACGAACAAGATGGCCACGGATGCGTATCGCGGCGCGGGCCGTCCGGAAGCCACTTACGTTGTGGAGCGCGCGCTGGATCTGGTCGCAGCAGACCTCAAAGTAGATCCAACGGAAGTGCGTCGCAAAAATTTTCCGGCGCCGAACGAGTTTCCATTCCACACTGCAACGGGTCTCGACTACGACAGCGGCGACTACGAAGCCGCGCTGAACAAGGCGCAGGAGATTGCCGGGTACGCAAAGCTTCGTGAAGAGCAGAAGAAAGCTCGCGACGAAGGCCGGCTCGTAGGTATCGGCGTTTCGACGTACGTCGAGATTTGTGCTCTTGGTCCATCACAGGCGATGCCCGCCGGTGGTTGGGAAAGCGCGACAGTGCGTATCGAGCCGACCGGTAAAGTGACTGTTTTGACCGGAGCATCGCCGCACGGCCAGGGTCAGGAAACATCGTTTGCGCAGATCGTCGCCGATGAATTGGGCGTCGGGATTAACGACATCACGGTGATTCACGGCGACACGGGCATCGTTCAGTACGGCATCGGCACGTTTGGCAGTCGCGCGACAGCAGTTGGAGGCACGGCCGTCCTGGTTGCAGTGCAGAAGCTGAAGGAGAAGGCACACAAGATTGCGTCCCACATGCTTCAGTCGGATGCGACACGTGTTTCTTTCGAAGGTGGAAAGTATTCACTTCAAAAAGCCGCAGCAGCAGCGGCTACGACTGGAACGTCAGATCCGGTTGTGCCCGTCGGCGAAGCACCGGCAGGCGCATTGCCCGAACCGCAAACCGAAGGCAAGACGAGTCTGTCGATTCAGGACATCGCACTCGCTGCGCACCTCGCGAAGGAACTACCGCCCGACACTGAGCCAGGTCTTTCCGCAACTTATTTTTTCGAACCAAAGAACTTCACGTTCCCATTCGGAACGCACATCGCCGTCGTCGAAGTGGATCGCGAAACTGGCGACATCAAGTTCCTGCGCTACGTGGCAGTCGATGATTGCGGCAGAGTGATCAATCCGATGCTCGTCGACGGTCAGGTACACGGCGGTATTGTCCAATCAATCGGACAAGCGCTGTACGAAGAAGTGGTCTACGACGAGCAGGGACAGTTATTGACCGGAACGTTGATGGACTACGCAGTGCCGCGTGCGAAGCACATTCCCGATTTTGAGTTGGATCGAACCGAGACGCCGTCGCCGGTGAACCCGCTCGGAGTGAAAGGCGTTGGCGAAGCAGGAACGATCGGCGCGACACCGGCGATCGTGAACGCCGTTGTCGATGCATTGGCGCCGTTTGGCGTAACGCATCTCGACATGCCGATCAAACCCGAGAACGTTTGGCGAATAATTAACGGCCATTAGGAGGAGCAAAATGATTCCCGCACAATTCGATTATCAAGCGCCCGCGACTCTCGAAGAGGCCGTCTCGTTACTCTCAAGCGATCTCGACGGCGCCAAAATTCTTGCTGGTGGCCACAGCCTCATTCCGGCCATGAAGCTGCGTCTCGCGCAACCGCAGTTGCTCGTGGACATTGCGCGTATCAAATCGCTCGCTTACATCCGCGAAGAGGGCGACAAGATCCTGATCGGCGCAACCACCACGCACTATCAGTTGGAATCCTCAGACCTGTTGAAGCAAATCTGTCCGCTGCTGCCGGAATGTGCGAAGAGCATCGGCGACGTTCAGGTGCGCAACAAAGGCACGATTGGGGGAAGCATCGCGCACTCGGATCCCGCGGGTGACTGGCCCGCGGCGGTCCTCGCGCTCGGTGCTGAGCTTGTCCTGGTTGGACCAAACGGCGAGCGAACAGAAAGAGCAGAAGATTTCTTTGTTGACCTGCTTACGACTTCCCTGCTCCCGGGTGAAATCCTGCGCGAAATTCGGATTCAAAAACCAACGGGAAAATTCGGACAGGCTTATCACAAAGTTCCGCATCCAGCTTCGGGATTTGCGGTCGTCGGCGTCGCCGTTCATCTTGTTCTGAACGATGACGGTTCGTGCCAGTCAGCGGCGATTGGTGTGACAGGTGTTGGCGCCAAAGCTTTTCGCGCACAGGCAGTCGAGAGTGCGCTTGCAGGAACAAACCTGGACGACAATGCGATCGCGAGTGCTGTCACGCACGTTTGTGACGGCATCGATCCGAATACCGATCTCTATGCTTCGAGCGACTACCGTTGTCATCTCGCGCAGGTGCACGCGCGCAGGGCCATTCAGGCTGCGAAGGCCAACGCGAAGTGAAACTGGAAGGCACTCACCAGCTCGAAGCGCCTCGAGAACGCGTCTATCAATCACTGGTCAATCCGGAGGTTTTGCAGCGCTGCATTCCCGGTTGTGAGAAGTTGGAAAGAACTGGAGAGAATACTTTCGCTGCGACCATCCGCGCCGGCGTTGGTTCGATCAAAGGCGTGTTCAATGGAACTGCGCGGCTCGAGGACCTGCGGGAACCCGAACACCTGCGCATCGTCGTTGACGGCAAAGGCCCGCCGGGATTTCTCAAAGGCTCAGGCGATCTGGATCTCGAGCAAGCAGAAGCCGGGACAAAGGTGAATTATTCGGGGGACGTTCAGGTGGGCGGTACGATCGCGAGCGTGGGCCAGCGAATGATTCAGGGGACTGCGAAGATGATGGCCACGCAGTTCTTCACGTGCCTGGGTGCTGAAGCGAAAACGGAGGTGGGTGAGCCACCTCCAAAACACGGCTTTTTTCGAACAGCCCTGAGGTGGTTCTCAGGGTGGCTGAAGCGATTTTTTAGAACTCATTAGCCGCAAAAAGGCACAAAATGCACAAACAGGAAATCTCATTTTGTGACTTTTGTGCCTTTTTGCGGCTCTATTCCGTCGACCGCCGTGCTTTCGCGATAAATTCCTCGATGTCGTTGATCTTTCGCGGCAGCGCTTCGCTCATCCAGCGGACGCCATCAGCAGTGATCACCATGTCGTCTTCGATCCTCACGCCGATGCCTTTGTACTTCTCAAACGCCGGACGCACATCCTTTGTGAATTTCTCCCAATCGTCTGCCTTCCAACCAAACGGCATCTGGTCCAACGCATCAGGGCGAATATAAATTCCGGGCTCATTCGTAAACACGACCCCAGGCACAAACTTCGCTCCGCCACCAACGTCGTGAACGTTCATACCCAACCAGTGTGACGTTCCGTGCATGAACCACAGCCGGTGCTGCATTGAATTTCGATCCGTGATCAGTCCGAGCTTGAATAATCCCTCCTTGATCACTTCCGTTCCCGCTCGGTTCACGTCTGACAGCGTCGCTCCGGGCTTCGACGCTTTCGCAACTGCTTCCTGCGCGTCATAAACAACTTGATACAGCGCGGCCTGCGCGGGAGTGAATTTTCCATTCACCGGAAACGTGCGCGTTATGTCGGCAGTGTAGTGATCGTACTCGGCCCCGACGTCCATCAACAGCAGCTCACCCGGTTTCACCGCTCCCTGCGATTCGATGTAATGGAGCGTTGTCGCATTTGGACCACAACCGACGATATCCGGATAACCCCAGTTATCTGCATTTCTGAGCTTGAACGTGTACGCGACCTCCGCATCCACTTCGTATTCCCATTTAGCATCGGCGGCCGCAGCCCACGCGCGCTCATGCGCCTCGATGCTGATATCGATCGCGTGCTGCAGGATGCGCAATTCCATCGGCGACTTCACCAGTCGCATCTGCGTGAAGATGGGCCACGCGTTTTTAATACTGTAGCCGGAAGCCGTGCTGGCCCATTCCGACGCGAAGCGCTGCTCCTGCCGGTATTCGCGGCTTTCGCCCTGACCGGGAACGAGCATGAACAGTCCAGCCTCTCCTTTTGCCGCCGCGTCAAACAAGCCATGGAAACCGTGATCGTTCGTCAGAGTCGTCGTGGGCGGCTGATCTGACATGAAAATGTTTTCGGGTTTTGGCCGGTACGGCTGGCGATTGCGCAACGCTCTTATAAACGGATCGAACTCGGAGGCTTGCCAGATCTCTCTGATGCCTGAGAGCCGGTGCGCTTCTTCCGCCGTGTACATGTGGCCATTCCACGTCTCTGTCAACGGATTGCGGCGCGGCAAAAACAGGATCTCGCGAAATTTCGTGTTGCCCGGAAGTAGGACGAGCGTTGCGTTGTTCTGCTTTAGGTTGGTGAGGTAGTAATGGTTGTTTTCCTGTCGATACGGATAGCTGACGTCGTTGGTGTAGACGCGCGGCTCGGTACTGAAGAGAATCAGGAACGACTGTGGACCAACACTCTCGGCCACGCGTTCGCGTCGCTGCACCAACTCTGCGACTCGCTCCTTGTCGTCGAAGATGGGCGCCGGCGGAGTGATGCGGACGTTTTGACCGGTGGGTCTTTCACCGTTAGCCCGAACGGCAACGTTCGCGGGGTTGAGCACCGCGAGCGATGCAATTAAAGCGAGCAGGACGAATACTAAGCGCGTGGTTTTCAACTTTTTCATCACGTTCTCCTCAAAATCCTCTCTGCGGCCCTCTGCGTACCTCTGCGTCCTCTGCGTTAAGAGCAATCAAGACGCAGAGAACGCAGAGGTACGCAGAGAAACTATGGCGAAGGCGTCGGTTCCGGCGAAACTCTTGGGCGGTTGGGTCTGGCCGGACGAAGGACTTGTCTCTTCCCGTCCTTTGTGATCATGACCCGCATGCCGTCGCGCGTCGTGATGATTTGCGAGCCGTCGGGAAATGTTTTGATCACCATGCCGCCCGGCAACACCTGTGTTGTCGTTCGTGGCGGCCTGCCGCCCGGCGGTCGTTGCTCCGGTGGAATCGGCACATCCGGAACCTCGACCCTCACATCCGGGGTGTCTGAATGTCCTTCATCCTCAGCATCATCGCGATCCGGTTTTGGCGTCGGTGCTTTCCGCGGCTCTTCACTGCGCGTCGGTCGCTCCTGTTTCGTCGGCTCCGGGCTTGGCTCGTCGGCCTGTGACTCAGTAGCCTCCGGTGAGGGAGCAACACTAGCTTCCGCAGACGGCGAAGGAGTCGCTACCCGAACGTCAGACACTATTTGCTCTTCCGGTTGATTCCGGTTTTTTAGCGCGAAGAACGCCAGCACGCAAAACGCAACCAGCAGCAGTGCGACAGCGGATAACGCAATCGGTAAAACTCCCTTGCGCGAAACAGGACGGACCACCGTCGTCTCACCCGCGGCTACGGTCTCTTGTTTCGGGACGGTTTGAGTCGGAACCGCAACCGTCGCGGGCGGAGGTGGAAACAGCACAGTCTTCGCCTCGCCGCGATTCACGATGGTTGACGCCTGATCGGTGGCGTGCAGGGCTTTACGCATGTCCGAGGCAGTTGGATACCGCTGTTCGCGACCCTGGGCCATCGCTTTAGCAAGCACATGGTCCACCTCTGGCGCAATCGCCTGATTAGCTTCACTCACGGGCACGAGCGGATCGGGTTGTCCATTGACGAGAGCTGCCGCTCGCGTCAACGCATCAGGCGGCTTCACACCCGTCATCAAGTGATAGAGCGTCGCGCCGAGCGCATAGAGATCGCTACGCGGATCAGTTCCCAATCCCTGAATCTGTTCGAGCGGCGCATAGTTCGGCGTGTAACCAAAGATGCTTGCGGAGGTCGTCACACGCGAGATCTCTCCGGCCTGACCCTTCGCCAGCCCGAAATCGAGCAGAATGATCTGACCGCGCGACGTTAGTTTTAAGTTCTGCGGTTTGATGTCGCGATGGACTATCTGCGGATCCTGCGTGTGAAGATAGTCGAGCGCATCGAGTAATTGATCGGCCCAGGTCAAAACCTGATCGGCGGGAAAAGCACCTCGCTTGCGAGTCATCATCTCCGACAGATCGTCGCCGGGAATGAACTGCATCACGAGGAATTGGCCGTCGCCTTCAGAAAAATGGTCACTCACGCGCGGCAACGCGGGATGATGCAGACGTGCAAGCAGTCGCGCCTCGCGCTCGAACTGTTTGCGCAGACGTTCGTCGGCAAACAGCGTTTCCTTCAGAGCAACGGTGGTATCGAGACGCTGATCGATCGCCTCGTAAACCGCGCCCATGCCGCCCTGTCCGAGCTGCCGAACGATGCGATAACGGCCCTGTAAGACTGTGTCTGGCGTGAGCATCAGTGGGCGATTATACACGCTTTCTCTCTGCGGCTCTCTGCGTACCTCTGTGTCCTCTGCGTTTAACGGCTAGCCATTTGACGCAGAGAACGCAGAGATACGCAGAGGACCGCAGAGAAAAGCTTTGAGGCCCACATTAATGCAGGTATCCTACGGGCGTGAGTAACAAGTTGCATGACGCAGAGGTGATCGATGTAGGACCACCACGCAAACGGCGGCGTCTGAAATTGTGGCTGATTTTGGCTGCCGTTGTGCTGCTGTTCTCGTTCTCGCGCATCCTTTCGATCTACCTCTCAGCTCTTTGGTTCGAATCACTCGGTTACTCGTCAGTCTACTGGTACGTCCTTAAAGCGAAAGCGGCGCTCTTTGCAGCATCAGCAATCGTGACGGCTCTTTTATTGAGCGCGACCTTTCTACTGTTTCAACGACTCTTCGGCGCGTACGCTTTTGAAAGCCGCACCATCATTCTCAACAATCAGCCGTTTCAATTCTCTCCGGCAAAATTCATTCGACCACTCGGCTGGCTCATATCGATATTCTTCGGACTGATCTACGGCTTCAAACTGAAAGAACACTGGCGCGACTTCGCGCTCTACTGGCAACAGCCCGCGACAGCGACGCACGATCCGATATTCGGAAAGTCACTCGGCTTCTATCTCTTCTCTCTTCCGCTTTATGACGTCGTTAATTCGTGGTTGCTCGGCGTCACGTTCATCATACTTTGCGCAGCTCTCGCGTATTGGCTGCTCGGGTTGCCACAGACAGTGCTCAAACCCAGCGTGCGCTGGTCGTC
>Ga0111538_10010454_pt1 | contig 12343 bp, 17 predicted proteins | sample SoiMethybrSBSTD1_FD_79669 | JGI IMG/M metagenome (GOLD analysis project Ga0111538, IMG submission 79669) | Bulk soil microbial communities from a Populus tree surrounding site in Tennessee, USA - Soil MetaG P. TD hybrid SBSTD1 (version 2)... | ecosystem: Environmental > Terrestrial > Soil >...
CCTGATCGTCGCCGTCGTCGCTGTGGTCGTGCACTTCGTACGGGGTAACAGGGTGAGGGCTTAACCAACTCGTTTGGCTGGGGTGGGCGCGCAGGATGCCGGTGCGGGTGACCCGCATCCTCGCCGCGAATCTGGATATGGTTGATTGTGCCGTGTAAGGTCTTCAGTGCTCGGTACTCGTGGCGGAATCGCTCAGACCTCCCTGAACAACATCGCCGGTCGCGTTGATGCTGCGTGAATCATCTGGATACCGTGTCACGCGAAGTTCCAGTCCAGTGGCTCGCCGGAGGGGGTAGAGCGCCCGCACAGCTGCCCGGGTCGCTCCAGCGAGCTTATCCAGGCCAGGAGTCCAATGCCGAGATATGCGGCGTCGAGAACGCAATCTGGACATTGACGCCTGGCACTGCGGCACCATCCTCTCGCCCCGAGCTGGCCGAGTTCGTCACCCGCTGGAGAAGGCCGGAGAGGAGGGATAGGGGTTTAGCGTGCACCCGGCGCGATGAAGCCCTAGGGACGGATACTCTGGGCCACCGACCGAATCACCTCGGCCGCGTTGCGCATGATGTCGCCGACCGGCGTGGTGGGCTTGCTCTTGCGGGTTCCCTTCTTGCGGGCCCCCTTGGTTACAGTGGCCTTACTCGCACCCTTCTTCTTCGAGATCTGCTTCGCCTTCATGAATCCCTCCTGTACCGATAAAGGCCTAGGCGTACCCGTTAACGTCGTTGAGATGATCGCATGAAAGCGCCGCCGCATCTTCTCGCGTCGGTCCGACGCTGTTCCTGATCCGCTCGATCAACCTCGTCGACCCGGGGCCACGAGGACCTGGCCGCAGGGGAAGCCGGTGCTCCGGCGTGCGCTGGAGATGCGTCGGCAGATTGCGCGGGCGGGGTGGTGAGCAGCCGGAGGATGGGCCGCATGCGGCTCCGCGGGGCTCCCTCTAGATTCAAGGTGTAGACTTCGCGCGTTGCCTCAGCCATTCGCGCGTTGCCTCAGCCATCACAACGTTCTAGAACAGTTGGCCCCCGCGCGGTGCCGATAGGAGTGTCATCCCATGTCGAAGCTATTCCTGGCTGGAAGCCTTTGCGCCGCAACCCTCCTGCCCGCCGTCGCTTCCGCCTACGATCTCACTACCCAGCGCGACTCCTCGCCGGCCACAGCAGCACTGCAATCTGATCCTTCTGCGCCCTACGCGCTCCCCACGCCGACTGAGCCCAATGTCCGTCCCGCTCCGAGTGCCGAGAGCCGGAGAGCCAAGTCCCTCGACATCGATGTGACCGTTGATGGTAAAGGGTTCAAGCTCGGAGGCCGACTCTCCGGCGACAAGGGCGTGGCTGGGGCCTGGGTAGGCGCACAAGTGCGTGAAGATGGCATGACCCTGGACGGGAAACTTCAGAGCAACGATGGTCAGTCCCGCGATTTCAGGCTGAACCTTGGTCTTCTGCCCGGCTGGGTGCGGACGGCGGCCCGGATGTGGCTCATACTGCAGTAAGTCTGTTCCGTGGGCATGCTTCCCGGTGAGTTCCCACGGCCAGCGTGTTTCAGCGCTATCGAACCATTTCGGATGACGACGTTCGCGGAGCGGTCGAGCGTACACAGCCGATGAACAGGACGGCGCCGGCCGGGACCTTATCCGTCTCCGGTCGCCAGCACGATGCTGTCGCACAACGCACTCCTTCTCTACGTCCAGAAGGCCGGCGGCTGGCGGAGCGCGAGCGTCCTGCTCCGCGTGTACGCCCGGTGGGTGCCGGAATGGATAGAGACGGTGGCCGCGGCGCAAGCGGCCGCAACCCAGGCGCAACCGGCGGCCATGGCGAGGGTCTAGCGGTGTCGGCTAGCTACCGGAGGATACAGAACCCCTGGGCCTCGATGCCCAGCGCGGTGTTGAACTTGCTGCGGAAATTCTCCAGCGCGACGGCGGCGGTCAGCTCCACCATCTGTGCTTCGCTGAGGTGAGCGCGGAGGCGCGCGAAGAGCGCGTCGGTCACCTTGTGGCCGGTGATGGTCATGGCCTCGGCGTAGGCCAGCGCGGCCCGCTCGAGCTCGGTGAAGAGCGGGCTGGTGCCGGCCTCGGCCACCGCCTTCAGCTTGTCCTCCGTCGCCCCGGCTTGCATCCCACGGGATGCGTTGATGTCAATTCAGAAGGGACAGCCGTTGATGAGAGCCACGCGCAGATAGACCAGGGCGAGCAGCTGCGGCGGCAGCAGGCCCGATCGGTCGACGGCGACCGAGAGCTGCTTGGCCGCCTTCAAGATCCCGGGGGTGTGGGCCTGGATCTTGGTGGTGTTCAGGACGAAGCCGAAGTGCTCCTGTTCCTTGGCCCAGAGATCCTTCAAGATTGCGTCGTCGCCGGGATCGTCGATCTCGTGGAGGCGAGGCATGGCGGAATTATCGCTCCTGGGGCGTCACGGGCGGCCGCCCCCCTTCGACAGGTGTAGCTCCACCGAGGGCAGCGCCTCCAGCAGCACCTCGCCCACGACGGCGAGGCTCTGGGCCGAGACCTTGTCCACCGTGTCCTCGGCGGTGTGCCACGGCGGATAGTTGAAGTCGATCAGGAGCGCGGCCGGCACGCCGAGCCTCAGGAACGGAACGTGGTCGTCCTCCACCGGCATCAGCTCACGCCGGAAGTGGCGGCTGTACCCTATCCGGGCGGCGGACTCCCAGATGATGTCGGTGAGCCACGGCGCCGAGTGCGCCTCGCGATTGATGGACAGATCGCGGTCGCCGATCATGTCCACCAGGATCATCGCGCGCGGCAGGCGGCTCGACTGGGCCAGCTCACCGGCGAGCTGCCGGGAGCCGTAGAGGCTATCGGTCGCGGTCCACGTGCCGCGTGCCTCCTCGCCGTCGAACCACACCAGCCAGTACGTGTAGCGTCGCTGGACGGACGCCAGGCGCCGGCCGAGCTCGAGCAGCAGCGCCGCGCTGGAGCCGCCGTCGTTGGCGCCGACGAAGCGAAACTCGCGGAACAGCTTCGTGTCGTAGTGCCCGGCCAGCATGATGACGTCGGGACGCGCGCCGGGCAGGACCGCGACCACGTTGGCCATGCTCATCAGACCGTCCGGCGTGTCGGCCTCGAAGGGCCGAACCTGGACCTGCGCCCCGTTGATCTTGCGCGCCTCGCTCACGATGTACTCACGGGCCTTGACGCCGCCCGGCGTGCCGGCCACGCGCGGACCGATGGCGACCAGCCGTTCGATGTGCTTCAGCGCGGCGGCACCGTCGAACTTCGGCTGCGCGAGGGCGACGCCGCCCAAGAGTACCAGGGCCAGCCCGGCGAGGACGATCGGGCGCGGGGGGCGTCTCACGCGGGCTTCGTCCCGACGGCGCCGTAGTAGGTCATCGTGAGCACGAAGGTGCCGGCCGCCACCTCGGCGGTGAAGCCGTCCAGCCAGCGCAGGGCGGTGGCCTCGTCCACCACCTCGTAGCGCACGGCGTTCTCCGCGCGGCGCTCGAGGAAGGTCTTGGTCCACGGCTCGAGCGTGGTGTCCTGGAAGAAGTCGGTCAGCACCCGCACGCGCTGCAGACCGGCGGCGACGAGCAGGCGCGGCAGGCGGCGGCCACTGTAGGGCTCGGGATAGACCGCGGCGGCGACTCCCTGCATGATCCGGTCGGTCAGTGCGCGGTCCGGATGCGTCACCGCGAGCATGCCGAAGTCCTGATCCTGCAGGCCGACGCGCCCGCCGGGCCGGGTCACGCGCGCCATCTCCCGCACGATTGCGAGAGGATCGGCCACGTGCAGGATGACGGTGATGGCCAGCGCGGCGTCGAAGCGATCGGCCGTGAACGGCAGATGCGCACCGTCGGCGTGGCGCAGCGCCATGCGCGCCCCCGGCGCGGTCCGCGACAGGCGCCGGGCGGCGTCGAGGATCGTGCGGCTGGGATCCACGCCGACGGCCTCGCCGCGACGGCCCACCATCGCCGCGATGTCACGAAGCACGACGCCGCTGCCGCAGCCCACCTCGAGCACGTGGCCGCCGCGGGACACGGGGACGAAGCGCAGAAAGCGGCGGCGCAGGCGCACCTGACCGCGTGCCTTGCCGCGCGCCTCGAGGCCCTCGATGAGCTTGACGACATTGGGCTGCGCATCGAGCGTGCGCCAGGGATCGGGTCGGAGCACAGGGCGGGATCAGCCGCGGAAGCGGCCTGCGCACTCGGCGCTGCAGAAGTGGCGCAGGCCCGAGGCCGTCTCGCGGCTCACGGCGCGAGAGCGGACCACGTAGGTCTGGCAGACCGGGTCTTTCACGAGCTCGTCGTTGCCGACACGGCCGGTCGCGCCGGGCAGTCGGTATCGACGGAGAAGCGGGATCAGCGCCAGGATTAGCAGCAGAGCCCACGCGGCCAGCATCGCCAGCCGCACGGTCTCAGCGCTCCGGCTTGATGGACACCGCCCGGAGGAACTCCTTGTCCTGCGGCGTCAGCTCGGCCGTGAACGAGCCGCGGCTCTTGGAGCCCGCAAAGAAGATGCCCGTGTCGGCACCGCGCTTGAGGATCTCTTGCACCGCGTCGCGCGCCGCTTCGGTGGCGGCCAGCGATGCCTCGACCGCCTGTACCAGCTTCTTCATGAGCGTGTCGACGGGACGTTCCTTGGCCATGGGGATCATACGATACCATACGGGCCGCATGGCTCCGTGGACCCCGCTCGCCTCGTCGGTCCGCTACACACACGACAAGCTCGCGCTCCGCGAGGACAGCTGGCGATTGCCCGACGGTTCCAAGCGCACCTACCCCGTTCTCGTGGTCGGCGTCGCGGTCGGCATCCTCGCCTTCGTGGACGATGCGCGCGTGGTGCTCGTGCGACAGTACCGACACCTGCCACGCGCCATGTCGTGGGAGCTGCCGGGTGGTGGGGCTCTACCCGGAGAGGATCCGCCGGCCGCCGCTCAGCGCGAGTTGCGGGAAGAAGGTGGCTATCGGGCCGGCCACCTGGAATTTCTCACCCGCTTCTACCCCTCGCCCGCGTACCTGGACGAGACCGGCTATTGTTATGTCGCGCGCGATCTGGAGCCCGACCCCCTGCCCGCCGACGATGACGAGTTCTTCGAGCGCAGGATCGTGCCCTTTACCGAAGCCCTGCGCATGGTGCTCGCCGACGAGATCACGGAGTCGTTCTCGAAGGTGGCCATCCTCCACTACGCGGTGACAGCCGGCCGCTGACCGTTTCACCGGCTGGGCCATGGCCTGGCACGGAATCCGCAGCGTCATCGTTCAGGGCGATTCCCGCCAGGAGGCCACACAATGCTCTGGACCGTGTTCGTCGTGCTGCTGATTCTCTGGGCGCTCGGGATGGTCAGCTCGTACACCCTCGGGGGCTTCATCCACATCCTGCTGGTCGTCGCGGTGGTCGTGGTGCTGATCCGCATCATCCAGGGCCGACGACCCGTGTAGGCACCCGGGCCCCGCATTGGACCAAGGTCCTACGCACGTTGGCTTGTAGGACACCTTGACGGGCGTGAGGGGCGGGGGCACACTGAGCCGACACCGAAGGGTCTTACCTTTTACGCCCCGCCGCATCTGAGCCGCGGAGTATCGCGAGGTTTCCGGTAATGCTTACCGCCCGTCGACTCTCCATTCTCGCTCTGACGTTGGGATTTGCCGCGCTGGCATTGGCGGCCGGAGAGCGCCCCACCCTGGCGGCTTCGCCGCAGGCCAAGGCTGAGACACCGATTGCGCCCGGCGAGCCCTCCGCCGGCGAGCAGCTTTCCCTCTCCTCGCCGTGGCCGCGTGTCCATCAGCCCGCACGGGCTCCGGAGCAAGCCGAACGCGAGAAGACCTTTGCCTGGCTGATCCTCCTCTTGAAGGAGCAACGGAGCGCGCGCTAGCGTCGCTCCTAGTAGGTTGCACGGCCTCCCGAGAGGTCGTGCACGGCGCCGGTCGTGAACGCGCACTCGTCGGAGGCAAGCCACGCGACGAGTGTGGCCACCTCGGCCGGGGTGCCGACCCGGCCCATCGGAATCTTGGCGACCAGCATGTCCACGGTCTCCTTCGTCATCTGCTGGAGCAGCTCGGTCCCGATGACGGCGGGGGCAACTGCGTGTACCAGAATGCCCTGAGTGGCGACTTCCTTTGCCAGCGCCTTGGTGAGGCCGATGACGCCGGCCTTGGCGCTCGAGTACGGAATCAGGGTCGGGTTGCCCTCCTTCCCCGCGATCGAGGCGATGTTGATGATCCGTCCCTGCCGTCGGGGCCGCATCAGCCGGACCGCCGCCCGACACACGAGGAACACGCTCGTGAGATCCACCGCCAGCACCTGGTGCCAGTCCTCGTCGGTCAGCTCCCAGATCGGATACGAGCGGCCGGTGATCCCCGCATTGTTGACGACGATGTCGAGGCGGTCGGCCCACCGATAGGCAGCGTCAACGGCGCGGTCGACGTCGGCGGTGCGCGTCACGTCGGCGATCAGGCCCCGGGCCGAGGGGCCCAGCCGTGTGGCCACCGCCTCGACCTCAGCGTCCTGATCGACCAGCGCCACCCGCGCGCCCTCGCCCAGCAGGCGCTCGGCGATCGCCAGACCAATCCCCCGCCGGGCCCCGGTGACCAGCGCCGTCTTCCCCTCGAACCGCATGGCTCTTCCTCCTAGGTCGAAATGCGCGTGACGCGGGCGCCGAGCGCCAGGAGCTTGGCGTCGATGTCCTCGTAGCCGCGGTCGATCTGCTCGACACTGCGGATGACCGTGGTGCCGTCGGCGCACAGCGCGGCGATGACCAGCGCGATGCCGGCGCGGATGTCGGGGCTCGGCAAGCCCTGCGGCTCGCCGCGCAGGCGCGCGGGTCCGTGCACCAGCGCGCGATGCGGATCGCACAGCACCACGCGCGCCCCCATCCCGATCAGCCGGTCCACGAAGAAGAGCCGGCTCTCGTACATCTTCTCGTGGAATAGCACGGTGCCGGCAGCCTGGGTCGCGGTCACCAGCGCGACGCTCATCAGGTCGGCGGGGAAGGCAGGCCACGGACCATCGTCGATGCGCGGGATGGCGTTGCCGAAATCGGGCGCGATCGCCAGCGTCTGGCCGTCCGGGACCACGAGGTCGTCGCCCCGGACGCGGACCTCGATGCCCAGCCGGCGGAACACCAGCAACGACATACGCATGTGCTCGACGCCGGCGGCCCGGATCTCGATCTCGCCGCCGGTCGCCGCGGCGAGCGCGATGAAGCTGCCACCTCCACGAAGTCGGCGCCGAGCGTGAAATCGGCGCCGGCCAGCGGCCGCCCGCCGTGCACGACGAGCACGTTGGAGCCGATGCCGTCGATGCGCGCCCCCATCTGCACGAGCAGCCGGCACTGGTCCTGGACGTGCGGCTCGGACGCGGCGTTGCGGATGATCGTCGTGCCTTCCGCCAGCACCGCCGCCGCGAGGACGTTCTCGGTGGCCGTCACGCTGGCCTCGTCGAGCAGGATGTCCGCGCCGCGCAGCCGCTCCGCCCGCAGCACGAGGTCCGGGGTCTCCTCGACAACCGCCCCGAGGGCCTGCAGGCCGAGCATGTGGCTGTCGATGCGGCGCCGCCCGATCTGATCGCCGCCACTCGTCCCGAACCGGACCTGCCGCTCGCGCGCGAGCAGCGGCCCCGGCAGCACCAGCGCGCCCCGGATGCGCCGCAGCAGGGTGGGATCGGGCGCCGTCGAGCGCAGGGCGGCCGCGCGCAGCGTGACCGTGTGCCGATCGTGGCGCCCGACCGCGACGCCGAGACCCTCCATCGCCTGGAGCATCGTCCGCACGTCGGAGATGTCCGGCAGATTGCGCAGCGTCACCGGCTGGTCGGTCAACAGCGCCGCGGCGATCAGCGGGAACGCGGCGTTCTTGTTTCCGCTGGGGGTCAACGTGCCGCGCAGCGGCGTTCCGCCCTCGATGACGAACTCGGCCATCGTCGTTATCCCAGCGCCTGGCCGAGATCCTCGATGAGGTCGTCGGCGTGCTCGAGCCCGATCGACAGCCGCAGGAGATTGTCGGGCGAGCGGGTGACCATGCCCTCGACCGACGCGCGGTGCTCCAGGAGGCTCTCGGTGCCGCCGAAGCTGGTGGCGCAGGTGAAGATGCGGACCTTGCGCTCGACCGCGAAGGCCGCGTCGCGGCCACCCCTCACCTGCACCGACAGCATGCCGCCGAAGCCCGTCATCTGGCGCCGGGCGATCTCGTGCTGGGGATGGGAGGCGAGCCCGGGGTAGTGCACGGCCTCGACGCGGGGATGCGTGGCCAGGAACGTCGCGACCTTCAGCGCGTTGTCCGAGTGCGCGCGCATGCGCCACGGCAGCGTGCGGATCCCCCGGCGAACGAGCCAGCAGTCGAACGGTGACGGGACCGCTCCGCCCGAGCCCTGGATGGCGCGCACGCGATCGAAGAGCGCATCCCGCGTCCGCGCCACCACGGCGCCGCCCAGCACGTCGCCGTGCCCGCCGAGGTACTTGGTCGTCGCGTACACGACCAGGTCGGCGCCCAGCGCCAGCGGCCGCTGGAGGATCGGGGCCGACGTGTTGTCGCACACGCAGACCGCGCCGGCGCCGTGGGCCAGCGCCGCGACCGCCGCCACGTCGGTGACGCGCCATAGCGGGTTCGACGGCGTCTCCGCCCACACGATTTTCGTGCGTGGGGTGAGCGCGGCCTTGATGGCGGCCGTGTCGGTCATGTCGACGAAGTCCACCACCAGGCCCCACGGCACAAACGTGTCGCGCAGCAGCTTGCCCGTGCCGAAGTAGGCGTCGAGCGGCGCGACGAGGTGATCGCCGGGCGCCAGCGCCTGGAACACGGCCGCCGTCGCCGCCGATGCCGAGGCGAAGGCCACGGCGCCGGCCCCGCCCTCCAGCTCGCTCAAGCACTCTTCGAGCGCGTTGCGATTGGGGTTGGCGCTACGGCTGTAGAGGTACCCGCGCGGGTAGGTGCTGTCCGGCTCGTGCTCGAACGTCGTCGCGGTGTGCAGCGGAGGCACCACGGCGCCCGTGGTCGGATCCACTCGGATGCCCGCGTGCACCGCCAGCGTCTCGATTCTCATCCTCGGCTCCTGATGTCGGTTGTCTCGGTCGGGCGTTCAGCCGTTCGGTCCGTTCAGCGACGCAGCCGCGCGCCCATCGGATCGTGCCAGGCTCGCAGCGATACCCTGGCCGCGACCCGGGTGCTGGCAATGTCGATCTCATAGCGTCCGTCTTGCACGGTCTCGGCCGGCGATCCCGGCGTACAGCGCACGTAGCCCATCGCCACCGCGCGGCCGAGCGTGTGGCCGTGGGCGGCGGAGGTCAAGGTGCCCACGAGCTCGTCATTCCGATAGATCGGCTCGTCGCCCCAGGCGACGACGTCCGGGTCATCGAGAGCGAAGAGGAGCAGCCGGCGGCTGACGCCACGGGCGCGCTGGGCGATGAGCGCGTCGCGGCCGATGAACCCGGGCTTGTCGAGCCGAACGGTGAAGCCGAGTCCGGCCTCCAACGGCGTGTCGTGGGGCGTCAGCTCGCGTCCCCACGCGCGGTAGCCCTTCTCGATCCGGAGCGAGTCGAGCGCATAGTAGCCGGCCGGCGTCAGGTCGTCGCCGGCCATCAGCGCGTCCCACACCTCCGGCGCGTCGCCCGACGGCACGTAGAGCTCCCAGCCCAGCTCGCCGGCGTAGCTCACCCGGATCGCTCGCACCGCGACGCCGGCGACGGTCATCTCTCGCACCGCCCCGTAGGGAAACGCGGCATTGCTCAGGTCCGCGGCGGTGACGCGCGAGAGAACATCCCGGGCGCGCGGTCCCATGAGGCCGAGCGTCGCCCAGGCTTCCGTCTGGTCGGTCAGCCGCACGCGCAGATCAGGCGTCGCGTGACGGCGAATCCAGTCCGCATCGCGGATGCGCTGGGCACTGCCCGTGACAACGAACCAGGTGTCCGGACCGACGCGCGACACGGTGAGGTCGCTCTCATAGCCGCCGCGCGCGTTGAGAAAGGGCGTGTAGACCGTCCGTCCGATCGGCACGACCACGTCGTTGGCGGCGAGCCGGTCGAGCAGCACACCGGCGTCGGGTCCCTCGAGCAGGAGCTTGGCGAAGGAGGTCTGGTCGAAGAGTGCCGCCGTCTCGCGGGCCGCCCGATGCTCGCGCGCCGCGTGGGCGAACCAGTTCTGACGTCCGAAGGCGTACAGCGTGCGGGGCGCGATGCCCGCCGGGGCGAACCAGTTCGCACGCTCCCAGCCCATCTTGGTCCCGAAGCACGCCCGGCGCTCGGCGAGGCGCTCGTGCACCGGCGACCGCAGCAGCCCCCGCGCCGTCTCCGGCTCCTTGTTCGGCCACGCCATTGCGTAGTGGTTGCCGGGCACCTCGCGCATCCGCGCCGTGAGAAAGTCGGCGTCGGCCCAGCGGGGCAGCACGCGGCGCGGGTCGTAGGCCGTCAGGTCCAGCGTGGGGGCGCCGTTCACGATCCACTCGGCCAGCGCCCGGCCCGCTCCGCCGGCCCCGGCGATGCCGCCGGAGTTGAAGCCGGCGGCCACGAAGTACCCACGTAGCCCCGGCGCCTCGCCCAGGATGAAGTTGCCGTCGGGCGTGAAGCTCTCGGGCCCGTTGAGCAGCAGCTGGATCTCGGCCGACTCGAGCGCGGGAATGCGCTCGGCCGCACCACGCATGAGCACCTCGAACTGGTCCCAGTCCTCCTGGGAGAGCGAGAACGCGAAGTCCTCGGGGATCGCGTCCGATTTCCAGGGAATGGCGTGCGGCTCGAAGCCGCCGAAGAGGAGCCCGCCGACCTCCTCGCGCACGTACACACAGCCGTCCGGGTCGCGCAGCACGGCCAGCTCCGGCGTCACGCCCGCCATCGGCCGCGTCACCGCGTAGAAGTGCTCCACCGGCCACAGCGCCACGTCGACGCCGTGCTGACGGCCGAGCGCTCGGGCCCACATGCCCGCGCAGTTGACCACCGCCTCGCACGCGATCGGTCCATGGGAGGTCTCCACGCCCGTCACGGCGCCGTCCCGCGTGATCACCGCCCCGACCGCCACCTCTTCACGGATCGTGGCGCCGCTCGCGCGCGCCCCGGCGGCCAGCGCCTGGGTGACGTCGGCCGGAATGACCCGTCCATCGTCCGGCACGAGCATGGCGCCGGCCAGGTCGTCCGCCCGGCACAGCGGCCAGTGCCGTGGCACGTCGTCCGCGGCAATGATGTGCGCGTCGATGTCCACCGCGCGGGCGAGCGCCACGCTGCGACGCAGCTGCGTGAGCCGCTCGGCCGTGCGGGCCACGATCAGGCTTCCGCAGCGCCGCCAGCCCGTCTCGCAGCCCGTCTCCGCCGGCAGGCGCGCGTACAGCTCGGCGCTGTACTGCACGAGCCGGCTGGCGGTGCGCGAGCCACGCAGGCGCCCCACCAGGCCGGCCGCGTGCCAGGTGGTGCCGCACGTCAGCGTGCGCCGCTCGAGCACACGGACGTCGCGCCAGCCGAGCCGGGCCAGATGGTAGGCGACACTGACACCGACGACCCCGCCGCCGATGACGACGACGCGCGCGTGGTCGGTCATGCGCCGCGGCCCGGCTCGCGGGTCGCGGTGGTCCACGCCTGGGTCCGCCGGGTGACGCCGCGGAGCAGCGCCCAGTACGTGAGGCGCGCCAGCAGGCCGATCCCGATGATCAGCACCGACATGCCCGTCGCCTGCGCGGTCTCGCCGGCGTCGTCGAGCAGGAGCACGGCCACCGCGGCCAGCTCGGTGCCGGGCGCCACCAGGAACACGACCGCCGACAGGGTCACCATCGCGTTCAGAAAGAAGTACATGCTGACCCCGACGATGGACGGCAGCGCGATGGGAACCGTCACGCGCCAGAACGTGCGGTAGAAGGCCACCCCCATGGAGGCCGAGACGCTCTCGAACTCGGCGTCCATCTGCTTGAGCGTGGTCGTCGCGGTCAGAAAGGGCACGGTGAAGTAGTGGATGAGGTTGGAGATGACCAGGATGGCCAGCGTGCCGTAGACGCGATTGAGGACGCTGCCGGGGGCGTTGAACGCGAAGATGTAGGCTAGGCCCAGCACCATCCCCGGCACCGCCACCGGGAGCAGCGCGAACAGGTAGAGCACGCCGTTGGCCGCGGTGCGGCACTTCTCCACCAGGTATGCGCCGGCGAACGTGATCACGGTGCCCACCACCGCCGTCAGGGCCGCCACCCACACGCTGTTCAGCAATGCCGTGTACCCGCCGAGGCTGTCGAAGCGGTAGTGCTTGAGCGTCGGCGTGAGGTTGTAGGGCCACCGGGTGACGACCGACGACGCGAAGATCACGAAGTAGATGGCGAGGATGCACGCCGCGATGAGCGCGCAATACGCGAAGAGCAGGCCGCGGGCCAGCCCGGTGCCCCCCGGCGTCAGCGGGCGCGCCGAGGAGCTGACCAGGGCGTACTGCCGCCTCTGCACCA
>Ga0111538_10010457_pt1 | contig 12341 bp, 13 predicted proteins | sample SoiMethybrSBSTD1_FD_79669 | JGI IMG/M metagenome (GOLD analysis project Ga0111538, IMG submission 79669) | Bulk soil microbial communities from a Populus tree surrounding site in Tennessee, USA - Soil MetaG P. TD hybrid SBSTD1 (version 2)... | ecosystem: Environmental > Terrestrial > Soil >...
TCCACAAACCGGTAGCCGCGCGGGCGCTTGAAGCGGGCGATGTTATCGAGACAGAGCCGATCGAGGGCCTGTTCTGCCACCTCTGATCCCGGCCGTCGCACCACGAATGCGATCACCTCTTCCCCCCACTCTGCGTGCGGTCGCCCCACCACGGCGGCTTCCAGCACACCCGTATGTTGGATGAGGACCTCCTCGATCTCACGCGGATAGATATTGGAGCCACCGGATATGATCATATCCTTGGAACGGTCCTTAAGCGTGAGAAAACCGTCGCGATCGAGCGCGCCGAGATCGCCCGTCCACAACCATCCCTCGCGCCGCGTGCGAGCCGTGGCGGCAGCATCGTTCCAGTAGCCTTGCATCACGCAATCGCTCTTGGTGATGACCTCGCCCACCTCGCCCGGCGGCAGGTCGACCCCGTCTGCATCGACGACGCGTACCGCGACGCCCGTGCGTGCGACGCCGACGCCGCCCAAACGCTCCTCGAAGCGTGCATCTTCACTGTCGCCATGCATGCTTTGGTCGAGACCCGTTATCGTCATCGGGCTCTCGCCCTGGCCATAGAGCTGATAGAGCTTGGGTCCGAACAGGGCGAGGGCGCGCTTCAGGTCCGATACATACATCGGCGCGCCGCCATAAATCAGGGTCTTGAGCCCGCGGGTGTCGGCGCTGCCGGCGTGCGGGTGGTTGATGAGACGCGAGACCATGGTCGGCGCCGCGAACATGCTGACGTTGGCGTAGCGCGCAAAGGCCTTGAGGACCCGCTCCGGGTCGAATGAGCCTTCCAGGACCACGTTATGGGAGCCGCGCGCCAGATGGGCGAGGGCATAAAGGCCGGACCCATGCGTCAAAGGTGCGGCGTGGAGAATGCAATCCCGAGGACCGAGCGCGTCGATATCGGCATAGTAGCAATGGCAACTGAACAAGAGGTTGCGGTGGGTCAATATGGCGCCCTTCGGACGCCCCGTCGTGCCGCTGGTGTAGAACAGCCAGGCCTCTGCGTCCGGCGCCGCGGGTGACCCGGCCAGCGCCGGGCCAGCGCTAAGACGCATCCAATCCTTGCTGCCGGTGGTCAGGATCGGCGGCAGCGGGCTCGCGGCAAGATCGGGTCCGGACAGCGCCTCGGCGATTTCGGGGCTGGCGCAGCACAGCCCGACCTCGGCATGGCTCATAATCCACGCCATTTCGCGGGCGTGCAGCTTGCAGTTGAGCGGTACCGCGACCAGCCCGGCTCGCCAGATGCCGTAAAGCAGCGGCAGAAATTCCCAACAGTTCTGCATCGCCAAGGCAACGCGTGTCCCGGGGCGCAGCGCGTGACGCCCGAGCAAGGCGCCGGCGATCTGGCGAACCTGCGCCTCGAGTTCGGCGTAGCTCAGCGTGCCGCCGTCCCAGCTGAGGGCGGGACGGTGCCCGGCGTAGCCGGCAACGGTCTTCAGGGTGAGGGCAAGGCTCATGGGCGGCGACTGCGGTTTGCGACCCGGCGAGCTTGCCAGCTGACCTGTGCGGCGGCAACGCCGGGCGCGGGCCGCCGTCCTTCGCAATGCAGCGATCGAACGCCGCCAAGCCCACGCCGTAGAAAGCCCCAGCAAACCTTGGGTCTTCTCACGTTTTGCTCACGCGCCGATCCCAATTGGTCACTGTTCATCACGCGTCCGTGAGAGGCTCTTTCGCAGCGCAAAATCGGCGCCATATGGCGGTCAGGCGGGCGGCCACAGGCCGTTGCAGCCAAAGCGAAGGCAGAAAAGAGCTCGCTTCCGTGAGCATTGGAGAGAAAACCATGAAAACCATCCTATCGGCGCTCGTCGCGCTGTCGGTGATCGCCGGTGTTGCTGGCTCCGCCAGCGCACTTGATGCCAAGACCTTCTACCAGCAGGTCGATCGCGACCACTACTGATCGAGCCAACCACGAACAAAGCACAAAGCATGGAGAATGATCATGAAGACCATCTTATCCGCCCTGATTGCGCTATCGGTGATCGCCGGTGTTGCTGGTTCCGCCAGCGCGCTTGACGCCAAGACCTTCTACGAGCAGGTCGACCGCAACCACTACTAATCCCCGACAATCCCATAACGACAAGACAACGGAGAATGATCATGAAGACCATCGTGTCAGCGCTGCTTGCGCTCTCGGTTCTGGCCGGCGTTGCCGGCACGGTCCAGGCCTTCGACGCCAAGACCTTCTACGACCAGGTCGACCGCGACCACAACTAACCCCCCTTTAACCCACGCACGGGCACCTTGAGCTGGCCGGCGGTCCTAAAGTGGCCGCGAGCTGCTCAAGCCCGCCAGGGAGACTTGCTATGAAGACAATAATGTCCGCGCTCCTGGCGCTTTCGGTGGTGTCGGGCTATGCCGCGACCGCGTTTGCCGACACGGTTCCCCAGTCGATCTGGGAGCAGCTCGACCGCGAAGGTCGCGGTGGGCATCCCACCTGAGATCGGCACAGATGACCAGCAAAAGAGGCTCGCCGTGGTGCGGGCCTCTTTGCTTTCGGCAGGTCGATGGGTCAAGCTAGCCCAAATCGAGCTCGGCCTCGACCACGTGATTGAGCGAGGTTCCCGGCGCGGTTAGCACGATTTTGACGGGTAGCTTCCCCGTCGCGGGGCTCTTCTCCCGCACGATGCGCTCGATTTCGCGCTGCGAGGTGACGCCGACCTGCTTCAAGAACTTGCGCAGCGACATATTGAATTTATCTTCGTTCATCAAGGACCTCCGGCTGGCTAGTGGGCGGCCCCGGCCAACGTCCCAGCCGCCCTCGGATCGACGCCTCGGCACGTTTGCCGCGCACTCCTGTGGAGAAATCGGACTTGGGACTATATATATGGTGTGGCCGAGCCATGCGATGGCCGACTTGGGCGTAAGCTGAATGAACGACTGTACCAGCCGCTTTGAGCCACAATTGGTCGACCCCTTCGGCCGCCACGTGAGCTATTTGCGTGTGTCCGTCACGGACCGCTGCGACTTCCGCTGTACCTACTGTATGGCGGAGCACATGACGTTCTTGCCCAAAAGGGACCTGCTCAGCTTGGAGGAGCTTGATCGGCTGTGCTCGGCGTTTGTTCGCAAGGGCGTGCGCAAGCTCAGGCTCACTGGCGGCGAACCGCTCGTGCGCAAAAACATCATGTGGCTGTTCCGCGCCCTGTCTCGTCACTTACAGAGCGGCCTGCTCGAGGAGCTGACGCTCACCACCAATGGCAGCCAGCTGCCCAAATTCGCCGCCGAGCTCCGGGATGCCGGTGTGCGACGCCTCAATGTATCGCTCGATACGCTTGACCCCGGCCGTTTCAAGGCCATCACGCGCTGGGGCGAGTTGGCACAGGTGATGGCTGGCTTGGATGCCGCGGCGCGCGCCGGGCTCGCCATCAAGCTCAATGCCGTCGCCCTCAAGGGGGTGAATGAAGACGAGATCGACGATCTCATACGTTTTGCGCACGGTCGCGGCTTCGATCTGACCCTGATCGAAACCATGCCCATGGGAGAGATCGACGGCGATCGCACCGAGCAATACCTGCCGCTCTCCCTTGTGCGTGCCCGGCTGATGCAAACCTGGACCCTGGAGGACATACCGTTCCGCACCGGTGGCCCCGCACGCTACGTGCGCATCAAGGAGACCGGCGGGCGGCTCGGCTTCATAACGCCGATGACGCACAACTTTTGCGAGAGCTGCAATCGCGTGCGGCTGACCTGCACCGGCACCCTTTACATGTGCCTCGGACAGAACGATGCGGCCGACTTGCGCACGCCTTTGCGCGCGAGCGCCGAGGATGCCGTGCTCGAGCGCGCCATCGATGAGGCGATCTCGCGTAAGCCCAAGGGCCACGACTTCGTCATCGACCGGCGTACCCGGCAGCCCGCTGTTGCGCGGCACATGAGCGTGACCGGCGGCTAAAGAGTGGGGTTTGGTCGCGCCCAACCCGCGCCGGCGGCCGCAATCCCGCGCGGACGGTTTGCGGTCCTCTCCCGAAAAGATCGAGAACGAGGAACAGAGCGCGCGCGAGCAGAGAATGCTGGGCGTCGCGGCCGGCCGGTTATTTGGTTGCTACGGGATTCGCGACCTCGCATCATGGCTCGGCTTTGCCCCTTCATGCCTGAGTAGCAACTCGCCAGGGCTGCGCTACCGTGAACGACAATGCGCGCGGTGTTCTTTCGGTACTTGCGGCCTCCACAGCCTTCGTCATCAACGACGCGCTGGTGAAACTCGCGAGCGCCGAGCTGCCGTCCGGTGAAATCATCTTCATTCGCGGCGCGCTGGCGACGGTGATGCTGATGTTCGGCGTTGAGGCAACCCGGGCTCGGCGGCCGCTAACCCTGCTGCTCGAGCCAATGATGCTTGTGCGTTTGGGGAGTTCGGCCGCGGCCACGGTGTTCATTGTGATTTGCCTGCGCCACCTGCCGCTCGCCACCGTCAACACCGTGTTGCAGGTCACGCCGCTCGCCGTGACTGCGGGGGCCGCACTCGTATTCCGCGAGCGTGTGTCCGTGGCGCGCTGGCTGGCGGCCCTTGCTGGTTTCCTCGGCGTGGCGCTGATCGTGCGCCCCGACGCGGGAAGCTTCGCAGCGGGCACCTACTTTGTGCTGGTCATGCTGCTGTTTACGACCATTCGCGACCTGACGACGCGCGGGCTTGCCCGCGACATTCCCTCCATTTTCGTGGCGGCGGCCAGCGCCGCCGCCATCAGCGTGGCCGGCTTTGCCGTGGCTCCGTTCGAGGAGGCGTGGCACTGGCCGTCGCCGCGCGCGTGGCTGTGGTTGACGCTCTCCGCCGGCTGTCTGTTCGTCGCCACCACGTTCATGATAATGGCCTTGCGTACGGGAGAGGTGTCGGTGGTGGCGCCGTTCCGCTACGTGCCGGTGCCGCTGTCGATTCTGCTGGGCTGGTGGTTGTGGGGCGAAATGCCCGATCTTTTCGCCTGTTTGGGGATTGGGCTCGTCCTCGCGGCAGGCCTCTATCTCGTCAAACGCGAACGCCTCAGCCTGACCCGCACGACCATCACGCCCATCGACAGGAGCCCCGCCGCATGAAACCGAACCGCATGAAAGAAAAGCTGGCCCGCGGCGAACCGGCGCTCGGCTGCTCGGTCATGTTTCCCTCCGCGCAGGTGGTGGAGATGCTGGGTTATGCGGGGTTCGATTGGGTGCTGATCGACTGCGAGCACGGCAGTATCGGGCTGGCCGATCTGGAATTGATGGCGATCGCCGCCGATGCCGTCGGCATAACGCCCATTGCCCGGCCCCGGACCAACGCCGCCAGCGACATTCAAAGCGTCATGGATCGCGGCGTCATGGGTGTGCAAGTGCCGCACGTCAATACGGGCGAGGAGGCGCGGCGCGCGGTCGCTGCGGTCAAGTTCGGGCCCGGGGCTCAGCGTGGCCTTGCCGTGGGTACGCGGCCCGATCGCTGGGGCCTTGGCGCCCGCCTGCCGGACTTCACCCAAGCGGCCAACCGGCAGTCGCTCGTTTGTGTGCAGCTCGAGCACGAAAGCGCCCTTGCCCATCTCGACGAGCTTTTGGCCGTCGAGGGCATCGATGTGTTCTTCATCGGCCCGTCCGACCTCTCCCAATCCATGGGTTTTCCCGGCGATCCGAAGGCGCCCGTGGTGGCGCGCGCCATTGATCAGGCGCTTATGCGCATTGTGGCGGCGGGTCGCACGGCGGGTCTGCCAGCGGCCAGCGAGACCGTGGCAGAGGTCAAGGCGAAGGGCTGCAGGTACATCTATACCCACCTGCCTCGCCTGCTCGGCGCGGGCGCGGGGGCCTTTCTCAGCCAGGGCCGAGGCTGACAGGGGCCCGTCAGGGGCCCCTCAGACTTTGGACTGAGACGGGCGCCTTCGCGGGGCTGCGCTCTTGACAGGCGCCCCGGCGCACTTGTCAAATGGTCTGACCAACTGACCGCAGAGTCGGATCCGCAAGCCACGAAGGAAACGCGCCGAGGTAATTCATTGCCCCTTGAGGCCATAGAGCCCCGCCGCCTCTACCGCCAAATCGCCGATCAGCTCCGTCATCTGATCGACCATGGCGAATACGCCGTTGGCAGTCGTTTACCGGCCGAGCGCGTGCTGGCCGATCGGCTGGGCGTGTCGCGCCCGACCGTGCGGGAGGCGTTGATCGCCCTGGAAGTCGAGGGGCGGCTCAAAATCAGAGTTGGCTCGGGCATCTATGTGGTCGAGCAACAGCCGGCCGCTGTGGTCCCCGGCAATGCAGCCATCGAGGGACCGTTGGAGCTGCTGCGGGCGCGTGCCTTCGTCGAAAGCGCGGTGGCCGAGGAGGCCGCCGTGCGGGCGCGCACCGAGGATATCGAACGGCTGGACGAAATCCTAGTCGAGGTCGATCATCGACATTCCGGGGATGAGCTGATCGCGCTCGATCGCCGCTTCCATGCTGCGATCGCGGCTATTCTCGACAACGCCGTGCTGGTGCGCTTCGTCGGGCAATTGTTCGATCAGCGCATCAATCCTTATTTCGAGCAGCTCGCGCGTCATATCGAGAATGCATCGACCTGGAAGGAGACGCATCTGGAGCATGTCGTCATTCGCGATGCCATTGCGGCGCGTGATCCCCTGGCGGCGCGCGCGGCCATGCGCAATCACCTGCAGCAGGCGCATGGTCGGTTCTCGCGCGATTTCGGCGAACCGCCGCTTGCCGCCGCCGAGACCGATTTGCGGCCCGTCCGAGCGAGGGTCGTAGCCTGAATATGGAGGGTGCCGCTTGCTTTTATGGCCGTCGCCATGAGCGGACTAAAACACTACTCGAGGCGCCTCGACGCCCACGTCTGAAAACTGGTTCATATGGAGGACTGCGAAATGAGAAACTCGAAACCTAGCCGCCGCCGCTTCCTGGCGACGACCGCGGCGGCGTCGGCGACCATGATCGCTGCGCCGTTCGTGCGTACCGCTGGCGCGGCCGGCAAGCTTTCGATCGGCTTCTGGGATCATTGGGTGCCCGGCGCCAATGATGCAACCAAGAGCCTGGTCGACGCCTGGGCCGAGAAGGAAAAGGTCGAAGTCCAGGTCGATTTCATTACCTCTCAGGGTAACAAGCTGCTGCTCACCACCGCCGCCGAAGCACAGGCAAGATCCGGCCATGACATCATTGCGATGAACACGTGGCTGCCGGCCGAGCACGCCAAACTCCTCGAGCCCGTCGACGATCTGATGGGCGACCTCATCAAGCAAAACGGTGCGGTCAACGCCGCCGTCGAATACCTAGGCAAGATTGGCGGTAAGTGGGTGGCGGTGCCCGCCACCGTCGGTAGCCAGATGAAGGGGCCGGTGTCGCGCATCGATCTCATGAAGCAACACGCGGGGATCGACATTCAGGCCATGTATCCCGCCGGTAGTCCGCCGCAGGCGGACGCCTGGACGCTCGATGCTTTCCTGAAGGCTGCCGAGGCCTGCCACAAGGCCGGTTATCCTTTTGGCATCGGCCTTGGCACCACCTCCGATTCCGTCGACACCGCCGGCGCGATCTTCAATTCGTTCGGCGCCGTCCTGGTCGACGAGAAGGAAAAGATCCTGGTCAAAACCGATCCGGTGCGCCAGGCGCTCGAGTATTGCACCAAGCTTGCCAAGTTTTATCCGCAGGATGCGCCGGCCTGGGACGATGCCTCCAACAATAAGTGGCTGGTGTCTGGCAAGGGCGCCCTGATCATGAACCCGCCGAGCGCTTGGGCGGTGGCGGTGCGCGATGCCCCGCAAGTGGCCGAGCAATGCTGGCACCACGGCATGCCCGCCGGTCCCAAGGGCCGCTTTGGACCCTTCCTGCCCTTCTTCTGGGGCACCTGGGCGTTCGGCAAGAACAAGTCTGCCGCCACGGCCCTGTTACGGCACCTGTCCGCGCCAGACTCCGCGCAAAAGATGGTCGAAGCCAGCAAGGGCTACGACATCCCCTCGTTTGCCAACCTCACGACCTTCAAGACCTGGGGCGAGCAAGGACCGCCGAAGGGTACGCTCTATCATTATCCCAATCCGCACAACCATCAGATCCTGTCGATCGCGGCCGCGCCGACCCCGCATAAGATCGCGGTGCAGATCTTTACGCAGGGTCTGATGACCAAGATGATTGTGCGCCACATGCAGGGCGAGGCCATGGAAAAGACGCTGGCCTGGACCGAAGGCGAGGTCGAGGGCTTCATGCGCGCATAGGTTCAGTCTACTATTCGTTTAAACGGTACCAGGCGCCGCGGGTGCGCACCACACCCGCGACCGCTTGGTGCAAAAGAAAGTCTGCAAAGAGAAGGGAGAATCCTGAGGTGCCGAGCCGCAACAAAATATCTCGTCGCAAGTTTGTCGCTACGACCGCTGCCGTGTCAGCCACGATGGTGGCGGCACCCTTCGTGCGCACCGCAGGCGCAGCCGGCAAGCTGGCCATTGCCTTTTGGGATCATTGGGTGCCCGGCGCCAACAACGCCACAAAGGCGTTGGTCGAGGACTGGGCCGCAAAGGAAAAGGTGGATGTCCAGATCGACTTCATTCCCTCGCAAGGCAACAAGCTGCTGCTGACCATTGCCGCCGAGGCTCAGGCCAAGTCTGGCCACGACATCATTGCCATGTCGACCTGGTTGCCCGCCGAGCACGCCCGCAATCTCGAACCCGTCGACGACATCATGGCGGAGCTCATCAAGCAGAACGGCAAGGTCAACGCCACCGTCGAATACCTCGGCAAGATCAATGGCAGCTGGGTGGCCGTGCCGGCGACGGTCGGCAGCCAAATCAAGGGGCCGTGCTCGCGCATCGACCTCATGAAGCAGCACGCCGGCATCGACGTGCAGGCCATGTATCCAGCGGGTGCCCCAGCCAACGCCGATGGCTGGACGCTCGATGTTTTCCTCAAAGCGGCGGAAGCCTGTCACAAGGCCGGTTACCCCTTCGGCATCGGGCTTGGGACGACGGCGGATAACGTTGATACCGCTGGATCAATATTCCACTCCTATGGTGCGGTGCTCGTCGATGCCAACGAGAAGATCCTGGTCAAGTCGGACCCGGTGCGCCAGGCGCTCGACTACTACAAACGGCTGATGCAGTTCCTGCCGCCCGATGTCCCGGCCTGGGATGACTCCTCCAACAACAAATGGCTGGTGGCCGGCAAGGGCGCCCTGATCATGAACCCGCCGAGCGCCTGGGCGGTGGCCAAGCGCGATGCCCCCCAAGTGGCGCAGCAGCTGTGGACGCATGGCATGCCCGCCGGCCCAAAGGGACGCTTCGCGCCCTTCGTGAACTACTTCTGGTCAACGTGGAGCTTCGGCAAAAACAAGTCCGCTGCCAAAAGCCTGCTGGCGCACCTGTCCACGCGCCCGGCGGCGGAGAAAATGGTGGCCGCAAGCGGTGGCTACGATATTCCCTCGTTCGAGAAGTTCCAGGACTTCAAAACCTGGGAGGAGGAAGGGCCTCCGAAGGGCACCCTTTACCACTATCCCAACCGTCACAATCATCAGATCCTGTCGGTCGCTGCAGCCCCGGCGCCGCACAAGATCGCCGTGCAAATTTACGTGCAGGGGCTGATGACCAAGATGGCCGTCCGTCACTTCCAAGGCGAGGCCATGGAAAAGACCCTGGCCTGGGCCGAAGGTGAGCTGGAAGGCTTCATGCGGTCCTAAAGCGAACGGCATTGCCTCCTCGCGCGGGAGGCAATGCGCCCCTCCGGCACCGCCGGACCTTGATGGATTGAGAGGCAGACAATGGTCGACGCAGCACTTTCTGCTCCCCGTGAGGTCGCCACAACCGACTCGCGATCGGGCTTGCGCAGAGCCATGCAACGCAAATCGAGCGTGGCTTTTTTCATGGCCTTGCCGCTGATCTCGCTCATCACGCTATTGGTCCTATACCCGGCCCTCTACTCGCTGCATCTGGCGACGCTCAACAAGTCGATGGAGCGCTTCGTCGGCCTCAGCAATTTCACGTTCCTGTTCAACCGGCAGACGTTTTGGCTGGTGGTCAAGCAGTCCTGTATCTTCGCCATCACCGCGGTGGTGTTCAAAGCCCTGATCGGCTTCATCGTCGCGCACTTCGTGCACAACATTCCCGCCAAGGGACAACGCAAATGGCGGGGCATGTTGCTGGTGCCCTGGGTCATTCCACCGGCTATGAGCACGTTGGCCTGGCTGTGGCTGTTCGACCCCTCCTACAGCGCCTTCAATTGGGTGCTGGCCATCTTTGGCATCGATCCCGTGCCGTGGACCGGCGATGCCTATTGGGCGCGCTTCTCGGTGATCCTGGTCAACATCTGGATCGGTGCACCGTTCTTCATGATCATGTATCTGGCGGCACTGAAGTCGGTGCCGGAACAGCTCTACGAGGCGGCCGAGATCGATGGAGCCAATTGGTGGCAGCGCATGTGGTTTGTGACGTTGCCCATGATGCGCAACATCATCGCCATCACGGCGCTGTTCTCGTTGATCGTGACCTTTGCCAACTTCGATATCGTTCGCATCCTGACGGCCGGTGGTCCGATCGATATGACGCATGTGTTTGCGACCTGGTCGTTCCGCGTCGGCATCGAAGGCGGCGACATCCCGTTGGGCGCCAGCGTTTCGCTGTTCATGGTGCCAATTCTGGCGATAGCGGCCGTCTTCATCCTGCGTGACATCACCCGGCGGGGGAGTGAAGTATAATGGCCAACGTCGCGATTCCCGCACCGTCGGCACGAGCCGGCACGAAACCTCGCTACGGCAGCATGAGCCGCGATCGCCTGTGGGCGCTGCGCTGGTCGTACTTCTTCCTGGTGCTGTTCGCGTTGTTCTTCCTGCTGCCGCCGATCTACATGCTGATCACCTCGCTCAAGACCAGCGCGGAGATTTCGGCGGCCACCAATCCCTGGTGGGTTTACCATCCGACGCTGGAGAACTACCGAGAGCTGCTGACTTCCAATCAGTACCTCACATTCTTCCGCAACTCCGCGATCGTGTCCGTGACCGTTGTCAGCATCACCATGCTGATCAGCGTGCCGGCGGCCTTTGCGCTCTCGCGCATGAAGTTCTGGGGGTCCGCCACGCTGGCAACCGGCGTGTTTCTGACCTACTTGATCCCCGAGACGCTGCTCTTCCTACCGCTGTTCAAGATGTTCGCCGTGTTCAATGAATGGACCGGCATCCAGCTTATCAACCGTTGGTGGGTGTTGTTGGTCCTCTACCCGACGCTGACGGTGCCGTTTTGCACCTGGATCATGATCGGCTACTTCGCCTCCATTCCCAAGGAACTCGACGAGGCGGCGCTGATCGACGGCGCAACTTGGACGCAGACCCTGACCAAGATCTTCATCCCCGTGGCGTTGCCCGGTTTGATCGCCGCCACGATCTTCGCCTTTACGGTGAGCTGGGCGCAATTCCTCTATCCGCTTGCCTTCACCACATCGTCCGATCAGCTGGTGCTACCGGTCGGCATCATAACAACCTTGATCAAGGGTGACGTCTTCAACTGGGGCCAGATCATGACGGGCGCACTGCTCGGCGCGGCGCCGCCGCTCATCATCTACGCCTTCCTGATGGATTATTACATCGCCGGGCTCACGGCGGGCGCGACCAAGGGTTAGGGAACAATGGCCGAAGTCAGACTACGCAATATCATCAAGCGTTACGATGAAGTCGAGGCGGTGCGGGGCATCGATCTCGATATTGCCGACCACGAGTTCGTGGTGCTGGTCGGACCATCCGGGTGTGGAAAGTCGACGACGCTGCGGATGATCGCGGGCCTTGAGGACATCACGGGCGGCGACATCCTGATCGGGGGTGATATCGTCAACGATGTCCCCCCGAAGGACCGGGACATCGCCATGGTGTTCCAGAATTACGCGCTCTATCCGCACATGACCGTTGAGCAGAACATGTCCTTCGGTCTGCGCCTGAAGCGCTATCCGAAGGCGGAAATCCGCAAGCGGGTCGACGAGGCGGCGCGCATTCTCGACATCAGGGACCTGCTCAACCGCAAACCCAAGCAACTGTCGGGCGGGCAGCGCCAGCGTGTCGCCATGGGACGCGCCATCGTGCGCAATCCCAAGGTCTTTCTGTTCGACGAACCGCTCTCGAACCTCGATGCGAAATTGCGCGTGCAAATGCGCACCGAGATCAAGAAGGTGCATCAGCAGGTGCGTACGACGACGGTTTACGTCACGCACGATCAGGTCGAAGCCATGACCTTGGCCGATCGGGTCGTGGTCATGAACAACGGCATTATTGAGCAGGTCGGTACGCCGCATCAGCTCTACCACTCGCCGCAAACCCGCTTTGTCGCTGGGTTTATCGGCTCGCCCGCGATGAATTTCATTCCTTGTCAAATGGAGCAGGCGGGCGGCGGCCTCAGCGTCCGGCTCAACCAAGGTCTAAGCTTTCCCGTTCCACCGGCGCGCGCGGA
>Ga0111538_10010458_pt1 | contig 12341 bp, 8 predicted proteins | sample SoiMethybrSBSTD1_FD_79669 | JGI IMG/M metagenome (GOLD analysis project Ga0111538, IMG submission 79669) | Bulk soil microbial communities from a Populus tree surrounding site in Tennessee, USA - Soil MetaG P. TD hybrid SBSTD1 (version 2)... | ecosystem: Environmental > Terrestrial > Soil > Tree...
GCCCTGGCGGCGTCTACCAGCGCCACGACGACGAGACCCGGGACCGCCGATCTCACGGCGAAGCCGATTCCCGCCGACCTTCGCACCGCGATCGAGAGCGCTTCGCGGGCGGGCCGGATCATCTTCGACCAGGACCAGGCGGGCTCGATCGGGACGGGCGTGCTCCTCGAGAACATCGAGCCACAGGAGTACGAGCGGCGGCTCGGCGGTTTCCTCGCGCTGCTCGACGTCGACCCCGCGGGCGTGCGGCAGCCGTCGTTCACGGTGTTCTTCGTGGGTCCGGGAGACGACCCGCGGGTGCTTTACCGCGTCCGCGTGCCGGCGAAGGCGGGCGGGCGCTCCACGTTCGAACGGGTCGATCCGCCCGCGCCGCTGACGGAGATCGCGCGCCTCATGATTCGCGCGCGTCAGACGGCGATCGCGCGGATGCCTGCCGTGACGCAGCCGATGAACCCGGTGGTCGTGCCGGCGCATGACGTGACCGGCGAGGACGGATTCCTGGTCTACTTTCTCGCGGGGACGAAGCAGCCCAAGGTCGCCGTGTTCGGGAAGCACTACCGCGCGCTGGTGTCGGCCGACGGGCGGACCGTGAAGCGCTTCGAGCCGCTGTCGAAGGGCGCGCTCGAGCTGCCCCTGTCCACGCCGAGGCCGGGCACGGAGACGGCATACCTGACGGTGACCCACGATGTCACCGACACGCCGCTGGAGACGCACGTGTTCGCGAGCCTCCTGCATCGCGTGCCGGTCTACGTGCTGACCCGCCGCGGAACCTGGCGCGTCGACGGCGCGCGGATCACGTTCCTCGGTGGGCCGGCGCTGACGCGCGACGGGCGCCCGGCCGCGGGCGTCGCTCTGCCGGCATGCGCCGATATCTGCGCCGCCGTCCTGGCCGCGCGCTGTCCTCGCGGCCCGCTGAACCAGGCGGATTGCACCGTACCCTGCGAGCGATTTCGATCGGGCTCGTGCGCGAGGCCCTTCAGGGCGCTCTTCGACTGCGCCGGGGCGGCGCCGCGCTTTGCCTGCGACGCGCACGGTACCGTCACGGTCACTGGCTGCGAAGCGTCGTTCGGCGAGTTTCTGTCGTGCCTAGCCGGGCAGCGCTGAATCGCCGCGCTCCAGGCGCGCCAGCACCGCGTCGATCGCGCCCACGCCCCGATCGATCTCCGAGGTCTCCATGATCAGCGGGGGGATGAAGCGGAGAATGTTCGCCTCGCCCACGGCGGGGAGCACCAGCACGGCTTCGCGCTCCGCGATCGCCGCCGCGACGGCGGAGGCGTAGAGGCCCCGCTGCTGAAGCGCGGCGAGCGTCGCGCCGGTCCCGGGCGGGGGCGGGTGCAGCTCGATCGCGGCGAGCAGTCCGTGCGCCCGCACGGCGCGGACGGTCGCCGGGTGGCGGGCCGCCAGCTCGACGAGCGTGCCGTTCAGGCGGCCGGCCTTGTCGGGCAGCCCGGGCAGCAGCGCGTCCAGCTCGCGCAAGGTGACGATCCCCGCCAGGCAAGCCAGGTTGTTGTTGGCGAAGGTCGACAGGTGGCGCAGCGCGAAGTCGTCGGTCCACAGCCGCTCCGACGCCAGGCACGCCCCGAGCGGGAACAGGCCGCCGCCGAGCGCCTTGGCCACCAGGAGGACGTCGGGCGCGACCGCTTCCCTCTCGCACGCGAACAGCGTTCCGGTCCGCCCCAGCCCGGTCTGGATCTCGTCGGCGACCAGCGCGACGCCATGCCGGGTGCAGGCCGCCCGCGCCCGCGCGAGATAGCCGGGCGGCGGCGCGTGCGCCCCGCGCCGCCCCTGGATCGGCTCGACGATGAACGCGGCGATCTCCGCCCCGTCGCGGGCCAGCCGGGCGTCCAGCGCGTCGGCGTCGCCGTAGGGAACGGAGTCGAACCCCGCCGGCAGCGGCCCGAAGCCGTCACGGTAGTCGGGCTGCCCGCTGGCGGCCATCGCCGCGTACGTGGACCCGTGGTACGCGCCCTCGGTGGAGAGCACGCGCGTGCGGCCCGTCGCCACGCGGGTCAGCTTGATCGCCGCCTCCACCGTCTCGGCGCCCGAGTTGGTGAACACGCAGCGCGCGAGCCCGGGCGGGGCGCGCCGCACCAGCTCCTCGGCCAGCGCCTCGGCGTGGGGCGCGCGGTACGGCTGCAGAAATGCGGGCGCGCCCGCGGTCAGCGCGTCGCGCACGGCAGCCACGACGGCCGGCGGGTTGTGTCCCAGCGCCAGCACGCCGTATTGCGCCCAGCAGTCGAGGTACTCGCGGCCGGCGTGGTCGTACAAACGCGTGCCCGCGCCGCGCACGAACGTCCGGTCGGACCCGAGCGCGGCGAGCATCGCCTTGATCGTCGGGTTGAGGGCGGGTGTCATGGGAATACTCGGACCCCTCACCCTAACCCTCTCCCCGCTTCGCGGGGCGAGGGGACCTGAGCTTCGCGGGGCGAGGGGATCGGGGCTTCGTAGATGCGGTAGGTCTTCGTGCGGCGGCCGCCCATCGCGGCGATGGTCCGGTGGATCGGCTCGTTGTCCTCCCACACCATCGACAGCTCGCCGCCGCGGTAGCCGAGACGCCGCGCCGCCTCGCGCAGCTCGAGGCAGAGCAGCAGCTCGATCCCGCGCCGCCGGTAGGCGGGCCGGACGCCCAGCGCCAGCAGCCGGAGCTGGTCGATCTCCTTCAGCGCGCGCGCGATGCGCAGCCACCCGAACGGAAGCAGCCGCCCGTCGGGGACGCGGGCCAGCGCCTGGTTGAAGTCGGGCATCGCCAGCACGATGCCGGCGGGGACGCCGTCCACCTCCGCGAACAGCACCAGCTCCGGCCGGAACAGCGATCGGAACTGCCGGGCCGCGAAGCGCAGCTCCGCCGAGGTGACGGGGACGAAGCCGCGGGTCTGCGCCAGCACCTCGTTCAGCAGCAGCTCGGCGCGGTCGACCTCGGCGTCGTAGTCGGAGAGACGCAGCGGGCGGACCTTGATGCGCCCGCGCGCGCGGAGCGCCGCCGCGATGCGGAGCAGGCGCGCATCAGGCGCGCGGTCAGCGTCGGCCCACCAGGCGTGGAGATCGCGGGCGCGCCGCAGCCCGTAGCCCTCCAGCAGCTCCGCGTAGTAGGGCGGGTTGTAGGCCAGCTGCACGGCCGGCGGGGCGTCGAAGCCGTCCACCAGCAGCGCGTACTCCTCGTTCTGCGAGTGCGTGTACGGTCCCCGCATCACCGTCTTGCCGCGCGCGCGCAGCCAGGCGGCCGCCGCGTCCAGCAGCGCGTCCGACGCCGCCCGATCGTGGGCGCACTCGTATGCGCCGAAGAAACCGGTGCCCCCCTCGTGCAGTGCGGTGTACGCGTGGTTGATGACCGCCTCGATCCGTCCGACGACCCGTCCCGCCCGCCGCGCCACGAAGAACGCCGCGTCGGCGTGGGCGAAAAATGGGTGCCGCTTTCGCGAAAACAGCTCCCGCCGCTCGCGCCGCAGCGGCGCCACGAACCGGGGATCGTTCCGGTACAGCCGGTAGGGCAGGGCGATGAACTGGCGGTGGGCGCGCCCCGACTCCGCGGGGACGATCTCGACGGCCGACGTCACAGGCCGTACCTCGCCCGCTCGGCCGCGAGCCGCCGCCCCTGGTACCGCGCCAGCGTCAGGATGGAGAGCATCGGGTTGACCCCGCACGACCCCGGGAACGAGGAAGAATCGCAGACGATCAGGTTCCGGATCTGATGTGACTCGCAGCGGGAGTCGACGACCGATGTCTCGGGATCTTCGCCCATTTTGGCCGTCGCCTGGCAGTGCGACGACCCGAGCACGGTCGCTTCGTTGAAGCGGAGCTGGCGGCAGAGCGCGGCCTGCGACGGGTCCGTGAACCATGGCGTGTCGAGCGGCGGCAGCGGCTCCTCCGACGGGAGCAGCACCTGGCGCGCCCCGGCCGCGAACATCACCTCCACCGCGCGCTCCGCGGCGAACGCCAGCCGCTCGCGGTCCGACGGCGACAGCCGGTAGGAGATGCGCGCCCGCCCGAGCGCCGGATCCCAGCTGACGCGGTTGTCGAGCCCGACGCTGTCGAGCAGCATGGCCCCGAACGTGCCGAAGCGCCGGACCTGGCGCAGCAGCTCGAAGTGCTCGGGTCCGAACCCCGGGAGCGTCGCCGCGCCGGCGCCCAGCGGCGCGAACAGGCACTGCAGGAAGAACCCGTGCCCGGCGACGAAGTGGTCGCTGTACATCGTCCCCTCGATGCCCGCGCTGCCGACGACGTCGTGGTCGAAGATGCCGACGATGCCCAGGCTCGGATGCAGGACCAGCCCGCGTCCGATCATCCCGTGCGGATCGGGGTGACCCGAACGTTGCAGCAGCGCGGGCGATTCGATGGCGCCCGCGGAGACGATCACCAGGCGGGCACGGAAGCGAACCGGGCCGGCGGGGAGGGTGTTGGGCCGCGAGCCGTCGCGGGTCGGGGCGATCCGTCCGTACGCGCCGACCGCGCGCCGCGCATCGCCTTCACCCTCGAAGTCGATCGCGTCGACGGCGCAGTGATGGACCAGGGTGACGCCTGCGGCGACCGCGTCCGGCACGTAGGTGACCATCGTTCCCTGCTTGGCGTCGGTGGCGCACCCGGTGGCGCAGAACCCGCAGCCGACGCAGCCGCGCATGTTGAGCTCGAACTTGCGCACGCCGACGCCGGCGGCGCGGCAGCCACGCGCGAACAGCCGGTTGTTCTCGTTGACCTCGGCGTCGTCCGGCTGGTGTACGTTCAGGCGCGCGCGCACCTCCGCCAGGCAGGCAGCCATGTTGAGGCCCGGGACGCCGTGGTCGGACGCGTCGCGATCGAACGAGAAGCCGGTCAAGCCCCGATCGCGCCGCCATTCGTCCCAGACGCGCGGGACGGGATCGAGGCAGAGCGCGACGTTGACGGTCGTCCCGCCGCCGACACACTCGCCGCCGCGCACCGCGATGGCGCCGTCTTCGGTCGTGCGCGTCCCGCCGCCGGCGTACAGCCGTTGCGACATCTGCCACTCGTGCTGGGTCATCGCCTCGCGCCCGAAATAGCCGCCGCGCTCGACCAGGACGATACGGAGGCGGGTCCGCTCGGCGAGCGTGGCGGCGAGGACCGACCCCGCCGCGCCCGACCCGATGACCAGCACGTCGCAGTCGATCGTCATCGGGCAGCGTATCCGACCGCGCGCCGCAGCGTGGGCAGCGAATACGCGGCGATGAGCACCAGCGATTTCACCCGGACATAGAAGCGCCGCAGCGCCGGCATTTCGCTGCGCGCCCAGAGCCGCAGGTACGCGCGCCGCGCCGCCAGCGGGGCGGCGGCGAAGCCACCCCCGGCGCCGGCCTGGCTGGCGAACGCGTCATCGAACGCCGCCAGCCCGTCCCGCAGCGACGCGCCGGCCTCACCCGCGATCGGGAAATACTCGAGCAGCCGTCGCTCGACTTCGTCGACCCCGATCGCCGGGAACGCGGGGTGATCGAACGCGAGGATCGTCTCGATGAGCGCCCGCAACACCTCCGGTCCCCTCTCCCCGCTCCGCGGGGAGAGGGTTAGGGTGAGGGGCCGCTTCACGCCGCCGCCTCCGTCGCCTGCACCGCTGTCGCGAGCAGCGCCGCCGCCAGCTCGGGCGCGTGCGAATCGTGCAGCGCGTGTCCGCCGCCGTCGACGCGCACGATGGTCAGGCCGCGAAGCGGCGCCAGCCCGGAGAGCTCGCGCGTGTCGAGCAGCCGGTCGCGGTCGCCGTACCAGAGCTCCAGCGGGACGCGCGGCTCGCGCAGCAGCGGGCGCCCGTCGGGAAGCGCGCCCACCAGATCCACCGTCTCGGCGCGCATGCGGGCGACGTCCGCGATCAGCGGGATCGCCTGGCGCGCCCACGACGCCGACGCGCCGTTCGCGATCAAGCTGGCGGCCGCGGCCCACAGGCCGGTCACCAGCGACCAGGGCGGGCGGTGCAGCGCCCGCAGCTGGCGCGGAAACCGGGCGAGCATTCGCCCCTCCACGCTGCTTTCGATGAGACCGCGGTGGAGGTATGGCGCCAGCAGCACCACCCGCCGGAACAGCGCCGGCGCCTGGGTCACCGCCTCGAGCAACACGCGCGCGCCGAACGAGGTCCCGACGGCGAGGCACGGCTCGCCCGCGCGCCGGGCGACCGCCAGCACCACGTCGACCTCGTGCGCAAACGTCAGCCGCGGCGCCCGCAGCGTCGATCGTCCGAAGCCGAACAGATCGGGTGCGAGCATCCGGAACCGCGCGCGCAGCCCGGGCGTGGTCAGCAGCGGCCAGAACACGCGCGCGCACGCCGGCCAGCCGTGCACGAACAGCAGCGGCTCGCGCCCCTCGCCCGCGACGAGCACGCGGGCCCGTCCGGCGCCGGGAACCTCCTCGAACACCGACGCGATGTCGTCCACCCCACCAGCGTAAACGTCGCCCCCCGAAGAGCGGAGGGATCGCCGTCACGCTTCTGGGGCCGAAGTCGTGAATCAATCATGGCAGCGCCGTGAGCGGCGGCGGCTACAGGATGTCCGTGACGCTGCAAACCGGACTGGAGAAGGCTCCGCTCACGGTGTCGGCTCCGAACTGGGCCACGAACGTGCCGGCAACCGAACCAACGATCCCGCCGTCGGACCCCGGAAGAGGCTGCCCGCTGGCATCGAACGGATCGACGACCTGACTCAGCTCGACGGTGACCGACCCGGCCTGGCTCTCGTAGACGGCCGTGTCCTGATAGGTCCCGGCGGCGAACATGTTCGTGCTGGGATTGCGGTGGATCGTGAACCAGAGCTGCCGGCTCTGAGCCGTGTCGGTCAGGTAGATCGAGATCGCGTTGCCGTTGACGCCGATGACGTCGATCGAGGTGGCGGCGAACGTCGCCCCGCCGACGGCCCCCTGCGTCGCGATCGTCCCCCCGCACGACGCGGGAGTGAGCATCGGTGTCTGGCTGCTCCCGCAGCCCGACATCGAAACCAGGAGCCAGGCGACGAGCGCCGCGCGCGCGATCATGGCTAATTCTCGTTATCAGGGCAGACGGCGAGGGTCAATCCATTGTCCATACAGATGTCGTGTCCCCCGCCGACGACAAAAAAGTTCTTGCCGGTTCCGCCGTCGAGCCGATCGTCACCCTCGTCCCCGAACAGCTGATCGTCTCCCGCGTCTCCGTTGACGCGATCGTTGTTGGGTCCTCCCGAGCAGGTGTCGTTGCCGAGACCGCCCGAGATCACGTCGTCCCCGACGCCCCCGAGCATCGAATCGTTTCCGGCGCCACCGTTCAGGGTATCTTGCCCTTCACCTCCGAACAGCTTGTCGTTGCCGTCGTCTCCATTGACTGTGTCGGTTCCGTCGCCGCCGTACAGGGTGTCTTGCCCGATGCCGCCGAACAGCCGGTCCTGTCCCGATCCGCCGAAGATCGTATCGTTGCCGTCCTGTCCGGACAGGATGTCGTCACCGTCTCCGCCCGAGATGTAGTCGTTTCCGCCGCCGCCGTTGATCGTGTCCTGACCGCCGCGGCCGAGGATGCAGTCGGATCCCGCCGTCCCGGTCAGCGTGTTGTTGTTCGACGTCCCGAGAATGATGTGGGTCCCGGCCGGACAACACGAGGGGTCGTCGCCGAGCGAGACCGTGACGGTCTGCGTGGCGACGGTGGTGTTGCCGGCATTGTCGCGCGCGGTCCAGCGGACCAGGGTGGTCCCGATCGGGAAGGCGGCGGGCGCGTCGTTGGTGATGGTGACGCCGCAAGGGTCGACGGCCGTGGCGTGGCCCGGGTTCAGGCCCGAACATGCGGACGTCGTGATTGACGGGGGAACGAAGGTGAACTGGGGCGGCGTGCGATCGGGCCCGAACGTTGCGCCCGGGCAGGTGTCAATCGGATCCGCGATGCCGTTGCCGTTGGAGTCGGTCGGACGCAGGGTGAGTGGACCCCGGAAGCTGATCACGGCGGAGTTTCCAGCGCCGTCGCTGGCGGTGGCGTCCAGCGAAACCTGCCCGGACGCGAGGTTCAGCTCCCCGATCGCGGGCGTGGAGTTCGAGACCCGGAAGTTGATCGGAGCGGAGATCTCGCCTTCGGACGGCTCCGTCTGCAGCGTGATCATCAGATCGACAAAGCCGGGATCCACCCGAAAGTGAGTGGCATCGGTGAACCTCCCGCGGATCTTTACTCGCTCGGCGACCTTGATGTTGCGCAGGAGCGCGTTCACGTTGCCTCCCACGAACACGTCGGTGGGGCGGAGGTCGAGCAGACCGATCTCCAGCTCCGCGGTCCCGATAGGAGGGCTGGTGGAGGCGTTGAGGTAGAGATTGCCCAAGAGCTGGGTGGTGCTGACGGTGCCGCCGACGGTCAGCGTGGCCTGGGACAGCCCGCTGGCGCTTGCCGCGTAATCGGCGCGCGTCGACGGGTTTCCGCCCAGGGGTGGACCATCTCCCACCGTGCAGGTACCGCGGCTCAAGATCACACCGGTCTGGTTCGAGGTGCATCCGGACGCCGCGCACATGAAGTGACTGCTCGGGCAACCGATGAACGCGCAAACCGGACCGCACGCCTGGGCGGCGGTGGTAAACGTGCCCTTGGCGCAACCCCTGACGCGCGTGGCCTGCCCGCTGCAAGTGCAGTTGCAGTCCCAGATGTTGTCCGGATCGACCGACGTCATCCCGGACGGGCAGGTGTCGAGGTGGCTCGCCAGGCCGAGATCGATGGTGCCACCGACGGGGAATTCGACTCCCGGCCGCAGGTCCGGCCAGGAAAAGATCGGATAGCGTCCCTTCGAGGCCAGTCCGAGGTATTCGCCCGGAAAAAGATTGTTGGCTCGATTCGAACCGCGGGACGGCAGCAGCGACGTCGGCAGGACACGCTGGTTGACGACCGTGGGCCCGGAGAGGAGCCAGTCCGTCGCCGAGGTGCCGGGGGTGAACAGGCGTGCGGCATCGAAGCGGTAGAGGAGGGAATTGAGGATCAGATCCGAGAGCGGGACGCTCGGGGGATTGGCGGGCGCCGGGGCACCGGCCCGCAGGTTGAGGTTGTAGAGGATGAGGTCGAGAAAGTTCGCGCTGCCCGAGACGCTCATGTGGGGAAAAAATGATACGAACGATCCGGGCGGCGGGTTGATGACGGCCGGCGTTGTCCACACCGACAGATCGCTCGTGTTCGCGGCGGCGATCTCGGTGTGGGTCTGCTGGTTCTCATCGATCGTCGTCGTCGCCACGTAGACGATGGAATCCGAGCTGGCGCCGAGCTTGCCAATGGCGATCGCGGGAGTCGGGTCGTTGGCGAAGCCGACCGGAACTGGCGCAGGAAGGCTCACGCCGCTGTGGATTGAGCCGGTGAGGGGCACATGGCCGGCGTCCACGAAATCCCAGCGCGTCGGGTTCGACTGCAGGCGCAAGCGGGCGACCGAGCGAGGCCCTTCTGCGAAGGGTGTCTTCCCTGCGATGTACAGGTCGCCTGCCGCGTCGAATGCGATCTGGAAGAAACGGGCGCGCAGGACCTCTCCGGTCTCGGGGTCGGCCAGGATGAAGCGGTTCGTCTCCACGAACGTCGACCCCTGTCGGGAGAAGGTCACGAACGTGTCGCCCGCCGCCAGATCCAGGTGATAGACGACGACGATCCCAGGTGTCGGGCTGGCGGCCACCTTGGGGTGATCGAGAGGGCCGTCGAGACCGCTCGGCTTGGTCGTGACGGCGGCATTCGGGGCGCGGAAGCCCGCGGGGGTCGGCAGGGCCGGCTGAAGGCGGCCCCCCGGAGCCGCGAACCAGAGCTGGACGCTCGCCTCGAGATCGACGGCCACGGGCGTCGACGTCGAGCAGATCGGGTTCGAGTGGATCTTCATGAACGTCAGGTACAGCGTTCCGTCGCCGCCGACGCTGAGATCGGGATCAGTCGCCCAGAATCCGGTGAGCCCTGTATCCGCGTTCGGTGCCATCGAGCTCGCGAGCAGGTCGTCGTTCCCCTCCATCTCCTTCCAGTTGACGCCGAGGTCAGTCGAGACGTAGACGCGAATGCGCTTCTGGATGATGCAGGTACTGGTGGGATAGGTGCTGGCGGGGCTGGCGGGCCCGATCGTGGCTTGAAGGGTCGCCGCGTACACCAGCTGAGAGCCCTCCCGCGGATCGAAAGCGACCGAGGTCTCCGCCTCCATGAACGCGTCCGTCTCCGCCTGAGCGTTTCGCCCGCGGCGAATCGAGAACTGGGGAGATGCGCAGCCGTTCGTCGGAGACGCCGGGGGCGTGCAGGCGGGGCGGGTGGTGGGATCACCAACCAGCCCGGAGCCGTCGCACGTGGGAACGATTGTGCCCGTACCACCCGGGCCGCCGCCGCCACCGCCGCAGGCGGACAACGCGAGGATGGACGGAACGAACAGGACCGAGCGATAGCGTGCTGACGTGGTCATGACCTCTCTCCTCTCGCCGACGGCGCGAGTGTAGCGTCCCCATTTGATCAGGACGCAACCGATCAGGAACGGGAGGCGTCGATCGCGACCTGGCGCGTCTGTCGGGCAACCTCTCGACCGTGAAACCATCCTGGCAAGGCGTGACCGCCGTCGCAGTCCAATCGCGTATTGGCGTTTCTTCCGGTAACTCGAACGCCGCGCAGGTTTGGCGTTATGGTCGCGGCATGCGTCAGCCGTCCCAGGAGGTCGAGCGGTTTGCCGCGGTCGTCCAGCGCGACGAGGCCGACCTCGAGCTCGACGTGGCCGCGCTGCTGATCGGCGCGTGGGAACACGAGCGATTCGACATCGAACCGCACCGCCGTGCGCTCGACGCGCTCGCGACGCTGTCGGCGCCGGCCGTCGACGCCGCCGGCGAGCCCGACGAAGCCGGGCGCGCGCTGGCCGGGACGTTGTTCGCCGAGCTCCGTTTTCGCGGCAACACGGACGACTACTACGATCCCCGCAACAGCTTTCTCACCGAGGTGCTCGCCCGGAGGGTCGGCATCCCGATCACCCTGTCAGTCCTCTACCTCGAGGTCGCCCGCCGTCTCGGCCTCGGCGCCGCGGGCGTCGGTTTTCCGGGGCACTTCCTGGTCCGCGTCGACGGGGGCGCCGAACCGCTGATCCTCGATCCGTTCGGGGGCGGCGCGGCGCTGGACCGGCCCGGCCTCGAGGCGTTGCTCGCCCGCGCCGCCGGCCCCGAGGTGCGCCTCGCCGATGTCTCGCTCGCGCCCACGCCCAAGCGCGCGATCCTGATCCGCATGCTCAACAACCTGGCCGGCATCTATGGCCGCGACGGCGACACCGTCCGCTCGCTCGAGGTGCTCGAGCGGCTCGCCGCCCTCGACCCCGCCGACGCGCGCATCGCCGCCTCCCTCGAGCGCCTCCAGCGTCTGGTCGCCTCGCTCAACTGATGGTGGGCTGGCTTAGCGACGGCCCCTCTCCCTAGCCCTCTCCCCGCTGCGCGGGGCGAGGGGACCGGATCGGACCCCTCGCCTTCGCCCTCTCCCCGCTGCGCGGGGCGAGGGGACCGGATCGGGTCTATTCGACGACCGGCGGGGGCGGCGGTGGGGGCGGGGGCGGCGGCGCGGGCGGCTGGGTGACGGGCCCGGGTGGCATGTTCACGGCGCCGGGCGGGGGTACCGGGGGCGGCATCGGCATCATGTTGTCGGGAATCGCGCAGGCGCCGAGCTCGAAGATCAGGAACTCCCACGCCTTCTCCTGGGGCGTCAGCGCGGCGGTCCCGCACTGCGACGGGAACGGGCCGCCGTTGCCGCCGCTGACGACGTGGATGCCGGTGTTGACGAACTTGCCGCACTGTTCGGCCGGCGTCGACGCGCGCTCGACCGGCATCGGCACGCTGAAGTAGGGGATGCCGCCGCTGGTGGTGATCCAGCCCTGGCTCCCGAACCCGGGATACAACGACATCGCCGGCCCCTCCACGCCGGTCATGTTGATCGTCCCGCGCATCGGCGACGCGCCGACGGTGACCAGCCAGTCGGCGAACGCCATCCCCTTGGCGAAGCCCGTGTTGACGGTGTAGGGCGCGTCCGGGTTGCCGTCCCACTCGGCCAGCAGCGGCCAGGGCGTCGGCTGGAAGTTCTTCGCGTCCGTCGTGCCGGGCACGCCGCGGAAGTAGCCAAACGAGAAGTGCGACGCGAAGACGCGGCCGCCCGCGTCGACGAAGTTCTTCACGATCTGCTTTTCGCTGAGCGGCTGCGCGCGCGAGCGCGCGCTCTCGCCGTGGCAGGAGATGACCATCATGTCGTACTTGTTGATGACGGTCTGGTTGAACAGCATCGACACGGGCGGGAAGGTGCCCCCCGCGTCGTAGCCGGTGCCGCCGCCGGTCTCGTAGTAGAGGTTGATTCGCCCGTTGCCGTCGGGGTTGGTGAACTCCGAATCGGAGATTCCGATCCGACGCATGAGGCATTCGAGGCTGTCGGCCTTGCCGCGGGTCATCGC
>Ga0111538_10010459_pt1 | contig 12341 bp, 7 predicted proteins | sample SoiMethybrSBSTD1_FD_79669 | JGI IMG/M metagenome (GOLD analysis project Ga0111538, IMG submission 79669) | Bulk soil microbial communities from a Populus tree surrounding site in Tennessee, USA - Soil MetaG P. TD hybrid SBSTD1 (version 2)... | ecosystem: Environmental > Terrestrial > Soil > Tree...
AAAGGTGGACGACGAGTTGCACCCAGTCGCCCTCTCCGCGGCGCAGCTTCTCAATCTGCAAACGCAGATGCGCCTTCTCGGCATCATTCGCCTTGAGCATGAACTCAGTGAAGGCCTGCGCGTCGGCTGCGATGCGGTCCGCAACGTCCTTGGCCGCGTTCACGGTTTTGGTAGAGTTCTCCTGCACGACCTGCCACTGCGCGGTCGCGAAACTGATCTGGTTGGTCAGGCCGCGCAGGTTGTTGAGTTGCTCGACCGTGGTCGCAAGCTTGTCCGCCTCGGCAAACTTCAGTTCCGCCTCGTGCTGCTTCAGAAAAGGAGTGACGCAAACCCACGCGCCGATTGCGGCGCACGCGACCACCGAAATCAGCGGCCACCCCGACAACGGCTTCGCGGCCTGGAAGACGATCCAGCCTGCGATGCCGAGCAAAATCAGGTCGGCGACAAAAAAAGGCCATTTGGCAAGCCGGGGCTCGGGACGCTCACGCATATATGGGGCGAAGGTGTAGCGAAAATCAGCGCACGTGGCGATGGAAATCTGGCTGCAATCGATTGCGCGTCTCACTTATCAGGGCTCATGCTATAGTCGGCACAGGATTTTTGAATGAAGACCAAACGCATCTGCGTTTTCTGCGGATCGAGCGCAGGGACGGACCCGGCCTTCAGCGCGGCCGCCAAAAAGGTTGGTGAAGGGCTCGCGCAGCGGGGCCTGGAATTGGTTTACGGCGGCGGGAACGTGGGCCTGATGGGGGTCGTGGCTGACGCGGCGCTCAGCGGGGGCGGACGGGTCATTGGCGTGATCCCGCAGTCACTCGTCGACCGGGAATTGGCACATCGGCGAATCTCTGAGCTGCGCATAGTGTCTTCCATGCACGAACGTAAAGCGTTAATGGCCGATTTGTCGGACGCGTTCATCGCGCTGCCTGGCGGCTATGGCACCGTCGAAGAGTTCTGCGAAATCCTCACCTGGGCGCAGCTCGGCCTGCACCAAAAACCGTTTGGGTTGCTCAACGTGCGGCAGTTCTATGAGTCGTTTATCGCGCATATCGATCACGCCGTTCGCATGAAATTTATCCGGCCACAACACCGCGAGTTGCTGATGACGAGCGAGAGCATCGAGGGACTGTTGGAACAGTTCGCCACGTTCAAACCATTGCCAGTCCAGAAATGGATTGAGCGTGACGAAACGTAACCGGCGTTGCTTAATCATACTGCACCGGTTTAAATCGATAACTCTATGATGCGCGTCGTTGCTCCTTTTTTCGCTTCGGTGATGGTTGCGGTCACCGGCTTCGCCGCCGGACGCCAACTAACCGGCGTTTACACACCCGCGTCAACGCCCGCCCTCAAGCCGGACGAAGCGGCGGCGAAGTTTTCCGTGCCGGAAGGTTTTGAGGTTCGCATTTTTGCTTCCGAGCCGGATGCGATCAACCCGGTGGGGATGAGTTGGGATGAGCGTGGCCGTCTCTGGGTCGCAGAGCTGTATGAGTACCCGCTCGGCGCCAAACCCGGTCAGAAACCGCGCGATCGCATCAAGATCCTCGAGGACACAGACGGCGATGGCCGCGCCGACAAAGCCACCGTCTTCGCCGACGGTTTCAATCTGCTCACCGGCATTCTGGTCGGTAACGGCGGCGTCTACGTCGGTCAGGCCCCCGACTTCCTGTTTCTGGAAGACACGGACGGCGACGACAAGGCCGACAAGCGCACCGTGTTGAAGACCGGCTTCGGCCTACACGACCGGCACGAACTGCTCAATGGCTTCGCCTGGGGGCCCGACGGCTGGCTTTACATGACGCACGGCGTCTTCACGTATTCCAAAGTAAAAGACCCCGACAGTCCGAACGACGATGGCGTCAAGGTCGATGCAGCCGTCGCGCGTTATCATCCGCGCACAAAGAAGTTCGAAGTCTTTGCCGATGGCACGAGCAACCCCTGGGGCGTCGACTTCGACCGCGAAGGCAATGCGTTCGTCAGCGCGTGCGTCATCGACCATTTGTTTCACGTCACGCCCGGAGGTCTTTACGTGAGACAGGGGGGCATTCCGCCCAACCCATATTCATACGGCCTGCTTCCGTCGATAGTGGATCATAAGCACTTCCGTGCCGCCTACGCCGGGGCGCAGGTTTATCAGGGCAACATGTATCCGGAAAATTACAAGGGCACGCTTATGATGGGAAACATCCATCAGAGTGCGATCAACCATGATACGTTGACCAGGAGCGGATCAAGTTTCCGGGCGACCGCGAACAAAGATTTCCTCGTTGCGAACGACGGATGGTTCCGCCCAGTGAGTACGCAAGTGGGTCCGGATGGCGCGCTGTGGATCATGGATTGGTACGACAAGTACCCGTGCTACCAAAATGCGAATGCCGACCCCGAAGGGGTCGATCGCGAGCACGGGCGAATCTGGCGGGTTGTTTACACCGGCGGGAAAAAGGGCGCGGATGTGCCAAGCCGGCCCGCACGCGATATGGACCTCAGGAAAGCCAACACCAGCGAACTGGTCGAACTCTTGAACCACGCGAACGTTTGGCATCGCCGGGTTGCCCAGCGTCTGCTCGGTGAACGGCGCGACAACAGTGCGAAGCCTGCGCTGTTGAAATTGTTGGAGAACGGAAAGACTCTCGAGGCCCGCCTCGCCGCGCTGTGGACTTTGCACGCTGCTGATATGCTCGACGAGGCGACGCTGGACAAACACGCAAGCGACAAAGAAGCGGCGGTGCGCACGTGGGTCGCGCGCCTGACCGGTGAACGGCGCCAGCCGAACGCCGAATCCTTCGAGCGCTTGAAGAAGCTCGCCGCCGACCGCGACTCTACCGTGCGCCTCGGGGTCGCCACGGCCTGCCGGCAATACTCCTCCGGTTCACTCACGGTAAACACGCCCGTGCCGGACGATCTAAAAGGTTTCAAAGCCGGCGCCATCCTCGAAACGATCGTGCGCAATTCCGCGGACGCGAAAGACCCGTTGATTCCGTTCATGGTCTGGCTGGCCTCCGAGCCCCGGCTGGCCGAGAACCCGAAATTTGCGCTGGCGTGGCTGGTTGAGAACGGACCCGACACGTTGCCGTTGAGCGCGCAGCTCGCGTCGAAAACGATGCGCCGCATTTCCGATCTGCGGTCGGTGGAAAACATGAATGCCGTGGTCGAGTTTCTTGAAAAGCTGACCCCTAAACACACTGACCTCGCGCTGGCAGCCCTCGACGGATTGATCCAGGGGGCAAAAGGGTCAAAGCCACCCTCCGTAACGCCTGGACCGGTCCTGGAGAGACTGAATTACACGCCGCAACTCACGGAGCGCGCACAGCGGCTCGGAGCGTTGTGGGGCGATGCCGTCGCCACCGAACGTCTGCTTGCGCGGCTCCTCGATCCCGGGGCTTCGGATGCGGAAAAAATCGGCGCCATCCAATCCGCGCGTCAACTAAAGACCGATCCAGCGCGCGATGCCCTGGTGCGCGTGCTCAATTCCACGGACAAGGAACCGCTGTTGATGGAAACGATTCGCGCGCTCGGTGAAGTGGGCGGAGACGATGTCGCGGAGCAAATCCTGAAACGATGGCCTGCGCTCGCGCCCGCGGCGCGGCGCACCGCTGCCGAAGTGCTCGTCTCGCGCAATCTCTGGGCAACTGCGCTCCTTAAAGCGGTCGAACAAAAGAAAGTGGCTGCGACGGATATTTCAGCCAGCGCGGTTCGATCGCTGTCGCAACACAGCAGCGCCTCGATCCGCGAGCGGGCGGTGCAACTCGTGGGCCGATATCGCGCCACCGATGCGGACAAGCTCAAGCTGATCGCCGATAAACGCAAAGCGGCGCTCGCGGGCACGCCCGACCTCAACGGCGGTTATGAAGTTGCCAAAAAGACCTGCTTCGTCTGCCACAAACTCCACGGCGAAGGTTCCGATGTAGGCCCGGATCTTACCGGGGTTGGCCGATCCACGCTGGACGCGTTGCTGGCGAACATCATCGACCCTAACCAGGTGATCGGCAAAGGCTATGAAAACGTCGAAGTCGAAACCAAAGACGGCCGCACGGTCAGTGGCCGGCTTGTCGAAGACACCGACACGCGCGTGAAGTTGCTCGCCTCGGGCCCCAAGGAGGAAGTCGTGGCAAAATCCGACGTCGCAAACTTGCGCGTGTCGGAACTCTCCGTGATGCCGGAGGGCCTGGAGCAAATGCCGGAGGAAGACTTTCGCAACATGGTGTGGTATATTTTGAATCCACCGCAGGATAACCGGCCCATGACACCGGCGCTACGGCGCGAATTGATCGGCGAAGAAGCGCCGCAGAAGAGCGCGCAGGCGCGTTAGGCAGAGGTCCGCATGGATGTGAGACAACAAAGTCTTCCGAACTACCGACCGGAGAAACGGGCGCGCCTGAAGTCAGATGCCCAGGGCGAGCTTGCCCAACATATTCTTGCCGCTGTGCCGGCGGGAGTCTGCCAGGTGTCGTTGCAAGGGGCCATTTGCTTCGCCAACTCGGTAGCCGTTGACTTCCTCGGACTTTCCTACGATGAGATTTCCAAGATGTACATCGCCGACTTTGAGCGCAAAGTTTTCTATGAGGATGGGCGCGAGTGCCCGGTCCATGAATACCCGGTTGCGCGATGCCTGGCGACCGGCGAACCACAGCCGCAAACGATTCTCGGCGTCCAACGGCCCGACAGCCTGCGGCGCTGGGGCATTTTTAGCGCGTTTCCCGTATATGATAATCACGGCAACTTCGCGGGTGCCGTGGTCACGTTGATCGATATCACTGGCCGCAAAGAAGCCGAGCAGGCGCTGCGGGAAAGCGAGGAACGGTACCGGCAGCTTGTTGAGTTTTGCCCGGACGGCATCCTGATTCACGTGGACGGAAAAATCGTCTTTGCCAACAGGGCGCTCCGGGAAAGTGTCCGGCGCGATTTCGTGGACCTGCCGATCATGCAGTTCGTTCATCCGGACTACCATGAGGTTGTGGCGGCGCGCTTCCGCCGCCTGAACGAAGGCGCTACCGCCCAGCCGTGGCACGAGATCAAGGCCTTGCGAGGCGACGGCACGATCGTCGACGTCGAAGTCGCCTCCCAGGCGGTCTCGCTGAATGGCCGGCGCTGCGTGCAGGTGATGATCCGCGACATCTCCGAGCGTAAGCGCGCGGATCGTGAACGCGACCACCTTTTCGTCGAAGTGGAAGCCGCGCGCAACCGTCTCGAATTGCTCTCCCGGCGGCTTGTCAAGGTCCAGGAAGCCGAGCGCCGTCACCTTGCCCGTGAGCTGCACGACCACATCGGACAGGAGTTGACCGCGCTGAAGCTCAATCTTGATCGCTACGCAAATGCGCCGACCGAAACCCCCGCCAGCGTTATCGAGGAAGCGCGCGCGCGCGTCGACCACCTGGTCAAGCTCGTGCGCGAGATGTCGCTCGATTTGCGGCCCACCATGCTGGATGACCTTGGTCTGGTGCCCGCGCTGCACTGGCATTTCGACCGCTTTTTTGGCACCAGCGGCACGCGGGTCAATTTCAAGCATAGCGGCTTGGGCGATCGCCGGTTCTCGCCGGATATCGAGACGGCGGCTTACCGTGTCGTCCAGGAGGCACTCACGAATGTGGTCCGGCATTCCGGCGCAAAGGAAGTGATTGTGCGGCTCTGGGCGAGCGACCATTCTCTGTGTGTTCAGGTCGAAGACCTGGGCGCCGGCTTTGAGCCCGACAAAGCGCTGGCGGCGGGGACGTCCAGCGGGTTGTCGGGTTTGCGCGAGCGCGCGGCTTTGCTTGGGGGCCGCTTGCGCATTGAATCCACGCCGGGTTCGGGCACGCATTTAACGGCGGAATTTCCCGTCTCCACTACAAAAGCTGATGATTAGAATTCGTATACTGCTAGCCGATGACCATCGCATTGTGCGCGAAGGGTTCCGCGCCCTGCTTCAGGCACAGGCCGACTTCGAGATTGTCGGCGAGACCGGCGACGGTCTTGAAACCGTCCGTCTTGTCGAACAACACAAACCGCAGGTCCTCGTCCTGGACCTCATGATGCCGGGTCTCAACGGCCTCGAAGTGGCGCGACAAGTCACCCAACGGGTTCCCCGCACTCGCATCGTCGTGCTCTCGATGCACGCCAACGAAGCGTATGTGCTTGAAGCACTCAAGAACGGCGCATGCGCCTATGTGTTAAAAGATGCCGGCACGGCCGAACTGGTCCGCGCCGTGCGCGAAGCCAATGCGGGCCGGCGCTATCTCAGTCCGCCGCTTTCTGAACCCGCCATCGACAGCTACATCCAGCGCGCCCGCACGTCCGACTCGCTGGATTTGTACGATACGCTCACCAATCGCGAGCGCGAGGTGCTGCAGCTTGCCTCCGAAGGTCACACGAACGCCGAGATTGCGACCCGCCTTTTTATCAGCCCGCGCACGGTCGAGACACATCGCGCCAACGTGATGCACAAGCTTGGGCTGCGCTCCCAAATCGATCTTGTCCGCTACGCTTTGCAGCGCGGCATTTTGCCGATGGAAGGCGGCGTCAAGCGCCACGTCTGATCACTCGGCAGCGCCTTCCAGACGGCGGTAAAGGGCCTCGACAGGACGGATGTCCAAACCCTCCGGCTCGCTGTCGATCACGACACGCAAATCTTCGCGCGCGCCGCGAACGTCGCCGGCGCCAATGCGCGCCATCGCGCGGCTCAATCGCTCCAGCGGCGCGTCGGGGGCGAGCGCAACGACGACGTCGAGATAACGCAGGCTTTCACGCGGCTCCTGGCGGCGCTCGGCGACGTTCGCGAGGTTGCGCAACATGCGAATGACAATTTCCTTCTTGCTCGCTGCCGCAAGATAGTTCACCTCGACTTCCACTTCGTTGTTTTCGCGGAGCACGGACTCGACTTCGGTCCGATTCAGCAAACGGCCACCGTCGAACACATCGATCCAGCGCTCTTTTCCGGGCGCGGGATTGTACAAGACCATGAACCGGCCCGGCAAAGCGGCGCCGGATAAATGCTTCACTCCCGCGCGCTCGGCCACTTCGAGGAACAACAACGACAAGGTGATGGGAAGACCTTCGCGATCGTCCATGACGCGGTCAATGTAACTATTGGCGCGGTGATAGTAATCCGAGCGGCTGCCATGGAACCCATTCTCTTCAAAAAGAAACCTGATGATGCGCCGCAGCCGCTCGTCGTCGGTCGCGGCTGGCGGCAGGCTCGCTTTCACCTCACCGGCCAGGCCGTCGAGTTGCTCGCCATACGCGCGCGCGTCGAGTTCGGGATTATCGAATTTTGAAATCAGCAACGCGGCGCGAAAGAGATCAATTTTATCTTCCGGTCCTTCCATCGTTCGCACGAGTTCCCGCTGCGCGGCGTCAAACTGCGCCTTCTTCGCGAGTTCGCGCATGCGCGCGGCGCGCTGTTCGAGCCGGCCCGCTTCTTCCGTCAACACGCGCGACGCATTGTCTGCATCGGCGTCAACCAGGGACTTCAGTTTGTCTTCCCGCAGTTCGCTGTTGGATTTGAGTATTTGCGCGAGTGGCGACGCCACAGGCGGGCGACGCTCGAGCTTCGCTCCAATCCGGAAATCTCGGAACTCCGCTTTAGTTTGGCGGAACTTGGCCAGTCCTACCTTTCCCTTTTTCAAGGCGGTATCGGTCGACTCGATCACGAGCTGATCATTCACGTAACAGAGCAACTTGTTCTTCTCGGCGCGGACGCGCAGATCGTTCCAATCGCCGGGCCGATAGTGCTGGCTATTCGTCGTGGTGAGAATCGTCCAGGAGTAAACCGAGGGTCCTTCGAAGCGTGTGAGCCGAAGCTGGCCCGCCGTGGGATAGAATCCATAGTGCATGTCCTTCCCGTCGGCCGCGAAGATGAGGCCCGCCGCGCCTGCTTCATCGTCCAGCCTCACGCGCACGGCGACTTCGTAAGGCCGGTCTGGCACGGGCTTTTGCGAGAGACAGAGCGAGCGTCCGCCGAAACCAAGGCCCATGCCCTCGACGTGCAGCGCGCCTCCGCGCTGCTGCCAGCGCGCACCCATCAAGGGCTCCCATTCTTTTGCGTTCAGCGCACCGATGGTCAGCCAGCGTTTCATGGGCACGGGGTTCGGTTTTGCGATCAACTTTTTGAGCTCATTGACCGGCGTGGCGAAGCCGAGGTTCGCGCTCAACGCCGCTTTCAGGCTCAGCAAACCGTGCACGCGCCCCTGCATGTCGACCAGCGGGCCTCCGCTGTTGCCCGGTTCGATGGGTATGGCGAGCTGGATCATTTCGACGTGCTCAAATTCGCGCCGGGCGGAGACGACGCCTTGCACGACGCTGTGTTCCATGCCCAATGGATTGCCCATGGCCACTACTGGCGCGCCCTGAGTCAACTCGTCGGAATCGCCGAGGCGCAGCGGCTCCAGTTTCGTCGCGTCGATCCGCACGATCGCAAGGTCGAGATTGCGGTCCCACGCGTGGACCTCGGTCACTTCATGCTCGCGTCCGTTTGCCAAACGGACCGTGATGGGTCGCGCCTCGCCGATCACGTGCGCGCAGGTCGCGATCAGGCCGTTCGATGAAATCACGAAGCCCGCTCCGACGCCGTCCTCTTTTCCATCCCTTCCGTAATGCGAGACCACGACAACCGAGGGGCGCAATCGCCGCGCCAGCTCGGCGACAGACTGCTCGGTTCTCGTCGGCGCGGCTGTGCTCCAGGAAGTCAGCGCAAGAAGCATCAGCAGCCACAAAGAGCCTCTATTCGTCATTCTCAGGTGATATTCGCCTGCCGACGCCAGTGGTGCCAGCGGAATCGTGTTATGGAAGCGAGGCGCCGCTTCAGATCAAATTAAATTCCACTCCTTGCGCGGTTCGCGCCAGAGAAGTTTTGCAGCTTCGGCGTCGCCGCTGATCTGTTCCTTGTCGCTATCCCAACGGATTTTTCGGCCCGTGCGGTAAGCGATATTGCCGAGATGAGCGACGATGCTGGCGCGATGGCCCGATTCGACGGTCGCGACAGGCTCTTTGCGCGAGCGGACGCAATCGATGAAGTTCTGGACGTGCAAATCGGTGCGATCAGGGCCGGATGATTCGCGGCGTTGGGCGCGGTAGCCTTCGATGGGTTGGTTGCGGCCCACCGCGCCGGGACCGGAAGCGGTTTTCGGTTCGGGAATAACCTCGAAGCCGAGGCGATCGGAAAGCAGTGTCCCAGCCGTGCCGTAAAACGCTTCGCCATGAGGGCGGTCCCAATCGCCTTTGGCCTGATAATATTTTTTGCCGGGTGTGCGCAGGCCGGTGCCGAGGGAATTCAACAAAGTCGCTTCGTAGCTCATCACGAAGCCGGGATATTCGTACGTGACCTGGACGACGTCCGGAGTTTCGCAGCCGTCGTTGATGGCGAAGCGGCCGCCGGAGGCGCTGACGGTCACAGGCGCATCGACGCCCAGCACCTGGTGCATGCTGTCGAACCGATGCACGCCGAAATCGGTGACGAGACCGCCGCCGTAATCCCAGAACCAGCGGTAAGTGTTCACGAAGCGGTTCTTGTTGAAGGGAACTTTCGGCGCAGGCCCGAGAAAGAGATCCCAATCCGCACCGGGCGGCGGCTCGGAATCCGCGACTTTGCCGATGCCGTTCGGGTGCATGTTGACGTAGTTCCAAATGCGGACGAAGTGGATGGGGCCGAGCGCGCCGCTACGGACGATCTCCTGCGCTTCGCGATAGTGCGGCGCGGAGCGGTGCTGGATGCCGACCTGCACGACGCGCTTGTGTTTGCGAGTCGCGTCGACGACGAGGCGGCCTTCGCGAATGTTGTGGCCGAGCGGCTTCTCCAGATAAACGTCCTTGCCGGCCTGACACGCGAGCACGGTTGGAATGGCATGCCAGTGATCGGGCGTGGCAACCAGCACCGCATCGACCTCTTTCATCTCGAGGATTTTCCGGAAATCGCGGAAGCCTTTGCAGTGCGTCCCAGCCCAGGCTCGGGCTTCGTCGGTACGCGGATCGTAGGCGTCGCACGCGGCGATGAAGTCGACGTTCGGCACGTCCCGCATCAGTTTGGCGACGAGCTTGCCGCGACCTCCATAGCCGATGAGGGCCACGTTGACGCGATCGTTCGCGCCGCGAACACGGTCGGCGGAGAATGCGGACAGGGTGGAGATTGCGGCGGCTGAGGTAGCGACGTTTTTGAGAAATGCGCGACGCTTCATAAGATGGTAGAGGTTCAGATAGAGATTGCCTGTGTGGCCTCTGCTGGCAAGGCATTTGCGGGGCTAGCGCTCGACTGTGATCGTTATGTCGTAGGCGGTTTTTCTCTGTTCGTTGCGTTCAACGCCGCCATTATCGACACCGTCCGCGCCGATGGAGTAAACGACATAACCACGGGCGAGCTCCTTGTAACGCAATGGCTGTTCATCAAATGGATCACGGGGCGCGGAGGCGCAATACTTTGGAACGAGTACATCGAGAGAGGCCGGCAAGGCATTCCTGTTGGCGAGCCGAAAGCGTTCGATGGCGAGCGCGGTTTTGAGAGCCACGAGGCGGGATTTGGTTTCGCCGGCGCTGGACATCGCTTTTGTGATGCTAGGGAAGAATCTGGTTACAACCTGGCTCTGGACGTTGGTTTCAAATTGCGCCATAAGAAGCTCCCTTTCACGCATGCGCTGCAACAACGGCTTGGACCGCAGCCGATTCATTTCGTCGAACACGTTCAGGAACAGCAGGTAGTCCTCGTCGCGGTACAAGGGCTTTGATCTTTTAAAAACATTCATCAATTGCCACCAAAGAAGCTGAAGTCGGTCTTCGTTTAGACCGCTGTGCGCCGTACGGAGCGCGTCGAGCAAGCCAGCCACCATCGCCCGCTCGGCGGTCAATGCCCCTTCAAAGCTGCTAATTGAATCGATTGGCAGGCTCTCGGCAATTTTGGACAAATGCTGGTCTTCGAATTTGGCGCGGTTGAGGGCTTGCTCGGTCGCGTCACTCAATACGTTTGCGCATGCGACGCCGATCATTGTGTTAACCAAAGAATCGCTGCGCAGCATTGCGCTAACGGCAAACCCTTTCCTAAGAGCTTCCGCAGCTTTGGCGCTGTTCCCCAGTTCGGCCTCGTAAATCCCCTTTAATGCGAGGGTGAATTCAAGCCGGCGGATTTCGGCGTACGGCCTTTGAGCTTTGAGGCCCTGCGCCCAACCAGTCGCGAACAACACGTCATCGAGTTTTTCGGGAATGCTTTTTAGAATCGCATCCGAGTTGGATAGATGTGAAGCGAGAGCCTGCATTAGCGGATCAGGAATGCGCTCGCTTCGTGGTGGCATCGCATCACCTCCCACGAACGGCAAGAGCGGAGACACATTTCCACGCGGCGCCCACGCCAATGCGTCACGCAACACAATGAGGCCATTGTGTTCCGGCGCTGGATCGGGAAAGGCTTTGGCAAGTTCTTCGCTGGATAGCAACACGCCGTCTGCGCGCAACTGCGCCAGCTTTGCATCGAGGGCAGCGGCCGCTGGAGAGGGCTTGTTCGGGAGAAGGAGGGCCATGGCGAAAAGCACTGCCAACGTCGCGAAGATCGCGGCGATCAAGACACCGAAGCGCCGAAGTCCCCGCCGAGAAGTCTCAACCTCTGCCATCGCGGACCAATGGTAAGGCACACGGAACGGCGAAGAAACAAGGGGAATCGCCGACGGGACGCGAAATCAACAGTTGAAAGCGCCAGAGCACCGGCGCACTCCAAGACGCTTCGCGACGTCGCAAGCTGCTTTGTTTCTACCCCGCTAGCGCGGCACGCCGCTGGCCTGATTGGATGCGGTGCTTTCGAGACTGCTGCTGTTCACGGCGGTCACGACATAAAAGTAGGTCGTGCCGCTGGTTAGACCGTTGTTTTGGTAACTGGTCGTTGCAGGGAGCGTGGCCACGAGCGTGTAAGGTCCGCCGGAAGTCGTCGCGCGATAGATTTTGTTTTGCGTGATGTTCGGACTGCTGGACTGGGCCCAGTTCAAAACAAGCTTCTTTTTACCACTGCGGTTGACGGTGAGGTTGGTTGGCGCGGCGGGCGCAGAAGGCGCCTGAGGCGTTGCGCTGGCTTCGATGGAGTTGCCGCTCTCACCCTGCGAGTTTTGCGCAGTAACCACATAATAATAGGTGGTGCCATTGGCCGCCGTGGTGTCGGTGTACGACGTGAAGGAAATGTCCGTGGCAATGGCAGTGTACGGACCACCGCTTGTGGTGGCACGCTTCACGGTGTAAGTGCTGGCGCCCGCGGAAGCGTTCCACGTGAGGGAGACCTGGTTATTGCCCGGTGTGGCGGCCAGGCCTGTGGGCGCCGTGGGAGGCGTGCCTGCGCTCTTGATGATGGCGTAAGTGTCCTGCACGGCGCCATTGGAATTCAGAAAACTCGCGTCCAGGCGGTT
>Ga0111538_10010460_pt1 | contig 12340 bp, 12 predicted proteins | sample SoiMethybrSBSTD1_FD_79669 | JGI IMG/M metagenome (GOLD analysis project Ga0111538, IMG submission 79669) | Bulk soil microbial communities from a Populus tree surrounding site in Tennessee, USA - Soil MetaG P. TD hybrid SBSTD1 (version 2)... | ecosystem: Environmental > Terrestrial > Soil >...
CCGAACTGCTGAGCACCGTCGCGGCCGCCTGCCGCGACAGCCTTCGGCTGCGGGTCGACTACCGCAGCCACGACGGCACGCCGACCACCCGCTCGATCGAGCCGCACCGCCTCGTGCATGCCGCCGGGCGCTGGTACCTCGTCGCGTTCGACCTCGACAGGGCCGGCTGGCGGACGTTCCGGGTCGACCGGCTGCTGCCGTGGACGCCGGCCGGCCCGCGCTTCACCCCGCGCGAGCCGCCGGCCGACGACGTCGGCGGCTACGCGTCCTGGGAGCTTGGCGTCGGCCGGTACCGCTTCCAGGCCAGGTTCACGATGTACGCGCCCGCGCAGCGGGTCGCCGAGAAGGTGCCGGCCGACGCGGGCGTCATCCAGGCCGTCGACGACCACACCTGCGTGCTGCTCGCCGGCTCGAACTCCCTCGACGGGCTCGCCCTGCACGTGACGCTGCTGGGTTTCGACTTCACCGTCGACGAACCGCCCGAACTCGTCGAGCGGTTCCGCGTCGTGCACGAGCGGATCGGCCGGGCGTTGCTGCCGCCCGCTCGAAGCTGATCTGACACCCTCGGATGGTTGGCTGTGCGACTCAATGCCAAGGGGGAGCTGATGGCTGATCCGGTCCTTGCGGCGTCGGCGGTGTCGGCACTGCGCCGGGACGTGACGGGCGACGTGCTGCTGCCCGGCGACGACGGGTACCACGACGCACGCCGGGTCTGGAACGCGATGGTCGACCGCCGGCCGGCGGTCGTCGTCCGGTGCGCCGACGCGGACACGGTCGCCGCGGCCGTGCGGTTCGCCCGCGGGCACGGGCTGGAGATCGGGGTGCGGTGCGGGGGGCACAGCGTCAGCGGGATGTCGGTTCCCGACGGCGGCCTGATGCTCGATCTGACCCCGATGGCCGCTGTTCGGGTCGACGTCGACGGGCGGCGGGCCCGCGTGCAGGGCGGCGCGCTGCTCGGCGCGCTGGACCGCGCGACCCAGCCGTACGGCCTGGCCACCACGGCCGGCAACGTGTCGCACACCGGCGTCGGCGGCCTGACCCTCGGCGGCGGCATGGGGTGGCTCGCCCGCCGGTACGGGCTCACGTGCGACAACGTGCTGGGCTTCGACGTCGTCACCGCCGACGGCGAGCGGGTGCGCGCCACCCAATCGGAGAACGCCGACCTGTTCGGGGGGCTGCGCGGCGGCGGCGGCAACTTCGGTGTGGTCACCGACTTCGAGTTCCGCTTGCACGACATCGGGACGGCTGCTCTCGTCGTCGAGTTCTTCTACGACGCGCACGACGCGGCCGCAGGCGCGGCGTTGCGCGCGTGGCGCGACCTGATCCCGCAGGCGCCGCGCGACACGACGCTGACGGCGTGGGTCGGCACCGCGGGGGCATGGCCGTTCCTGCCCGCGGCGCTGCACCACCGGTCGGTGGTGAACGTGGGGTTCGTCTGGATCGGCGACCCGGACCGCGGCCGCGACCAGCTGGCCGCCGTGGCGGCGGCCGCCACGCCGGCGGCGGAGCGGATCCGGCCGATGAGCTACCTCGAGCTGCAGACGATGGAGGACGACACGGAGGGCTTCCAGCGGCGCCGGTACTGGAAGGGCCATTACCTGCGCGAGTTCAGCGACGCCGCCATCGAGGCGTTCATCGGTCGCGGAGCCACCGGCGATGGCGACTCCGCCTTGCTACCAGCGGCCGGCCTGCAGGCGTACGGCGGCGCCATCGCCGACGTGGGTGCCGGCGACACCGCGTTCAGCCATCGCGATGTATTCGTGGAGTTCGTGGCGGCCGCGGCCTGGTACGACCCGGCGGAGGACGAGATCCGGATCGCCAACGGCCGGCGCTACGGCGCCGCGATGGAGCCGTTCTCGATCGGCGCCTACGTCAACGCGCTCGGCGACGAGGGTTCGCAGGGCGTCGTGCGGGCCTACGGTGTGACCAAACTGGCGAGTTTGCGGGAGCTCAAGCGCCGGTACGACCCGGCGAACGTGTTCCATCTCAACCACAACATCCCGCCGGCGGGGTGATCGCCCACGCAATCGTGGGCAGCACCGGCGGTCCGCTTGGGCTCTCAGGTGGGACCGGCCCACCGGATCTTGATGAACATTGTTGTCTCCCTACTGATGTGGCATTGACGCCGAACGCAGCCAACAGTGCACCCGGGCCGCCGCGGCGGCCACGGTCGGCCGCAGGTGTGGCACGGGTTAGGGAGAGTCGGCCGGTCCGGCACGGCCGGCTGGTTTGGCCCGGTCGGGCCGGCCGGCTAGGCGTCTCGCGGGTGGAGCCGGAACACCCGCAGTTCCCGGCCCGCCGCCCGGCGCTGGTAGGTCCGGTACGCCGGCCAGACCCGGGCCAGCACCTCCAGGAGGTGCTCGCGGTCGGCCCCGTCGGCGAGGACCGCGCGCACCGGTTCGGCCTTTCCCCCGACGCTGACGACGGCGTCGGCATCGGCCAGCAGGTTGCCCGTCCAGGCCGGGTGGTGGGCCTGGCCCCAGTTGGAGCCGACGACGATGTAGTCGCCGCCGTCGCGGGCGTACAGCAGCGGCTGGGTGCGTGGCTCGCCCGACTTCCGGCCGGTCGTGGTGATCAGCAGGTACGGCAGCGGGTGCCAGCCGGCGGTGGTGAGTTTCCCCCTGGTGTGCCGCTGCAGGAAGCGGTCCAGCGGCGTGATCGAGCGCCCGAAGGCGGCGAACCAGCGCTGGTGGCCGAGGCGTTGCACGAGCGCGGCGTAGCGACCCATCGCAGTAGTGTGACGGGTCGGAGAAAGGAAGACCTCATGCGACAGGACGCCGACGGCTCGGACGAATGGGACGACATCGAGGACGACGGGGTGCTGGATGCCTCGGACACGCTCAACGACGACCGCGTCAGCGACCCGCTCGACGTCGGGATCGCCCCCGCCGACCGCTGGCACGGCGCCAACCGGTTCGGAACGACGGCGGCCGAACAGCGGGCGGGCGAGCCGCTCGATCTCCGGCTCGCCGAGGAGGAGCCCGACGTCGACCCGTACGCGGCCGCCTTCGATTCCGGCTCGGCGTCCGACGAGGATGAGGACGAGCTGACCCGGCGCGGCTACGACCGGGAGCCGCGCGCCGGCCGGCTGGTGGCCGACGACGATCGCGGCGACGTCGACGCGGTGGCCGCCGACGTCGGCATCGACGGGGGAGCGGCCAGCGCCGAGGAGGCCGCGGTCCACGTCGTCGACGATCCCAACGGCGCGGGCGACGGGCCGCTGCGCTGATCAGTCCAGGATCTCCACCGTCACCGTGGCGGTGTCGCCGGTGTCGAGGGACTCGGCCTTGCGGATGGCGCGCTTGACGGGCAGCACGTAGGCGTTGCGCCCGCTGTCCGGAAAGATCGACGTGGTCCAGGTGCTGCCGCCGATGGCCGCGCGCACCCGCACCGAGCCGAAGCCGCGGCGCGGCCCGTCGGTCAGCTCGCGGATCTCCTCTGACGCATCGACGGGCAGGGTGACGAACGTCCAGCTCTCGCCCTTGCGCGCGTCCCAGATCCACAGGTCGGCATCGAACTCCACGATCACAGGCTTACTCAACCACGGGCGTCCAAGATCGCGAAGAGGCCTCAGGGGAGCAGGACTCCCGGGTTCAGGATGCCGGCCGGGTCCACAGCGTCCTTGGCCGCGCGCAGCATGGCCGCGCCGACCGGGCCGATCTCCTCGGCGTACCAGGCCCGGTGGTCGGTACCCACCCCGTGGTGGTGCGTGATCGTGGCCCCGCTCGCGACTATCGCGTCGCTCGCGGCCGCCTTGGCGGTGCGCCACTGGGTCGCCGGATCGTCGTCCTGCGCGGCGAGCACCGTGTAGTACAGCGACGCGCCCGCCGGGTAGACGTGCGAGACGTGGCACATCACGATCGGCGGGGTGCCGAGGCCGGTCAACGTGCCGGTGAGCGCGTCCCGCACGGCGGCGTAGGTGTCCGGCAGCCGGTGCCAGAACGTCGCCGTTTCCAGGGTTTCCACGAGTGCCCCGGCGTCGAGCAGCGCGTCGCGCAGGTACGGCCCTCGATAGCGCCCGGCGAGCCAGGCCCGGCCCGGCTCCTCGCCCAACGGCGTCCCGCCGTGCGACTCCAGGACCGCTGCGGCCCGCGCCGCGCGCTGGGCGACGTCGGTCCCCTCAAAGCCCAGCACCGCACCGGCGCCGCCGCCCCCGGAGGCCGGGTCCACCATCGCGTTCGTCGCGGTCTCCGCCTCATCGGACAGCCGCACGACTGTCGGCACCGGGCCGTCCTGGGCGAGGGCGCGCACGGCCCGGCAGCCGTCGGCGAACGACGGGAACGCCCAGCCCACGTAGCTGCGCTCCGCCGGCGTCGGCCGCACCTGCAGCGTCAGCTCGGTGACGACGCCGAGGGTGCCCTCCGATCCGAGCAGCCACTGCCGCAGGTCGGGACCGGCCGCCGACTGCGGGGCCCGCCCCACGGCGAGGGTGCCCACCGGCGTGGCCGCGCGCAGGCCGAGGACCATCTGGTCGAAGCGGCCGTACCCGCTGGACGCCTGGCCGCTGGAGCGGGTGGCGGCGAACCCGCCGAGCGTCGCGTACTGGAACGACTGCGGGTGGTGGCCCAGCGTGAAGCCGTGCCCGGCGAGCAGCGCCTCGGCGTCCGGGCCGCGCACGCCGGCTTCGAACGTCGCCGTCCGCGAGACCGCGTCGACAGCCAGCAGCCGGCGCAGGCCCGTCAGATCGAGCGCGACGACCCCCGCGAACCCGGCGCGGGCGGCGCGCAGCCCGCCCACGACGGACGTCCCGCCGCCGAACGGCACCACCGCGATCCGGTGCTCGGTGGCCGTGCGGAGCACCGCGACCACCTCGTCGTGGCTGGCCGGCCGCGCCACCGCGTCGGGCGCGCCGGCCACGTGCCCGGCCCGCAACTCCAGCAGGTCAGCGGTGGACATCCCGGCGGCGTGGGCGAGGCGCGCGGGCTCGCCGTCGTCGACGTCGGCGCACGCCTTGCGCAGCGCCGCGATCAGGTCGGGGGCCAGCGCCGTGGGCGGCAGCGCCGGTGGCCCGCCGGCGGGCCGCGGCCCCGCCAGCTTCAGCGCCGACGCGAGGAGCCGGCGAACCTGCTCGGGCAGCGCGACGGCGTCGGCGGGCTCACCCCAGCGCGCGAAGGACGTCATGGGTTACACTGTGACACATGACGTCCAGTCGTAACAGTCGGCGCGACGACGACATTCTGCTGGACGCCGCCCGCGAGTGCGTGCTGCGGGTGGGCCTGCGCCGCACCACGCTCACCGACGTGGCCAGCCAGGCGGGCGTCTCGCGGATGACGATGTACCGCCGCTGGCCTGACATGAAGTCCCTGGTGGGCGACCTGATGACCCGCGAGTGGGGCGGTCTCGTCGGCGCTGCCGCCGAGCGGGCCGAGGGCGGCAGCCCGCGCGAGCGCATCGTCGACGGCGTGGTCCGCGCGGTCGTCGCGCTGCGCGAGCATCCGGTGTTCCGCCGCATCGTCGACGTCGATCCGGAGACCCTGCTGCCGTATCTCGTCGACAGGCGCGGCACCAGCCAGGACCTGATCCTTGCCCGGCTCACCGAGGACCTGCGGCTCGGCCAGGCCGAGGGGTCGGTGCGCGCCGCCGATCCGGCGCTGCTGGCCCGTGGCGTGCTGCTCACTACGCACGGCTTCGTGATCTCGGCCGGCACGATGACCGACGCGGTCGCCGGCGTCGCCCTGGACACCGAACTGCACCTCCTCCTCGACCGGTACCTGGCGCCGTGAGAGCGCGCACCGAGGGGCGGCCGTGAGTACGTCGCTGTCCGGGGCGCGCCGGGCGCGCGAACTGGCCGAACTCGCCTCCGGTCGGGAGGTCGACCTGCTCGTCGTCGGGCTCGGCGTCACCGGTGCCGGCGTCGCGCTCGACGCCGCCGCCCGCGGCCTGCGCGTCGCGGCGCTCGACGCCCACGACCTGGGCTTCGGCACCTCGCGGTGGAGTTCGAAGCTGGTCCACGGCGGGCTGCGCTACCTCGCTGCCGGACACCTCGGGCTGGCGTACGAGTGCGCGGCCGAGCGCCACATCCTGCTCCGTCGCACGGCGCCACACCTGGTCAGCGCGCTGCCGTTCGTCCTTCCCCTGACGCCGCTGGTGTCGCCCGCGCGCACCGCGCTCAGCCGGGTCGGCTTCGCCGCGGCCGACGCGTTGCGGGCCGTCGCCGGCACCCCGGCGGCGGCGCTGCCCCGCGCCCGCCGGATCGGCGCCGCCGAGGTGCTCCGCCTGCTGCCTGCGGTGCGCCGCGCCGGCCTGCGCGGCGGGCTCGTGCAGTGGGACGGCCAACTCGTCGACGACGTTCGCCTGGTTGTCGCGCTGGCCCGCACCGCGGCCGGCCGGGGCGCCCGCATCCTGACGCGGTGCCGCGTCGAGGCGGTCGACGGCGGCAGCGTGGCGGTGCTCGACACCCTCACCGGTTCACGGCACGCGATCCGGGCCCGGGCGGTGGTCAACGCGACCGGCGTGTGGGCGCAGCACCTCGACCCGACGGTGCGGCTGCGGCCGTCCCGGGGCACGCACCTGGTGCTGCGCGCGGAGGCGCTCGGGCATCCGGCTGCGGCGCTCGTCGTGCCGGTTCCGGGCGAGCGCAACCGGTTCGTGTTCGCGGTTCCGCAACCGGACGGGCTGGTCTACCTCGGCCTCACCGACGAAGCGGCGGACGGGCCGGTCCCCGACGTCCCGGAGCCGACCACGGCTGAGATCCGCTTCCTGCTGGAGACCCTGAACGCGACGCTCGGCGCCGCCCTGACCGACGCCGACGTCGTCGGCGCGTTCGCCGGGCTGCGCCCGCTCCTGGCGAGCCGCGCGGGCGGCTCGGGCGGCTCGGCCGGCGCGGACGGCTCGGCCGGCGCGGACGGCTCGGCCGGCCGCGCCGTGCGGACCGCGGACCTGTCGCGGCGGCACCTGGTTCACACGTCCGAGGCCGGCATCACCACCGTCGTCGGCGGCAAGCTGACGACGTACCGCCGGATGGCGCGCGACGCCGTCGACGCGGCGGTGGCGCACGCCGGCCTCCCGGCGACGGCCTGCCGCACGGCGTGGCTGCCGCTCGTCGGCGCCGCCCCGGCGAGCGTGCTCGCGCGCGTGCCGGCGCCGGCCCGGCTGGTCGCCCGCTACGGCGCGGAGGCGCCGGCCGTGCTCGCGCTGGCCCAGGGCGATCCGGAGCTGCTCGTGCCGATCGCCGACGGCACCGAGGTCACCGGGGCCGAACTGCTCTGGGCTGTTCGGCACGAGGGTGCTCTCGACGTGGACGACCTGCTCGACAGGCGCACCCGCATCGGCCTGCGGCCGGTCGACAGGGCCCGCGCCCTTGCCGCCGCCCGTGGTGTTTTCGCACGCCAGGAGCCATAGCCGGGGCGCTGGGGGCGGCTCGCTTCGTGGAGATCCGCCACGTGTACATACGCCAGGTGGCCGATGTCTCGCTGTGCGTGCCGACGAGAATCAAAACCCTGTGCAAACAGCCGGGATCCGGTGCGCAGGTCATCGGAGCCGGCTCCTGCCGACGTGGTCTAAAGGGGCGTGGCAGCGTTGCTGGCTGACCATTACTTCCTGATCGCACATGAAGATCGAACGGGTCGGTCCCGCCTGCATCCGCGGGCGACCGGCCTCGGCCTTGCCGCCGGGCTCATCGGTGAGCTCGTGATGCAGGGCCGCGTCCGCGCCATCGAGGGCGAGCTCCACGTGGTCAATCCGGAGCCGCCCCGCGACTCGCTTTCCCATGGCGTACTCGCCATGCTCATCGCTCAACCGCAGCACCGTGAGCTGCGGACGTGGCTGGCGTTCCTGGCCCAGGACGCCGCCGCCCGGGTGGGCGAACGCCTGATCCGCGCCGGCGTGGTCGAATCGGTGACCCGTCGGCGGCTGCTCGGCACCCAGACGCTCTACGTGCCGAGCAGTTCCGAGCAGCGCAACGCCGCCGCCTGGATACAGGTGCGCCTCGCGAACATCCTGGTTCAGGGCCGGGTGGTCGACATCACCGACCGGGCCCTCGCGGGCCTCGTCGTCGCCACCGGGCTCACCCGGCACGTGCTGTGGGACTACTCCGCACACCGCTCGGGGTTCACGCACCTGCACACGGTCGTGGACTCCCTCCCGGCCGACCTGCGCGAGCTCGTCGACCACACCGAGGCCGCCGTCGGCTCCGTGCTCGCGGCCGGTCGCCGGTGATTCCTTTCGGGCGCCACGCCCTCATCCGTCGAGGGCCCTACGCCAACATCCAGTTCTGGAGGCCGGTAATGACGCGACCTGACCCCGCCGGACCCGACATCGTGTCGCAGGCCCTGGCCCGCAACCGGCTCGGGGTTCCCTCGGTGGTGTTCTTCGGGGTCGCCGGTGCGGCACCGCTCACCGTGATCCTCGGCGCCGTCACCACGATCTATGCGGTGGTCGGCAGCACGGTGGTGCCGGTGTCGTACCTCGTCGCCGCGGCGATCCTGGCGGTGTTCACCGTCGGGTTCGTGGCGATGAGCCGGCACATCGTCAACTCGGGCGCGTTCTACTCGTACATCAGCCGCGGGCTGGGCCGGGTGGTGGGCGTCGGTGCCGCGTTCGTGGCACTACCGGCGTACGCGGTGATGCAGATCGGCCTGTTCGGGCTGTTCGGCGTCGTCGCGTCTGGCCTGCTGGATTCGTTCGGCATACCCGTCGACTGGTTCCAGTGCGCGCTTGTGGCGTGGGCGGTGGTCGCCGTCCTCGGTCTGCTGTGGGTCGACCTCAGCGGCCGGGTGCTCGCGGTACTGCTGGTCGCGGAGATCACCATCGTGCTGCTCTACGACCTGGTGATGGTCCTGCACCCGGCCGGCGGTTCGGTCAGCCTCGCCACCTTGTCCCCGGCGCACGCGCTGACCCCCGAGTTCGCGGCGCTGCTGGTTGTCGCGATCGCCGGGTTCGTGGGCTTCGAGGCGACTGTCGTGCTGTCGGAGGAGGCCAAGGACCCGCGCCGGACGATCGCCCGCGCGACCCACTGGGCCGTCCTGCTGCCCGGCCTGCTCTGCGCGCTCTCGGCGTGGGCGATGTCGGTGGCCACCGGTCCGGACAAGATCGTGGAGTCGGCGAAGGCGCAGCAGACCGACCTCGTCTTCTCGCTCGTGGCGCCGCATCTGCCGGCCCCGCTCGTGCAGATCGGCTACGTGCTGTTCCTCACCAGCGTGTTCGCCGCGCTGCTGGCCTTCCACGCGGCCGTCTCCCGGTACCAGTTCGCCCTCGGCCGGGAACGTGTGCTGCCCTCCGCCTGGGGCCGCACCCACCCGCGCACCGGCGCGCCGATGATCGGCTCGATCACACAGAGTCTGCTGGCGCTGGCGGTGCTGATCACCTACTCGTTCTTCAAGCTGGATCCGCTGGTGTACCTGTTCGCCTGGCTGACGACCGTCGGCGGGCTGGGTGTGCTGATCCTCATGTGGGGCGCCTCGATGGCCGTCATGGTGTTCTTCTTCCGGAACCGGCTGGAGAACATCTGGCGCGGCCAGGTGGCGCCGCTGATCGCGTTCCTCTTCCTGACCCTGATCCTCGCGGCGACGGTGATCGGCCTCGGTGATCTGCTCCAGGCCCCCGAGGACTCGATCTTCCAGTGGCTCTTCCCGGCCGCCTACGCCTTCTTCGCGTTGGTGGGGTGCGTCTGGGCGCTGGTCATGCGGGCCGCGCGTCCCGAGGTGTACGCGGCGATCGGACGCGGTGCCGACCGTGCCGCGCCCGCACCGCCCCCGGCGACCGGCGCCCAGCACGCCCAGCCCGGTCCCGGCAGCACCACGCGTCCGCTGCCCCGGTTCGAGGGCCGCAAGCCGCTCGGCTACGACATCAAGGAGGTGGTGGTCCGCGACGTCCAGCCGATCGACATGGCGGAGGTCAGCGCGCTGCTCGCGAGCACGATCGGCGAGCAACCGGTGGCGTGCTGGCTGAGCCCCGACCCGGTCGTCCGGCGGGAGACCAGCCCGGCCTACTTCGACATCCTGGTCGAGCACGCCGTCGAGCACGGCGAGATCTATGCGACCGTCGACCCGGGCAGCGGCGACCTGTTGGGTGTGGCCGTATGGTTCCCGTTCACCCAGCCGATCCCGCCGCCGCGCGACTACGACATGCGCCTGAAGGACGCCTGTGGGGCGGCGTTCGACCGGGTCCGCGAGATGGACGCCGCGTTCGAGGTCTACCACCCGACGGATCCGCACCACTATCTCGCGTTCCTGGCCGTCCGCCCGGACAAGCAGAACCTCGGCATCGGCAGCGCGCTGCTCGCCAAGCACCACGCCCGCATCGACGCCGCCGGCATCCCCGCCTATCTCGAGGCGAACGACGCGCGCAACCGCGACCTGTACCTGCGCCACGGGTACACGTTCGACGCGATGATCTGGCTACCCGACGACGGTCCGCCGGTGTGGCCCATGCGCCGGGCGTCCCGGCTCGAGAACGTGCTCACGCCGGGCGCGGTACGGCTAGAGATCGGGTAGTTCCAGGGGCATTCGCGTCGCGGCCAGCGGGTCATCCCGCTGGCCGCGACGTCGTATGTGCAGGCGGACCGAGGCTGCAACGTTCAGTAATTGAACAGTGGCTGAGAGCCACATGTCGTGATCTTATGCCGTATCGCTGCGCGTCGTTGTTGCCTGATGTGATGGATCATATCCTCTTCGTAAGCCACCGGTCGCACCGACTTGTGTAGGTCTGACATATGGCGGACTTGCTGGACGGGCCAATCGCGGATGCGGAGAGAATCATGGGAAACGTTGACCACGTGCAACCGCTGGAGACGGGCGCGCCTCTCACGCCCCGCGGGTTGTTGCTTCTTCTGGTCGGGGTGGGCACCGGCCTGCTTGCCGGGATCGTCGCGGGGATCACTGCCGCCGTGCCCCTTTTCGACGCGATGGATCCGCTTGCGGCCGTGCTTGTCGGTTGCGCTGCTGGCCTCGTGGCCTGCGTTGTCACGTCGATCAGCGTCGTTGCGGCGCTGAACCGACTGGTCCGCGGTTGAGTCGCTGCGAGTAGTTGACCTGTGGCTGAGAGCCACATGTCGCGATCTTGTGCCGCATCGCCAGCGGTCATTGTGACCGCGCGTGATGGATCCTATCCTCTTCGTAACGAGAGCTATCCGGATTCACTCACGTTTCAGGGCGCCGGGCACGGCTCTCGTTCGTGTACCCGGCGGAGGATCCACCGGGACGGGCGATCGGGGTTAGGGATGACTATCAAGGTAGTTGATGAAGTCCACGAGAGCCTGATCGAGGAAGCGTGGACCCTGTACTACACGGCATTCCACGAGCTGAACGCCTACGCGGTTCAGCGGCACCTGATGTACCGCCACGAGTTCGACGAGGTCATGCGCGACACGCGGGTGCAGAAGTACCTGTGCCTCGACGACGAGGGCGTGCTGTGCGGGCTGTCGACCTACACGAACGACCTGGACGCCGTTCCCCTGATCTCCCCGCCGTACTTCGAGCGCCGGTGGCCGCAGCTCTACGCCGAGCGCCGGATCTGGTACTGCGGCTTCGTCGGCGTCCACCCGGAATCGAGCATCCGCAACGCGTTCAGCGAAATGGTCGAGGCGATGTACCTGGAGGCGGCCACGCAGTGCGGCATCATCGCGCTGGACATGTGCCGCTTCAACGACGAGGGCCGCCGGCTGTCCCGCGTCATCCCGCTCATGCTGCACCGCCTGTCCGGCAATGTGCGCACCGAGCGGATGGACGACCAGTCCTACTGGCTGTACGAGTTCCCGGCAGCCTGAGCGCACACCGTCCCCCGGCGATGATCATCCTGGTGACGAGCGCGGTCGGCCGCGGACCGACCCAGCTGTCGGCCTTCGACGCCGCCCTCGTGGCCGCGGGCGTGGCCGACCGCAACCTGATCTACCTCAGCTCCGTGCTGCCGCCGGCCAGCGACGTCCGGCAGGTCGCGCGGATCGACTGCACACCGGGCGCCTGGGGGGACCGGTTGTACTGCGTCATGGCGCAGTCGTCGGCAGGGGTGCCCGGTGCGCAGGCGTGGGCCGGCGTCGGCTGGGGACAGGACTCCACCGGTCGCGGGCTGCTCGTCGAGCATCACGCCGACGACGAGCGCGGCCTGCGCGGCCTCATCGACGCCTCGCTGGACGGGTTGTGCCGCAACCGCGGGATCACCCTGCCGGACCGCGGCATCGAGGTCGCGGGCGTGGAATGCACAGGCGAACCGGCATGCGCGCTGGTGGTCGCGGTGTTCGAGTCGGCCGCGTGGAACTCGGCCGCCGTCCAGCCACCGCTGCGGCTGCCGCTGCGCCGGCGCGCCTCCTGACCGGCCGGCGCGCCTCCTGACCGGCCGGCGCGCCTCCTGACCGGCCGGCGCGCCTCCTGACCGGCCGGCGCGCCTCCTGACCGGCCGGCGCGCC
>Ga0111538_10010461_pt1 | contig 12339 bp, 8 predicted proteins | sample SoiMethybrSBSTD1_FD_79669 | JGI IMG/M metagenome (GOLD analysis project Ga0111538, IMG submission 79669) | Bulk soil microbial communities from a Populus tree surrounding site in Tennessee, USA - Soil MetaG P. TD hybrid SBSTD1 (version 2)... | ecosystem: Environmental > Terrestrial > Soil > Tree...
ATCAGCTCGAACCCGTCCATCTCCGGCATACCCAGGTCGATGATGAGCGCATGCGGCTTGATCTCGCCGATACGGTCCATCGCCAACAGCGGCGATCCCAGCGTCGTCACCTCAGCGCCGGCGGTTTCGAGGACCACCCGCAACAGAGACAGCGCATCTTCCTCGTCGTCAACCGCGACGACACGCACTCCGTGGAGGTCGACCAGAGTGGTCAGGGGTTCGCGGCGTTCGGTGCGGGGATGCTCGCGAGGCATCTGCACCCCGTGCGGATGCACGATCATCAGCGGCAGCCGCACACGAAAGGTCGCGCCCTTGCCCTCGCCATCGCTGGAGGCATCGACAGTGCCGCCGTGCATCTCGACGATGTGACGCACGATGGCGAGCCCGAGTCCGAGGCCGCCCATCTTTCGCGTCGGGCCGGTGTCCGCCTGACGAAAGCGCTCGAAGACGTACGGCAGGAAATCCGGTCGAACGCCGATGCCGGTGTCGCTGACGGCGATCTCGACGTGGGAATTGACCCGCTCCAGACGGACCTGGACGCGTCCGTCTTTCGGCGTGAACTTGACGGCATTCGACACCAGATTCCAGACGACCTGCTGAAGCCGGTTGGGATCGCCTGACACCGGCCCGACGCGCGGATCGATCATCGTCTGCACGTGGACGCGTTTGGCATCTGCCGCCGGTTGGATCGTGGCGACGGCGTTGTCCACGATGACTGGCAGCTCGACAGGCTGGACGTCGAGGCGAAGCTTGCCCGAGACGATTCGCGAAACGTCGAGCACGTCCTCCACGATCTCGGTCAGCCACCCGGCATTCCGTTCCACCGTTTCCAGCCCGCGGGCCATCTTGTCTGGCGGCAGCATTCCACTGCGAAGCAATCGCGAGTAGCCGAGGATCGCGTTCAGCGGTGTGCGCAGCTCGTGTGAGAGCACTGCGAGAAACTCGTCCTTCATGCGATTGGCAGCCTGCGCAGTGGCGTACAAACGTGCGTTCTCCAGCGCCACCGACGCCCACGACGCCACGCCGACCGCGAGCCGCTCATGCTGCCCGGTGAAGACATCCACCTGAGAGTGGCCGAAGAAGAGACCACCGATGACGTCGCCGGCGAGCCCTTTCACCGGCACGGCAAGATAGCTGCGCACCGGTAGATGACCGTCCGGCATGCCATAGTACGGTGGGTTCTGCGCGTAGCGCGGATCCTGTTTCACGTCGGCGATCCGCACTGGCCCTTCGCCGAAAAAGGTAGGTGCGAAGAGCGCCGTTGCGCGCGGGTGTGGGAACTGTGCGAAGGCTTCGCGCGGCGCACCGGACAGCGTATAGAGCATGAATGCGTCGCCGGCGTCGGGCTCAGTGACGTTGTAGAAAAACGCGCCGAACTCGGCGTGTGTGAGCTGAGTCGCGATGTCGGTCACCTTCTGAACGATGACCTCGCGGTCGAGGGTCGACGCGACCACCGTGCCCACTTCATACAGCTTTTCGGTATTGGCCGCCTGTTCGCCCGCCGCGGCGAGCAGACGCGAGCGCTCGGTGATGTCGCGGGCGATTTTCGATGCGCCGATGACCTCGCCACGGTCGGTCCGGATCGGCGACACGGTGAGCGAGATCGAGAGTAGAGTGCCGTCTTTTCGCTGGCGAACCGTCTCGTAGTGATCGATGGTCTCGCCGGCGCGGACCTTCGCGAGAACAACATCCTCCTCGTCGCGCAGTTCGTCGGGGATCAGCATGCGAATCGAGCGGCCGATTGCCTCGTCCGCGGTATAGCCGAACATTCGTTCCGCAGCGCGATTCCAGGATGTGACGATGCCGTTCAGGTCCTTGCTGATGATGGCATCGTCGGACGATTCGATGATTGCGGCGAGGCGGTTGACGGCGAGAGTCGCTACGGTTCGGTCGCTGATGTCACGTGCGATCTTCGATGCGCCGATCACATCGCCGGCATCGTTGTGGATAGGTGAGACGGTGAGAGAAATCGGGATGAGTGTTCCGTCTTTCCGGCGGCGAATCGTTTCGAAATGCGTGACGTCCTGTCCGGCTCTGATCCGGCTCAGTACCAGGTCTTCCTCGGACTGGCGGTCGGCTGGAATCAGTATGCGAATGGACTGCCCGATCGCCTCATCGGCCGAGTAGCCGAACATGCGCTCGGCGGCGCGATTCCACGACTTGATGATGCCGTTGAGGTCCTTACTGACGATGGCGTCGTCGGACGATTCGACCACTCGGGCGAGGTGGCGAATGGAGAGCGAGTCGGGAAGCGAGTGCATAAGAAGTCGGAAGGCGACTCCCGAAGGAGTGTGATGCGCTTCCCAGCGGTGAGACGGCCGGGCCGCCGCAACAGGCGGTTAGGTCTGTGATGCACCAGCTGTGCCAGAAGGTTGGGCCATTCAAGCGATTCGCTCGATCATCTCGCGCAGAGTCAGCGCATTTGCGGTGGCCACGGCCTCGGGATCGTTGTTGAAGTAGGCAAAGACCCGGCGGCCGCGGTGTACCTGCTCGGCGAACACGTGCGCCCACCGGTCCAGCTGTCGGCGCGGGTAGCTGCCATGGTAGCGGCCAGTCGTGCCGTGAAAGCGGACGTACACAAACGGTCCCACTATGGGTTCTGTGATCACGGACCCGAGCTTGTCGTGCAGGCACATGGCGACGCGCCGCCGCGTGAGGAGCTCGAAGGTGTCGGCGATGTACCACGACGGATGTCTGAACTCCACGACGTGCAGACGTGTGCCGCTCGAGCTTCGACGCAGGGCGCGCAGGAACCGGTCGAGACGCGGCAGGTCGATCGCGAGAGTCGGCGGAAGTTGATAGAGGACTGGACCGAGCCGCCGGCCCAAACCGGACACGCTCGAGAACAGTCGCTGAAGCGGCTCATCCGGGTCGAGTAGCCGCTTCATATGCGTCAGAAAGCGGCTGGCCTTCACCGTAAACCGAAACGCCGGCGGGACGTGCGTGCGCCAGCTGGCAAACGTCGATCGATCCGGCAGCCGGTAGAACGAGTTGTTGATCTCCACCGTGTCGAATCGCGTCGCGTAATACTCCAGCCAACGCGCCACCGGCAGATCGCGCGGGTAGAAGCGCCCGCGCCATGACGCGTAGTTCCATCCTGAACAACCCACACGTGGCGAGTGGACCACCGTCGATGTGGAACCTGAAGACACAACCCTGCGACTGAAGCACGGAGCGCGCCACGCGGAAGCGCCGCTGACACGTGGTACGTCGCGTGCTTCGCCATGCGACTGATCGGGTTTGAACGCACACGAGGTTCGCATGGCATTGATGGAACAGTTTCGCTCTGATGTAGAACACCCCTTGAGTGAGATTCGCGAATTCGAGCGATGGGCCAGTCTCGCCGCCGCCACAGCGGTCATGGTGTACGGGTTCAGCCGCAGGAACGTTCCTGGCGTCGCTCTCGCGGCGGTCGCCGCAACACCGTTCGCCTACAGAACTCTGGCCGGCAAATGGCCGTTCGAGAATGGCAGCACTCGCACGGCGCTCTCGGGCGCCCGCGGCATTCACGTGCGTGAAGCCGTGCGCCTCGAGAAGCCGATCTCCGAGGTCTACGCGTTCTGGCGCCAGCTCGAGAACCTGCCGCGCGTCTTCAGCCATCTCGAGCTAGTCACCGAACTCGGCAACGGCCGATCACATTGGATCGCGCGCGGACCCGTGGACCTGAGCGTCGAATGGGACGCCGAGATCATCAACGAGGTCGAGAACAAGGTGATCGGCTGGCGCTCGCTCCCTGATTCCGACGTCGTCACCGCCGGTTCCGTGAACTTCAAGCCGGTTCGTGACGGCCGAGCCACCGAGATCGCGGTGCATCTGCAGTACGAGCCACCGGCCGGTCGCGCCGGAGCGTTCCTGGCGCGCATCTTCGGACGAGAGCCGTCGCAGATGATTCGCGAGGATCTCCGGCGGCTGAAGCAGGTGCTCGAAGCAGGCGAGATTCCGCGGACGAGCACTGGAGAGCCCATCATATGAAGGCCGTCTGCTACTACGGCAAGGAGGACATCCGCACCGAGACTGTCCCGGATCCCGAGATCCTGAACCCCCGCGACGCGATCGTGAGGATTACGTCGACCGCCATCTGCGGATCCGACCTGCACATCTACGGCGGGTTCATTCCGACGATGGAGAAGGGCGATGTGCTCGGTCACGAGTTCATGGGTGAGGTCGTTGACGTTGGCCGTGACAACCATCGCCTGAAGGTCGGCGATCGCGTCGTCGTCCCGTTCACGATCGCGTGCGGCGGTTGCTACTTCTGCAAGGAACAGCTGTGGTCGCTCTGCGACAACTCCAATCCGAACGCCTGGATGGCGGAGAAGCTGTACGGATTCTCCGGCTCCGGCTTGTTCGGATACTCGCACATGTATGGTGGCTATCCCGGCGGTCAGGCCGAGTACGCACGAGTGCCGTTTGCCGACGTCGGACCGATCAGGGTACCCGACTCGCTGACCGACGAGCAGGTGTTGTTTCTGTCGGACATCCTTCCGACCGGCTACATGGCCGCCGACAACTGCCAGATCAAGCCCGGTGACACGATTGCCGTGTGGGGCTGCGGACCGGTGGGCCAGTTCGCGATCCAGAGCGCGTTTCTGCTCGGGGCGGAGCGCGTCATCGCGATCGATCGTTTTCCGGAACGGCTCGCGCTGGCGGCATCGCATGGCAAAGCCGAGGCGCTCAATTACGAGCACGTCGACGTTTACGAGGCATTGCGCGATATGACCGGCGGGCAGGGTCCGGACGCCTGCATTGACGCCGTGGGGCTCGAATCACATGGAACGACGCTCGATGCGTGGTACGACCGCGCGAAGACCTCGATGTATCTGGCCACCGATCGGCCGCATGCGCTTCGCGAAGCGATTAGCGCGTGCCGCAAAGGCGGCATCGTCTCAATTCCCGGCGTCTACGGAGGATGGCTCGACAAATTCCCGCTGGGTGCCGCGTTCGCGAAAGGGCTGACCCTGAAGATGGGTCAGACCCATATGCATAAGTACATGCCGCTGCTGTTGCAGCGGATCGAGCGTGGTGAAATCGATCCCTCGTTCATCATCACGCATCGCGTTCCACTCGAGCAGGCGCCAGAGATGTACAAGACGTTCCGGGCGAAGGAGGACGGCTGCATCAAGGTGGTGATGAAGCCGCACTGAGAGGACCAAGAACCACGAACCACGAACAAGGATGTACGTGCTACGACCGCTGAGGCACCTCGTTGTTCTCAGCGGCCGAGCGCTCCATCAATCGCGTCAGCGGGGACGGTGCCCATCGCGACCCGCTCTGCCACCCGGTGTGGCTCTCGTTCCCCAGCATCCCTGTCGGCGATGGAAGCACTCGGTTCACGAAAGTCATGGCCTTCGCCAACGTATTCGGCGCCAGCGCTTCGGCGGCCACCGCGAAGCGCGCCGGCCACGAGACGACGAGTTCCGCGTCGCCGTGGCGCATGGCATCCACAATCTGTGAGGCTGCGCGGCGGCCATCGATCGACAGCAGGGGCAGCGAGTCCGCGATGGCGAACCACGCGAACTCGGCGCGGTGACGTCCCTTGAACCACGCGTTGAAGGGCGATCCGGTTCGAATTAACCCGGGACAGACCGTCGTGACGAGGATGTCGTAGCGGGCGAGCTCGGTCCTGAGGGCGGTCGAGACACCGGTCAGGGCGAATTTGCTGGCGCAATAGGGCGCTAAATGCGGCACACCGATCTTGCCGCCGATGGACGAGATGTTGACGATGCGGCCGCCGCCGTTCTCGCGCATATGCGGGATGGCTGCAAGCATCGTGTGCAGCGGTCCCCAGAAGTGCGTGGCCATCGCCTCTTCGAAATCCGCCACGTTCATGTGATCGACCGGACCGACCATGATCACGCCGGCATTGTTGATGAGCATGTCGAGGCGTCCGTGGCGCTCGAGGACGTTCGAAATCATGCGCCGGGCTTGCGCCTCGGTCGCGACGTCGGCCACGAGCGTCGACACCTCGACGTCGTGCGCCAGCAGATCGCGGTGGGCTCGCAGCAGTTCGGCTTCGTCGCGGGCGGCGATCACGACGTGCGCACCCAGGCGCCCGACCTCGCGCGCCATCAAGAGCCCGAGCCCGCGTGAACCGCCCGTGATCAACACAATCCGTCCGGCGAGGTCGATTGCGCGGAGGCGTCGAAGCTGACGAGCGACGAGCGACGCGCCCAGAATCAATCCACCAATGGCGAACGCCGATTGCTTGCGCGTCATGGCTGTCTCCTTCGGTCGTCCGAATGTCGCGAGCGTTAAAGATCGATGGTGCCCGAGCGACTGCTCTTACCCGGCGTGCCCGTCACGACCGACTTGGTGAGCGACGCCAGGACATGGACGACCCCGCCGGGACTCTCCCAGAATGTACCGTTTGTCACGTCGATGCGGATCAGCACGAGATGCGGATCGTCCACGCCGTCGGGGAACCATGCCTTCATCTCAGACGTGAAGAGCTCGTGCATTTTCGGGCGATCGGTCACGAGTGCGGCCGTGCCTGCCAGTTGCAGATACCGCTGCTCCTGCTCGTTCTGAAACGAGAGATACACCCGCGGCTCTCGCTCGATCTCGCCGATCTTGTGGCTGCGATCGTCGGCGAAAAACCACAACGTTCCACCGAAGGTGGAGAGATCGCCCTGCAGCCCCATCGGACGCATATGGAGCTCGCCGGATTCGGATCCCTTGGTGACCAGCATCGCCGTGCGAAAGCTCGGCAGAAGCGCCCGCGCTTTGGCGATCGCGGCGTGCGCAGTGAGGTGCTCGTCCAGCTCGAGTCGTTCGTGCGTAGTGGTCTTCATGACCGCGAACGTCCTGCAACTTTTCGACCGTCGGACGAACCATGTAGTGTCCGGCTTCCGCCTTCGTCGAGACTACGGCGGACCACCGTAGCCTTTGGCGAAGGTGGTTAGCCGGACCTGTCGAGCCACTCGATCAGACGCTCGGTCGGCCAGCAGTTCACGATGCGGTCGAGAGGAATACCGGCAAGTCGAGCGTGGGCAAGAGCGGTCTCGGCATAACGCAACTGAAGTGTGGAGTGCGCGTCGCTGTCGAGTGCAAACAGGCATCCCGCCGTCAGTGCCTGTGCGGCAAGCGTGTGATCCAAATCCTGACGAGCCGGATCGCCGTCGATTTCGATCGCGACGCCGTGTCGCGCCGCCTCGGCAAACACCTCGTCCCAGCGGGCCACCACGCCCGCTCGCGACCCGGACATGCGGCCGCGTGGGTGCGCGAGCACGTGGACGTGCGGTGTGCGAATCGCCGCGAGCAGACGGCTGGTCTGGTCCTCGGTTCGTCGCAGCCGCGAATGAGGCGCGGCGAGGACCAGTTCGAACTGAGCGGCTTCATCGGCCGAGAGATCGAGGGCGCCGTCGCCGTCGATATTCGCCTCGACGCCGCGGATCAAACGGAATCGTTCGCCCCACGTGGCGTTGAGCCGGTCGATCGCGTGCCACTGCTCGGCTGCGTCGGCCATCGACATGCCACGTGCGATCTTCAGACCGTAGGAGTGATCGGTCACGGCCGCGAAGCGGTAGCCGCGCGCAAGGCACGCATCGACGATCTCGTCGAGCGTGGATGAACCGTCGCTCCACTCTGAATGCATCTGGAGGTCGCCGTGATACTCGCCGGGGCGTGGGCCGTCGAATGCCGGGTCCGACAGGATACGAACCACTTCAGCGCGGCTCAGGAAATGTGTTCGCAGCGCGCGGTGCGCAGAGATCTCTTCGGCCCGACCGCTCAACTCGATCGTGCGCTCGACGGTTGGCGAGGTGCCCATGTCGAGCACTTCGAGGATCACGCGGCTCGACGCCGGGCCTATGCCGGTAATCTTCTCAAGGGTTCCGTTCGAGCGCCGCAGCTGGGTCAGTGGCTGCTCCAGCGACAGCACCGCACTGGCCGCGCGCTTGTAGCCGAACACTCGCTGTGGTGACGTCTGCAGGTAGGCAAGATCGCGCAGCAGTCCGCCGACGACGGCGTTGACGTCGGCGTACCGGCGAAACGAGGCAGCCGAGGACTCATCGTGGCCGGCCATTTGCTTCGTTGAGCATCGCCATGTCGCAACGCTCCATCTCACATGCCGGAACCTTGCCGTACTGGGCTGACTCGGCCTCTTTGCGGTCGTTTCCGAAGCTCGACCGCGATCTCACCATCGACGTGGTCATCATTGGCGCGGTATCGCCGGATTGACCACGGCCTACCTCGCGTCCGCGGCTGGGCGGTCCGTCGCGGTGATCGAGCGCGATCGCTGCGCGATGATCGACACGGGCCACACCACCGCGCACGTGACGATGGCCACAGACACGCGACTCAATGAGCTGTCGCGCGCGATCGATTTGCCGGCGCTGAAGGCAAATCACTGCGCACCGTGAAACGCGGTCATGGGAGCATCATCAAACACGACGGGCAGAAGGTGGCTGCGTATCGCGCGCCGGACGGCGTACTGACGATGGTCTCCGCCACCTGCACGCACATGGGGTGCGTCGTCGGTTGGAACGATGCGGAACGCACCTGGGATTGTCCGTGCCACGGCTCGCGGTTCACGCCCCAAGGTGCCGTCATCTCCGGACCGGCTGAGAAACCGCTTCCTGAGATCGACGCCTAACTCGCGCTGGTAGCCGCCGGCTGCAGATCCGGCTCGTGACGCGACCACCAGATTTCGGCGCGTTCCTCACTCCACGGTGTGGCGATGGGAATCTCGGCCAGCTGGCGCGAGAGCTCGCGAGCCGACTGCGGTCGTTTCGCCGGATCCTTTTCGAGGCACGACAGAATCAGACGATCCAGTTCCGGCGGAATCGGCAGTTCGGCCCGCTGAGAGACCGGCACCGGCGCAGTGTGTGCATGATGCAACATCACCGCAATCGGCGTCTCGCCGCGGAAGACGAGGTCTCCGGTGAGCAGCCAATACGCGACGCAGCCTACTGAATAGATGTCAGCGCGGCAGTCGATTGCGCCTGCAGACAGCACCTGCTCTGGTGCAATGAACGCGGGAGTCCCGCGCAGGACGTTCTCTTGCGTGGCGATCGCCTCCCGGGTGGCCGCGTGCGTGACTTTCACGATGCCGAAGTCCAGCACTTTGATGAAGTCGTGTTCGCCGCCGTATCGACACATCAGGATGTTCGCGGGCTTGATGTCGCGGTGCACCAGTCCGTGCGCTTCGGCTTCGGCCAGGGAGTGACACACCTGTCGAAGCAGAAAGATCGTACGGTCGGCGGAGATGGGGCCATGCCGCCTGACCAGTGCATCGAGGTCGAGGCCGTCGAGGAGTTCCATGACGTAATAGAAACGTCCGTCGCCGGCCACGCCGAAGTCCCACAGTTCGACGGTGTGCGGCGAACGCAGCCGCGACGTGACCTGCGCTTCGCGCTCGAAACGCCGCATAGCCATCTCGCCGTCAGGCCCCTCGCCGGCTGACGTCTGCAGGAGCTTGATCGCGGCCGGACGAGCGAGCAGACGATGGGTGGCGCGCCAGACTTCGCCCATGCCGCCTTTCCCGAGACGCTCGACCAGGCGGTAGCTGCCGAGTTCCTGCGCGCGTGTGGCTTCCTTACCGAGGGCGTACACGACGCGTTGACCGGCGTACGCCAGCGCCACGATCAGGATGTAGGGAAAGACGATCGCGAAGAAGAATTCTGGTGGACTGAGATGAAACGCCGTTCTTCCGCTGAGGATCATCCAGCCGATGACGAGCGGCACCGACGACACGGACGCGATCGTTGCGATCAGTGCCTTCGCCGGACGCGTCGGGATGACGACGGTGAAGAGCGGCGTCCATACGCCGACCCATGAGAGGCCCATCCACGCGTCGCTTTCAACGTGCGACAGGTGCGTGTACTCGGCGATCGCGATGCCGAAGTTACTGAGGACCAGGAACACGAGCCCGACGTTCATCATCGTGCTCAGTGGTAGCGCCGCGTAAACGGTGAGCGCAGCGACCGCAAGCGCCATGGCCATCGCAATGACGCCAGGGAGCCAGTACATCGCCGACGACAGCATCATCGCTCGCGCGTCCGCGAAGATCAGGTTCGGGACGTAGCCGGCCATGAAGAACGTGAAGGCGTACATCAGCGCGAGGATGCGCAGGCGTCGAGCCGAGCGGCGGAGAATCTCGGAGGAGAGGCCGCGAGTGTCCTCGCGAGTGGCGGTCACGACCGCGTCACGCGGACGCAAGAGCTTTTCGCTGGAGGCGTGCGTCGTCATGTCGGCGCGCGTTTACGCCGCGCGGGCAGTAAAACGGGTCCCCTTCAGGAGGGTAGCAGGCCCAACTGACGCATCATGCCGGCCAAATCCTCGACGTGCCACACTTCGGCGATCTGGCCGTTCGCGATCGCATACATATCCATGTAGGCGAACGACGCGGTCTTGCCGGTCGGCGGGGCGCCCATCAGCGAGCCCTGGTTCGTGCCGGAGATCTTGCCCGTCACCGAGACGCGCTCCTCGTCGGCGATGAGGCTCTCGATGGTGACCTTCAGGTCGGGGAATGCGGTTCGAAACATCTCGACGGCATCGAGCAGACCCGGCCGGCCCTGTTTCTGGCCAGGAGGGAGGTTGTGGTCGATCATGTGCTCCGCCACAATCCGTTCGAGCGTTCGCGTGTCAGCGGCCGCGAAGGCGGCGATGAATTGGCGGGCAATATGTTTGTTCTGTTCGAGCATCCGGTCGTCTCCTCGACGTGGGCGCGCCAGCGAGCTGGCGGCGCTGCGCGCGGCGATTGTACGCGTGGCGCTCTTCAAACGGGTGTGGTTGGGCTAAGGGTCAACCTGAGCCGTGGGAGTCCAAAGTTAGGTAACGCGCGTTACACCTGACGAGGACCCGCCACGTAACTGGGCAGCATACATTCCGGTAACTGCTGAGCGTGATTCTTGCTATAGACGCGCGACCCCTGTGATTCAATAGCGATTTTGGGTTTATTCCTGGAGCACACGCATGCAGCGGACTGAATCTGTTGTTCCGCCGACCCCGGCTGCCGTCCTGACGTCACCCCCACATACCGAACTCTCAGAATTGCTCAGAGTGCTCCAGGCTGTTCGCGACGGCGACTTCTCGGTCCGCCTCCCGGGCGACTGGACTGGCCTCGAGGGAAAGATCGCCGACACGGTCAATGAGATCGTGCAGTCGAATGCGCGAATGGCGAGCGAGCTCGAACGCGTCGGCAAGGTGGTCGGCAAACAGGGCAAGACGCGTCAGCGCGTGAAGTTCGGGCGGGCCAGCGGTGCGTGGGGCGAGATGGAGACCTCGGTCAACACGCTGATTGACGACCTCCTCTGGCCGACGACGGAAGTGACTCGCGCGTTGGCCGCAGTGGCCAAGGGCGACTTGCTGCAGACCGTTCGCCTTGACGTCGACGGGCGTCCGCTCGAAGGCGAATTCCTCCGCTCAGCAACGATCGTCAACACGATGATCGAGCAGCTCGGCGTGTTCACCTCGGAGGTGACGCGCGTGGCGCGCGAGGTCGGCACCGACGGCAAGCTCGGTGGTCAGGCCGAGGTCCGCAACGTCAGCGGTGTGTGGAAGGACCTGACCGACAGCGTCAACTCGATGGCGAGCAACCTGACCGGTCAAGTGCGTAACATTTCGGAAGTGACGATCGCGGTCGCCAACGGCGACCTCTCGCGCAAGATCACCGTCGACGTCCGCGGCGAAATTCTCCAGCTGAAGGAAGCCATCAACACGATGGTGGACCAGCTGCGTTCATTCGCGTCGGAAGTCACGCGCGTGGCGCAGGAAGTCGGCACCGAAGGCCGTCTCGGTGGTCAGGCTGTGGTGCCCGGCGTCGCCGGCACGTGGAAAGACCTGACCGACTCGGTCAACGCGATGGCCCGCAACCTGACCGACCAGGTGCGCAACATCGCTGAGGTCACTACCGCTGTCGCGCGCGGCGACTTGTCACGCAAGATCACGGTGGACGTCCGCGGTGAGATTCTCGAGCTGAAGAACACCATCAACACCATGGTTGATCAGCTGAATGGCTTCGCCTCGGAGGTGACGCGCGTCGCCCGCGAAGTGGGGACAGAAGGCAAACTCGGTGGGCAGGCGCAGGTCCCCGGCGTGGCCGGCACCTGGAAGGATTTGACCGACAACGTCAACTTCATGGCCTCCAACCTCACCGGCCAGGTGCGCAACATCGCCGACGTTGCGACCGCGGTCGCCAACGGCGACCTCTCGCAGAAGATCACGGTCGAAGCGCGGGGCGAGATCCTCGCGCTCAAGAACACCATCAACACGATGGTCGATCAGCTCCGCTCCTTCGCGTCGGAGGTGACCCGCGTCGCCAAGGAAGTCGGTACCGAGGGCAAGCTCGGCGGCCAGGCCGACGTGAAGGGCGTCGCCGGCACGTGGAAGGACCTCACCGAC
>Ga0111538_10010462_pt1 | contig 12338 bp, 9 predicted proteins | sample SoiMethybrSBSTD1_FD_79669 | JGI IMG/M metagenome (GOLD analysis project Ga0111538, IMG submission 79669) | Bulk soil microbial communities from a Populus tree surrounding site in Tennessee, USA - Soil MetaG P. TD hybrid SBSTD1 (version 2)... | ecosystem: Environmental > Terrestrial > Soil > Tree...
CCGCAGCCCCTTCTCGCGGGCCCGGCGCAGGATGGTGCGCAGGTCGCGGCCGTGCACGTACTCCATGGCGATGAAGTAGGTCTTCTCCAGCTTGCCCAGGTCGAAGATCTGGACGATGTTCGGATGGGTGAGGCCGCCCACCATCTTGGCCTCGTCGATGAACATGTCCACGAATTCCTTGTTGTCGGAGAGGTGGGGCAGGATGCGCTTCACGGCCACCACCTTCTCGAAGCCCTCCACGCCCGCCCGCTTGCCGCGGAAGACCTCGGCCATGCCCCCCACCGCGATGCGCTGCAGCAGGCGGTAGGGCCCGTAGTGGATGACCGAGGTGAGCTTGGGCACCGGCCGCAGCGGGCGGTTGGCGGTGTCCAGGCCGGCCGCGCCGTCGTCGAAGGCCTGCTCGGCGATGGAGGCCAGGTCCATGTCGGCGCCGCCGGCCGGCGCGGCCGGGGGGGCGGCCGTGAACTTGTTGGGGCCGGAGGCCATCTGGTGCGCGCGCCCTTTCGACACCCGCATGAGGTTCAAGAGGTCGCGCAGGCCCTCGTCGGTGCCGCGGTCCCCGGTCGCGTGGGCCGGGGGCGGGGGCGGGGGGAGCGGCTCCAGCGCCTGCTCGCTCTTGCCCGGCACCGCGGCCAGCTCGGGGGGCGGCTCGTCCACGGCCTCCATCTTCTCGATGGCGTCGAGCACCAGGCGGGCCGGCTCCCCTTCCTCTTCGGCATCCAGCGTCAGCGCGGGCACCGCTTCGGCGGCCCCGGCCGCATCCACTTCGAGGGCCAGGACCGGGTCCTCCACGTCGATGGGGATCTCGTCCGCGGCCTCGATGTCCAGCGGCAGGGGATCGAGCGGCGGGTCGGGCTCGACGCTCTCGGCCGCGACCGGAGGCTCCGCCTCCAGCGCCTCGTGCTCGAGCGCCTCGTGCTCCAGGGCCTCCACGGCTTCCTGCTCGAGCTCGTCGGGGGCCAGCGCCTCGGGCTCCGCGATCTCGGGCCGGGCGGCGGCCTCGGCTTCGAAGGTGGGCTCGGGCCCGGTCTCCGGCTCCACCTGCGCGGGGCCGCCGAACACGTCGAGCAGCGTGTCCACGTCTTCGGGACGCAGCTCCTTCACCCCCGAAGACGCCTTGCGGGCCGCCGGCCGCGCGGAGGACCGCGTCGTCGGCTCCGGCTCGCTCACCTGGACCTTGATCGGCCCCCGTCCGGAGGGCGCGGGCGCCCGCTCGCCGCCGTCGATGCGCTCGCCGCCGACCTCGTCGAGGATCTCCCCGAAGATGTCGCCCGAGGTGAGGGCGTCGGCCGGTGACTCCGGGCCTTCCCGCTTGGACATGGTCGTGTCGCTGAGGGTAGTCACTCCCCCTCGTCGCGTCAATCCGGCCATCCGCGGAAGCCTCTCCGCCAGCGCAGCTTAGACGGGACGCTCCTGCTATAATCTGCCGGCCCAGAAAACCGGCCGCGCGCGCGCGCACAGGAGCAATGGACTTCCTTTTCGCCAACCCACTGGTGGGGTACGCAGTCCTGGCGGTGGGTCTGTTCGTCCTGTACAAGAAGTTCGCCCACAAGCTGACCGTGCGGGGGCCGAACGTCAACCTCTCCACGGACGCGGTCCTCTCCAAGCTGCTGGGGTCGGGCTGGGCCGAGCGCAAGCTCGAGTCGCAGATCAAGCGCGAGAAGAAGCAGGGCAACTACCTGGCCGCGGGCAAGCTGCTGGAGGACGGCGGCCGCCTCTCGGCCGCGGCCGAGGCCTATATCGAGGGCCAGGAATACTGGGCCGCCGCCACCACCTACGAGAAGATGGGGCGCGGCGAGCGCGCGGCCGACCTCTTCATCCAGGCCGGCGACTACAAGAAGGCGGCCCAGCTCTACACGGACATCGGCAAGCCCGGCAAGGCGGCCGTGATCTTCGCCGAGAAGGGCAACAGCCTCGACGCCGCCCGCCTCTTCGGCGCCGCCGGCGACTGGGGCCGGGCGGCCGATCTTTATTCGAAGAGCGGCTACCCGCTGCGCGCGGGCGAGGCCTACGAGAAGAAGGGCGACCTGCTCAAGGCGGCCGAGCAGTACGAGAAGCACTTCACGGAGAACGTGTCGTACAGCACCACCTACTCGGCCACCGCCGCCCCCACCGCCGACCAGAAGAGCGCGCGCGCCGCCGGCCGCCTCTACGAGCAGGCCGGCGAGCTGACCAAGGCCCTGGCCGTCTACCAGCGCGGCAGCTACTTCAAGGACGCGGCCGGCGTCTGCATGAAGCTGGGCGAATACCGCAAGGCGGGCGAGCTGTACCTGCGCGCCGAGCAGCCGACCCTGGCCGCCCAGGCCCAGGCCAAGGCGGGCGACACGGTCACCGCCGCCAACCTGCTGGGCGAGGTGGCGCTCAAGGAGGAGCGGGTGGCCGACGCGGCCCGCCACTTCCAGGAGGGCCAGGACTACCTGCGCGCGGCCGAGCTGTTCGAGTCGATCTCCATGCTGAAGGAAGCGGCCGGGGCCTACGAGGCCGGCGAGAGCTGGGCCGCGGCCGGCAACGTGTACGCGCGGGCCGGGCTCAAGGAGAAGGCGGCGGCCAGCTACGAGCGGGCCAACGACAACGAGACCGCGGCCCGCCTCTACGAGGAGGCCGGCAACGGGCGCAAGGCCATCGAGCTCTACGAGCGGGCCGGCTTCACCTTCAAGAGCGGCGAGGCGGCGGCCAACGCCGGCGAGCAGGACAAGGCCATCGCCCTCCTGCAGCGGGTGATGCCCAACGACGAGAACTACGTCACCGCCAGCGAGCTGCTGGCCAAGCTCTTCATCGCCGCCGGCCGGCCGGCCCTGGCCGTGGAGCGGGCCCAGAAGGGCCTGGGCGGCCAGGCCCTGAACGCGTCGAACATCGGCATCTACTACTGGCTGGGCGCGGCCCACGAGGCCTCGGGCAACGCGGCCGAGGCCCTGGCCGTCTACAAGAAGGTGCAGGCCGAGGACCTCCAGTACCGCGACGTGGAGTCGCGCATGGCCGCGCTGCAGGCCAGCCTGGCCAGCGGCACGCCCAACCGGCGCGCCGCGGACGCCGCCCCCGCGGCGCCGGCGCGCGCGCCCGCCGCCGCCGCGGCCGCCAGCAGCCCCGCCGCCGCCGCACCCGCTCCGGCCGCGGGCGCGGCCAAGGGCCCGCGCTTCGTGCCCCGCGAGGAGGTGGGACGCGGCCTGCTGGGCGTGATCCTGCGCGCGGAGGACAGCCTCGACGGGCGCAACGTGGCCCTGCGCCAGCTGCCGGCCGCGCTGCTGGCCCAGGCGGGCATGCAGCAGGCGGTGCTGGCCGACCTGAAGGCGGCCTCGCAGGTGTCGCACCCCAACGTGGTCAAGGTGCTGGGCCTGGTCGAGGTCGAGGGCCAGCGCTGCGTGGTCAGCGAGTTCGTGCAGGGCCGCAACTTCGCCGAGGCCCTGAAGGCCGGCCACAAGATGCAGATGAAGCAGGTGCACAGCCTGGGCCGCGTCATGGCCCAGGTGCTGGCCGTGATCCACGAGAAGGGCCTGGTGCACGGCTCCATCCAGCCCTCGAACCTGATGGTGGCCGGGGGCGTGGTGAAGCTGGCCGACCTCGGACTCGGCCGCCTGGCCCAGGCCGCGGCCGCCGCCGCACCGGGCACCCTCGACTACCGCGCGCCCGAGGGCACCTTCGACGCCGCCGGCGACCTCTACTCGATGGCGGCCGTGCTCTACCACCTGCTGACCGGCGTGCACCCGAAGTCGCAGGGCCAGGGCGCGGGCCTGCCCCTGCCCAGCACGCTGGCCCCGGGCGTGTCGGAGGCCTTCGACAAGCTGCTCCTGCGCTGCCTCCACCCCAAGGCGGCGCTGCGCTTCCCCTCCGCCACCGACGTGCTGGCCGAGCTGAACGTCATGATGCGGCTGGTCTAGTCCCGCGAGGGATGCGACGACCGATCGAGACGTTCGCCCTGGCCGTGGCCCTTGGCGCCGGCGCGCCGGCGGCGGCCGATGAGCCCGCGCCATCACCCGCGCCCACGCTGTTCCAGTCGGACATGACGCTGATGACGGGCCAGACGGCGGAGGATCCGATGGCCGGCATGGCCATGCCCGGCTGGACCTTCATGTCGATGGGCACCGTACGCCTCGTGTACAACCGCCAGGGCGGGCTCTCCGGCGACGAGAAGGTCGAGTCCAGCAACTGGGTCATGTTCATGGGCCAGCACGGCCTGGGCCGTGGCCGCCTCACGCTCATGTCGATGAGCTCGCTGGAGCCGGCCACCTTCCATGCCGGCGGCTCGCCCCTGCTCTTCCAGGTCGGCGAGACCTTCGAGGGCCGTCCGCTGGTGGACCACCAGCATCCGCACGACTTCTTCATGAACCTCTCCGCCACCTGGCGGCTGCCGGTGGGCGATGCCGGGCGCGGCGCCGTGTGGCTGCAGGGCGCGCTGCGCGGCGAGCCGGCGCTGGGCCCCACCACCTTCATGCACCGCGCCTCGGCGGGCGAAAACCCGACCGCCGTCCTGAGCCATCACTTCCAGGACTCCACCCACATCACCGACGACGTGATCACCCTGGGCGCGGGCTACGGCCGCTTCACGCTGGAGGGCTCGGCCTTCCACGGCCAGGAGCCCGACGAGGGGCGGTGGGACCTCGACCCGGGGGCGCTCGACTCGTGGTCGGGCCGGCTCAAGGTGCGGCTGGGCGGGGGCTGGTCGGGCCAGGTCTCGTACGGGAAGCTGCACGAGCCCGAGGCCCTGAACCCGGGCGACGTGAAGCGCACCACGGCCTCGCTGCACTACGGCGAGAAGGGCGACCGTCCCCTGGCCGTCAGCTTCGTGTGGGGCCGCAACCAGGAATCGCACGGCGACTTCAACGGCTACCTGCTGGAGGGGGCCTGGCAGGCCACGCTGGTCGACCACTTCTACGCGCGCGCCGAGCAGGCCGACCGCGACCTCGACCTGCTGGTGTTCAAGGGCCAGCCCCCGGTGCCGCGGCCCACGGCGCAGCGCGCGGAGGGCGCCGGCACGAGGGCGCTCGACCGGCGCACCGCGGTGCGCGCGCTCACCCTGGGCTACCTGCGCGACCTGCACGCCTTCCGCGCGCCCGACTGGCTGGGACCGGTGCACGTGGGCCTGGGGGCCGACCTCACGCTCTACCAGACGGAGTCGCTGCTCGACGCCACCTACGGCGAGGACCCGCTCTCCGTGCACGTGTTCGCGCGCGTGCGCTGGGGCCGCCCGCACGGCGGCCACGCCGCCATGGGACACTGACTCCGTGAAGCGGGCGCTGGCCGTGCTGGTGCTGCTGCTGCTGGCCCTGGCCGCGGGCGGGATCTTCCTGCTGCGCCGCGGCTACAGCGCGCTCGAGCAGCCCTCCCGCGCGGAGGAGGCCATCGCGCGGCGGCTGCGCCACCTGGCCACGCCGGCCTGGGCGCGCGCGCAGGTGAACCCGCTGCCGGCCGGCGCGGCCGTGCTGGCCGACGCACGTGCGCACTTCGCCGACCACTGCGCCACCTGCCACGCCAACGACGGCAGCGGCGACACGCCCATGGGCCGCGGGCTCTATCCGAAGGCGCCCGACATGCGCCAGGCGGCCACGCAGTCGCTGAGCGACGGCGAGCTCTTCTACGTCATCTCCCACGGCGTGCGTTTCACCGGCATGCCGGGCTGGGGCCACGGCCCGGCCCAGGACCGCGACACCTGGGCCCTCGTCCATTTCATCCGCCGCCTGCCCGGCCTCACCGCCGCCGAGCTGGCGGAGATGAAGGCCCTCAACCCCCGCAGCCCGCAGGAGATGCAGGAGGACAAGGACGAGGAGGCCTTCCTGCGCGGCGAAGACCCGGCGCCCCAGGGCCACCAGCACTGAGGCCGCCCGCCGGCCAATCCCGCCGGGGTGTCGTCCTAAGATGGGGAGGGACAGACGTCCTGGAGGTACCAATGATGCAGACCCGACACGCCCTCACCGTGTTGGCCGTGCTGGCCTTCGCCGCCGCCGCCGTACCGGCGGTCCAGGCCCACGGCGGACACGACCACGTGGTGGGCACGGTGAAGGCCGTGGACCTGACCGCGGGCACGGTGGTGGTCGAAGGCCGCTACCACAAGCAGTTCACGGTCGCCATCAACAGCGACACCAAGTTCCTGCGCGGCACCGACCCCGCCGCGGCCAGCGACCTGGTGGTGGGCATGCGCGTGGTGATCGACGCCGACACCATCGACAAGAAGCAGGTGGCCAAGGAGGTCAAGCTGGGCGTGATGGCCAAGGAACCGGCCGCGGACGCGCCCGCGCCTGCGCCCAACCCCGCCAACTCGCCCTCGCAGTAGCTCGAAGGGCCGGCCGGCTACCCTCTAGCTGGCCGGCCCGATCCGGAAGATCGCGCCGCCGTAGTCGACGATGTAGAGCTCGCCGTCCGAGTCGGTGCCGAAGGCGCTGATCGAGCCCACGTCGCGGCCCAGCGTGGACGTGAAGTCGCGGGCGTCGCTCACCTGCCCGTTCAGCAGCCGGAACGAGCGCACGAAGCCCGAGCAGTAGTCGGCGTAGAAGTACACGCCCTGGTAGCCGGGCATCCGGCAGCCGCGGTACACGTAGCCGCCGGTGACGGCGCAGGTCCCGCCGCTGCCGGTGGCGTATTCGAGCACCGGCGGCGTGAGGCCGGCCGTGGCGCAGCCCGACGCGGGGTTGAAGCAGAGCGTGCCCTCGGTGGTGTTCCATCCGTAGTTCTCGCCGCCCCGCCGCGAGGCCAGGCCCACGTTGATCTCCTCCCGCCGGCTCTGGCCCACGTCGGCGACGTAGAGGTCGCCGGTGCCGCGGTCGAAGGAGAAGCGCCAGGGATTGCGCAGGCCGTAGGCCCAGATCTCCGGGCGGGCCCCGGCCGTGCCGGCCAGGGGATTGCCGGGCGGGATGGCGTAGGGCTGGCTCCCGTTCACGTCGATGCGCAGGAGCTTGCCCAGGAGCGAGCCCAGGTTCTGCCCGTTGCCGAAGGGGTCGCCGCCCGAGCCGCCGTCGCCGGCGCTGATGTAGAGGAAGCCGTCGCCGCCGAACTGCAGCCCCCCGCCGTTGTGGTTGTCGAAGGGGTGGACCTGGAAGATCAGCGTGCGCTCGCTGTTGGGGTCGGCCACGTCCGGGTTCGAGGTGGCGCGGAACTCGGCCACGTGCGTGTCGCCGGCCTGGTCGGTGTAGTCGACGAAGAAGCGGCCGTTGGTCGCGTACTGCGGGTGGAAGGCCAGCCCCAGCAGCCCCTGCTCGCCGCCGTGGCTGACGCGGGAGGTGAGGTCGAGGAAGGGCGTGTCCATCAGGGCGCCGTTGCGGATCACGCGGATGCGCCCGCCCTGCTCCACCACGAAGAGCCGCGTGCGGTCCCCGGGGGCCGCCTGCAGGTCCACCGGGCTGTTGAGCCCGCCGGCCACGCGCACGGCGGTGAGGTTGGGCGTGCCGGCCACCGGCTCTCCCGCGCCGCACGTCCCCGTGCCCGACGTGGGCACGGGTGTGGGGGTGCTGCTGTCCTGGGCGCAGTTGGAAAGCGCCACCACCGCGGCAACGGAAAGGACGCCACCGAGCCACCGAGGCACAGAGAAACGGCTCCCTTTGGTTCTAACCATGTGATCCCTCTGCGGCTCTGTGACTCTGTGGCGTCTTTGCCGTTGCTTCGAGCCGTTGCGTTACGTGCGGCCGGTGGCCTTGGCCAGGATCCAGAGCGGCCCCACCAGGAGGTGGGCCAGGTTGCGGAAGAAGGCCGGCGAGCGCTTCTCGTAGACGTAGTGGCCGATGAACTGGAGCACCCAGCCCAGCACGAACAGCACCAGCGCGGCCCAGAAGGGCAGCGCGCGGCCCAGCAGCAGCAGCACCCCGGAGGCCACGGCCATCATCCCGGCCAGGGGCGCGTCGAGGGTGAGGTAGTACAGCGTGGCCCCCACCAGCACCACCTCGGCCAGCGTGACCGTGTAGCCGCCCACGGTGAAGAGCCCCACCCGGCTCAGCAGCCCGAAGGAGGTGAGCACGATGAGCGGGATGCCCACGCTGTGGCAGAGGCGGTTGCCGGGGGTGCCGTGATGGGCGGCGTAGTCGGCGAACTGGGCGCGGAGGGTGGCGGTCATGGGAGCCTCCTCGGTTGCCTCGATTCTATTCCGGCGCGATGCCGTGGCGGCGCATCAGGTCCTTCATGCCCGCCGCCGCCTCCTCCTCGTCCATGAACTGGAGGTTGATGCGGCGGGCCCCGTCTTCGCCCAGGCTCGCGTTGTGGACCACGGCCGGGGCGCGGAAGGGGCCGCCCACCTCCTCCACCTGCACCAGCTCGCCCTTGGCCACCGGCAGCGTGGTGCGCACCTTGGCCCCGCCCACGCTCACGTCTTCGGTGACCGTGACCTCGTCGTGGGCGCCCGAGCAGGCCGAGTCCAGCCGGTGCAGGCGCACGGTCAGGGCCAGCTCATGGCGGGGGTAGGAGCGCTTCACCGCCCAGGCCGGCTGCGGATCGGAGGGCAGGAAGAAGAGCCCGCCCGGGTTCTTCTCGTAGCCACGGGGTGGGTTGCGGCCGAAGAACATCAGGCCCACGCGGTAGGGCGGGCCCTCCGTGCCGGCGTAGCGGACCAGGCACCACACCCGGTAGCTGGCCGCGCTCTGGTCGTAGCGGCGCAGCATGGGCGGCAGGGGCAGGGAGAGCAGCACCACCTGGCCCATCATCATGGGCCGCACCAGCGTGAGTCCCAGGCCGCCCTGGCAGACGTCGGTCGTGTTCGAGTTCTCGTCCCAGATGGTGCCGTCGCGCGTGTGGCCGCGCACGCTGACCGGCAGGCGCATGGGCCGGCGTACGCTCTTGCGCCGCTCGACGCCGCGCTCGCCGCTCACACCAGCCGGGGCACCGCGCCGTCCAGGTAGGCCGGCAGCTCGCTGGCCGAGAACTGCAGGCCGGTCCAGAAGGAGCCGAACTCGCCGTACCAGACGGTGGCCTGGTCGAAGCGCATCTCGTAGACCAGCTTCTTGAAGGTGACGGGGTCGTCGGCGAAGAGGTCCACCCCCCACTCCCAGTCGTCGAAGCCGATGGAGCCGGAGATCATCTGGGTGACGGCGCCCGCGTAGTGCCGGCCCACCATGCCGTGCTCGCGCATGAGCTGGGCCCGCTCCTCGAAGGAGAGGCCGTACCAGTTCCGCTCCTCGCCCCGCCGCTTGTTCATGGGATAGAAGCAGACGTAGCGCCGCCTGGGCAGCTCCAGGAAGAGGCGCGGCAGCACGCGCTTCTTCTGCTCCTCCATCTCGGCGTCGAAGGCCTGCTCGAACTCTTCGCTGCCCGTCTTCAGCCCCCGCTCGCCCAGGCGGGCGTGGATGATGCCGGTCATCTCGTACATGCCCAGCTCCAGCACCGACACGTAGGAGGCCAGCGGCTCCAGGAAGGGGGCCAGGGGCAGGCGGGCCAGCGCGATCTGCGCCTCCTGCAGGGCCTCGAAGGACTGGCGGAAATGGATGAACATCAGGTCGCCCTTGTGGCCGAGCAGCGTGCTCAGGGCGGTGGTCGACTCCTGGCCCCGGTTCATGCCGTTGATCGCGGCCACCGTCTCGGCGGCCCGCGCGCGGCGCTCGGCGGCGGGCAGCGCCTCCCAGGCCTGCCAGCGGATGCGGAACATCTGGTGCAGGAGGCACCAGCCTTCGAGGGTCTCTGGGACGCGAGGGTCGTGCATGGCCTTCTCCGGGGCGTGGATGGCTCCTATTGTATGCGCCGGAAGGCGTAACATGATTTAACGGCTCCCTCTGCGTCTCCCCGCCGTCAATGGAGGAAACTAGACGACCGCCCTCAGCGGAAAAGGCGAGGTGTCCTTGCATTCTCGATCGCGGACCGTGCTGCTGGCCCTCTTCCCCGGCCTGGCCCTGGGCGCCGCCTGCAGCGGCTCCGGCGCCGCTCCCGCCAGCCGCCCGTCCGCCCGGGCCCTGGTGGTGCGCATGGCCCCGGCCGAGACCCAGGACGTGGCCTACGAGATCAAGGCCCTGGGCACGCTGGAGGCCGAGGAGATGGTGCAGGTGACGGCCGAGGTCGAGGGCGCCGTGTCCGACGTGCGCTTCCACGAGGGCGACCGCGTGGGCACCGGGACCATCCTGGCCCACATCGACTCCGAGCGCTATGCGCTGGAGCTGAAGCGCGCGGAGGCCAACCTGCGCCAGGCCCAGGCCGAGGCCGAGCGGGCCCGGACCGAGGAGGAGCGGCGGCAGGCCCTGGCCGCCGAGAAGCTGGTGGCCGCGGAGGAGCTGCAGCGCGCCCACGCCGACACCGAGCGCTTGGCCGCCACCGCCGCCTCGGTCGCGGCCGCCCGCGACATCGCCCGCCAGAACCTGCGCCGCTCCGAGCTGCGGGCCCCGCGCGCGGGCACCATCAACACCCGCACCCTGGAGACGGGCCAGTTCGTCCGCACCGGAACCGTGCTGGCCACCATCGTCGACACCTCGCGCCTGCGCCTGCGCTTCAAGGTGTCGGAGGCGGAGTCCCTGCGCGCGCGCACCGGCCAGACCCTGGCCTTCCACGTGAACGCGCTGGGCACGCGGCCCTTCAACGCCAACGTCTACCACGTGGGCAACCTGGCCGACCCGGGCACGCGCCAGGTGGAGGTGATGGCCTGGGTCAAGAACCCGGGTGAGCTGAAGCCGGGCTTCTTCGCCGAGGTGACGCTGGCCTCCGAGAAGCGGCAGGCGGCGGTGGTGGTGCCGGAGTCGGCGGTGCAGGCCAGCGAGAAGGGCTTCGTGGTCTATGCCGTGCAGCAGGACAAGGCCCACGCCCGCCCGGTGCAGGTGGGCCTGCGCACCGGCACCGGCCTGGTGGAGATCGTGTCCGGCCTCAAGGCCGGAGAGACGGTCGTGGTCGAAGGGTCCGATCGGCTGACCGACGGGACGCCGGTGCAGGCCGCGCCCGTCCGGGCCACGCCCGCGGCCGCCGGGGGCGGCGCCGCGGCCAGGAGCACGCCATGAGTGAAGGACGCGAGGAACGGGAAGACCCCAGGCTCATCGCCACCGGCAGCACGCTGGCCGACATCTCCATCCGCAACCACGTCTTCGCCTGGATGCTGATGGCCGCCCTCATCGGCTTCGGGCTGCTCTGCTTCACCGGCTTCGGCGGCGTGATGAAGGGGCTGGGCATCAGCCAGAACCCCGACGTCGACTTCCCGGTGGTCAACGTGCAGGTGACCTACGAGGGCGCCTCGCCCGAGGTCATGGAGACGGACGTGGTCGACTTCATCGAGGACGCCGTCACCTCGGTGGAGGGCGTGAAGACCATCACCTCCACCTCCCGCCAGGGCAGCGCCAGCATCACGGTCGAGTTCGACCTGGCCCGCAACATCGACTCCGCCCTGCAGGACGTGCAGACGCGGGTGGCCCAGGCCGCCCGCCGCCTGCCGCGCGAGATCGATCCCCCGATCATCACCAAGACCAACCCCGAGGACAACCCGATCATGTGGTTGTCCATATCGGGCACGCGTTCGCCCATCTTCATGGCCGATTACGTGCGCAACGTGATCCGGCCCCAGCTGCAGACCATCGAGGGCGTGGGCGAGGTCTTCATCGGCGGCTACCGCGAGCGCAACGTGCGCGTGTGGTTCGACGGCCCCCGCCTGGAGTCCCAGGGCCTCACCGTGCTGGACGTGGTGAAGGCCATCCAGCGCGAGCACCTGGAGGTGCCGGCCGGCCGCATCGAGACGCCCGAGCGCGAGATGAACGTGCGCGCGGAGGGCGAGGCCCTCGACCTGGCCGCCTTCCGCAACGTGGTGGTGGCCTACCGCCAGGGCACGCCGGTGCGCCTGCAGGACGTGTCGGTGGTGGAGGACGGCCTGGAGGACCGGCGGCGGGTGGCCTACGCCGGCGGCGAGCCCTCCATCGGCTTCGGCATCCGCAAGCTCCGCGGGGCCAACGCGGTGGAGGTGGGCGACCGGGCCAAGGTCAAGCTGGAGCAGATCAAGGCCGACCTGCCCGAGGGCGTCAACGTGGGCGTGCGCTTCGACGGCACCACCTTCGTGCGGCGGGCCATCGACGAGATCCTGCTCACGCTGGTGCTGGCCTCGCTGCTCACCGGCCTCGTGTGCTGGCTCTTCCTGGGCTCCTGGTCCAGCACGCTCAACGTGCTGCTGGCCATCCCCACGTCCATCCTGGGCACCTTCATCGTCATCTACTTCCTGGGCTTCACGCTCAACACGTTCACCGTGCTGGGCCTCACCCTCACCGTGGGCATCGTGGTGGACGACGCCATCATGGTGCTGGAGAACATCTACCGCCACCGCGAGCACGGCGAGGGGAAGGTGAAGGCGGCCTCGGTGGGCGCCCGCGAGATCACCTTCGCGGCCATGGCCGCCACCATGGCCATCGTGGCCATCTTCCTGCCCGTGGCCTTCATGAAGGGCATCATCGGGAAGTTCTTCTTCCAGTTCG
>Ga0111538_10010464_pt1 | contig 12337 bp, 6 predicted proteins | sample SoiMethybrSBSTD1_FD_79669 | JGI IMG/M metagenome (GOLD analysis project Ga0111538, IMG submission 79669) | Bulk soil microbial communities from a Populus tree surrounding site in Tennessee, USA - Soil MetaG P. TD hybrid SBSTD1 (version 2)... | ecosystem: Environmental > Terrestrial > Soil > Tree...
ACCTTCCTGTCGGGCAGCGACGCCGAAGCCAGCATCGCGCACGTGTCCGCGCCGCCCGTGGCGGCACCGGCTGACCCCGCCTGATTCTCGCCAGCGCACGCAGCAAGCAGCAGTGAGGCCGCGGCCGCGACGAGCGCGGCAGTCGTCCGCCACGAGCCGAACGAACAAGCGTTGAACATCTCTGGTCCTTTCCGCACTATGGGCCCGCTGACGCACGTCGCGGAGTCACCCGATCTGGGGATACCAGCTCGATGCCTCGCGCGCATTATCCGGCAGGTCCCCAGAAGGGGCTACCCCGTTCTGGGGCCCGCAGCGAGGCCGTCACCGCCCCGTCATTTCGGATGCCCGGGCTGTTACACTCTCGGCCAGCAGGAAACACGGCACCCCTTCACCGGGATCGGAGAACACACAGACTTCGGCACAAGACCTGGCTCAAAGGAGGCCCGCAATGGGTTCGAGACGTTTGCCGCTGCTCTCGGCTCTTCCGATGGTCCTCGTTCCAGCGTTTGCCTTTGCACAGGCCTCAATCTCGGGGGTCGTGCGCGATTCTTCCAGCGCGGTGCTACCCGGGGTCACGATCGAAGCAAGCAGTCCGGCGCTCATCGAGAAGGTGCGGTCTGTTGTCAGCGACGGCAACGGGCAGTATCGAATCATCGACCTGAGGCCCGGTGTGTACACGGTGACCTTCACCCTGCCCGGCTTCAGCGTAGTCAAGCGGGAAGGCGTGGAGTTGGCAGGATCGTTCACGGCCACGGTGAACGCCGACATGCGCGTGGGGGCGCTCGAGGAAACCATCACGGTCACGGGCCAGGCGCCGGTCGTTGACGTCCAGGGCACGACGGCGCAGCGGACCCTCACTCATGAGGTCATCGACAACATCCCGGCTGGCAGAAGCCACCTCACACAGGCGGTGCTGATTCCGGGTCTCAGTTCCAGCCAGGGCGCCTCGCGCGGCACGACGATGGACGTGGGGGGAACCAATAACCTGCAGAACACGCTGGTGTCCATACACGGTGGCCGTCAGAGCGATACCCGCCTCATGGTAGACGGCGTGCGCATTGGCAACATCGCCGGCGAGGGCCAGTGGACCAATTACGTGCCCGACCAGGGCGGCGCGCAGGAAGTGACGATCGACTACTCGGCGGTCTCGGCAGAACAGATCACCGGCGGCCTTCGCATCAACCTGGTGCCGCGTGAAGGCGGCAATTCGTTCCACGGGTCGGTGTTCGCGACGGGCGTGACCGAAGCCTGGCAGGGATCCAACCTGTCGGACGACCTGGTCGCGCGCGGCCTGGGCACCCCCAACCGCATGAAGCAGGCGTATGACGTCAACCCCAGCGCCGGCGGGCCCATCTTCCGCGACAAGCTGTGGTTCTATTTTTCCACGCGCCATCAGAACAACGAGAGCTACATCGCGGGCACCTACGCCAACAAGAACGCAGGGGACCCCGCCAAGTGGCTCTACGAGCCCGATTCGACGCAGCAGTCGGTGTTCTCGATTACGCAGCGCAGCGTGAGCACCCGGCTGACCTGGCAGGCGTCGCAGAAAAATAAGTTCTCTGCCTACTACGATACGCAGACGCGCAACTGGGACGACAACGTCGTCAACGTGTCGCCCGAAGCCATCACGATGTGGCGGTTTCCCCGGCTCGGCCTCACGCAGGTCAGCTGGACCTCGCCGTATACCAACCGCCTGCTCTTCGAAGCTCGCGCGCAGTTGAAGGCCGAAGCGTTTTACGACCTGTACAACCGCGACAATCCCATTTACAAATCGATGATTCCCGTCATCGAGCAGTCTACGGGTCTTTTCTACCGGGCGCCGGCCGCCAACGGCCAGGCCTCGATCTACGGCCGCACCGATCAGAGCCTGCGAACCGGTCAGGCCGCGATGTCCTACGTCACGGGCGCCCACGCGTTCAAGGTGGGCATCGTCGACACCTGGGCGCGCGCCAAAGGCCGCAACGACGACAACGACTACCACGTGACGTACCGGTTCAACAACGGTGTTCCGAACCAGCTCACCCAGCGCGCGACGCCGACCGAGAGCCTCTCGGTCATGAAGGCCGAGCTCGGGATCTACGCCCAGGACAAGTGGACGATCGACCGGCTGACGCTGAACGGCGGCATCAGGTTCGATTACCTCTCCGGATACTTCCCTGAACTCCACCTGGGACCGGCGTACTTCGTGCCGAATCGCGACATTACGTTCCCACGCGAGGACTCCATTTCGTGGAAGGACATTTCCCCGCGCCTGGGCGGCGCGTACGACCTGTTCGGCGACGGCAAAACCGCGCTCAAGGTGAGCCTCGGCCGGTACGTGCTGGCATCGGTGGCAACCGTCAACAGCCCGTCGGGGCGCGTGGCGAATACCGTCACCCGCTCGTGGACCGACGCCGACTTGGACTACACACCCGACTGCGATCTGTTCAACCCCTTCCTGAACGGCGAGTGCGGCACCATGTCCAACACGACGTTCGGGCAGCAGCAGGTCCAGACGACCTTCTACAACCAGGACATGATTCGCGGCTGGGGCAAGCGGCCCTACAACTGGGAATTCTCGGCCAGCGTGCAGCGTGAGATTGTTGCCCGCGTTGGCGTGGAGTTCGGCTATTTCCGCCGCTGGTTCGGCAACTCGCAGGTCACCGACAACCGGGCGAATACGGCCGCCGACTTTACGCAGTACTTCATCACGGCGCCCGCCGACTCACGGCTGCCCGGTGGCGGTGGTTACCAGGTCACCGGTCTCTACGATCTGAACCCCGACAAGGTGGGCCAGACCAACAACTACGTCACCTTCGCGAGCGATTACGGAAACCAGACGGAGCGCTGGAACGGTGTGGACGTCACGGTCAACGCGCGTCTGAGTGACGGCATCCTGGTGCAGGGGGGCGTGAGCACGGGGCGAGCCAGTTTCAACAACTGCGAGGTCAGGGCCCAACTCCCGGAACTCACCCTGACAGCGCCGTTCGGAATCAACCCCGTCACGCCGTATTGCGACATCACGGAAGATTTCCAGACGCAGGTGAAGCTCCTCGGCACCTACCGGGTGCCGAAGGTACGCGTCAACTTCGCGGCAACCTTCCAGAGCGTGGCCGGCTTCCCGATTCTCTCGATCTACAACGTGCCGAACTCGCAGATCCAGCCAGTGCTCGGCCGGCCGCTCTCCGGGGGCGCCGCCAACGCCTCGGTGGGCCTGGTCGCGCCCGGCACGATGTTCAACGACCGGGCGAACCAGCTCGATATCCGCTTCGGAAGACCGGTGAGCGTGGGCCGCGCGCGCGTGACGGTAAACCTGGACATCTACAACGCGCTCAACGGCAACCCGGTGCTGCTGCAGAACAACAACTACGCCGCATGGCTGCGGCCGCAGAAGATCCTCGAACCGCGTCTCTTCAAGATCAGTGGGCAACTCGACTTCTGAAACTGTGAAGCACTGGGTCAACTCCCAACTCCAACCTCCAACTCCCAACTCTGGCAAACCACGCGTCCTTGGGAATTGGGAGTTGGAAGTTGGGAATTGACAAGACTCCTTCTCTAGCGCCGCCAGGCTCCTGTCTTGATCCGCTCTTCCTTCAGGCGTGCGCACACAGGACGATATCGCGCTGCTTCATCGGCCTGCCCGATGGCCTCCGAGCTCTCGACGAGCAAACGGCACGCGGCGGGGTCTGGACTCAACTCCAGCGCCTTGCGGAATTGTTCGACCGCGTCAGCGTGCCGGCCGGCCGACTTGAGGACGGCGCCCAGGCTCAAGTAACCGCTCGCCACGTCAGGAGCCAACGACACCGCCGCCTTCAGCGCTGCGATTGCCTGCTCCCGCTCTCCTTTCTGGAGGCGGGCCGAAGCCTCCTGGTTCAGCATCTTCAGTTCCCACTCGCGTGCCTCGCGCGCCTGCGCTTGTGCCTGCATGCGCTGAAAGCGCTCCATCTCTTTTGCCCCTTCATCGGCCCGGCCGAGCCGTATCAACGCATTCGCCAGGACGAACTGCGGTCCGGGAAGAGCGGAATCGATCTGGATGGCTCGCCTGGCGGCGGACTCGGCGGCCGCATACTCGCCGCTTCTCAAGTGGCTCTGGGCGAGTGCTGCCCATGACTCGGCATCCCGGGGCTGCACGAGAAGCGCGGCCAGGAACTGCGGGATCGCGTCGTGATCCCGACCTTGCTGGACGTATGCCGCTCCCAGCGTGCGATAGGCGTCGGCGACATTCGGGTTCGAGTCGATGCGGCGGCGGCCCGCCTCGACCGCTCCCTCGAAATTCAACGCCACCAGGTGCATGTGCGCCAGCATCTGATACAGAAGGTCGGCGCCGATCACCGGGTGCAGCCTGATCGCCGCCTCGAGCGCGCTCGTCGCATCGGGCCACATCTCGGGGAAGTCGTAGAGCAGGCGGCCGAGACGATAGTGTGCCGGCCCCGATGCCGGGATGAGCCTGACCGCCTCACGCAGCGCTCCCTCGGCCTCCGTCACGCGTCCCACCGATGCGAGCACGTCACCGAGCGCCGCACGCGCGCGATCGTCGTTCTCGTTCAAGAGAATCGCCTGCTGCAGATGCTCGATGCTGCGGTCGTACTGCTCGTCTGCCCAGTAGGCCATGCCCGCCAGCCGGCGGGCCTCAGACGATGCCGGGTCCATCTCGATGCCGGCGGAGAAGTGCTCGATCGCCGGCGCCACTGCTCCTCGCCGGAGCGCCGCGGCGCCATCCCGAATCCTCGCCGCCGCGGGCCCGGTGATCGTCAAGGGGTCGGCTGCTGAGGCTTTCCTCATGAGCGCGATCGCGTCCGCATATCGCCCGTCCTTCAGGGCGGCCATCCCGTCGGCGTAGATTCCGGGAGGAAAGATCGGCGCAGCACCAGGCACCTCCCGCAGGAGATTCACTCGGGCGAAGGGAATGCCACTCGCCGGCGCCGGCTGCTGCGAGAGTCTTCGGTTCTGGAGGTCCACGAAGCGACCAAGCACCTCAGTCGCTGCCTCCGATCGGCCGACGCGCTGGAGGCTGCGTGCCAGCCGGTAGAGGATGGAGGGATCTTCCCGATCGAGTCGTGAAGCCGCGTCGAACGCGGCAACCGCTTCCGAGTCGCGCCCACGCAAGAGGTGAACGACGCCGGAGAGGACGTGCACTTCAGGGTAGCGGCCGTCGATCGTGTTCGCCGCGGCGAACTCACGCAGCGCCTCGTCGAGGCGCATGCGATCGAGGTAGGCCACGCCGAGCGCGAAGCGCGCCTCAACACCCGATTCCGCCCGCAACCCCGCTTCCATGGCGCCGATCGCTCGGTCCCATGCGACCAGGGCCGCCTGCATGGAATCGAGCGAAGTCCGAACACGATCGCCTTCGTCGCCGTAGACGCCCGCAACGGCTTCGAGGAACTGCGTGAGCGCGGAGACGAACGCCTGCTTTGCCGCGGCGGTCCCTGCCGTTGCTGTGTCGTTCTGGGCCGTGAACTGCGCACAGCGCAGGATCGCCGGCGGTATTCCACTGAAGGCGCACCGCGCATTCGGATGCGCCGCGACAGCGGCTGCAATCGCAAGTACACCCAGAGTCATAACTGCCAGTCTGAGAGCGCGCGGCGTCATCGGCGGGCTGTGAACGGCATACGCCCGGTGATCCCCTTTCCCTCGAACACGGTGACGATCTGGTTCGCCGCGACGTCGCGAATGGTTTCCACGCCGCCGGCAGGCCATCGGATCTCGACATCGGCGCGTGTCGCCGCCCCAAGACCTACGTGCACACGCAGATCGTTCTGGCCGAGATAACTGGATCCGGCCCGGACATCGCGCACCCACGACCTGCCTCCCGACGACACGCGGAGGCGTGCACCGATGCCGTCGCGATTGCTCTTCGAACCGACGAGACCGACGATGAGCGCGTTGCCGGGCTTTGGCGCATCGTTCCGGAGCAGTTCGACCGGCTGGCCGTTGCTCGTGACGAGCAGATCGAGATCGCCGTCGTTGTCGATGTCGGCGGCGAACAGGCCGCGGCCGACGCGCTCCGCCTCGAACGCGGCGCCGGAGGATCGCCCGACCTCCGTGAACTTCCCTCGCCCGTCGTTGGCGAACAGCAGCATTCGTTGCGCGTGGTGCGCGCCGGCCCTGAACACGCCGGGATTGTCGAGCACGTGGCCGTTGACGATGGCCAGGTCGAGGTCGCCGTCGTTGTCGGCATCGAACCAGGCCGTCCCGAAGCCCACGAACGGCAGCGTCGGCGGCCCCACGCCACTCTCGGCAGTCGCGTCGGCGAACACACCGGTGCCGAGATTGCGAAACACGCTGTGCGTCTCGAGGTCGAAGTTCGTCACGACGAGATCCGGCAGTCCGTCGTTGTCGAAATCTCCGAAGTCGGTCCCCATTCCCGCTCGCGCCCTGCCGTCGCTGGCCACGGCCACGCCCGCCAGGAGTCCGGTTTCCCGGAACCGGCCGTTTCGCTGATTGTTGAAGAGAAAGTTGGGCACTCGGTCGTTGGCGACGAAGATATCGGCCCAGCCGTCGGCGTCGTAGTCGAGGAAGATAACGCCGAGCGACTTGCCGTCGGTACGCTGAAGACCGGCGTCCCGCGTGACGTCGGTGAAGGCGCCGCCACCGTTGTTTCGATAGAGCACGCCGGACACGCCAGAGTAGACGTGCGGATCGCAGTAATCGCGGATCTTCCGGGCCACGTCACCGCAGAACTTGTTGTTTTGCGCGCTGAACTCGACGTAGTTGGCGACGTACAGGTCCACGTCGCCGTCGTTGTCGATGTCGCCGAACGCACAACTCGTGCTCCACAGCGTGGAGCCCACTCCCGCGGCCTTCGTCATGTCGGTGAAGGTGCCATTCCCGTTGTTGTGATACAGCACGTTCGGACCGAACGCGGTGATATAGAGATCCGGCCAGCCGTCGTTGTCGATGTCCGCCGCGCAGGCGCCGAGGCCGTACGCCGAGTGCACGATGCCTGCGGCGGCGCTTCTGTCCTCGAAGGTTCCATCGCCGCGGTTCCTGAACAGCCGGTGCCTGGCGGCGGCGGCGATCGCCGGGTCCGCTATGCTCCCGCCGTCCACGAGAAAAATGTCGATCCAGCCGTCCCGGTCGTAGTCGAAGAACACACCGCCGGAGCCCATCGTCTCGACCATGTACTTATCCGGACTTGCCCCGTTGACGTGGCGGAAGTCGAGCGCGCTGGCCGATGCGGCAGACGTGAAGAAAATCGAGCCGCCGGAATCGCGAGGCAGAGAAGGCCCCTGCACCGTGCGCGCGGCGAGCGTCGCCGTGGTGACCAGGCACAGGGCACCGAGGAATCGAAGCAGGCTCGCGAACATGATGCATCACCGCGTCCGGGCCATCGATCCGGGCAGCCTTCGATCAGCTCGGCGGACGATCGACCTCACACGGTGTTGGCCTCCACTTCGACGCGTCGGGCTCGCGCCTGAAGTGTGAGCTCGTGACGAACGGTTCGCCCAGATAGAGCTTGTCGTCCACAATGGTCGTCACCGTGAACCACTCCGCGCCGCCCGGCCCGCCGTGGCGGTCGAAATATTCGGTCACCACCGCGTTCTCGCTGTAGGGCACTCCGTTCTTGCGCAGGTAGCCTGCCCGCATTCCCGTCGTGATCACCTTGAGCGTGCCGTACTCGATGGGCGCCCGAGTCCCGTCCGGCACGTCACTCAACCGTCCGAGGAACACCTCCTCTGCCGCCTGCCGCCGCCGCAGCACGCCGCCGCCTTCCCACGACGCGACGGAGCGCCCTTGCCAGGTGCGATCGCGGGTCCGTGCGTCGCCTTCGCGGAAGTGCAGCAGCCGCGTCTGTCTGCCGGCGTCCGTCTCGATTTTCAAGGTCCAGTCGTCGGCCCAGGTGATGTGCGCGCGGAGCGGCATTCGCATGATGCCGCCGACCCCGTACGCCCGGCACTGTTCGCCCTTCGCTTCGTCGCGAGCCTGATCCCACTGGTCGGCCACGCGCCGTCCTTCGGGGTTGAGAGGCACGCTCGCGTAATCGCCCTTCGGCGGCGTCATCATCCGCCAGCGCCAGTCCTCGGTGATGATCGACACCCAGTAGCCGGTGAGATCGACGGGCGCCGCTGCCCGCGCCGGCTCCGGCGCGCGCTCGCCCTGCCCGGCCGCGTGGCCGACCGACGCCGCGCCGAGTGCCAGAATCAAGACCCAGGATGCTGCCGCCAAGCGCCGTTGTCGCTGATCACGACACACCGAGGCACAGGGGCACAGAGAGTACTTCTTGGGAATGTTCCTCAGTGCCTCGCTGCCTCTGTGTGCCGGATTCGTTGGCGTCAGTGAAGTCATGTGCTATTTGGCCGCTCGCCCCTCGCTCAGCTCACGATAGATCGCTTCTGTGAACGCGCCCGTCGTCCAGGGGCCGCTCTCCGCGCCGTACCTCCGGTCGTAATCGAGCGTGGGGCGGGATCGCTTCACGTCCTCGAGCGACGCACCGCGGCCGACCATCTCCTGTATGCGGTCCCGGATGATGACGAGCATGTCCCGGTACTCGAGCACTTCGTGTTCCTCGCACAACCTGCCGTGGCCGGGAACGATGACGGTGCCTCCTTCCTGGTTGTGTCTGGGAACGGCGAGCTTCAGCACGTGGTTCAGGGCGGTGACGACGCCCTGGAGGGTGCCTCCGTTCCCCGCGTCGATCACCGGGTAGCTCGTGGTCACGAAGAGGTCGCCCGTGACGACGACATCAGAACTCCTGAAGAAGACCATGGTGTCGCCGTCGGTGTGGGCGGCAGGCGCGTGGATGAGCACCACCGCTTCGGCGTTGAAGGAGAAGTCCTTGTCGTCGGTGAAGTACGTGGCGGTCGGCAGCGCGGCATACGGTGTGGTCGCGGCGCCGGCAGCGGGCTTGCTCAGCCGCAGCAGCACGTTCTCGTGGCCGATGATCTCCGCGCCCTCGAGCGCTCTCGACGCGCCGAGCGAGGCGCCCGCCTTCGCGATGGCCGCGTTCCCCCCGATGTGGTCCGCGTGCAGGTGAGTGTTCACGATGTACCGGATCGGACGATCCGACAGGCGGCGTATCGCAGCAAGGACGTCTCCGCTCATACTCTCCGACCCGGAATCGACGAGCAGGACGCCTTCCTCTCCGACCTGCACCGCGATGTTTCCGCCCGCGCCGGCAATCAAGTGGACGTTGCCCTGTACGGGCAACACGTCAATGTCTCCCTCACGTGCGGCGGATTCACTTCCGGATGGCGCAGCGCGTTGCGCGGCTTGCCACGCGTAGGCGGCCTCGATGCGAGGCATCACCCGGCCAGCCGCAAGGGCGAGGGCGGCCGCGGCGATGAGCGGTGCCGCCGATGTTCGTCGGCGCATTACGAAGGCCCTGCGCAATCTCTCATTTCCCGGCGCCCGTCTGCCCGTTCCGCAGAAGTTCCCTGAGTTTCAGGATGTACTCCGGATACATCTGCTCCGCGCCTCCTCCTGCCACCTCGCTCGGAACCTTCAGGGGTTTGAGGGACTCGCCCAGGTAGGGATTGGCCCCTGGCAGATAGTGCGGCACATCTTCAGGGGAGCGATCCACCTCCGCGACGTACTCGCACGGCCACACCCAGTTGTCTTCCTGCGGGCGGACGGCGCGCACGAAGTTCTCGCTCTTGATCAGCGGCTCGGTCAGGTACACCGGATCCTCGACGATGCTGATCCGCGTGAGGACGTCACCGTGCCGCGCGAAGTATTCCGTCAACGTCGCCTGGTCGCTCTGCGGCACGCCGTTGCGCCGGTACCAGTTCTGCTTGATGTGCGTTGTCTTCACGACCAGCGTGTCGCCTTCGAATCGTCCCGTCGAGAACCCCATCCAGCTGTGGCGCGCGTAAGGAGACGGATGCGGGCGGCCATCCATCCAGATCGTCCGCAACTGCGCGAAGGTGCTGATGCGGTGCATGATGGCGATCGGGCGCTGCGTCTCGGGATCGCGCTCCTCCCAGATTCGCAGCCGCAGCGGACCGCGATAGATATACGGCACCGTGTGCACGCGGCACTGGTGTTCGGGCAGCGACAGTCTGGCAGAATCCCAGCTCTCCGCGAAGCGGCGAGCGCCTTCGGTGATTGGGAGGCCGAGATAGTCCCCAAGAGTCGGACCGGGGATCCGTTCCGGCTGGTCCTCGTGATAGAGCGGTCCCCACGTTCCAGACATGTCCACCTGGGCAGATGCCGGCTGGCTCACCAACACTGCCGCCATGACGAAGAGGACGATGCGCATCGGATCACCCACGTATGCCGCCGGCCTGCATTTCCAGACTAGAAGGGCATTCAAGAACCGGTCAACCGCCAATCTCGAACTGCCAATTTCCAATGCGTTCAGCGCTTGGAGGTTCGAGGTCGGGCACCCGGAGACGACGACGCGGGCCGCGATGTTACCACCGTCTATAATCCCGGCCATGCGGCGGCGCCCCAGGAGCCTGACAGCGCGCGGATCGATTGCAGCGGTGCTGGCCTTCGTCCTGTCCACGACGCTTCACGGCGTCGATCTTCGTGGCGTTCTCACCGGGTACACCATTACGAGCTGGCAGGTGAGCGACGGCGCTCCGGAGGGAGCGGTGTATGCGCTGGCGCAAGATCGTGACGGACACTTGTGGCTCGGGACAGATACAGGTCTGCATCGATTCGATGGAACGCGGTTCCGATCGTGGAGCGAGCTCAGTTCCCACGCCATGCCAAGCGAGCTGGTGCAGGCACTCCACGCGTCGCGCGACGGCAGCCTGTGGGTGGGATTTGGCGGCAGCGGCGGCATCAGCCTGGTTCGCGGCGTTGACGTTCGAACCTTCTCCCAGGCGGATGGACTCCCGCGTTCCGCGGTGAATGCGATCGTCGAAGATCACGCCGCGACCTTGTGGGCGGGGACCGACGCGGGTCTCTTCTTCCTGCGCGGCGAGCGATGGGAAAAGCAGAACACGGCGCGCGGCATGCCCGAGGGAGCGATCTGGGGTGCCTACGTCGATTCAAAGGGGACGCTGTTGCTCGCGGGCGCGGCAGGACTGTTCCGGCGTCCGGCCGGATCGCCGGACTTCGAGACGCTCGAGCGCTTTGGTGCGTCGGCAGACGGAAGCGGCGCGAACATCCAGGTCATCCGCTCTGACGAGCAGATTTCGACGCCGCGGCTCCCGTCCGACAACGTCGTTCGCTCCATCACCACCGACGCCGCGGGCCGCCCCTTCGTCAGCGACCTGCGCTCCGGGTTTCGCGCCCTGAGCAGCCCGAGCGTCGCACGCTCTGCTCATCCGGGCCGCGGACTTCAATTGATCTTCGACAGGCGGGGCGTAATGTGGGTCGCCACCGGCGGTCAAGGCGTCTGGCGCGTGAGCGAACTTTCCTCGAGCAACGGGCACATGGTCGAGCGGGTGACAGCCGTCACGGGGCTGGCGACGGAAGGAGCGTTTTCACTGCTGGAGGACCGGCAGGGGAACATCTGGGCCGGCGGATCGCCCAGCGGGTTGACGCGCTTGACGCCGCAAAAGTTCATGCCGGTGCCGCTCGAAAGCAGCGTGACCGCTCTGTTGGCGTCGCCGGACGATCGCGTCTGGGTTGGCACCTCGGATGCGCTGATCGACATACCCGTGGCGCCCGGCGTGCCGCGCATCGAGCGCCGTCACCTGATCGGCGAGTCGATACGCGCGCTTCACGCCGATCGGCAGGGCTCGGTCTGGGTAGGTACCGAGCAGCACCTGCTGCGATTACCTCCGGGCCGCGAGCGTTTCGAGCCGGTCGCCGGCCAGGCGCTGCGGCACGTCGATTCGATTACGTCGCATCCGCAGGAGGGCGTGCTCATCGCGGACGCCGAGCGCGGCCTGCTGGTGTGGTCCGAGCGCGCCGGCCTGCGTCCCCTCGAACTGCCAGGCGAACTGGCCGGCGTTCGCTTCGTCACCGTGTTCGCAGACAGCCGCAAGCGAGTCTGGCTTGCGTCCGCTGCTGGCCGGGTCGGGTACCTGGATCAATCGGGTCGCGTCACTGTTTTCGAGCCGGGACAAGGCTTTACAGCCGGCGTGGCGCGGATCATTCACGAGGACGCACGCGGGGTGATGTGGTTCGGCGGCCCGAACGGGGTCACGCGTTACGAGAACGATCGCGCGGTGACGATACCCGGCGACGGGCGTCTTCCGATCCGCCTGGTGCGCGGCATCGCCGACGATCGGGAGGGCTACCTGTGGATCGCGACGACGAGTGGACTCGTCCGCATTCATCACACGGAGGCCGAAAAGACCGCGGCGGATCCCTCATATCGTCCGACCTACGCGCTGTTCGACAAGACGGACGGCCTGGCAGGACTCCCGAGGATGCGGAGCGACCGGACGTCCGTCCAGACGCACGACGGCTCGCTCTGGTTCGTGACCGGTGAAGGGATCACCATCGTGCCGTCGGAGGC
>Ga0111538_10010465_pt1 | contig 12337 bp, 11 predicted proteins | sample SoiMethybrSBSTD1_FD_79669 | JGI IMG/M metagenome (GOLD analysis project Ga0111538, IMG submission 79669) | Bulk soil microbial communities from a Populus tree surrounding site in Tennessee, USA - Soil MetaG P. TD hybrid SBSTD1 (version 2)... | ecosystem: Environmental > Terrestrial > Soil >...
GGCGCCGTCGCCCTGCGGATGGATGAAGACCACCACGCCGAGCTCCTCCGCCTTGGCCCAGAACGGATGGAATTTCGGGTCGCTGATCTCCTCGCCGGCGACGTTGCCGCCGATGGCGGCGCCGCGCAGGCCGTACTTCTTGACGCCCTCCTCGAGCTGCTCGGCGGCAAGGTCGGGATGCTGCAGCGCCACCGTGGCAAAGGCCACGAACCGCTCGGGGTTGGCCGCGCACGCCTCCGCCAGCTTCTCGTTCTGGATCTTGATGATCTGCTTGGCGAGGTCGCGATCGGTCTTGTACCAGTTGGGGTTGATGCTCAGCGCCTCGACGTCGATGCCCTGCTCGTCCATGGCCTGCAGCCGCACCGCCACTTGGCTGGCCATGTCGAGGTCCGGCCGCAGCGTCGGCCCGCCGATCTTCAGGTTCATCAGCGCCAGGGCTTCCGGCACCGCGCAATGCGCGTGCACGTCGACCGTCTTCATCCGCTTGCCGTTGACGACCACCTCCCGGCGCCGCGTCTGGGCCCGCGCCGGCGACGCCGCCATCAGGTCGCAGCCGACAAACACCAGGCCGCTCAGCGCGCCTGCCGTGGTCTGGAGAAATTCCCTGCGATTGGTCATGGGCTCCCTCCGTCGATTTTGGTGATGTGGGACCATTATCGACGGTTGCGAAGTAGGGCGCAATACGGCGTCAGCCGCATTGCGCCGTTTCGACATCGGTAAAAGATCGGCGCAATACGCCCCCGATCAAGTCGGGGGCTATTGCGCCCTACGCAAGAAGACTGCGACAATGATCGACTGCTGCCCGTCCCATCCTGATTTTCCGCGCGCGTCCCGATCGGGATGCCTGACCCCCGGGGAGGAGATCGCATGCACGCCAGACCGCGCTTCGCGCTTCCCTACCTGTTGTGCGCTGCCCTGCTCATCGGCGGGCACTGCGGGCCGGCGCCCGCCCAGACCAAGCCGGAAGGCGAGATGCGCTGGGCGCTCTATGTGACGCTGCCCCCGGTCTGGTTCGATCCGGGCGAGGTGACGGGGCAGCTGACCCCGTTCTGGATCCTCTATGCGCTGCACGATGCGCTCGTGAAGCCGATGCCCGGCAACATGCTGAGCCCCAGCCTGGCCGAGTCCTGGACCGTCAGCCCCGACCAGCTCACCTACGAGTTCAAGCTGCGCGAGGGCTTGAAATTCCACAACGGCGATGCCTTCACCGCCGACGACGTCAAGTTCAGCTTCTACCGCGCCAAGGGCTCCAAGGTCCTGCGCGACAAGGTCAAGGAGGTAGTCGCCGACGGGCCCAGTCGCGTGCGCTTCGTGCTCCACGAGCCCTGGCCCGATTTCATAACGTTCTACGGCACCATCCTGTCCGGCGCGGGCTGGATCGTGCCCAAGGCTTACGTCGAGCGGGTGGGCGATGACGGCTTCAAGAAGGCCCCCGTCGGGCTCGGCCCCTACAAGTTCGTCAGCTACGCGCCCGGCCTCGAGCTGGTGATGGAGGCCAACAAAGGCTACTGGCGCAAGACGCCCACGGTGAAGCGGCTGGTGTTCAAGACCGTGCCGGAGAGCACCACGCGGCTGGCCATGCTGAAGCGGGGCGAGGTCGACATCGCCTACCTGCTCGAGGGGCCGCAGGCGCAGGAGGTCAAGCGCGACCCCAACCTCAAGCTCGCCTTCTCCGGCGGCATCGCCATCTTCTACCTGGACTTCCTGGACCAGTGGGATCCCAAGTCGCCATGGGCCGACAAGCGCGTGCGGCTCGCCGCCAACTACGCCATCGACCGCCAGGCGCTGAGCGATGCCGAGACGCTGGGCGCATCCAAACCCACCGGCAACCATGTGCCGCAGACCTTCGAGTTCGCGCTGCCCATCGAGCCCTACCCCTACGATCCCGCGAAGGCCAAGCAGCTGCTCGCGGAGGCGGGCTTCCCGAATGGGTTCGACGGCGGCGAGCTGCACCAGCTGCCGCCCTACTTCTCGCTGGGCGAAGCGATCGTCGGCTATCTCCAGGCCGTCGGCATCCGCGTCAGGATGCGCATGACCGAGCGCGGCGCCTTCATGGCCTTGATCCCCTCGAAGAAGGCCAAGGGCCTGTGCGTCTGCTCCACGGCGCTCTACGGCAACGCCGCATCGCGGCTGTCGGAGGTCATCCCCAGCGACGGGTCTTGGGCTTACGGCGGCTATCCCGACATCGACGCCCTCTTCAAGCAGCAGGCCGTGGAGACGGACCGCAGCAAGCGCGAGGCGATGCTGCACCAGATCCAGCGGCTGGTGCACAATCGCGTCAGGTACGGCCCCATCTTCCAGTACGTCTGGCCGAGCGGGGTGGGTCCGCGCGTCGCCGAGCCGGCGCTGATGCTGATCGATCCCTATCCCTGGTCGGCCCCTCTCGAAGAGGTCCGCCTCAAGTCGCCGTAGGGCGCAATAAGGCGTCAGCCGCATTGCGCCGATCTACCTCTGCGCAAGATCGGCGCAATACGGCTTCGCCTATTGCGCCCTACGGACTTACGGGTGGGGAAAAAATGAGGACCGGAGCCCGAAGGCCTTGCCGGTCCCCCCTTGGGCAGACCCGGTGCGGGATGAGGTCTGCTTCTGGCCGATCGTGCGTTCCGCCGACATGCCGCCTGGTTGCAGTGAGATCCGACCGGCCGGCAGCAATGTCGAAAAATACTATCCCCCATCTTGCATAGCGCAGCCCCCGCAATTCGCAGGGCTACGATGCAGATGACGAATACGTTCCCTGCGTTTGGCGTCCGAACGTCAGGAACCTTACGCCCGGCCAAAGCGTTAAAAGTCGGGGCGGGGGATTAGGGGTGAGGGTGCCATCCAAAACCCGAGACATGCAGTACTGGCTGGATCGCGCCGAGGAAGCCCAACTCCAGGCCGAAGAGATGACGTATGCCGACTCCCGGCGCGAGATGCTGAAGGTCGCGGCGGCCTATCGGCTGTTGGCCAAGCTTGCCCAGGCGGGCTCGACGGCCAAGAAGCAGCGCGCTAGCGGTCCGCAGCTCTGACCGCTGAGCAGCCTCCTCATCCCAGCAGGATGGCCCCGGCGATGCTTGCCAGGACCGCCGCCGTGCCGACAACGTCGCCGATCCAGGCTGCCACCACGGCGACACCCACGGACAACAGCAGCATCGGCCACACCTCTGGGTTGGGCCCCATCGTCACCTCCGACAACCTTGCTTGGTATCCCCCGGGAGGTGCCGAACGCCGATCCCCCTCGGTGGCAATCCGGTTTTCCCCACCGGTCCACGCCACGCAGCTTCACTAGCCGGGCCGCCACCCTTTGTCCGTGTGCTCTAACGCCGCGCTGCCGCAGCCCCGGATAGCCGTCCGGCCTCATCCGCGCGGGCGGACGGGGCCAGCGGCGATTTCCTTGATGAGCTTGGAGATCATGAGCTGGCCGAAGGACTCGAAGCTTTCCGCTTCCAGCACGAACGCGCCCGGCCCGCCGATGACGTTGTTCTCGTAGTAGGCGGTCAGGCCGCCGGGCGGATGGGTGTGCTGCGGGTTGGTGGGCAGCGGCACCTCGCTCAGGATGACGAGGCCGTTGATGGTCACGCCCGCGGCAATGGCCTCATCGCGCGCCTGCGTCACGGGACGGCCGCTGTTGTTGGTGCCGTCGCCCGACACGTCGATGACGCGGCGCGGCGCCTGGAAGGGGCTCTTGGCCAGGTGCGCCATGGCATGGTCGATGGCGGCGCTGATCGAGGTGCGGCCCATGTAGGACCGTGGCGCCTCGCGCACGCGCGCGGCGATGCCCTCGGCATCGCCCGCGCCGGCCACGGCGATCCAATCGACGACGATGGTCTGCTCGTTGTTGGAGGCCCATTCGACGAAGCACAGCGCAATGCGCCCCGACGGGCCCGCCGTCATCGCCCGCACCACGCGCGGATCGGCGATGGCCGCCGCATAGCCGTCGCGCTGCAGCTTGAACTTCTTCTCATCGACGCTGCGCGAGACGTCGGCTGCCAGCACCAGCAGCAAATCGACGGTGCCCTCCTCGGCCCTGGCCGGAGACGCAGGCGCGCTCGCCGCCACACCCAGGGCGAGCAATACAGCCGCCATCCACATGCGCATGACGTACCCCGTGGGCCGACACCTGTCGCACCGGCAGGTCCGCCAGGATAGGCGAGAAACGGACGCCGGGTCGAGCCCCGGCCCCGTCGGTCCGGCTAGATCGTGTCGCCGCAGCGCACGAGCTCGGCCTTCAGATAGCCGATCTGGCTCATCACCTCGCGATCGAGGTTGCCCTGGCTCACCCGGCATTGCGTCTTGATGAAGCGCAGGTCGATATCGACACCGAGCAGGCCCTTGAGTTGCTGGCGCACGTTGTCGGGCAGCTCGCCGCCCATGATGGCGCTGCCCGACTCGATCAAGGTGCAGATCTGGCCGACGAACTCAGGCCCCGAGGCGCGCAGCTTCTCCATGCCCGCGATCTGCGTCTCGACCGACTTGACGTAGTCCTTGGTGCACTTGGGCATCTTGCCGGGCTCGGGCTGCGGCGTGCCGCCGAACGGAAACGGCAGCTGCGCCGCCGCGGTGCCCGACAAGCCGGCGACGACAACCAGCATGGCCATCGATGGGAGGAACTTCATGTGCAAAGTCTCCGCATGCTGCAACTGCGTGATGCGGCAAGCGGACATCAGGGTTGTGTCCGGATCGGGGCAGATTCCTTACGGGAACATTACCAATCGTTGCCGTGCGCCCGGCAAACGGCCAGAATGGCGTGTTTCCCAATCGCGCCAAAGCCCCATCGATGCAACGAACGTGGAGGAAAGCCCGATGCGACCGCGCACCCTCGCCCTGCTGGCGGCAGCCATGACGCTCGTTGGTGCCGCCGACGTGCTGGCCTTCGAGGCACCCGAGAGCAGGCTCTTCACGACGCGCGACTTCAAGCTCGAAAGCGGCGTCGTGCTGCCCGAGCTGACGCTGGCCTATGAGACCTACGGCAAGCTCGCCCCGGACGGCCGCAACGCGGTGCTATACACGCACGGCTACACCAGCAGCCATCACGCCGCCGGGCGCTACGGCGCCACGGGCGCGGCCAAGGGCCACAAACCCGGCGACCTCGGCAGCTGGGACAAGCTGATCGGGCCGGGCAAGGCCATCGATACCGACAAGCTGTTCGTCGTCGCCTCCAACGTGCTGGGCTCCTCCTACGGCTCGACCAATCCGGCCTCGGTCGACCCAAAGACGGGCAAGCCCTACGGCCCCGATTTCCCGCGCCACACCGTCGGCGACATCGTGCGCGCGCAGAAGGCGCTGCTCGACCATCTGGGCGTCAAGCACCTCGTTGCCGTCGCCGGACCCTCCTACGGCGGCTATCAGGCCTTCCAGTGGGCGGTCGCCTATCCCGACTTCATGCGCGGCATCGTGCCGGTGGTGACGGCGCCCAAGAGCACGGGCGGCGCCGAGGCCACCCAGAAGCTGATCCAGCGGCTGGCCGAGGATCCCAACTGGAACGGCGGCTGGTACTACGACAAGGGCGGCGTCGCCGGCGTGCTCACCAAGATCCGCGTGGCCACCTTGAAGTTCTACGGCATCGAGGCGCAGCTCGCGGCGCAATACCCCGATGCTGCCGAGCGCGACGCGGCCATCGTCAAGCAGGCCGAGCCGTGGGCGCAGAATTTCGACGCCAACTCGATGGTGGTGCTGCGCCGCGCGCTCGAGACCTACGATACGACGCCCGAGTTCGGGAAGATCAAGGCCAAGGTGCTCTACGTCATCTCCCGCACCGACAACCTGTTCCCGCCCTCGATCGCGCCTGCCTACCTGCAGGCCCTCAAGTCTGCCGGCGTCGATGCCCGCTACTTCGAGATCGACAGCGAGCTGGGGCATCTGGCGAGTGGGCTCGACGGCGACAAGTGGGCGCCGGCGCTGAAAGCCTTCATGGCCGAGCTGATCGGTCAATCCTGAGCAGGGCGTCCGGCTTCATTGGACTAGGCTGCGAGCGGACAATCCGATAGGGTGCGGCCCCGCGGGATTGCGTCGGAACGGGAGGAAAAAGTGAAGACTGTTGCGATGTCGATACTGGCGTTGCTGGTGGCTGCAGTGTCGCTGCCTGCGCAAGCGCAGGTGCCTCAATACGGAACCGAGATCAATCTCGAGCAGGCGAGAAAGGTCGTCGCTGCGGGGCTGGCGGAGGCACGCAAGAACAGCTGGCCGATCGCCATTGCCGTCGTGGACAACCACGGCTTCCTCGTGGCCTTCGAGAAGATGGACAATACGCAGAGCGCAAGCGTCCAGATTGCGATCGACAAGGCCGCATCCTCGGCGACGTATCGGCGGCCGACCAAGGCCTTCCAGGATGCGCTGGCGGGCGGCGGAGCGGGCTTGCGCGTTCTCAACCTGCGGGGAGCCTCGACCGTGGAGGGCGGCCTGCCGATCATCGTCGACGGCAAGATCATCGGCGGGGTCGGCGTCTCTGGCGTGATGGCCGATCAGGACGGCATCGTCGCCAAGGCCGGGGCCGACGGGCTGAAATAGCGACGCGTCCTGCCTCGGTCAGCTCAGGCCGCCGGCCCTCGCCAGCTCGCGCAGGTGGTGGTCGGCGTCGCCGAAGGCCATGTCGATCATGGTCAGCCGCTTGAAGTAGTGGCCGGCCTTGTACTCCATGGTCATGCCGATGCCGCCGTGCAGCTGGATCGCCTCCTCGCCGACGTATTTGGCGGAGCGGCCGATCTGCACTTTGGCCGCCGCGATCGCCTTGCGGCGCTCGGCGGCGTCGTCCTCGGCCGCCATCATGGTGGCGTAGTAGGCCATGCTGCGCGCCTGCTCGAGCGCCGTCAGCATGTCGACGGCCCGGTGCTGCAGCACCTGGAAGGAGCCGATCGGCACGCCGAACTGCTTGCGCGTCTTGAGGTATTCGACGGTCAGCTCGTGCAGGCCGGCCATGGCGCCGACCGCCTCCGCGGAAAGCGCCGCGATCGCCTCGTCGACCACGCGCTCCAGCACGGCGAGCCCCTTGTCGGGACCCGCCACCACTGCCTCCGGCCCAACCCGCACCGCCGACAGCGTGACGTCGGCGGCGCGCATGCCGTCCTGCGTGGGGTAGCCGCGGCGCGTCAGACCATTGGCCTTGGCGTCGACCAGGAACAGGCCGATGCCGCCGCGATCGGCGCGTCCGCCCGAGGCGCGCGCGGTGACGATCAGCTTGTCGGCGCTGTCGCCGGCGAGCACGACGCACTTCTCGCCCTCCAGCGTGTAGCCGCCCTTGCCGTCTGAGCGCGCCGTGGTGGCCGTGTCGGCGAGGTCGTAGCGCGCCTGCCGCTCCTGATGCGCCAGCGCCAACGTCAGCCTGCCCTCGACGATGGCCGGCACCAGCTGCTCGAGCAGCGCGCCGTTGCCGGAATGGCGCAGCGCGCCGCCGCTCAGCACGACGGTGGCAAGATAGGGCTCGATGGCAAGCGCCCGCCCGAAGGCCTCGGCGACGATCATGGTCTCGGTGAGACCCTGGCCCAGCCCGCCGTGCGCCTCGGCGAACGGCACGGCCAGCAAGCCGAGGTCCGCGTACTGCTTCCACTGGGCGGCGCTGTAGCCCTTCGGCTCCTTCATGTAGGCGTGGCGCTTGTTGAGGTCGCCGTAGCTGTCGGCGAGCAGCCGGTCGAGGCTGTCCTTCAGCTGCCGCTGCTCGTCGTTGAGATCGAAATCCATGATCGATGTTCTCTCACGAAACGAAGCTGTCATCCCGGCGCTCGTCGCCGGGATCCATCGTCCCGCACGCTCCGGCGCCCGCGGATAGCTGGATACCGGGGACAAGCCCCGGTATGACATCAAAACCCCAGCACGGCCTTGGCGAGGATGTTGCGCTGGATCTCGTTGGAGCCGCCGTAGATGGTGGTCTTGCGGTAGTTGAAGTAGGCGGGTGCCGCCGGGGCGGCCCACTCGAGGTCGACGGGCGGCTCGTTCGATCCGAACTCGGTGTCGTCCGCATCTGCCTGGTAGGGCAGGGCCAGCGGCCCGGCGATCTCCAGCAGCAGCTGGGTCGTGGCCTGCTGGATCTCGCTACCCTTGATCTTGAGGATCGACGACTTGGGGTTGGGCAGGTTGTTGGTGCGCTGCCGGTCCTCGGAGAGGACGCGCATCTGCGTCATCTCCAGCGCCTTGAGCTCCACCTCGACGGCCGCCACCTTCTCGCGGAAGCGCTCGTCCTCGATGAGCGGCTTGTCGCCGGCCTTGACGCGCCCGGCCAGCTCCTTGATGCGCTGCACGCGCTGCTTGGAGTAGCCGACGCGGGCAATCCCGGTGCGCTCGTTGCCGAGCAGGAACTTGGCGCAGTCCCAGCCGCGATGCTCGGTGCCGACCAGGTTCTCGGCGGGCACCTTGACGTCGTCGAAGAACACCTCGTTGACCTCGCGCCCGCCGTCCATGGTCTGGATCGGGCGCACGGTGATGCCCTTGGACTTCATGTCGATGAGCAGGAAGGAGATGCCGAGCTGCTTCTTGGCGCTCGGGTCGGTGCGGCACAGGCAGAAGATCCAGTCGGCGTGCTGCGCCAGCGTGGTCCAGGTCTTCTGGCCGTTGACGAGGTAGTGATCGCCCTGGCGCACGGCGGTGGTCTTGAGGCTGGCGAGATCGGAGCCGGCGCCGGGCTCCGAGAAGCCCTGGCACCACCAGTGATCGAGCGCCGCCATCGGTGGCAGGAAGCGCTTCTTCTGCTCCGGCGTGCCGAAGGCGATCACCACCGGCCCGCACATCGACACGTTGAAGGGTAGCGGCTGCGGCACGCCGTTGAACTGCAGCTCCTCGGTGTAGATGTAGTGCTGCACCGGCGTCCAATCCGCCCCGCCCCACTCCTTGGGCCAATGCGGCACGGTGAGGCCCTTGGCGTGCAGGATCTTGTGCGATTGGACCATCTCCTCCTTGTCGAGATGGCGGCTCTCCATGACCTTGGTGCGGATCGTGGCGGGAACCTTCTCGCGGAAGAAGGTGCGCAGCTCCTCGCGGAACTTGTTCTCTTCGGGGCTGAAGCGCAGGTCCATGTCGATCTCCCTCAGACGATCTCGAACAGGCCGGCGGCACCCTGGCCGCCGCCGATGCACATGGTGACGACCGCATACTTGACGCCGCGCCGCTTGCCTTCGATCAGCGCATGGCCGGTCATGCGCGCGCCGCTCATGCCGTAGGGATGGCCGATGGCGACGGCGCCGCCGTCGACGTTGAGCCTCTCCTGGGGGATGCCGAGCTTGTCGCGGCAGTAGATCACCTGCACGGCGAATGCCTCGTTGAGCTCCCACAGGCCGATGTCGTCCATCTTGACGCCCGTGCGCTGCAACAGCCGCGGCACCGCGTAGACCGGGCCGATGCCCATCTCGTCGGGCTCGCAGCCCGCCACCTGGAAGCCGCGGAAGATGCCGAGGGGCTTCAGCTTGCGCCGGGCCGCCTCCTTGTCCGACATCAACACGCACGCCGAGGCGCCGTCGGAGAGCTGGCTGGCGTTGCCGGCGGTGATGAACTGATCGTCGCCGCGTACCGGCTTGAGCTTGGCGAGCCCATCCATCGTGGTGTCGGGCCGGTTGCCCTCGTCGCGCTCGAGCGTGACGGTGCGCTTGGAGATCTCCTTGGTCTCCTTGTTCTCGACCTGCATGACCGTGGTCATGGCCACGATTTCCTGGTCGAGGCGGCCGGCCTTCTGGGCCGCGGCCGTGCGCTGCTGGCTCATCAGCGAGTACTCGTCCTGCCTCTCGCGGCTGATGCCGTAGCGCTTGGCGACGATGTCGGCGGTCTCGATCATCGGCATGTAGAGCGCGCCCTTGTGCTCGACGATCCACTCGTTGCGATAGAACTTGGTGTTCATGTTCATCTGCACGAGGCTGATCGATTCCAGGCCGCCGGCCACCGCGACAGGCACGCCGTCTTGCGTGATGCTGCGGGCCGCCAGCGCGATGGCCTGCAGGCCCGAGGAGCAGAAGCGGTTGACGGTCTGGCCGCCCGTCGTCACCGGCAGGCCGGCGCGGATCGCGCACTGGCGGGCGATGTTGCCGCCGGTGGCGCCTTCCGGGTTGGCCGCGCCCATCACCACGTCCTCGACGTCGCCGGGCTCGATGCCGGCGCGCTTGACGGCCTGCGCGATCACGTGGCCGCCCATGTCGGCGCCATGGGTCAGGTTGAAGGCGCCGCGTACGGCCTTGCCGATGGGTGTGCGGGCAGTTGAGACGATGACGGCGTCGACCATGGTCGTGTTTCCTTCTCTAGCGTTAGTCCTTTGCGCTTCGCTGTCATCCCGGGCCTCGTGCCCGGGATCCATCTCTCCGCTAGCTCCGAGCCAGCTGATGGCTGGATCCCGGCGACAAGCGCCGGGATGACAAATTCATTCGGCAGCGGCTTTGACTTTCGTCCGCTCCTCCTCGATCAGCTCTTTTTTCGACAGCTTGCCGACGGCGGTCTTCGGCAGGGCGTCGCGGAACTCCAGATGCGCCGGCAGCTCGTGCCGGCCGACCTTGTCGGCGAGAAAGGCGCGTAGCTCACCGAGCGTAAAGGGCTTGGCATCGGCCTTCAACTGCACGAACGCTTTGGCCGCCTCGCCGCGATAGGCATCGGCGACGCCGATGACGATCACCTCGGCGACGCTCGCGTGCTCGTAGATCGCCTCCTCGATGGTGCGGGGATAGACGTTGTACCCACCGGAGATGATCATGTCCTTCTTGCGATCGACGAGATAGACGTAGCCGTCCTCGTCCATATAGCCGATGTCGCCGGTCAGAAGGTAGCCGTCGACGAACGCGGCCGCGGTCTCCCGGGGCGCGTTCCAATATCCCTTGGTGACGTTGGGACCCTTGATGCGGATCTCGCCCTTCTCGCCGGGCTGCAGCCTGCGCCGGGGATCGTCGAGCGCGACGATGTCCATGTCGATGCCCGGCAGCGGCAGGCCGACGGAGCCTGCCTTGCCCGTCCATTCGCGCGGCATCGCCGTGCCGGCCGGCGAGGTCTCGGTCATGCCCCAGCCGCCGCCCAGGCGCTGTCCGGTCAGCTTCTGGAAGCGCTCCGCCACCTCGACGGGAAGCGCCGCGCCGCCGGAGCCCACGTAGCGCAACGAGGAGAGGTCGCGCTTGTCCAGGTCAGGCGTGTTGGCAAGCGCGATCCACATGGTCGGCACGCCCGCAAGCACGGTCGCCTTCTTGACCTCGATGTCGGCAAGCGTGGTCGCGACGTCGAAGCGCATGCGCAGCAACAGCTCGTTGCCTTCCTGCAATCCGCGCAACAGCACATTGGTGAGCGCGAAGATGTGGAATAGCGGCAGGACGCAGATGATCTTGTCGGTGCCGGGCTCGGAGATGCGCTGCGGGTCGCCCCAGGCCTTGTAGATCGCGCAGGCCGCGCTGAGGTTGGCGTGGCTGAGCATGGCGCCCTTGGGCTCGCCGGTGGTGCCACCGGTGTATTGCAGCACCGCCACGTCCTCCACGTCGAGGATGGGCCATGCCCGCGGCAATCGTCGGGCGCCGTCGGCGCGCAGCTTGTCGAAACGGATGACCGGCGCGTCGTCGGCAATCGGCACGGTCGGGATGGCGGAGGGCCCGAAGGCCGTATCGTCGCCGACGATCAGGTGGTCGACCAGGCCATCGGCTTTGAGCTTCTGCGCCAGCAGGCCCATGAAACCGACGTTGGTGGCGATGAGAATGCGCGCACCCGAGTCCTTCAGCTTGAAGGCAAGCTCGCGTTCGGCGTCGAGGGGGGAGAGATGGACGATGCGCCCGCCGGCCTTGAGCACGCCGAAGAACGAGAGGGGATGATAGGGCGAGTTCGGCAGGTAGAGCGCCACTGCGGTGCCCGGACCGACGCCCAGGTCCATGAGCCCGGAGGCGACCGCCTCCACGCCGGCGCGCAGCTCGGCATAGGTGGTCTTGCGGTCGCGGTATTCGAGGGCCGGCTTGGCTGCCCACCTTTCGGTGCAACGATCGAACAGCGCCGGCAGCGTCGCCGTCTCGATCGGCGCATCCCAGCGCACGCCGGGCGGATAGCTCTTCTCCCAGAGACGCTGCGGTGCCATCGCCGATCTTGCCTTGTCGTTGGCGCCTCAGTTGCGGCACTATGATCGCCAGCGACCCTAGGCGCGGGCCGCGACCTTGGCAATAAGTTAACGTAAAGGTAAGGAGCGGCGTCGACCCATGCAGAACCCGTTCGATCTTTCCGGTCAGGTCGCAGTCGTCACCGGCTCCAGCAAGGGCATCGGCCGGTCGGCCGCCGAGATCATGGCGGCGCTCGGGGCCAAGGTCGTCGTCTCCAGCCGCAAGGCCGATGCCTGCGAGGCGGTGGCGGCGGGCATCAAGAAGGCGGGCGGTGAGGCCATCGTCATCCCCTGCAACATCTCGCGCAAGGAGGAGCTGGAGGGGCTCGTCAA
>Ga0111538_10010467_pt1 | contig 12334 bp, 9 predicted proteins | sample SoiMethybrSBSTD1_FD_79669 | JGI IMG/M metagenome (GOLD analysis project Ga0111538, IMG submission 79669) | Bulk soil microbial communities from a Populus tree surrounding site in Tennessee, USA - Soil MetaG P. TD hybrid SBSTD1 (version 2)... | ecosystem: Environmental > Terrestrial > Soil > Tree...
CTGCGCATCAACGCCATGACACCCGAGGCCGTTGCCGAGGTCTATCGCGGGCGGTCGCTGCCGAGAGCCGGCCAGACCGATCCGGCGGCCAGCGATCCGCTGCTCCGGCGCGCCCTGTACTTCCAGGCGATCGAGGCCGCCCGCACACCGGCGCAGCGGGCTCGCTTCCTGCACGCCCTTCTCGACGACGCCCGCAGGTCGGGGTTCGGGTTGCAGATGGCGCGCGTGGTGGCCCCGCTCGCGGCTAGTCTCTTCCCATCGCCGGAAATTCCCTGGTTTGCCGAGACCGCGCTTGAGCTGGCTCTTGTTGCCGGCAACCTCGACACTGCCGGCCGCTGGGCGCAGTCGGGGAATCTGCAGCACTGGCAGGGGCTGATCGACCTCGTCGATCCCGCGCGGCGGGGTGGCCGTCTGCCCAGTCTCGCTGCCATGGAGGAGCTGGCCGCGCGCGGCCAGCTGCGCGCCGATACGCTGCACCGGCTCGCCACCGTCCTGGATGCGCTCGACATCGATGTGCCGATCGCCTTGTGGGACGCGGCCAACCGTGCGCCGCAGCCCGCGACCGGTTATCTGCCCGAGACCGGAGTGCTGGCCGATCTTGCCCAATCTGCCAGGCAGGGCAGCGCGGCGCGGACCATCCTGCTCGCCATGCGCAGCCTGGGACCCGGCGGCGCCGAAGCGGCGAATGTGCTGGCGCTCGGCGATGCGATCCGGGCGCTCAAGCGCATCGGTCTGGATGCGGATGCCCGTCGCCTGGGGCTCGAGGCCCTGCTCGGCGTGTGGCCGCGCGCAGCGGTCAATTGAGGAGCGCACGTGGCCGGCGCTGGCGACCAGCAACAGCACGTTGAAGCTTTCCTCGAAGCGCTGGCTGCGGAGCGCGGCGCCGCCCAGAATACGCTCGAGGCCTATCGGCGAGATCTCGAAGACTTCCTCGCGTTCCTGAAGGCGCGGGGCAGGGGCCTTGCGGATGCGGCACCGGCGGATATCGCCGCTCACGTGAGCGGGCTGGCCGCGGCAGGATTGGCGCCCGCATCCCGGGCGCGCCGGCTTTCGGCGATCCGTCAGCTCTGCAAGTTCCTGGTGCGCGAGGGGGCGATCGAGGAGGACCCGGCGTCGGGCATCGCCGGCCCGAGGCAGGGCCGGCCGCTCCCCAGGACGCTGTCGGTTGTCGAGGTCGACCGGCTGCTGGAGGCGGCACGGCTCGGCACCGAGACGACGAGAGGCCGCGATCGCGTCCGGGCGCTGCGGCTGCACGCCCTGCTCGAAACGCTGTACGCCACCGGCCTGCGCGTGAGCGAGCTCGTATCGCTGCCGCGAGCGGTGCTGGCCGGCGACGGCCGCGTCCTGACCGTCAGGGGCAAGGGCGGCCGTGAACGCATCGTCCCCCTCACTCCGGCGGCGCTCGGCGCGCTCGAGCGCTATCTGAGCGTCGGGCAGGGGGACGACGAGGTGGCCCCGATGCTCGCGACCCGGTGGCTGTTCGCCTCGCGCGGCGCGCAGGGCCACCTGACCCGCCAGCGGCTGGCGCAGGAGCTGAAGGAGCTGGCCGCCGCCGCCGGCCTCGATCCCGATCGCGTATCGCCGCACGTGCTGCGGCACGCCTTCGCCAGCCACCTGCTCGACCGCGGGGCCGACCTGCGGTCCGTGCAGCAGCTCCTCGGCCATGCCGATATCTCGACCACGCAGATCTACACCCACGTGCTGGAAGAGCGCCTCAAGAAGCTGGTCTTCGAGCACCACCCCCTGGCCACCGGAAAGCGCGGCGAAGCCTGACCGGCGCGCCGGGCGCTTGCCAGTTGTGGTAAGATACAGGTGGAGGAGAGCTTGACATGCGTCGCTCTGCCCAAGATTCTCCTTCGCAAACAAATGATTAGTGCCCGACAGGGCAGAAGCGAACCATGGACCGTCCGGCAACGATGCGCACCTACCTCGACTTCGAAAAGCCGATCGCCGAGCTCGAGAGCAAGGTGACCGAGCTTAGAGCGCTCAGCAGCGAGGAGGACGGCACGATCTCCCTGACCGAGGAGGTGACCAAGCTCGAGCAGAAGGCGCACCAGGCGCTGGTGGACACCTATTCCAAGCTCACCCCCTGGCAGAAGACCCAGGTCGCGCGCCATCCCGAGCGGCCGCACTGCCTCGACTACGTCAAGGCGCTGATCGACGAGTTCACGCCGCTGGCCGGCGATCGCTACTTCGCCGAGGATGCCGCCATCATGGGTGGGCTCGGCCGCTTTCAGGGCCGTCCCGTGGTCGTCATCGGCAACGAGAAGGGCTCCGACACCGAGAGCCGCATCAAGCACAATTTCGGCATGGCGCGCCCCGAAGGCTACCGAAAAGCCGTGCGCCTGATGGACCTCGCCGACAAGTTCGGGCTGCCGGTGGTCACGCTGGTGGACACGGCAGGCGCCTATCCCGGCATCGGGGCCGAGGAGCGCGGCCAGGCCGAAGCCATTGCGCGCTCGACCGATCGCTGCCTGGCGCTGGGGGTGCCGATGGTGGCGGTCATCATCGGCGAAGGCGGGTCCGGAGGGGCGGTGGCCATCGCCACGGCCAACCGCGTCCTCATGCTGGAGCATGCCATCTACACCGTCGCCTCGCCCGAAGCTGCCGCCTCGATCCTGTTCCGCGACTCGGCCCGGGCCATCGATGCGGCAACCAGCATGAAGATCACGGCCCAGGATCTGAGGGCGCTCGGTGTGATCGACGTGATCATCTCCGAGCCCATCGGTGGCGCGCACCGTGACCCCGGCGCGATCTTCAAGCGCACGGGCGATGCCATCAGCAACGCGCTGTCGGAGTTCGCCGGCATGAGCGCGGAAGCGGTCCGGCGCCAGCGGCACGAGAAGTACCTCGAGATCGGCCGCAGCTTGTAGGCGCCTGCCGGCGCCCTCGTTCGCTCCCGTAGTCCAGTCTTGTCCCGCTGTCCGCCGATGCCTAACTCAGGCCCAACCGGCGGCGCAAAGTGGGGCGCGCGTGCAACACTGCGCGCCAGCAGTTGCATGAGGGGGGTTATCGGGTTCTTAAGCCGATGTTAACGTTTAGGAATCATTGGTGATCGGCACACACCTGGGGCACAGTGTATGAGTCGGATCATCCTAGGACGTCTGATCGCGCGCATCTGCCCGCCCGCCTTGGCGCTGGGGGCGGCGGTTTTTCTTGCCTCCTGCGCAAGCAATCTCGGCCTCGACATCGCCCCGCATCTTCGCCCCCTGCAGCGGGACACCATCATGCTGCTCGGCAAGAAGGGCATGGACGCGCAGACGCCGATCTTCATCCGCATCTTCAAGGAGGAGTCCGAGCTCGAGGTCTGGAAGCAGCGCGACGACGGCCGCTACTACCATTTCAAGACCTATCCGATCTGCAACTGGTCGGGCGATCTCGGCCCCAAGGTCCGCACCGGCGACCGGCAGGCGCCCGAGGGGTTCTACACGGTCACGCGCGAGCAGATGAACCCCGACTCCAAGTTCCACCTGGCGATGAACCTCGGCTACCCGAACGCGTTCGACCGTTCGCATCGCCGCACGGGGGACTTCCTGATGATCCACGGCAAGTGCAAGTCGGCCGGCTGCTACGCCATGACGGACGGCTTGATGGAGGAAATCTACGCGATCGCGCGGGAGTCCTTCCTCGGCGGCCACGACAGCTTCCAGGTGCACGCCTTCCCGTTCCGCATGACGAACGAGAACATGACCCGTTTTGCCAGCCACGAGGCCTACCCGTTCTGGCTGACCATCAAGGAGGCCTACGACCACTTCGAGATGACGCGGCAGCTGCCGGGCATCACGGTCTGCGACCGCCGCTACCACGTCAACGTCGCTCTCAGGAACGGCGAGCTGCCGCGCCTGGATCCCGAGCGCGCGTGTCCCGCGCTCGTCAAGCTCAGGCCTGATCCCTTCAGGCCCAGGCCGGGCGAGGAATTCGCCGAGCAGCGCATTGTCGTCCCGGGCCAGAAGATGCGGGGCCTGGCCAGCGCGGAGGACGTGGCCCCGAACTCCTCGCCCGCCCCCGACAAAGCTCCCAGCTCCGGGTTCGCCCCCAATATGAGCTTCGCGCCCGCCAGGTGAGCCAAGCCCTGCCTCAGAGGCCGTGGCGACGGGCGTGGATCGCGACGCGCCGGCGTCTCTGGTTCGTCCTGGCGGCGTTTGCGATTGTCGGCGCGTCCTATCTTCTTGGACGCGATGTGCTGCTCGACTACGCCGACCGCATCGGGATCGATGCCGAGCGCTCGCGCCGCGCGGCGCAGGCCGGTTTGCAGCAGGTGCTTCCCGGCACCCCCGATCTTGGCAACCTTTCCGCAAGGCTCGCGGGCTCCGGCCTCACCATGGGTGCGCCGATCTTCATGCGCATCTTCAAGCGCGAGTTCGAGCTCGAGCTGTGGATGCGCAAGGGCGATCGCTTCGAGCGCTTTGCCGTCTACCCCATCTGCCGCTGGTCGGGCGACCTGGGCCCCAAGCTGCGGGAAGGCGACAGCCAGGCGCCGGAGGGCTTCTATACGGTCGATGCCAAGGCCCTCAATCCCGCGAGCCGCTGGCACCGCTCATTCAATCTCGGGTTTCCCAACGCCTTCGACCGGGCCCACAACCGGACCGGGTCCTTCCTGATGGTGCACGGCGGCTGCGCATCGGTGGGCTGCTTTGCCATGACCGATGGGGTGGTCGACGAGATCTGGCGGATCGTGACGGCGGCTTTTCAGGCCGGCCAGAAGCGATTTCACGTCCATGTTTTCCCGTTCCGGTTGAGCGAGGAGAACCTCGCGCGCCGTGCCTACCATCCCTCTGCGGGGTTCTGGCGCGACCTCAAGCCCGGCTACGACAGCTTCGAGGCTACGCAATTGGTGCCGCGGATCGGGGTATGCGCCGGACGCTACATTGTAACGCAGGCTACGGGTCCGGGCGACGGTGGCCATGAAATTGCCAATAGTTGCATAAACCTAACGGACAACAAGGGCTGAGCCCTTCCGGCTTGGCCCTTTATATCTGCCCGAGCGATTGCGCCTCGGGGGCAGAGTTCCGGGGGGAACCCAGCCGACATCCCCGCAGCATGAGGTGAAGCCGTCAACATGCGTGTGCGCACTCGATACGATTGGCTTGCGCTTTCCTGCGCAGGTTTTGCCGCCATTGGATGGGCCGCGGGGGGCAACCCTGCCGCTGCCGCCACGGTTGCCGTTACGCCCGAAGCCCCTCTGCACGCCTCCGCAGAGCAGGTGGAGGCTGTGAGCCCGAGGCTGACAGCCTCCGCTCTTTCGCCACTCTCTCTCTCTCGCCGATTGGCGGAGAAAGGGATGACGGCCGGCAGCCGCGTGATGATCCGCATCTTCAAGCAGGAATCCGAGCTCGAGCTGTGGATGCTGAAGGGCGACCGCTTCGAGCTCTTCGCCACCTACACCATCTGCCACTACTCTGGAAAGCTCGGGCCCAAGCTCCGCGAGGGCGACAGGCAGGCGCCGGAGGGCTTCTATTCCGTGGCCGCTGATCAGCTTCGCCCAAGGGGGCGGCGTCCCCGCTCCTTCGACCTGGGCTTTCCCAATCGCCTCGATCGCTCCTATCGCCGCACCGGCTCCTACATCTTCGTGCACGGCGGCTGCACGTCGACGGGGTGCTTCGCCATGACCGATCCCGTGATGGGGGAGATCTATGCCCTCACCGAGCGCGCCCTGCAGGAGGGCCAGCAGCGCATCGAGGTGCATGCCTTCCCGTTCCGCATGACGGAAGCCAATCTGGCCTCCCATGCCGAGAACACCTGGTACGACTTCTGGCTCAACCTAAAGGAAGCCCACGACCTCTTCGAGCGTACCCACCTGCCTCCGGCGGTCGCCATCTGTGCCGGCAAGTACGTGGTTGCCAGCGGGGAATCGTCTCCCGACGGCGTGCCGCCGCCGGGGCACGAGCCGGCGATGCTCGGCATGTGCGGAGACGCTCCGCCCGATGCCGAAGGCATGGCCGCGATCGCTCAGGCCAAAAAGACGGTGGGCCGGGTCCACAGACTGACCTCGCGCGCGCACCAGCGCCGCTTTGCGGGGCGCAACGTGCGGAAGAGCTATGCCGCGGCCCGGCGCGCACGGATGGCGTCGCACGCGCGGCGGGTACGCACCGCGGCGCGACGGGCGGCGGCGGACTGATCCTTGCCGGGCCGCACCCGGCGGCGGCCCGGAGCACGCCGACATCGCGAAGGGACTGGTGGCGAGGTTGCACTGAGATGAAGCCGACAACCGCGCCGAGCGCTCTCAAGGTGCAGGCAGTCCTGGGACCCGCCTATCAAGTCGTGGAGTTCGAGGCCAGCACCCGCACCTCCGAGGACGCGGCCGCCGCCATCGGCTGCACGGTGGCGGAGATCGCCAAGTCTCTCGTCTTCAGGTCGGCGGAGGGGCGCCCGGTTCTGGTCATCGCTTCCGGCACCAACCGGGTCGACGAGAAGAAGGTGCAGGCACTGCTGGGCGGCAGGATCAAGCGCGCGGACGCCGACTTCGTGCGCGACGTGACCGGCTTTGCCATCGGCGGTGTGCCGCCCGTCGGCCACGCGACGCCGCCCGTCGTTCTGATCGACCGCGACCTGGAGCGCTTCACTGCCGTGTGGGCGGCCGCAGGAACCCCGAACACGGTGTTCAAGATTGCGCCCGCCGATCTCGTCCGCCTGACGCAGGGTCAGGTGGCGGACGTCGCCAAGCGCTGAGGCCGAGCTTGGGCGCCGACAGAGCGGGCGCCGGACACAGCAGGCCCGGCACCCGCGGTCATTCGCTCAGTACCACCACCGGCGATAGCCGTAGCTGTAGCGGTAGGGGTGGCGGCCCCAACCGTAGTAGCCGCGCCACCCGTAGCGGCGATAGCCGTAGCCGCAGTGCCGGTAGCCGCTGTGCCACCAGCAATGGCGCCGCCCGTACCACGTCACGGTCTCGATCGGGCTGCTCTGTGCCGCCTCCCGATCAATCGCCGCGAGGCCGCCGCCAGGGGCGGCTTCGGCAGACATCGCCACGAGGCCGAGCGCGATTGCGCCGATCCCCGCGAAAAGCAGTGACTTCATGCTCATTGGCCTTCTCCATCCTGGGTTGTTCCCCGGCCGCTCCCATGGGAGCCCAGGGAACTACGGGAGGCGGCAACGTATGGTTTGGTTGCTGGGATCAAAGGTGCATCACGAAGCCGCGAAGAAGCGGATCGAGACGGCCCGCCTAGGACTCGCGCAGGGTCTTGGCCCGGATTGAGCGCGTCTCGGCAATGCCGGCGCGGCCGGCCGCTTCCTGCAACTCGTGGCGGAACTCGTCCCGCTTCTCGTGGATGGACGCGATCACGGGTCCCGTCGGCAGGCCAAGACCGACAAGGGCGGCTTCCGAAAGCTGCAGGCTGGCTTCGATCGTCTCCGGCACGGCATCGGTGACGCCGATACTGTAGAGATGGCTTGCATGCGTCGCGTCCCGGGCGCGCGAGACAATGAGAATGTCCGGGCGCTCGGAGCGCACGGCGGCGACGATCTCGTCAATGGCCGATTGCGTGTGGATCGTCACGATCACGGCAGCGGCGCCCGCGAGCCCGCAGCTCTTGAGGAACGCGAGGTTGGTAGCATCGCCGTAGTACACCTGCCGGCCACGCTGGCGGTAGTGGGCGACCGCGGACGGGTCGCTGTCGGTGGCGATGAACGGGAAGGTGTGGCGCTCGAGCATGCTGCAGACGATCTGCCCGACGCGGCCGTGGCCGACGACGATGGCGTGCTCTCTCTCCCCTGTCGGCGGGGCGACCGCGAGCTCGGGATCGATCGGCTTGCGGCTCTCCACCCGCTGGCCGAGACGGCGCGCGCCGATGGCGAGGAGCGGGATCAGGGCCATGGTGAGCGAGGCCACGGCCAGCGTGAAGCTGCCGGCAGCGGCGGTGACAAGGCTGTAGCCGGTCGCCACGCCGATGATGACGAAGGCGAATTCGCCCCCGGGACCGAGCAGCAGGCCTGTCTCGATTGCCGCCGCCCACGATACCCGGAAGAGGCGTGCGAGCCCTGCGGTCAGCGCCGCCTTGAGGGCAATCAGGCCGACCACCGAGGCGAACAGCCACAGCGGCTCGCGCGCGAGCTCGCGGAAGTCGATGTTCATGCCGACTGTGAAGAAGAAGAGGCCGAGCAGGAGCCCCTTGAAAGGGTCCACCGTGGTCTCGAGCGCCTTGCGGAACTCCGTCTCCGCCAGCAGCAGGCCGGCAACGAACGCACCGAGAGCCATGGAGAGACCGGCAAGCCCGGCAGCCACGGCACTGGCGACGATGATGAAGAGGATTGCCGCCACGAACAGCTCGCTCGACTTGGTCGAGGTGACAAGGCGCAGCAGCGGCCGCAGCAGCAGGCGGCCGAGCACGACGATGAGCCCGAGGGCCAGCACGGCGTTTGCCACGGCCAGGAAGAGGCCGGCCACCACCGAGCTGCCCGTGCTGTTGCCGAGGAAGGAGACAAACAGCAGGATCGGCACGACGGCGATGTCCTGAGCCAGCAGAATGGAGAAGCTGGTCCGTCCGACGGTGGTGGACACCCGGCGCTGGTTGGACAGCACCTCGATGACAATGGCCGTCGAGGACAGGGCAAGGCACGAGCCGATGACGATCGCGGCGGCGGCCGTGTTGCCCGCAAGCGCGGCGATGGCGGCGATGGCGGCTGCCGAGAGAACGACCTGCAGGCTGCCCAGCCCGAAGACCAGGCGGCGCATGGTGACGAGGCGCTCGTAGGAAAGCTCAAGGCCGATCAGAAAGAGCAGGAAGACGACGCCGAGCTCGGCGAAGCCGGAAACGTTCTTCGGGTCCACCACCGTCACCCAATAGAGCCACGGGGCGTACTGCATGAACGAGCCGAGGCCGAGCGGACCGAGTATGGCTCCGGCGCCGAGGTAGCCGAGCACCGGGCTCAGGCCGAAGCGCCTCACGAGCGGTACCACGACGCCGGCAGTGCCCAGCACGACCAGCGCATCGCTGTAGGCATCCAGGCTTATGAAGTTCGCCGCCATCTACCTCCTCTGGTCGCAGGCTCTCTGCAGACCCATTAGTGCATTGATTGAGCCGTCTGGGTAGGGTGCATGCGGAAGGCTGTCGTTGCGCCGATGTGCCGGTTACGCATCATTTCGGGACGTCGGCCAGCATCGCCAGCGCGATCTCGCGCTCGCCCATGATGACGGTATCGGCGCCGTGCTTCTTGAGGTGCTGTGTCTCTTCATCGGAATGCGAGCGGGCGACAATGCGAAGCGACGCGTTGACGGCTCTGGCCTGGGCGACCACCTGCCCGGCCTCGAAGGCATCGGGGATGGCGACCAGCAGGCATCGCGCGCGACCGAGATTGGCCGCCACGATCACCTCGCGATTGGTGGCGTTGCCGTGGATCGTCTCGAGGCCGGCCTCCCGCGCCTGGAGCGCGAGCGGCCTGATCTCCTCGATCACCAGCACCGGCTGGCGGTCATCACCGAGCCCGCTGGCGATGATGCGCCCGACCCTGCCGTAGCCGACGAGCACGTTGTGATCCTGGAGCTGGGTCACGGGCACCGGCTCGCGGCCCGCAGCTTCGGGCGCCTCGGGCGCGGCTGCCGGCGTCGTCGGTGCAGGCCTTGCCGCCCCTGCCGGACCAAGGAACCAGTCGAGGCATGCGAACAGGAGGGGGTTGAGCAGGATGGAGATGATGGCGCCGGCCAGGATCAGGTCGCGGCCGCGCTCGGGCAGGAGGGCGAGACCCACGCCGAGCCCCGCGAGGATGAAGGAGAATTCACCGATCTGGGCGAGACTGGCCGAGACGGTCAGCGCATGCGAGGTCGGATAGCCGAACAGCCGCACGATCAGGAACGCCGCCAGCGATTTGCCGAGGATGATGATCAGCAGGGTGGCGAGCACCGCCCAGAAGTCGCGCACGACGATGGCGGGATCGACCAGCATTCCCACCGAAACGAAGAAGAGCACGGCGAACGCATCCCGCAGCGGCAGCGACTCCTGGGCCGCGCGCTGGCTGAGCTCGGACTCGCTCAGGATCACGCCGGCGAAGAAGGCGCCGAGCGCGAAGGACACGTCGAACAAGGTGCTCGCGCCGTAGGCGACGCCCAGCGCGATGGCGAGCACGGACAGGCGAAAGAGCTCGCGCGAGCCCGAGTGGGCGACGTAGTGCAGGAGCCACGGGATGACCCGCTTGCCGATCACCAGCATGACCGCGACGAAGGCCGTCACCTTGCCGAGCGTCAGCAGGACCGGCAGCACGAGGGCGCCGAGCCCGGCGCCGGGATTGCCCTTGAGCATGCCCGCCATGGCCGGCAGCAGCACAAGCGCGAGGATCATGGCGAAATCCTCGATCACCAGCCAGCCGACGGCGATCCGCCCGCGCTGGGTTTCCACGAGCCGCCGCTCCTGCATGGCGCGCAGCAGCACCACCGTGCTTGCGGTCGAGAGGGCGAGCCCGAAGACGAGGCCGGCCCCGATCGACCAGCCGAGCGCGTAGGCGAGCAGCATGCCGAGCAGCGTGGCGCTGGCGATCTGGGCGATGGCACCCGGTATGGCGACCGCCCGCACCGAAAGCAGGTCCTTCAGCGTGAAGTGCAGTCCGACACCGAACATCAGGAGGATGATGCCGATCTCGGCCAGGTCGTTGGCAAGGCGCTGGTCGGCGACGTAGCCGGGCGTGAACGGGCCCATCAGCACGCCCGCCAGCAGATAGCCGACGAGCGGGGAGGTGCGCAGGCGATTGGCGAGTGCTCCGAGTGCGAATGCGAGCACGAGGCCCACCACGATCGTGGAGATCAGTGGGGTGTGCTCGGGCATCGGCAAAGCTCCTCGGTCTGACGCACCGTGCGCCTGTTGTCACGAAATATGGGATTGATCCGGCCGGGCCGGGCGGCTCCGCGCGTTGCGTGCGGGCTCACCTGTGCAACATAGTCGGACGCGCGTGCGGATGGCTACGCCAGAATGCGCCCGCAGAGGATCGCAGCCCCAGGCCGGCCGGCTTGTTGCGGCGGCACGGACACCACGAACCCGCAGGGCGTGCGCTGCACTGCGGCGGCTGGCGGACGTCTTTGGAACATCAACGCCGGCCGAATAGCCGCTCGATGTCTGAGAGCTTGAGCTCCACGTACGTGGGCCGGCCGTGATTGCACTGGCCCGAGTGCGGCGTTGCCTCCATGTCGCGCAGCAGCGCGTTCATCTCCTCGGGCGTCAGGCGTCGTCCGGCGCGCACGCTGCCGTGGCAAGCCATGGTCGAGCACACCGCCGCCAGCCGTTCCTCGAGCAGGCGGCTCCCGTTCTCGCCGCCCGCTTCGCGCGCCAGGTCCCTGACGAGGCCGGCAACGTCCGTGTCGCCGAGCAGCGCCGGTACCTCGCGCACCATGACGGCGCCCGGACCGAACGCTTCGAGCGCCAGCCCCAGGGTCAGGAGCTGCGGCGCGGCGGCGGCGAGCGCCGCGGCCTCGTCCGGGTCCAGCTCGACGACTGCGGGTATGAGCAGCGCCTGGCGGGCGACGCCGCCGTTGGCCAGCGCAGCCTTCATGCGCTCGTAGACAAGGCGCTCGTGCGCAGCATGCTGATCGACGATCACCACCGAGGAGCGCGTTTGCGCCACGATGTAGGTCTCGTGCAGCTGCGCCCGCGCCGCGCCGAGGGGGCGGTCGAGCAGGTCGGCGGGCGGCGGCCCGGCGGCCGCACGTGCGTCCGCGCTTGGCGCGGCAAAGGGCGCGAGCGGAGCCTGCCATTCCTCCGCGAACCCCCTCGCGAACGGACCGGGGCGTGGCGTGAAGCTCTGAGGTCGATGCGGTGACGGCGCAGCGTGCACCGCGCGCGCCAGCGCCTCGACCGCCGAGGCGCCGCCCGTCGCCGAGGCGCGGTGGCCAGCCGCTTCCAGCGCCTGGCGCAGCGCACCGGCGACCAGGCTGCGCACGCCCCCGGCGTCGCGGAAGCGAACCTCCGCCTTGCTCGGATGCACGTTGACGTCGACCTCGCGCGGAGGCAGGTCCACGAACAGGGCGAGCAGGGGGTAGCGCGCCTTCGGCAGCAGGTCGCCGTAGGCGGCGCGCACGGCACCGATCAGCAGCTTGTCCCTGACGGGGCGGCCGTTGACGAAGAGGTACTGCTGGCCGGGGTCGGGCCGGTGCAGCGTGGGCAGGCCGGCGAACCCGCTGACGCGCACGCCTTCGCGCTCGATGCCGACGGGGAGCGCGTCGTCGAGAAAGTCGCGGCCCATGATGCGGCCGAGGCGGTGGAGATGCCCTTCGGCGCCCGCCGGCTGCGCCTGCAGCTTGAGGCCGGCGCGCTCGCCGGTCGTCAGCGCGAAGCCGACCGTGGGATGGGCCATGGCGAGGCGCTTCACCACCTCCGAGATGGCGGCATTCTCGGCGCGCTCCGATTTCAGGAAC
>Ga0111538_10010468_pt1 | contig 12334 bp, 5 predicted proteins | sample SoiMethybrSBSTD1_FD_79669 | JGI IMG/M metagenome (GOLD analysis project Ga0111538, IMG submission 79669) | Bulk soil microbial communities from a Populus tree surrounding site in Tennessee, USA - Soil MetaG P. TD hybrid SBSTD1 (version 2)... | ecosystem: Environmental > Terrestrial > Soil > Tree...
AACTCCAGTGGGTGTCGACGCATGATCCGCAGACCGACTACATGGAGCGCGAGCTACGCAAGGAAGCGATCACCCGGCTTGCCTACGGACTCGACATGCCGCCCGAGGCACTGACCGGGCTTGGCAACACCAACCACTGGGCGGCAATGCAGATCCTCGCCGAAATGTGGAAGAGCCACGGGGCGCCCCTCGCGATCCAGTTTTGTGAAGAGCTGACCGCCGCCTACTTCCAGCCCGCCCTGCGTGACCTCAACTTCCCCGACTGGGAAAACATGGTCGTCGACTACGACGCCTCCAAGGTCACCGTCAAGGCCGACCGCTCCGACGACGTGCTCCAGGCGATCAAGGTCGGTGGCGTCGGCTTCAAGGGGCTACGCGAGGCGCTCAACATCCCCGAGGACTGGGCACCCAGCGAGGCAGAGTTCGAGAAGATCCTCCAGGTGCTCGGGCGAGGGACAAAGCCGCAGCAGCCACAGCTCGAAGCGCCCAGCCAAAACGGTGACCCCGCCCGTGACGGCCCGCCGCCGCCCGGCCCCGAGGGTGACTCCGGTCGCCGCTCCCGGATCGTCTCCTCCGCCGCCTTCGCGCACGAGGCGATGGGCGCGGCAATGATGGCGCTCGCCCGCTGCCGTGAACTCGCCGGGATCCGTCTCTGGCAGAAGCAGCGGCACTGTCCCGAATGCTTTGAGCGCGCCGACGGACAACCACACGCACTCGTCGCCTCGCTCGTTGGCCCCAAGACCGTCGAGCGGCTCGACTGGGACCCGATGCGTCTCGTCCACGGCGGCGCGGACACGCTCCGCGACATCCTTGTCTACTGGGACTTCTCCGAGAAGCAGGCGGCGGCGATCTGCGAGATGGTCGAGTCATTCGCGGCCCGCACCCTCTACGACGCCCGCTTGCCGCAGCTCCCTTCCGGCTTTGCCGCCCATCTCGAACGAGCACGAGGGATCGACGATGCCGTGGCGAGTTGAGAAACGCGGCGGTCGCTACTGCGTCGTCAAGGAGGGCGAGAAGAAAGCGGTCCCTGGCGGTTGCCACCCGACGCGTGCCGAGGCGATCAAGCATCAGCGCGCCCTCTATGCCTCCGAGGAGGCCAGCCAAGGAGGAACAGAGATGAGCGAGAGCATCGCCGAGCCACTGGTGGCCTTCTTCGCCGCGAGCAACGGCTCGGAGGAGACAGGCCGCGCCTGGGAGGGCGTGCTTGCGGTCGAGGGACTTGTCACCTCCGACAACCGCTATCTGATGCCCGGCAAGATCGGGCACCGCGACCTGCCGCTCTCGTTGATGGCACAGACCGTCACCGACGACGGGCACAAGGGGGCCTGGGTCGCCGGGAAGATCACCGCGATCCGGCGCGAGAAGCGCCCCGACCTGGGTGAGGACGCGGTCGCGATCATCGGCGAGGGAGAGTTCGCCGACACCGAGGACGGTCTCCTTGCCGCAGATTTGATCGCCGACGAAGTCCTCCGCCACGTCTCGATCGACTTCGCGCACGACGTCGTTCACACGCTCGACAAGGAAACGCTGGAGCCGGTCGCCGAGGAAGAGCTTGACTTCGCGACGATGCTTGAGGGCGGCTACGTGCAGGGCTTCGAGGGGAAGATCATGGGCGCAACGCTGTGCGCCTTCTCCGCCTTCGAGGACGCCACGATGCGGATCGTCGACGGTCCCGGCAAGGCAATCGTCGCCTCCTCGTTCGCGATGCGCAAGGTGCTCACCGCCTCCGCCGCAGGGATCGCGCCGCTCACCCCGCCCTACGAGTGGTTCTACAAGGAAGAGCCGGACCATCCCGTCCCGCTGACGGTGCTCTCAACCGGACAGGTGTACGGGCATCTGGCGCTGTGGAACCAGTGCCACCGCTCGCTCGCGACCAGCTGCGAGCTGGCCCCCCGCTCACGCTCCGGCTACGCCTTCTTCCACACCGGGGCGCTGACGACCAAGGACGGACGCAAGGTCAACGTCGGCCGGATCACGGTCGGCGAAGGGGGGCACGCCCCCACCACCTCCTGGCTCGGGACAAAGGGCGCGATCGACCACTACGACAAGACCGGCACCGTCGGTGCCTTCGTCCGTGCCTCCGACGGCAAGCACGGGATCTGGCTCTCGGGGGCAGTCCGCTCCGACTGCCCCGCCGAGAGGGTACGGGACATGGAAGCCAACCCACCCTCGGGTGATTGGCGCGAGGAGAACTACTCGCTCGAACTGTGCGCGGCGCTCTCCGTCCCCGTCGCCGGGTTCCCCGTCCCCCGCTACGAGGCCTCGCTCGTCGCCTCCGGGAACGAGGAACGCGTCGTCGCGCTCGTTGCGGCAGGCTTCCACGAGCCAGTCCCCTTCACCCGTGCGGAACAGCGACGCTTCGGCGCGCTGCTGATGCGGGCGCAGGAGCTGGTGCGCCCTTTCCCGACTGAGTGGGACGACGGCTTCGCAACGATCCCAGCGAAGGAACGTCGTCGTGCGGCCGGTGCCGGGCAGGCGCTCCCCGATGGCAGCTATCCGATCCGCAACTGCGCTGACGCACAGAACGCGATCCGCGCCCAGGGTCGTGCCCAGACACCCGCGAAGCGAATGCGGGTCAGGGCGCACATCCGCAAGCGCGTCAAGGCGCTTGGTTGCAAGGGAACCATGTTTGACGCATACCGGTGAAGATCGGCTACCGGGTTCAACATGCAGCGGGTCGGGAGAGTGCCCTTGACCCGCTGCTCCCACTTCTACCGCCAGCGGTAGAAGTGATCACAGACGAGGAGGCGGAGAGCGACCCCAACCCGCTCCGCTGTTTCCTCCGCTGTCTCGCCAACCCAGGCCCAGGAGTCACCCACCTGTGTGTGCTCCAGGACGACGTCACCGTCTGCACCGACTTCGAGCGTCGTGTCGAGGACGCGGTCGCGGGACGTCCCGCCGACATCCTCTCGCTGTTCGTCGGTGGCCTGCATGGACGCACCCAGCGCGAGTTCCTTAGCGCGCTCAAGGCGGGCAACCCCTGGACACAGGTCTACTTCCGCGAGATCCACCATGTCGTCGCCACCGTCTGGCCGGTCACCCAGGCACAGGCCTTCCTCGACTGGTGGGAGACAAAGCCAAAGGTTCCCGGCCCCCGCGTGCAGCGCTCCGACGACGCCGTCGTCGGCTACTGGGCACGCCGCAAACAGATCCGTTTCTGGGCCACCGTCCCCTGCCTGGTCGAGCACCGCAACGAGCTTCCCTCAACGATCCGACAGGCGAGCAGGTTTGGCGATAAGGGTCGTCGTGCAATCAGCTTCTTAGGCTGAGGACTAGCTGCCCTCCGCCCAGCCTGCTATACCTCCGCCCAGCGGTAGGCGCTGGGCGTTCAGCCGTTAGCCGGGTCCAGGGGACTCCAGGCGTGAATCGCATCACGTCAATAAGGAGTCTGAGATGGACCCGCTGTTCCCGGATCTTCCCGAGGACCTTGCCGCGCTCAGTGACGAGGAACTCCAGACTTTGCTCGACGAGCATGACGTCGCGCTCAGCAAGATCGAGCAGAACGACGAGGAGTACGTCGGTGGGCTGACCGCCGACGAGATCATCTCCGGTCTCGAACTCGGCACCGAGCAGGTGAAGGCGATCCAGGCCGAGCAGACGCTCCGGATCGAGGCCGCGAAGAACTTCGAGGCCCGCCGGGCAGAGCTGATCGCCGAGGTTCGCCCGCCCGAGAAGACGGACGAGGAGACGGCGGACGAGGTCGGCGAGGTGCTTGCCGACGCGACCGACGACGTCGAGGAGGAAGTCAAGTCCGACGAGTCGGACGACGACGAGGAGGAGAAGAAGGACGAGGAGGAGGAGAAGGCAGAGGTCGAGGCCAAGGAGGAGCCGGTCCTCGTCGCCTCAGTCGCTCATCCGCAGCCGCGCGTCATCTATCGTCGCCCGCCGCAGCCCGAGCCGGACCGCACCCCGGGTGAGGACACCCGTCGTGCCCAGCTCGTCGCCGCCGCTGGCGTCGATGGCGTCAGGGCGGGCGAGAAGCTCGATCACCTCGGCTTCGCCAAGGCCCTGATCGAGCACGTCTCCCGTCGCTCGCGCCCCGTCAAGCACGAGCACGGGGTCGAGGAGAAGCTGCTCGTCGCCTCGGTCGAGTACGACTTCCCCGAGGAGATGACGCTGATCGACGGCGATCACTCCGGCAACGCCCGCAAGCTACGCGAGGTCGGGAACCCGTTCCTCGGCCCCGAGGGACAGCAGGCACTGGTCGCCTCCGGTGGTCTCTGCGCCCCGCTGACCCCGTTCTACGACATCCCCGACTTGGCGGTCAACGACCGTCCCGTCCGGGATGCGCTGCCGTCGTTCCGTGCCGAGCGGGGCGGCGTCTCCGTCCCTTCGGTCTCCTATATCGGTGACATCACGACCGCGATCACCGTGATCGAGGAGTCCGCCGATGCACAGGGCGGCACCTTCGCGACAAAGTCCTGTCAGGACCAGACCTGCCCGACCTGGACGGACGTCGCGATCGGGATCATCTCGCATTGCCGCGAGTACGGGAACCTCAACGCCCGCGCCTGGCCGGAAGGGATCGCACACGAGAACGCGATCACGATGGCCGCTCACGCACGGACGGCCGAGGCCCGCCTGCTCGACCGGATCAAGGCACTCTCGATCAACGTGACCGGTGGCGCGGCAACGCTCAACGCGTGGTCGCACCTCGTCTACGCGCTCACCCGCTCACGCGCCTCGATGCGCTACGTGCTGCGCCTGGAGCGGAACTTCACGCTCCGCGTGCTCGCACCCGAGTGGCTGCCCGACCTCCTGATCACCGACCAGGTGTCGGCGCAGTTCGACCGCTTCATGGCCCTCGAAGAGGCGACCTCGACCCTGCGTCGCTACGGGATCGAGCCGACCTGGTACAAGGACACGCCCAGCACGGGAACCACGCAGGGCTTCGCAGCCGAGACGGCGTCGGCAATCGACGACTTCCCGGACATCGCCCAGATCGCGCTGTTCCCGGCAGGCACGTTCCTCCATCTCGACGGCGGAACGCTGGAGCTGGGTCTTGTCCGCGACTCGACGCTCAACCAGACCAACGATTACCAGGTCTTCGGTGAGACGTTCGAGAACGTGGCACGGATCGGCCCGACCCAGGCAGCGCGCTGGCTCTCGGTCACGATCTGCCCGAACGGCCAGTTCCCGGCCCTCGGGACGGCAATCTCCTGCTAGTTCGGGAGAGGAACACAGATCGTGCATCTGGCAACTGGATCTCGGGAGGCGGGCAACCGCCTCCCGAGCCTGCTTGAGAGGAGGGCGGCGTGAGCACCATGACGTTCGGCCCGCCGATCGTCCTCGACGACGGTCACCTTCCCGTCGCGCCGCCTCACTCACTGCTCAACACGCCCGGCGTTCTCAAGCCGCCGCCGGACGAGCATTGGCTGAGCGGGGCAACGGTCTATCCGTATCCGGAAGGACCGCCCGCAACGTGGGACCCCTGTTCAGCCGGGACCTTCCGTGAGAAGGAGGAAGGCTCGGGGGTCGATCTCAATTCGTTCGCGAGCTTCGTCGTCTACCTACCCATCACCTGCTCGTCGATGTCGATCGGTGATCCGGATGAGTTCATGCGTCGAGCAGAGATTGCGCTCGAAGCAACCGAATCATTCGCGATCGAACAACAGCTCTCCCAGGGAACAGCGATCCCGACCAACCCGTTCTTCGCGATGGCCGGGGTCGATCTGCCAGCAGGAGCCGGGGCGGTCACCGCCGCGATCGGGCTTGCGTGGCTGGAGGAAGCGATCGGAGAAACAGGGAAGCAAGGGATGATCCACGCGACCCCCGGTCCGATCGCGCACTGGAACAACCTCGGGATCAGCCTGATCAACGGAGAGCTGATCAGCGCCAACGGCAACAGGGTTGTCTCTGGTGGTGGCTAGGCCGGGGCGACACCGAGCGGAGGTGGGGCTGCCGCAGCAGGGCAGTCCTGGGCCTACGCGACCGGCCCAGTCGAAATCAGACACTCAGCGGTCGCGATCCCCGACATCTCCGAAGTGCTCGATCGCTCGATCAACGAGGTCACGTTCCGCGCCGAGCGGTACGTGCTCGCGACATGGGACACGCATCCACATGCGGCCGTCCTCATCGACTGGGCGCCGTAATGGTGGCCGCGAAGGGAGGTAGACAGTAATGGCAGTCAACTGCGGCGTCTCCTTCGGCGTCTGCGCTGTCCGTCTAACGGCGGTGGATGCGGCAGGAAACGTCACCGGCACGACTGACAACTCGTACGTGACCGACAACGTCACGTCGATCAGCCTGACTCCGAACATCGAGACAGGCGACACGTTCTCGCAGCGCAACGGCTGCGGCTGCTCGGTCGCTCGCTTCAAGGCGAACGACACCTTCAACTGGTTCGAGTTCTCGCTCGTCGACGCGGCGCTCGAACCGGCGATGATGGCGCTCCTGCTTGGCACCCCGACGATCGAGGACGGAGCCGACATCGTCGGCCAGGCGTTCCTCGGTGCGCTGGAGTGCGGAGAGGACGAGCCTGCCGTCGCACTGGAGTTCTGGACGAAGCACATCGTCGGCTCAGGCCAGGACGGGACCTACCCCTGGATCCACTGGGTGTTCCCGAAGACTGTCTGGCAGATGGGCGACAACACCTTCGAGGAGGGCATCGCCCTGCCGACGGTGAACGGCTTCTCCCGCACGAACACCCAGTGGGGCGACGGTCCCTACGGCGACGGCCCGCCCGACGGGCAGGACATCGCCGAGGGTGGCTGGTGGAAGACGGACGTCGATCCGCCTTCGGCCCAGTGCGACTACCAGAACGTGACGCCGTCCAGCTAGGTCGGATGAAGCAGGGGGCGTCCCACCAGGGACGGGACGCCCCCCGAGCCGCCGAGAGGAGACAGCCATAACCGCGATCCTCTTTCCCCGCAGGCTCGTCGAACTCAGGGATGTCGTTAGCGCAGGCATCCAGCCTGGGGATGTCCCGACCTACGACGGGGCATCGTTCACCTTTGGCCCCGGTGGCGGCGGTGGCGGTGGCTCCTTCAGCCTGGGCGTCTCGAACCTTGGCAACACGCTGGGGCAGACAGGGATCACCGGCTCCCGCGTTGTGCTCGCGGGGGGCAACGGGATCACGCTCTCACAGGCCACCGACCCCAGCGGCGGCACGATCACGGTCTCGGGGATCACCCAGTCTGTCCAGAGCCAGGGTCTGTTTGACCTGACCCTCGGCGGCAACACCGCAGGGGCGCCCCAGCTGATCTCCTCCGGGACGATGACGCTGGCGGGTGGCAGCAACATCACCCTGAGCCAGAACGGCAACGCCGTCTCGATCATCGGCGCGTCCGGAGGTGGAGGAGGAGCAGGATTTAGCGCCGGGGCAAGCACGGGCGGCAATACCGCTGGCGCGACCGGGGTCACGGGCACCCGCCTCGTGTTTGTCGGTGAAGGGGTCATGTCGCTCAGCCAGACCACGGGTGCCGCCGGGGGCACCGTCAGCATCCAGGCCCCCGCCTCCTCGGTGATCAGCGCTGTCGCGCCGCTCTCAACCAGCACCAACGGCTCGACGATCAGCATCCTCGCGCCCTTCCAGTCGGTGCAGCCCGAGACGCAGACCTTCGTCGCTGGGATCGCTGGCTCGAACACCACCTACACGTCGGGCACCGTTCGCATCACGGGGGTCGGTGGTGGCGTCACCGTCAGCTCGAATACCGGGCAACGGATCGACATTTCGGTCGCGGCCCCGGTCGCGCAGACCGGCACCCAGTTCTCCGCCGGGATCTCCGGCGGCAACACCTCCGGCCACTCCGGCACCGTCGCGGGCCGGATGATTCTGGCTGGTGGCAACAACATCACCCTGAGCGGCTCGACCAACGGTGCTTCCGAGTCGATCACGATCTCCGCCGCCAGCCAGTCGGTCCAGACCCAGAACCTCCACAATCTGACGCTCTCCGGAAACACGGCCGGGGCACTCGCGGCGATCTCCTCGGGGACACTCACCCTCGCGGGCGGCAACAACATCACCCTCTCGCAGGCGGGGAACGCCGTCACGATCTCGGGCGCAAACGTCGGTGGCGCGCAGACGGGGATCTCCTCGATCGCCGCCTCGAACACGACCTACACCTCGGGCCAGGTTGAGTTCACCGGCTCCGGGATCGTCACCGTCCGCTCCTCGGCAGGCCAGCGGGTCGTGATCGACGCCTCGCAGTCGGTGCAGACGCAGAGCCTGTTCTCGGCCGGGGCATCGAATCTTGGCAACACGCTTGGCGATACCGGCGTCACTGGCACGCGCCTGGTCTTTGCCGGAATCAACAACATCACTCTCTCGCAGAGCACCAATACGGCGGGTGGGACGGTCACGATCTCCGGCCCCTCGGTGGCCGGGGCACAGACAGGCATCTCTGGGATCGCCAACAGCCAGACGACGTACACGTCGGGCACGGTCTCGCTCAGCGAGCTGGGCGCAATCACCATTCGCTCTACCACCGGGAATCAGTTCCAGCTCTCCGTTGCTCCGCAGAGCGTGCAGCCCGAGACACAGACCTTTATCGGCGGGATCAGCGCCTCGGACACTCTCTACACCTCCGGCACCGTACGGATCACGGGGGCGGGCAACATCACCGTCGCCTCCGACACCGGCCAGCGAGTGGTCATCAGCGGCAGCCAGTCGGTTCAGCCCGAGACGCAGACTTTCCTGGGCGGGATCCGCAACTCGGAGACGACCTACACCAGCGGCACCGTCAACCTCAGCGGCCTCGCGAACATCACGGTGCGCTCTACCACCGGGAACGCGTTCCAGCTCTCCGTCGCCGCCCAGAGCGTGCAGCCGGAAACACAGACCTTTGTCGCCGGTCTCGCCGCCAGCGACACCACCTACACCAGCGGCACCGTCCGGATCACCGGGGTCGGCGGCGGCGTCACGGTCAGCTCGAACACGGGGCAGCGGATCGACATCTCCGTTGCTGCGCCCGTCGCGCAAACCGTGCAGACGCAGAACCTGCACAACGTCACCCTGAGCGGAAACACCGCCGGGGTGCTCGCCCAGATTTCCAGCGGCACGATGACCCTGGCGGGCGGCAACAACATCACCGTCAGCCAGAACGGCAATGCGGTCACGATCAGCGGTCCCAACGTCGGTGGCGCGCAGACCGGCATCTCCGCGATCGCGAACAGCGAGACGACCTACACGTCCGGCTCGATCACGCTCTCCGAACTCGGCGCGATCACGATCCGCTCGACGACGGGGCAGCGCTTCCAGTTCAGCGTCGACCCGCAGAGCAACCAGTCGCTCGGCATGTACGCGGTCGGCAACACCACCGGGGAGTCCTCCTCGACGACCCGGGATGCGCGCACCGTCAGCCTGCGCGGCGACGGGATCGTCTCCGTTGGCTACTCGAACGGCTCGGTTCGGATCAGCGCCAGCCAGAGCGTGCAGCCCGAGACGCAAACGTTCCTTGCGGGCGTGATCGCCTCCGACACCACGTACACCTCCGGCTCGGTGCGCTTCACCGGGGTTGGCGGCGGGATCACCGTCAGCTCGAACACGGGCCAGCGCGTCGACCTCAGCGTCGCCGCGCAGACGGTGCAGCCGGGGATCCAGCATCTCGTCGTCTCCAACACCACCTTCTCCTCCGGCACCGTCAGCCTGTCCGGCTTTGGCGATGTGACGGTCAACACCGCCGCCAACATCATTCGGGTCAGCGCTCCCGTGCAGACAGCCGAGTCGCAGTCGATCGGCATGTCCAACATCGGCAACACCTCGGGCACCACCGGGATCGCCTCCGGGGCGCAGGTGCGGATGCTCTTTGCCGGGGGCAACAACGTCACCCTCTCGCAGTCGCTGAACGGCGCGTCGGGGACGCTGACGATCAGCGCCGCCAACCAGACCGTCCAGACGCAGAACCTGCATAACGTCACGCTGTCCGGCAACACCGCTGGCGTGATGGCCCAGATCAGCTCGGGCACGATGACGCTCGCGGGTGGCAACAACATCACGCTCTCGCAGGCAGGTAATGCGGTCACCATCAGCGGCGGCGGTGGCGCGCAAACCGCGATCAGCGGGATCGCCAACTCGCAAACGACGTACACCAGCGGCACCGTCTCGCTCTCAGAGCTTGGCGCGATCACGATCAGAAGCACGACCGGCAATCAGTTCCAGCTCTCGGTCAACGCACAAACCGATCAGACGCTGGGGCTGTACGCGCTTGGGAACACGACGGGGGAGTCGTCCTCGACCACCCGTGACGCGCGCACGCTGTCGTTCCGGGGCGACGGGATCGTCAGCGTCGGCTACTCAAACGGCTCCGTCCGGATCAGCGCCTCGCAGTCGGTGCAGCCCGAAACACAGACGTTCCTGGGCGGGGTCGCGGCGAGCGACACGACCTACACGTCGGGCACGGTCCGTTTCACGGGCGTCGGTGGCGGGATCACGGTCTCCTCGAACACCGGCCAGCGGGTCGATCTCTCCGTTGCCGCACAGACGGTGCAAACCCAGAACATGGTTGCCGTCACCCTCAGCGGCAACACCTCCGGCGCACAGGCGCTGGTCAGCTCCGGGACGCTGACGCTCGCCGGGGGGAACAACATCACCGTCAGTCAGGCCGGGAACGCCGTCACGATCAGCGGCCCCAACGTGGGTGGTGCACAGACCGGGATTTCGGGTCTTGCCAACTCCCAGACCACGTACACGAGCGGCACCGTCTCGATGTCCGAACTCGGGGCGATCACGATTCGCTCCACCACCGGCAACCAATTCCAGTTCTCGGTCAACCCGCAGAGCGTGCAGCCCGAGACAAAGACGTTCGTCGGTGGGATCGCCAACTCGCAGACGACCTATACGTCGGGCACCGTCAGCCTCAGCGAACTCGGCGCGGTGACGATCCGTTCGACGACCGGCAACCAGTTCCAGATCAGCGTCAACGCCCAGAGCGTGCAGCCGGAGACGCAGACGTTCATCGGCGGGATCATCGCCTCCGATACGACCTACACCTCAGGCAGCGTCCGGTTCTCAGGTGTTGGTGGCGGCGTCACCGTCAGCTCCAACACGGGGCAGCGGGTTGACATCTCGGTCGCAGCCCCGGCGGCGGCGCAGACGGCCATCTCGGGGATCGCGAACTCGCAGACGACCTACACGTCGGGGACGGTCTCTCTTTCCGAGCTTGGTGCGATCACGATCCGGTCGACCACCGGCAATCAGTTCCAGCTGAGCGTCAACGCGCAGTCGACCCAGCCGGGGGTGCAGCACTTCGTCGTCTCGAACACGACCTTCTCCTCGGGGACGGTCAGCATCAGCGGCTTTGGTGACGTGACCGTCAACACGGCCGCGAACATCATCCGCATCAGCGCCCCGGTGCAGACCGCGCAGACGGGGATCAGCGGCCTCGCGAACTCGCAGACCACCTACACCTCGGGGACGGTGAGCCTCAGCGAGCTGGGCGCAATCACGATCCGCTCCACCACGGGGAACCAGTTCCAGCTCTCGGTCAACGCGCAGACGGCACAGACGGGCATCTCTGGCATCGCGAATAGCCAGACCACGTACACGTCGGGAACCGTGTCGCTGTCCGAGCTGGGCGCGATCACCATCAGGTCGACCACCGGGAACCAGTTCCAGCTGTCCGTCAACTCACAGACGGTGCAGACGCAGAACCTGCACAACGTCACCCTCTCGGGGAACACGTCCGGGGCGATGGCGCAGATCAGCTCCGGAACGATGACCCTGGCCGGGGGCAACAACATCACCCTTTCCCAGGCCGGGAACGCGATCACGATCAGCGCGGGTGGTGGGGCCGAGACACAGACAGCGATCTCAGGGATCGCCAACTCGCAGACGACCTACACCTCCGGGACGGTCAGCCTCTCCGAGCTGGGCGCGATCACGATCCGTTCCACGACCGGGAATCAATTCCAGCTCAGCGTTGCCGCGCAGACGGCGGAGTCCCAGAGCATCGGGATGTCCAACATCGGCAACACGTCCGGGACGACCGGGATCGCTTCGGGTGCCCAGGTGCGGATGCTGCTCGCGGGTGGCAACAACATCACCCTCAGCCAGTCGCTCAACGGGGCCTCGGGGACGATCACGATCAGCGCCCCGAACGCGCAGACGGGGATCTCGGGGCTGGCGAACTCGCAGACGACGTACACGTCAGGGACGGTGTCGCTGTCGGAGCTGGGAGCAATCACGATTCGCTCGACGACAGGGAACCAGTACCAGTTCTCGGTCAACTCCCAGAGCGTCCAGACGCAGAACGTCCACAACGTGACGCTCTCGGGCAACACCGCCGGGGCGATGGCACACATCTCCAGCGGCACGATGACGCTTGCGGGCGGGAACAACATCACGCTCAGCCAGGCGGGGAACGCGGTCACGATCTCTGGCGGAGCGGGAGGGGGC
>Ga0111538_10010469_pt1 | contig 12333 bp, 20 predicted proteins | sample SoiMethybrSBSTD1_FD_79669 | JGI IMG/M metagenome (GOLD analysis project Ga0111538, IMG submission 79669) | Bulk soil microbial communities from a Populus tree surrounding site in Tennessee, USA - Soil MetaG P. TD hybrid SBSTD1 (version 2)... | ecosystem: Environmental > Terrestrial > Soil >...
ATGAACATGTTGCCGTTCACGAAAGCGCCGAGATTGCCGAACATCGGCTTGACCTCCACCCGTGGATGATCGGGTACGAGTGCGTTAAAGCGTTCCTTGTCGGCGTCCGTCGGTCGAGGGATCTGCATCGGTGACTCCTTCACCTCGTCAGGCACCATCCTGATCCAGGTGTGAGGCGCGTATCGGCCGACCGCATGAAGTCTCGGTCTGACTGGTCGAAGGCAGCCACTGCCCGTGGCCGGTCTGGCCGCACGGAACCCACATGCCAGTCGGCTCCAGCAGAGCCGAGCACATCCTGGACGAGGCCGTCGTCGTGCATTTCATCACGGCACGTGGGTTGAACCTTCCGCGCCGGGGTGCTGACCGCCGTTGGTTAGGCACGGCTCATCTCCTGCGTACGGCTGGAGGATAGGCCAGCAGTTGACGTTGATCGGCGACGCGCGGATCGTGCTGAGCACGGATGGGGGATACCAGCCGCGAGTGACGGAAAGTGCGGGAGGAGCAAGGTGGGTTGCTACGAGTTTTCAGCCGAGTTGTGGATCTGGGATGCTCGCAGGGAGGATAGCTGGACATTCCTTAGCCTGCCGATTGAGGAGTCGGAGGAGATCCGCGCGTACTCAGCCAGCGAACCGCGGGCAGGGTTTGGATCTGTGCGCGTCTCGGTGACCATCGGCAGCTCCACATGGCAGACATCGATCTTCCCGGGCGAGGACGGCAACTATGCGTTGCCCATCAAGAAGTCGATTCGCCGCGTCGAAGGCATCGCGGCCGGAGACGTCGTCACAGTCAAGCTGCGCACAATCGAGCGTTGAGCCGTTCAGCAAAGAGAGCGTGTTTGGGTTCGCGCTATGTATGGATCACGACTCCATCAGGTAGGCGTCAGCGCAAATAGGTCTGCGGATGAACTCGCGAGATAGTCCACACGAACGGGCACTGGGAGTCCGCTCCACACCCAAGCGGGCAGCCGCGCGGGGTTGTGGGAGCCGCTCGCGGCTCCTTGAGAACCTGGATGGTACGGGTAGTGATGTGATCATCGATGCCCGGCCGTCTGGGCCTGGTCGGTTCGCTGGAACCGATGATCTAAGCAGCAAATTTCACAAGCTCAAGTTGGTAGGTCGCCGCAATTGCCTAGAGGCGCGACTTCATATGGCAGAGCGCGCCCCTGAGATACCACGGATGACCCTGCCTTCACTGGGCTGGACGTCGAGGCCGTTGCCACCCCCTGGGCCGCGCGCGAAAATCGTGTGATGGGCGTGGACACGGTCCCGACATTCTGTCCGCTCTGCGTATCGCGCTGTGGCGCGCGCGCCACAGTCGCAGACGGGACATTCGTCGCGCTACATCCCGACCCTTCCCACCCGACCGGCAAGGCAATCTGTGTGAAAGGCAAGGCTGCGCCGGCGATCCTCTACCATCCCTCGCGGCTCCTTCACCCACTGAGGCGCACGAACCCCAAGGATTCCGCAGACCCGGGGTGGGAACGGATCACCTGGGACGAGGCGCTGGACGCGGTTGCCGAACGGCTAATGACATTTGCTGCCTCAGAGGGGCCCGCGTCGGTGGGGTTCAGTTCGAGCTCGCCGTCCACTTCGGCGATCAGCGACGCCGTCGACTGGGTCCAGCGGCTGATCCGTGCCTTCGGCAGCCCGAACTACTGCAACTACATGGAGCTGTGCGGGTGGGGCCGGTACCTCGCGCCGCTCTACACGTTCGGCGCCTCGGTGCCCGGCGTCTACCTGCCGGATCTGGAGAACGCCGGCTGCATCCTCTTTTGGGGGTATAACCCGTCTGTCGCCCGCCTCGCCCACGCGACGAGCACCGCCGCCGCAGTCGCGCGCGGCGCGAAGCTGATCGTCGTCGACCCGCGCAAGGCAGGTCTGGCGGCCAAGGCCGACCACTGGCTTCGGGTCAGGCCCGGCACCGACGCGGCACTCGCTTTGTCCCTCGCGCATGTGATGATCGAGAACGGCTGGTACGACGCCGACTTCGTCCGCGACTGGACCAATGCTGCTGAGACGGTCCAGGGCGGTACCGTCTGGGATCTGCTCGCGTCACGCTGTGCCGACTTTCCGCCGGAGGTGGCAGCGGAGACAACGGGAGTGCCGGCTGCACACATCGTCACCGCCGCGCGGACGCTCTGGGAGGACCGACCGGTCGCGTTCTACACCTGGAGCGGGCTAGAGCAGCACAGCGGCACGACTCAGACCATGCGCGCGATCAACGTCCTCTACGCCCTGACCGGCAGCCTGGACGTCCCGGGTGGAAACGTGCTGTTCGAAGCGGTGCCATCGAACCCGATTGACGGAAAGGAATTCCTGTCTGACGCCCGCCCGCCCGCGGTAGGCGTCGACCAGCGACCGCTCGGACCGGCCCGGTTCGAGTTCGTCACCGGCGAGGACTTCTACACCGCGGCCCTCGACGGGCGGATCAAGGCGCTGGTCAGCTTCGGCGGCAACATGGTGATGGCCCACGCCGACAGCGCCCGCGGCCGCGATGCGCTGCGAGGCTTGGACTTTTTCGTCCAGGCCGACCTGTTCATGACCCCGACCGCCGAACTCGCCGACATCGTGCTGCCCGTGACCACCCCGTTCGAATCCGAGGCGCTCAAGATCGGCTTCGAGTACAGCCAGGAGGCGCAGTCGCTCGTCCAGCTGCGACAGCCGCTCGTACCGCCGCGGGGCGAGGCCCGCTCGGACCTGCAGATCGTGTTCGACCTCGCGACGCGCCTGGGCTCGGCGCGCACTTCTGGGACGGCGACATCGAGGCGGCGTTCCGCCACCAACTTGCGCCGAGCGGGATCACCCTGGAAGAGCTGCGGGCTAACCCGGCGGGTGTCCGGGTGCCGTTGACCACGCGGTACCGCAAGTACACCGACACCGGGTTCGCCACTCCGTCGGGCAAGGTGGAGCTGTACTCAGCCACGCTGGCCGCCCATGGCTATTCACCGCTGCCGACCTTCGAAGAACCGCTCACGAGCCCCCGCTCCCGGCCGGACCTCGCCGACCGGTATCCGCTGGTGCTCAGTTGCGCGAAGTCTCTGTTCTTTTGTGAGACCCAGCACCGCCAGGTCGCCGCCCTGCGCAAGAGCGCGCCTGAACCGCAGCTCGAGATGCACCCCTCCGCGGCCGCGGCCCGTGGGATCTCCACGGGGGACTGGGTCTCTCTGGACACCCCATATGGCAGCGTCCGGGCGCGCGCGAAGTTCAACGCCAGCCTCGACCCGGGGGTCGTGTTCGGCCAGCATGGCTGGTGGGAGGCCTGCGACGAACTGGGACTCCCTGGCTACCCGCCGTATGGGCCGGGCAGTGCGAACCTCAACCTTGTGCTTCGCCAGACGCCGAGCGACCCGGTCAGCGGGAGTTCGCCGCTGCGAGCTTCTGTATGCGACGTCGCCCTGCTCAGTGCTGCCGACCGGGGAAAGCTCTGAGATCTTGATTCGGCCGAGACCATTCAAGCCTTGCTCGGCGAACGTGACGAGGATCTTTGCGGCGGCCCTGCGGTAGGTACCACCGAGGCCGCATGGGAGACTCGACGCCGCATGCCGTCGGGGGTCGGGGCTTAGTCGTTGTAGTGGTCTGGACCGGGGTCTTCTCCGATGGCACGGCGGGCGAGTCGGTCCAGGTAGCGTTCCCAGCCGCTGCGATGCAGCTCTCGTATCTCGGCCGGCTGCAATCCGGAGTGGGTCAGTGTGACCATCGTGCCGTTGTCGGCCGGCTCGAGCTCGATTGTGACGACCGAGGATCCGGGCGGGATCGGAATTGTGTTTCCTTCCCAGCCCCAGGTGAAGACGATTCGCCATGGAGGCAGAACCTCGAGGAAGTGTCCCGATGCGGCAGCCGTGTCCGGCATGATCACGCGCAGTACGCCGCCGGGGCGTGGGTCGACATTTCCGCCCACCCCCTGCCATGCAGTCCAGCGTTCGATGTCGGCGAAGAATGCGAACACGGTTGGGGGCGACGCGGCGATCCAGCGCGTGACGACGACGTCCCTCACCGTGACTCTTCCTCCTCAGCTAGGGTCGCTAGCCGGTCAAGTTGACCGGCCCAGAATGACTCAAGAAAAGCTTCGAGCGGGCCAAGGCCTTTTCGATCGGCGCGGTAGAGGCGCTGCTTGCCCTCTCGTCTAACCGTCACGAATCCGGCTTCACGTAGTCGCGTTAGGTGCTGCGAGACGCCGGAATAACTCAGGTCGAGTCGTCTAACGAGCTCGCCGACCGGGAGCTCGTCGCGCCAGATCAGCCTCAGGATGCCTTGCCGATGGGGTTCTGCCACCAGCTGAAGAGCATCCACACGATCACTTTACTCTAGACTGAAATGAAGCTACGCTTTAGTTGTCACTAAAATGAAGAGGGGAGACGCCATGGGAGACGTTCTGTTCACGTTTGAGGTCGACGCCGCGCCGGATGCGGTTCGTCGGGCGCTGACAACCACAGAGGGGATCGCCAGCTTCTGGACGGACGAAGCGGATGTTCCAGCGGAGGTGGGCGAGACGCTCACATTGGGTTTTCCGGAAGCGCCACTGCCGTTCGACTTGCTGTTGGCCCAGTCAGACGACAAAGTGATCATTTGGCGTACCGTTACCTTCCCTCCGCAATGGGTCGGCACCGATATTGGGTGGGAGCTTTCCGGCGGTGATGGGACTTCGACGGTGGCTTTCCGTCACGGCACATTCGCCGACGAGACCGAGGAGGGCCAGGTTGCCTATGTGTGGGGTCAGGTGATGGTTCAGCTCAAGCGTTATCTCGAAACTGGCGTAGCCACACCAGTCTTCATGAGCTCATGAAGCGGGTTGACGTTACGACCGCCATCGACATCGCCCGACCGCGTCAGCTGGTCGCTGCCTATGCTGCCGATCCTGATCATGCTCCAGACTGGTACGCCACCATCGAGCGGGTCACTTGGCAGACCGAGAGGCCACTGAAGATCGGTACCCGCCTCGCATTTGTCGCGCGCTTCTTGGGCCGCACACTCTCTTATACCTACGAGGTGATCGATTTCATCCCCAGTCAACGGTTGATCATGTCCACGACAGAAGGGCCGCTCCGGATGGAGACGACCTATGCCTGGAGCGACCTTTCTGATCATCAAACCCATATGACCCTCCGTAACCGGGGAACCCCATCCGGGTTCGCAGGCGTCACCGCGCCTGTGATGGCGCTAGCCATGCGGCGTGCAAATCGGAAGGATCTAGCCGCCCTCAAGTCCTTGCTAGAACGTCAGTGATTGTTGGGACGTCGAGCGGCATGGCCGATCACATAGCCCATGTCACGCGGCGTCTGATTCCCTAAGCTCCGTACCGCTCGCCCCTGATGGCAAGCTGCCCGATGCGGGCGTGACCGCTCTGTATCAGGTACCAGCACCGCGGCGCGGGTTAGTCGCGTCGCGCTCCTGCGATAACTGGTTTTCTACGGCGCCTTCGACGCAGTCGTCGGCCTCGTGAAGTATGGAAGCGAACGGCCGCCAGCAGAGTAGCCGTGTTAATAGGGGTCGGCGATGTGCTTGCAAACCTGGTACATCATCCCGCGCCCCTAACGCTCTATCTCATTGGGACCTTCTCCTCGGCAGTCACCGTCATGGCGGCTGCAGTTGCGTTGAGCCAAGCCGGAGCTCGGCGAACTGCAACGATTCCATTGGCTCTGGCCGGAGTGATTGCACCACTTTTGAACCAGTCTGAGCGAGGAACCACACAGGCGGGACGGAAACCCGCTCATGCTGCGAGTCGGGTCTCCTGGATTGCTGGGCTGGATCTGCTGGGGTGATGATGTGGACGGACCTGGCCGAGAGTCAGCGGGACAGGTGGGAGTGGTCTTCATGCCTGAACGTCACATCAGGGTGCAACGTCGCATGGCGGCGTCCACCGACTCTGTATGGGCGTTGTTCGCCGATTTTCCGAATCTTGCTAGCCATTGGAGCGGCCTTCGGGCAACGAGAGCGATTGGCGTCCAGACCAGCGGTGTGGGCGCTCGCCGCCGCGTTGAACTGAGGCCGATCGGCAGCATGGATGAAACCGTGACCACCTGGGAAGAGGGTCGCAGGATCGATACGAAGAATCTGCCGAGCGCGTTGGTGCCGTTCAAGCGCGCCGAGTCCACCCTCGTGCTCGAGCCCGACGCTGAGGGGACGTTGGCGACGTTCGATTACCGCTATGTGCCTAAAGGTGGCCCGCTCGGCCGATTGGCGGGCCCATTGATCGACAAGATGCTGACGGGGACCTTCACCGACATGCTGGCTGCCACGGACGAGGCCGCCCGCGCGGATGGTAGCGAGCGCTGATCCGCCGAGCGCAGCGCCCGTTTTTGCCGCTTAGAGAGCGGTTTTCTGCTGGTCACAACCTGTGTAGGCCGTGCTGGTTGTTCGATCGCCGAAGGCCTGCTGCGGTCGGATCGTGCTCTAGATGATGCGGAGTCGGTAGATCTCCAGGTCCAAAGCGTCACCGTCGGTGATGACGCCGCGGAATAGGTGCTCGTATTTCAAGAGCGCACGATCGGCGCGCAGGTCGTCCAAGTCGAAGACCTGTTCGGCCGCGATGACCGCAAACCTCAGGCAGGCCAGCGCGTCGGCGCCGCCGGCTTGATGCCCGCACGACTGACCGTCAGGACCAGGGCGAAAAACCCTATTTCCCGAGGCGCCGCTCGACGACCGTCGGATCCGGAAGATGCTCGAGCACTGTCCCGATTCGTTCAGTGAGGCCCGCCTGTGGCGGGCGTCGCACATGGTACGTCGTACCGGCCTTGACGCCGTCGCCGCGGTGAGGGATGTCGCGAGGGCGTCGGTGTGCAACTGTTTTCGTTGTGGGGCGTCGGAGGTGAACGCGGCCATCTCGTACGGCGGGCTGGCGATCGTCGTGCTCACCTTAACCTTCATCGCATGGCCCCTTCGGTCACGTCGCGGGTGAAGCCGGCAACGAATGTCGGGTAACTGTCGAGGTCTTCGTTGTAGTTCCGCGCGTAGTCGGTGAGCACCCTGGGTGGGGCGCCTAACGCCTGCTGGGTAGCGCTGCCTGGATCCAGCCAGTCCCACGCTGTGGCCAGGTGGTTGGCGATCACCGCCATGTGCGTAGCCATGGACTCGGCGTCGGGGTGAATCTGAACGCCGATGACCCGCTCGCGGGCCTGGTCGAGGTAGAAGTGGAAGGACCGTAGCTGTGGTTCTCGCTGTTCGACCAGGGTAGTGATGTCGCGGAGCCGGTGGCGGGCTTCCTTTAGGTGGCCTGGCTTGATCTGGTAGCTCGCGATGTAGATGAACGGCTCGCTCATGATGACCTCCTGGGTTGGGATTGTGTTGTTTTGGATAGCCCCAAATCTCGCTGCAGCAGGGGATCAGGGGCATCCGGAGGGCGGGCCAACTTGGCGAGAGTTCGATGGGCATTTTTGCCCATGGCCGTTGCGTGTCACGATCAGGCTGATGCCGAATCGGGATGACGTGATCGATCACGCGCGGGATCTTCATCGACGGGCACGCTGGGATGAGGCGTGCCTGGAGTTCCTTGCTGCCGACGCCGAGCACGAGCTGGATGTGGAGGATCTGGAGCTGCTGGGCGAGGCGGCACAGCTGACCGGGCGTCACGAGGAGGCCGTGTCGGCGCTTGAACGGGTCTTCGAGCTACGTGCGGCAGCGGCTGACCTGGCCGCCGCCGCGACTGCGGTTTTCTGGCTGTACTCGGAGTTCGTGTACGCCGGTGAGTTTGCTCGGGCGGGCGGTTGGATGGCGCGGTTGGGCGAGCTTGCCGAGCGGTTTGGCGCTGCGGTGCCGGGCTGGCTCTCCATCGCAGCGGCGCACCGCTACATCGGCCAGGAGCAGTTTGACGATGCACGAGCCGTTCTCACTGGTGCCCTGGCACAGGCGCGGGAGAGCGGTGAGATCGACCTCGAGACGTTCGCGATACTGCTCACCGCTCGATCGCTGCTGCTGGCGGGCCGCCTCCAGGAGGGCCTGGCGCGGATGGAGGACGCGATGCTGCGGGTGACTGGTGGGCGGACCTCCCCACGTATGACGAGCATGTTGTACTGCGCCGCCATCGGCAGCTGTGAGGAGGAGGCCTGGGAACTCGCCCGCGCTCAGGAGTGGGCTCGAGCGCTGGAACGTTGGATGTCGTCACTGCCTGCTTTGTTCGGCGGCGCTTTCCTCGACAACTGCCGTGTGTACCGTGCCGTGCTCAAGCGGCGGCGAGGTCAGCTGGTCGAGGCCAGAGCAGAACTAGAACTGGCCGTGAGCAACCTCACCGAAGGCCACGGCGTTCTGGTGGCCGGCCACGCTTGCTATGAGCTCGGTGAGGTACACCGCCTGCTCGGTCAAGACGACGCGGCCGAGCTGGCTTATCGTCGGGCGACCTCCCTCGGAGCCCGTGTCCAGCCCGGGTTGGCGCTGCTGCGACTCAGGCAAGGCAACGCGTCCACCGCAGCCCAGGGGCTGCATCGCGCCGTAGCGGAGGCGACTCGGGCTCCGGCGCGTGGACGCCTGCTGCCGGCAGTCGTGACAATCGCGCTGGCAGCGGAAGACCTCGCGAAGGCTAAGCATGCGCTCACCGAGCTCGCGGGGCTGACACAGATTCTGAGTAGTTCCGCACTGGACGCCGAATATGCGCAAGCACAGGGCGAGGTCGCCCTTGCCACTGGCCGTCCTGAGGCCGCACTACCGCACCTGCGGCGCTGCGCCGACACGTGGCGTCGGCTCTCGGCTCCGTACGAGACGGCCAGTACGGGGATGCTCATCGCTCGGGCCTGTCGGGCACTCGGCGACGAAGAAGGCGCGCAATTGGAACTCGAGTCGGCGCGGGAGCTGTTCGCTGAGCTGGGCGCCATCCCCGATCTCCGTGACGTCGAGTCCCTCCTGGGCTCGGCTGGTCCGACGTCCGGTGGGCTGAGCGAACGCGAGATCGAGGTACTGCGGCTGGTCGCGGCAGGCATGACCAACCACGCCATCGCCACGCAGCTGTACATCAGTGAACGCACAGTTCACCGCCACGTCAGCAACATCTTCACCAAGATCGGCGTCAACTCACGGACAGCGGCAGCCGCGGCCGCCGTTCAGCGCGGCTTGCTGCCCTGACGTGCAGGCGGAGCGCGAATAATCTCATCAGACGAGTGGCCTCTCGTAACCTCGGGCTCTGGTTGGGCTGAGGTTGCGCGTGAAACGCACCAGAATGTCCGTATAGGTAGTCGTACTCTGCCCAAACCGCTGCTTCTCTGCGGTCCTATCGGAGTGCTTTGGCCAAGTGGCATCCTCTGGCGTCTGGCCTGGTGCCTTCGATCACCTAGGAATCGCCCGAAATTGTGGGGAAAGTGTCGGGCGTGAGTGGATCCGGTCGTTACCGTCCATGACGTCCAGGAGGCAATGACGGCTTCCGTGTCAGTGATCTCTGGCCCACCTGACAGTGCGGCGGCAGGCGTGAATGGGGTCCGTGGGTGTACCCCGATGATCGCCGGGTGCCGCAGCGATTGACTAGCAGTATGACTGGCAGGGCGAGCAGCCGTGTCGGAATCTGCATGGCCTTTGTGTTCAGGCGAGAACTGCCAAATGACCATGTTCGGGCATCGATCCATGAGCGGGCACCAGGGACTGGTTCGCAACCATCCCAACCAGATCACTGGGCGACATGTACCTTCTTTATGGAACCGCGTCCGCAGCTCGAGGGATCGACTCTGGTCTGAACTCGGGAATTGCAATCTTGCAGGCCAGGAGCTGGGAGCGGATTGCTGACCCCCTCGGGCCCGTTAGGAAAGTTCGGGACCGCGTTTGGCTGAGGTGCCGGAGGACTGGCAGTTCGAGGCATGCGCCGGCGATGGCCATGAGTAGTAAGCAATACGGATCGCCCGTAATCGCATGGCTGCGACCGCCCGCAACGCGGGTATACGCGGATCTGGCGGCTGCGCATGCAGGCATCAGAGGGGCTGAGCGCGTCGCCGGGCGATGGACAGGGTCAATTGGACCGGGAGGCTCAGCAGCAAGCAGATCCGCCGCGTCTTCCATCCGCAGCGGAGTTGAATCTTCGCAAAGTGGAGCGGGCTGAAGTCCGCTTTTGGCGTGTCATCGATCGGCTTACGGCCGAAAGTGGTCGGAGGGTATCTGGCATCCGCAGAAGCCATGGAGCGCCTGTCGGACGACTCAGATCGCGAGCGTTTCCTTAGACGGATGCAAAAGTGCTGCTGGCGAGGCTAGCGCCTGGCTTGCCCAAGTTGTTGCCGAGCAGCAGCCTGCTGAGGCGCATTGTCTTGCGGAAACCGAATGGCATTCGCGGCGATGATGAACAGGCCGGTGACCGCGATCAGCACACCGAGGATGAGCAGCGCGAGGCCCGTGTAACCCCACACGGCTTCGCGGTACTCATGGGCCGAAAACATCACGACCGCTCCAGCAAAACCGCCGAGAACTGCACCGGAGATCATCCACTCCAGCATGGTCGGCTTGGGCTTGGCCTGCGTCATTGTTGGCATGTCCTCTCTTGGTTGCATTGGGAGCTTGCCAGACATTTGTGCGGTCAGTGGCCCAATTCACAACTTCTTTTAGACCCCTGATGGTGGCCACAGCCACGACCGCAGACGACAGCAGCCGCATCACGGCAGCGACGATGTTGTCGACTGTGCACTGATGTTGCGCAGCGCCAGGTTCAGCTGTGCGGTGGATCCGGCTGAGTTCTGGTGAGCGGTCGAGGTATTTGATCAGCCCATTGCCGCTTGAGACTGGTTACTTGGACTGGTGTGCGAGCCTGTTCGGTCCGCGAGACGCGCCTCAAGCTCCCGCACCTCAGCGACCAAGGCCTTGATCAGATGGCCCGCACCATACACACCATCCGCTGCGCCATATGCGCCGCTGTCGGCTGCGTCAAGCCACACCTGGATCTGTTCGTGCTGCTCGGGTGTGATCACGATTTGTTTCCCTATTGTTTGTTGGAAGACCGCAGATGGCCCCATCTCCTTGACGATAAGGCGATGATGGGGCGCTCGAGGGCGATATGGGCACATCGATCCGCTCTGCAACGATCAGCACGTCAGCGGCATGGATCCCTCCACCGCTGCCCGCTGATCGGCAGAGAACAGCTTCAGGACGGCTATGTCAGGTCCCTCCGCTTTCACCGCGGCAAACGTCGCCTCGACGGTGGAAACGAACCACCTGCCGTAACAGGAGGCCCGCTAAATGAGCAAATTAGTGCTGTCCGAAGGACAGGTCACTGCCGACTCACCGATCTCGGTGCAGTTGATCAAGAATCATCACCCCGGAGCCCAACCGGTTGTCGTGATCACATGGCCCAGCCATGTCACCGAATGCAGCCCAGCAAATCTAGGCGAGGTGATCAGCAACGCAACCCGCATTCTCGGCAACGCCAGCCTCGAACTGGCTCACCGTCGCATCGTGCCGGAGCGACCTTTCTTGTGATTCGGGCTTATGTGGCCGGGGGAGTGCGACCTACTTCTGACCGCGCCTCGTGCGTATCAGGTCACGAAAAAATTCTGAGCGTCGGGCGCAGGCAGTCAGGAATTGATCTTGGCGGCTGGGTATGGCCGCAGTAAGGGTGTTTGCGAACCCTTGGCCTGATCTACTCGGAGCGTTCGTCGTTCACATGGCCGTGCCGAGCCCAGTTATGACTCGAATCGTCGGCGTGTTCGGCTCGTCGGCGAACTTCGAAGTGAGCGCTGTTTGCACCGCGTCAACATCGGCTGGCGAGCATGTGCCCGGTTCGGAGCTGCAAAGCAAGATTTGATCAGCGTTCAAGACTGCTGCCGCCATGGCGAGTTTGTTGGCCTTCTCAGCACGATCACTACTATTACTGAACCTTTACATACCGCCATACGCGGAACAAATATCAATGTTAAGGATGAAGTAGAGCCGTCAACACAGGGGTCCAGGTGATCGGGAGGAAACCCGTAAAAGCCCCGAAACAGCGAACACAACCCCTAATGTCAGCGCACGCAGCGACGAGCGGATCTAAACTTTCGCGCGTGGCGGAGATCCGAGAAGCCGAGCTTCCTGCGGATCTGGACGCCGTCCAGCGCCTGTGGCTTGCTACCTCATTTGGGGCAACGACGGGCTTGAAGACAGATACGGCTTCCGGCTGCCGATCGGCGGGTTTGTCGAGCGCGACCTGCGCACTCTCGCCAAGTTTCAGCGACCTGACGGTCGGCTCCTGCTGGCGATCGCGGGCGACGACGCAGTCGGGATCGCCCGCATGCAGCGAATCGGCCCCGAGACCGCTGAGATCAAGCGCATGTACGTCGACCCCTTGCATCGCGTGGCGGGCTGGGCCGCACTATGCTCGCCCAGCTCATCACCGAAGCCCAACTCACGGGCTACAAGCGGGTCCGCCTCGACAGCCCGGACTTCATGACCGCAGCCCACA
>Ga0111538_10010470_pt1 | contig 12332 bp, 10 predicted proteins | sample SoiMethybrSBSTD1_FD_79669 | JGI IMG/M metagenome (GOLD analysis project Ga0111538, IMG submission 79669) | Bulk soil microbial communities from a Populus tree surrounding site in Tennessee, USA - Soil MetaG P. TD hybrid SBSTD1 (version 2)... | ecosystem: Environmental > Terrestrial > Soil >...
CACGGCGCATTCGACGTGTCGACGATGGGCACGGTGTCGAACGTGGGGCTGATGGCGCAGGCTGCGGAGGAATACGGCTCACACGATAAGACGTTCGAGATCCCCGCGGCAGGAACCGTGCGCGTGGTCGACGGGTCAGGACGTGCGCTCTTCGAGCACCGCGTTGAGGCGGGCGATATCTGGCGCATGTGCCGGACGCGCGATCTGCCGATCAGGGACTGGGTGAAGCTGGCCGTCACGCGGGCACGCGCGACGGGGCACACCGCGATCTTCTGGCTCGACGAGACCCGCGCCTACGACCGGAACGTGATCGAGAAGGCGAAACAGTATCTGAAGGACCACGACATCTCGGGTCTCGACATCCAGATCTTGAAGCCGGTCGAGGCGATTCGCGCGACCCTGACGCGCGTGCGCGCCGGCCTCGACACGATCTCGGTGACCGGCAACGTGCTCCGCGATTACCTCACGGATCTGTTCCCGATTCTGGAGCTCGGCACGAGCGCGAAGATGCTGTCGATCGTGCCGCTGCTCGATGGGGGCGGGCTGTACGAGACCGGCGCCGGCGGCTCAGCGCCGAAGCACGTGCAGCAGTTTCAGCAGGAGAACTACCTGCGCTGGGATTCGCTCGGCGAATTCCTCGCCCTGGCCGTGTCGATCGAAGACCTGGGGACGAAGACCGGCAATGCCCGTGCGCAGATCGTCGCCGAGGCGCTCGACAAGGCCAATGGCAGGATCCTCGACAACGACAAGTCGCCGCAGCGCAAAGTCGGCGAGCTCGACAACCGCGGCAGTCATTTCTATCTGGCGATGTATTGGGCGCGTGCACTCGCGGATCAGACGCGCGACCGCGAGCTCAGCGCCATCTTCGCGCCGATTGCGCAGCAGCTCGAGCAGCAAGAGAAGGCGATTCTGTCGGAGCTGAACGGCGTGCAGGGACGACCTGTCGAGATCGGCGGCTACTACCATCCCGACCCGGCCAGGACCGCTGCGGCGATGCGGCCGAGCGCCACGCTCAACCGCATCGTCGACTCGATGTAGTGTCCGGCTTAGTCGGACACCCGCTACGCCGGAATTTTCAGAACCTGACCCGGTTTAATCATGTCCGGGTCGTTGAGCTGATCGCGGTTGGCGTTGTAGATGTCCATGTATTTGTTGGCGCTCCCGAGTTCGCGCTTCGCAATCTCGCTGAGCGTATCGCCGGACTTCACCGTGTAGGTTTTGATGGACGCCTTGGCCGGAGTCGGCTGTGGAATCGACTGTGTCGACGGCTGCTGCTGAGCGCCTGGCTTGACCTTGATGTCAGCCACGACCTCCTTCTGCCAATCGGGAATGGTCTTCAGCGCGTTCCAGATCTTGTTTTTCTCATCTTCGGACTTGACGGTGCCATTGAAGTGAAGCTTGCCGTCTTTCTCTTCGGCTGAGCCTTCCATCCCCAACTGCTTGGCGGTCGTCACGGCCTGGCTGTATTTGTCACGGAGTCCCATAGCTCTGTTCCCTTTCCGAGCGTTGCTCGGCTGCGTCATGTGCAAGCGCGGTGCCCCAGGGAAATGAGTGAAAATGAAACCTCCTGTTTGGAGGCTTGATGCGCCGCCTTTTCATGACGCTCCTTCTCGTGGTGTGCACCGTTCCGCTTCGCGGGCAAACGGCGACACCGCCTCTACAAGTCCCGTACACACAGTTCCGGTTGGCCAACGGGCTCACGGTCGTCCTGCACCAGGACAAGAGCGTGCCGGTGGTGACGGTGAACGTCTGGTATCACGTCGGTTCGGCGAACGAGAAGCCCGGCCGCACCGGCTTCGCGCACTTGTTCGAGCACCTGATGTTCGAGGGATCGAAGAACGTCAAAGAAGGGGTGTTCGACACGCTGCTCGAGAGCGCCGGCGGCAACAACAACGGCTCGACGAACAACGATCGCACCAACTACTTCGAGGACGTGCCGTCGAACGCGCTGGAACTCGCGCTCTACCTCGAGTCGGATCGCATGGCGTATCTGCTCGATACGATGACGCCGCAGCGCGTTGACGGTCAGCGCGACGTGGTCAAGAACGAACGGCGTCAGAGCTATGAGAATCAGCCCTACGGCATGGCCTCGATCGAGATCGACAAGATGCTGTGGCCGGCAAACCATCCGTACAACTGGCCGACGATCGGCTACATGGAGGACCTCACCGCCGCGAGCCACAGCGACGTCGTGGAGTTCTTCAAGAAGTACTACGTCCCCAACAACGCGAGCCTGGTGATTGCTGGCGACATCGACGTACCGCGGACGAAAGCGTTGGTCGAGAAATGGTTCAACGAGATCCCGCGCGGCGCCGAGGTCGAGCCGATCGCTCCGCCGGCCGCGATCCTCACCGGCGTGCAGAAGAAGACGCTGAACGATCGAGTCTCGCTGCCGCGGCTCTATCTCACCTGGCTCTCGCCGCGGGTCTATGCGCCCGGCGATGCCGCGCTCGACATCGTCTCGTCGGTGCTGACCGGCGGCAAGAATTCGCGGTTGTACAAGCGACTGGTCTATGAGACGCAAATGGCGCAGGACGTCACGGCGTTTCAGCAGTCCGGCGCGATCGGCAGCGAATTCCAGATCATCGCCACGGCACGGCGCGGCCACACGGCTGCGGAGCTGCAGAAGGTGATCGACGAGGAGCTGGAGAAGCTCCGGCGGGAGCCGCCCGATGCACGCGAAGTACAGCGCGCGATCAACCAGGTCGAGGCGTCGTTCTATCGGCGCATGGAACGCGTGAGCAACAAAGCCGACTCGCTGAACGGCTACTACGTTGCCGGCGGTGGGCCCGACTACTTCGCCGAGGATCTGGCGCGCTACACATCCCTCAGCCCGTCTGACGTTCAGGCGGCCGCCATCCGCTGGTTGCCCGCCGATCGGCGCGTCGAACTCGTGGTGGAGCCGGAGGTGAAGAAATGACCCGCCGGCTGTTCTTCTTGCTGAGCGTCCTGAGTGTTCTCCATGTCGCTCTCTCCGTCGCTTTGGTGGCCCAGAGCGCGCCCGATCGATCGAAACCGCCAACGATTGGCGCTCCGCCGCGTCTGAATCTCCCAGAGATCCAGAAGCGGATGCTGTCGAACGGCCTTGCCGTGTGGCTGGTCGAATCGCACGAAGTGCCGCTCGTGCAGATCAATCTGCTTTTGAAGGCCGGGGCAAGCGACGACCCCGCCGGCAAGTTCGGGCTCGCCAGCCTTACCGCGGCGATGCTCGACGAGGGCGCGGGCTCGCGGAGCTCGCTGGAGCTGGCCGACGCCGTGGACTTCCTCGGCGCGTCGCTCGCCACGACGGCCTCGTTCGATGCGTCCGCCGTGCGGCTCAACGTTCCCGTCGCGCGCCTCAAGGACGCACTGCCGCTGATGGCGGACGTCGTGCTTCGTCCGACGTTCCCTGCCGCAGAACTCGAGCGCCTGCGTCAGGAGCGGCTCACGGCGCTGTTGCAGGCGAAGGACGATCCCGCATCGGTGGCGCCGCTGGCGTTCGCGCGGACCGTGTTCGGCGCGACACATCGCTACGGCACCGGCATCGCAGGGAGTGAGGCGACGCTGAAGGGGTTCACTGTTCAGGACCTCAAGAGCTTTCACACGTCGATGTATCAGCCGGGCAACTCGGTGCTGCTCGTCGTCGGCGATGTGCAGCTGGACGCGATCGTTCCGCAACTCGAGATGCAGTTCGGATCGTGGAAGGGCGCAAGCCCGGCGCGCACGCCAGTACCGCAAGCTCCGCAGGTCGCGCAGGGACAGATCACCATCGTGGACATGCCGGGTGCCGAGCAGTCGCAGATTCGCATCGGCTGGGTGGGCGTGCCTCGCTCGACGCCCGACTACTTCACGATCGAGGTGCTGAACACGATCCTCGGCGGCTCGTTCACGTCGCGTCTCAATCAGAACCTGCGCGAGGAGCATCAATACAGCTACGGGGCCAGCTCGCGTTTCGACATGCGGCTGTCGGCGGGTGCATTCCAAGCCGGAGCCGGCGTGCAGACCGACAAGACCGCCGAGGCGTTGAAGGAGTTCTTCAACGAGCTGAATGGCATCCTCAAGCCGGTTCCCGAAGAGGAGCTGACCAAGGCCAAGAACTACGCGGCGCTCAGCTTCCCCAGCGAGTTCGAGACGAGCGGCGACCTCTCTTCCAAGATGGAGGAGATGGTGATCTACAACCTGCCCGACCGGTACTTTGGCGGCTACATCGACAACCTTCAGAAGGTCACCGCCCCGGCGGTGCAGAAAGTCGCGGGCACGTATATCCAGCCCAAACGGTTCGCGGTCGTCGTCGTCGGCGACCGCAAGGTGATCGAACCAGGGATTCGCGCACTGAACCTCGGTCCAGTGCGTGTGCTGTCAGTGGACGAGGCGGTGGGACAATGAGCGTGTCAGTCGATCTCCAGCATCTACTCTCCTACTCAGACCACGAGCGAGCAAAGTGGAAGTCGTGGATCGCGGCGGATCCGTCAACGCGATTGGCGATTGCGTTTCAGAGCGGCGCCAGGTTCCCGACCGTCGGCAGCCTGCTCAATCACGTGTTCTGGGTCGAGGAACGGCATCTCTCGCGGCTCGAAGGCCATCCGCTGCCGGACACCGCTGGCGTGCCGGAGAACGACCTGACCGCACTGTTCGAGTACGGTGACCGTGTCCGCGGAAACCTGCGCCGGTACATCACGACCGTTGATGAGAAGCGGTTCAGTGAGCCGATTACGTTCTCGCTGCGCGGCGGCCCGATGACCACCGTGCTTCGCCGGAAGCTGGCGGCCCACATCCTGTTGCACGAGATCCGCCACTTCGCGCAGATCGCCTACGCGGTGCGCGTCGCTGGTCACGAGCCGCCCGGCGAGCACGATTACTTCTTCGCGCCGATCGATATGGCGGAGGGTGTGTAGGCCGGTCCTTTGGACCGGCCGGCGGGCACGTCCGAAAGGACGTGCCCTACGTGCGCTCAAACACGCCCGTCTCGCGATCCTTCCTGACCCTATCCCACGCAAAGTGCTGCCCGTTCATGGCGATGTAAACACCGGGCAGCAGCACCTCCGCGAAGGACAGCGCGCTCCCGAGGTTGAACAGTCCATCAGAGCTGCCGAACGCGTACGGCACCATCGCGCCGGTGAGGACGACGGTCTTGCCGGCGACGCCGTGCGCGACGGCGCGCGCCGTTTCGACCATCGTGTCGGTGCCGTGCGTGACGACGATGCGATCCTCGGGGCAACGCGCGCAGGCGTCGACAATCCGCGCGCGATCGGCGTCGGTCATGTCGAGGCTGTCGATCATCATCAGGGTTTCGATCGTCGTCTCGACGCGCGAGCGGCCGAGACGCAGCATCTCGGGCAGATGCGTGGACCCGAACGAGAGGCGGCCGTTGATCTCGTCGTAGGTCTTGTCGAAGGTGCCACCGGTGACGAGGATGCGAATCACAGTGCGGGCCTGCGCTGCCCATGTCTGGTCGCCTGCTCGAAGGCGTAGGCCAGCTGCAGCAATACGGCCGCAGCGGCCAGGGTCTGGCCGAATTCTCGACGGGTCAGGGACATATTCGTCAACTCTCCGTGGTCACAGATGGCGTGCGCCTGTTTTCGAGCCAGATCGTCAGCGCACCGATCACGAAAAACACCTGCACCGGCATCATCACGACGATAGAGACCATCATCACACGCAGACCTCCCATCATCGGCAATACGATGAGCGCCAGTAGCGCGGCCAGATGCGCGTTGCGCCAGTGCGTCGCGAGGCGAGAGCTCGATGCCCGCGCCAGCAGAATCGTGATGATCGGCGGCACCACTGTGAAGAGGCTTTCCAGCAGTCCAGCGCTGAAACTGACGGCCCCGATCCCGCCGCTGCCGGCGCCGGATAGCCGACCCAAGATGGACGTCGCCGCCCAGTACGCCCAGAGCCCGCAGACCAGGGCATCGAGCAGGAGCACCACCCGAGCCAATTGTCTTCGAGGCATGTCGATTACACCGGTGCGCACGTGGCGATGAAGAGCCCGCGGCCGGTCAATCCCTGCGGGTCGTGATCGACGTGCAGTCCAGCCGCACCAAAGGTCCGCATCATTTCCTCTGTCGTGAACAGCCCGAGCTCGTGGACTTCGCTGACGCGGCGAGCCACGCCATGGTCGTCGATCTCGTACTCGAACAGCAGTCGCGACAGCGTGCCGTCGATCTCCGTGCGTGAGTGCCGAGACACTTTGACACCTTGCGCCTCACCGCTGTGGGTGAACTCCCGGTTCGCCTCGAGGACTCCCGGCGGGAACCATGGCTCGACGAGCGCCACGCCGCCTGGTGCGAGATGGTCGCGGAAACAGGCCAGCGCGCGCGTCACCCGCTCCAGCGTGCGTAGATAGGCGATCGAACTGAACAGACACAGCAGCGCGTCGTAGCGATTCGGTAGCTGAAAGTCGCTCATGTCCGCCACGACGAAACGCGCGGCGGGATTCTTCGCCGACGCGATCCGCACGAACGCCGGCTCGATGTCGAGACCGTCGACGGCGAATCCCTGATCGGTGAGGAGCCGCGCGTGCTCGCCGGTGCCGCAGCCAACGTCGAGCACCGTGCGGCAATCGGGATTGAGACGACGCAACAGGCTGTTGACCTGCGTGATCTCCGCCGCGTAGTCCTTGAACGCGGCATAAATCAGGTCGTAGTACTCCGCGGACGCGTTGAACATCAGCGGTCGAGTATAGATGTAGTGTCCGGCTTCAGCCGGACCGGCTACGGATTCAACCAGTAGGCAAGCTTGACGAGGAGTGCGTTTGACGAGGCCGTTGCGAAGACGTCGCCGAAGTCCTGGCCGTAGTGGAAGCCGTTCGGCGTGCCGAGACCTTCGCGTCCCTGCTGCCAGACGACGAACAGCGTTGAACCGGGCTTGTATTCCCAGCGCATCACGTTCGTGGTGCGGAACGACAACACCTTGAAGTCCGGTGCGCCCACGTAGGCATAGGGCGCGTAGCGATCGTCGTAGTCCAGCGCCCGCCCGTTGACCAGCTCTTTGAACTGCGCGTAGTTACCCGACGACACGAACGGCTGCGCGTAGACCTGCACCGACAGGTTGGGCGTGATCGTGTAGTTGACGCGCGTCGTCATCGAGCTGGTCTTCTGGTCGAGACGCGCGAACACGTAGCGAATGCGATCGTCTCTCGTCTCCTCGGTCACCCACTGCGCATCGCTGATCGGATGGTCGAAGAGAAGGCCGAACTCGGCCGAGAATGCCGCGGTCGGCCGGATCACGATGCGCGGTTCCACGGCGAAGCCGCTCGATCGGCTGGTTCGGAAGAAGTTGAAGTTCCAATTGAAGCTCGCCTTCTTACGGTCGTCGGTGCTCAGGTAATACCAGCCGTTTACGTTGGGCAGCGTGTAGCCGCCGGGCCCGCCGCGTGTCAAACGATCGTCGAAGTTGCGCGCGTTGTAGTTGATGCCGCCGCCCGAGTTCCACAGGTTGGTGAACTGCGCGTGCAGGTTGATGTTGCCGCCCAAGTTGAGCCGGTCGCCGTCGAAGTTGAATCCCGACCACTGGTTGAAATTGAGCCGGATGTTGCGCGTGTACTTGCCCGGCTTGTCCCAGCGAATCTGCACCCAGCTGTTCTGCGGGATCTCGTCGGCGCGGCGCTCGAACCCGAGGTCGTTGACCTCGAAGCCCGGCGATCGATAGCCGATGTTCACGTTCATCCGCGTGCGCTCGCCGGCCAGTTTGTTGAAGTTGATGTTGCCGGAGTGGCCGCGCATCGACGTGGCGAACGGATCAAGCTCGATGTGATCGGCGTCGGGCCGCTGAAAGCTGTGAACGTTATTGCGTTGCAGCGCGTCGATCGCCTCGATGCTGCCACTGACGTCTGAGCCCGCCCAGTAGCCGTTCAGCCCCCAGCGCTTGCCGATGCGCCAGTTATAGTCCACACCTCCAGTGACGGCGGAGTCAGGCAGAAACGAGACGGTATCTGCCAGACTGCGATTGGTCGTGGTGAGAATGAACCCGAGCGACGACTGATCGCTGAACTCGCGCCGCGCGCGCGAGACGGAGTAGAACGAGCGCGGCTCGACCACCTCGCTCCACGTTCTGCCACCAACGGTTGCGAGCGCGTCCTCTTCATCGGTTGCCGCCGTGAGCACACCAACCGAAAAGTTGCGGACGCGCCCGGTCAGCTTTCCGGCGCCGAGGATCGTCGAGTTCCTCGGCACCGCCGCAAACCCATCGTCGGGGATATCCGGATAGCCGCGCGGCTGCCGGCCGATGCGACGCGAGTAGAACAGGCTGCAGTCGCGGCACTCGAATTGATAGGTCCCCGAGCCCTCGATGAAGAACGGACGCTTCTCCTGAAAGAAGGTCTCGAACGCGCTCAGATTGACCACCGCGGGATCGGCTTCGACCTGTCCGAAGTCTGGATTCACCGTCGCCGTCATCGTCAACGACGGCGTCACCGCATATTTGAGGTCGGCGCCGATCGATGCGCCAGGATCCGGCGTCTTCTGCAGCGGGTTGCCCGGTTGACGCGGCTCGGTCAGCACTTGCGCCACGGTGTACGGCACGAACTCGAGACGTTTCGACGCGCTGCCGATGTTGACCCCGTTGAGCGTGCCGAACGACGACACCCAGCCGCTGGCGCTCTTCGAGATCAACGGCCAGGTTGACGTCTCGTTGAGACGCGCCACCTGCCGCGAGATCGCGAACCCGAGCTGCCCGTCGCCCTTGCCGCTGAATCGCAGCTGGGAGAACGGAATCCGGAACTCCGCCTGCCACCCATCAGTCGTGCGCCGCACGACGACGTCCCACACCGCATCCCAGCTGTCGTCAGACTCGTTCTCGTTGTACCAGTAGGCATCCTGCTTCACGCCAAGAGGATTGACGCTGAACTGGTAGGCGGTGCGGCGGTCGTAATAGGAATCGATGTAGACCTGGATCCAGTCAGAGGCGGACCCGGCATCGCGGCGAGTCAGGAACCCGACGATTCGCGCCGGCTCGGCATCGAACGCGCGCACGCCGACGTAGATGGCAGATGAGTCATAGACAATCCGCGCTTCGGTCTTGAAGCTGGGTTCGGCTCCTTCGAGCGGGTCGCGCTGGACGAAGGTCGTCACCGGAACCGCCGGCTGCCAGCCGGCATCGCTCAGCTCCCCGTCCACGACAATGGCTGCCGCGCCGGCAATGCTGCTGGCTGTGATGTTCGTCGCACTCGCCTGCTGCGCCTGGACGGAGACCACGCCGGCGCAAACCAGCAGCAAAACGAGCACACCTCGGCCAATCACGAGAGTCACGACGCTAGATAGACGCACACAGCGCAGGTTTGGTTTACCAGCCACATGATTTGGTGAGACGAAATGTGCGTCTACAGCGCCCGGCAACGCTCGCGCAACCGCGCGTCCGAGGCGGCGAGCGCGTCGCGAGTCGCGGTGAGCCAGCGGCGATCGGCGTCGAGTGTACGGCGCGCCTCGTCGATGGCTCGCGACGTTTCCGATGGTGCCGGACCGCCGAGCGTACGGCGAACATCAACGAAGTGCGTCGGGCTGATGATCGTTTCGATCTCGGCGTCGCTGTATTGCAGCGGGCTGCCCAGGATGTCAGCCGAGACCTGTGCCAGCGCGGCGCCGAGCGGCACGTCGGGACGATTCTGCCGCGCGGCGAGCAGGCCGCTCACGATGGTGTGCGCGGTTTTGAACGACAGGCCGCGTGAGCGCACCAGATGATCGGCCAATTCCGTGAGCGTCGTCCCACCCTCGCCGGCGCGCGCCTGGAGGCGTGCGACGTTGAACTCGGCGGTCCGCATCGCCGCATCGACCAGCGTCACCGCACGAAGGCCGTCGCGGAACATCGACGCCACGAGCGGCTGCAGATCGTCTTCGGTGTCTACGATGTCGCCGAACGGTGTGTTGTGGACGCTCAGCATGATCGCGCTGGCTTGTCCAAGCGCCTTGCTGCCGATCGCGCGCGCGTGCTCGAGCGCCACAGGATTGCGCTTCTGCGGCATGATGCTGCTCGACTGCACGAAGCCATCGGCGAGACGGAGATAGCCAAACTCCGCGGTACACCACAACAGCAGATCCTGCACCACGCGGCCGAGACCGGCGACGAGCACCGCGGCCGCCGACACGCTTTCGAGCAGGTAGTCCACCGTCGCGATACTGCCGTAGGTATTGCCGGTCGGACCAGCAAAACCCAGCAGATCGCTGGTCAGATAGCGGTCGATCGGAAAGCCAGTGCCGGTGATCGCGCACGAGCCGAGTGGACTGCGATTCGTGCTCGCGTATGCCGCCTGCAGACGGCGGACGTCACGCTCGAGTTGTTCAATGACGCCGAGGAGGTAATGTGCGACGGTCGTCGGTTGCGCCGGCTGCGTGTGCGTATGCGCCGCAAACAGCGTCGTCCGATGCTGTGAAGCCACATCCAGGAGACACGTGCGCAGATCCAGCACCGACTCGATGAGCGCCGCGACGAACTCGCGCTGCCGCATCCGGTACATCGTCATGTCGATGTCGTTGCGGCTGCGCGCGGTGTGCAGACGGCCGGCAACGTCTTCGCCGCACGCACGAACCAGGAGGCGCTCGATGTAGAAGAACAGATCCTCGCACGTGCCGTCGTAGGGCGTGCACTTGATGGCCTCGACCGAGATGCCGTCGAGTGCCTCGCGGACCGACCGCGCGTCGACCGCGGTGACGATGCCGCGGTCGGCGAGCATGACGAGATGTGCGTAGTGAATCGCCAGGAGCGGCGAGAGGAACAGCGTCTTCGCATCCTCGAAGTTCTCGTTGAGGACCTGCGAAACGTATTCCGGGTCGAACCTCACAGGCTGGAGTATAGCGCCGTCGCCTATCTCTTCACGCGGCTCTGACGCCCTTCTTCGTCGCCGCCGCGCTGTCACCGCGCGCGGCGAGACCGAGTCGTCCGACGATGTGCCTGGCGAGGTCGGCGGTCACCAGCGCGCGGCAGACGTGCTCGCCCACGCCGAGGCGCGCGTCGAGCACTTCCACGGTCAACTGCTGCGCGATGGCATCGGCGATCCAGAGCGGGCTCACCGGCCCACCGTGATGCGCGATGTGTGCGGTGCCAATGGGCGCGCCAGACCAGGTGACATTCAGCACGATGTCGTCGGCGGCATCGGCGTCGGCAATTGTCTGGATGACGTTGGCCAGATCGATGTGGCGCGTCGTGTTGGTCAACGGCACACGCCGAGGACCAGCGAGCGAAGCCGGCGATGCGGCGACGGCGCGGACGATAGCGGCAGGTTCGAAGACGTGCGTATACGGACGCGCAACGTCGGCGTCCGGCCGCCAGAAGGCGACGTTGGCGCCACCGCGTTCGAGCATCTTCGGGATCGAGCCCATCCCGTCTACGTTAACGCGCGCCCACTCACGGCAGAACGGCGCACCGGCGGGAAGCACGGCGCGCATCGGCCGGCCGATCGAGCGAGGCAACGTCAGGCCGCTCACCGTCATGACATCCGGATCGGCCAGAAACACCGCGACGAGACGGGAGACCCAGCGACGATCGACCACCGCATCGCCGTGCGTCAGCGCCAGCACATCGCCGCGGCACTCGGCCATCGCCTGACGCGATGCCGCCGCGACGCTGGTCGCCGAGCTATAGCGAATCGTCGGGTAGTGATCGCGAATGAGCGCCTCGACCTGCGCACGATCGTCCGACGCATCGACGAGGACGAGATCGAGCGGCGTGTAGTCGAGCCCGAGGAGCGCATCCAGGCATGGCTGCAACTCCGCCGCCGGTGTGCGGTTGCACACGGCGACGGTGACGAGCGGACCACCGTGAAGCGCCAGCGGCGGCGAGAGCAACATCGACCCCACGTCGATCGCGCGCGGCGGCATGCCACTGAGAACAGCCTTTTCCGCGAGGGGCAGCGCGCACGACCAGGCATGCTGTTCGAGCAGCTGTCGAACCAGGGCACCACGGTCCAGGCGGCCCTCCGTCACCGGAGCCGCCCCCCATCCAAGGGGCCGCCCATGCAGCCGGAACAGGACAAGGGCGCCCGCAAAGTCGCCGATATCGTTCAATTCGGTGAATCTGCCGCTGATTTCGAGATCGAGAACCGCCGTAGGTGTCCGCATAACCGCAACCGCTTCTCCAGACACCTTATCGGTGCAAGAGGGGTGCCGCTGGACACCCTCAGGCGGGCCGGGGCTCTAGGCGCCAGGTTCGGGGCGGCTCGGCTCCGAGGACGACGTTGAGGGAGAGGAGACGGTCACGGCGTGCCACTAGCAGCGAGATGCGATCGCCTGGGGTGTACTGCTCGAGGCGCTCATCGAGACGGTCGGTACGCACACGTACCTGATCGATCGCGACAATCTCATCATCCACGTTGAGGCCGGCACCGAACGCAGGCGTGTCGCGCTTCACTTGCGCGACGATCA
>Ga0111538_10010471_pt1 | contig 12332 bp, 10 predicted proteins | sample SoiMethybrSBSTD1_FD_79669 | JGI IMG/M metagenome (GOLD analysis project Ga0111538, IMG submission 79669) | Bulk soil microbial communities from a Populus tree surrounding site in Tennessee, USA - Soil MetaG P. TD hybrid SBSTD1 (version 2)... | ecosystem: Environmental > Terrestrial > Soil >...
GCTGTGCCTCTGCGTGATCGGCGGGCAGCTGGTGCGGCTGGCGCTTCGGTCGGGACCGGAGATCAGGGTCGCCTTGGCCGAGCCCTTGGCGCGCAGCTGGTCGCGCCCCGACATCGTCGACCGCAACGGCCGACTGCTTGCCAGCGATATTGCCGTCAACTCGCTCTATGCCGATCCACAGCTCATTCTCGACCTCGACGAGGCGATCGAGAGGCTCGCCGCCACGCTGCCGGGCCTCGACGAGGCGGAGCTGCGCAAATCGCTCGCCGACCGCAGCCGGCGCTTCGCCTGGGTGGCGCGCGGGTTGAGCCCGCGTCAGGCCCAAAGCGTGCACGATCTCGGGCTTCCCGGCCTCGCCTTCCGCCTCGAGCTCAAGCGCGCCTACCCTCTGAGCGCGCTCGCCGGCCACCTCCTCGGCACCGTCAACACCGACAACAAGGGGCTGGCCGGCATCGAGCGGCTGCTCGACGACACCGGTCGGGTCGAGGGCGTACAAGGCCCAGGGCGCATGCACGCCCAGCCGCTGCGTCTGTCCATCGACATTGGCGTGCAGCATGGCCTTGCCGAGGAGTTGAAGCTGTCGGCGTCGCGCTATTCGGCGCCGGCGGCTGCCGGTCTCGTCATCGAGGCCAATTCCGGCGAGGTTCTCGCCGCCGTCTCCTTGCCCGAGGTCGACCCGTCGCGGCCCGGCGACTGGCTCGATACGGCGCGCTCCGACCGCCTTGCCGGTGGCGTCTACGAGCTGGGGTCGATCTTCAAGACCATGACCATCGCCATGGCGCTCGAAACGGGCACGGCGAGCCTCGACAAGCTCTACGACGTGCGCCAGCCGCTGCTCGCCGGCACCTACACCATCAAGGACCCCTACCCCCAGGGCCGGCCGCTCAGCGTGCGCGACATCTTCCTGCATTCCTCCAACGTCGGCGCCGGCATGCTGGCGCTGGAAGCGGGCCCCGAGCGGCAGCGCAGTTTCCTGGAGCGCCTTGGCCTCACCGAGCCGACGCGCACGGAGGCCGGCCCCGTCGCGCCCCCGCTGCTGCCCAAGCACTGGGGAAAGACGGAGACCGTCACCATCGGCTACGGGCATGGTCTGGCCCTCGCTCCGCTGCAATTCGCCGGCGCCTTGGCAACGCTCGTCAATGGCGGAAGGAGGGTCATCCCTACGCTGCTTGCCAGGGACGCCGACGATAGCGAGCAACCCCGCATCGTCTCGGCCGCCACCAGCGCGCGGATCAGGGAGATCATGCGCCTCAACGTCACCCACCCCTCGGGCACCGGCCGCCGCGCCGACGCCGAGGGCTACCGTGTCGGTGGCAAGACCGGGACCGCCGAGATGCCGGGACGCGGCGGCTACCAGGAGAAAGCGGTGATCTCCTCCTTCATCGGCGCCTTCCCGATGGATGCGCCCAGGTACGTGGTGTTCGTGCTGCTCTTCCAGCCGCAGACCGGCGAGACCGGTGGCGACCACATCACGGCCGGCCTCAACGCCGCGCCCGCCACCGCCCGCATCGTCGAGCGCATCGCGCCCCTTCTCGGGGTCCTGCCGCGCCGCATGGCGGCGGGGCTGGCCAACTAGCTGGCCTGGCGGGTTTGACGCCCCACCCGCGGCGCAATAAGAAGCCAAAAGCTCACGCAGGGGCCGTGATTCCCAGCCCACCTAGAGCTTTGCCGAGGCGCCATGCAGCTGCAATCACTGCTGGGTCCCGAGACGACGGCGCCGCGCGGGTGCGGCAGCGTCGATGTAACCGGCATCACCGCCGACAGCCGCCAGGTTGAGGCCGGCTGGCTGTTTGCCGCCATCTCCGGGGGCAAAACGGATGGCACGCGCTTCGTCCCGGAGGCCGTTGCCAAGGGCGCCGTTGCGATCCTGGCGAAGGAAGGGACGCAAATCGACGCGCCTGAGCGCGTGGCTGTGCTCACCGCGTCCGAGCCCCGTCGGGCATTGGCCCTGATGGCCGCCCGCTTCTATCCGGCCCAGCCAGCCACCATCGTCGCCGTCACAGGCACCAGCGGCAAGACCTCTGTGGCCGACTTCGCCCGGCAGGTCTTCGCCCGTCTCGGCCGCACGTCTGCCTCGCTCGGCACGCTGGGCCTCGTCAAGCCCGATGGCAGCGCCTACGGCGCCCTCACCACGCCCGACCCCGTGTCCCTGCACAAGACGTTGGCGGAGTTGGCGGCCGATGGCGTTTCGCACCTGGCCTTGGAGGCCTCCTCGCACGGCCTCGACCAGCACCGGCTCGACGGCGTGCGCCTCAAGGCCGCCGCCTTCAGCAATCTCGGCCGCGACCACCTCGACTACCACCCGACCATGGAGGCCTATCTCGCGGCCAAGCTGCGGCTCTTTGCCGAGCTGCTGCCGCCCGACGGCGTTGCCGTCGTCAACGCCGATGCCGAGCACGCTCCCCAGGCCATCGCTGCGGCCCGAGGCGCCGGCCGCAAGGTTCTCACCGTCGGCAAGGCCGGCGAGGCGCTGCAGCTCGAGCAGCTAGCCCGCGACGGCTTCGCCCAGCGGCTGCGCGTGCGCCACGGGGCGCAAAGTCTGGAGATTGGCCTGCCGCTGCTGGGCGATTATCAAGCCGGCAATGCGCTCCTCGCCGCCGGGCTGGCTATCGCAACAGGCGAACCGGCCGCTCGCGTCCTGCCCGCGCTCGAGCACCTCGAGGGCGTCAAGGGCCGGCTCGAGATCGCCGGCCGCATTCGCGGCGCGCTCGTCGTCATCGACTATGCCCACAAGCCGGATGCCCTCATGGCCGCGCTCAAGGCGCTACGACCCTTCGCAACCGGCCGGCTCAACGTCGTCTTCGGCTGCGGCGGCGACCGCGACAGGGGAAAGCGCCCCATCATGGGGCGCATCGCCAGCCAATACGCGCACCACGTCATCGTCACCGACGACAATCCGAGGAGCGAGGCCCCCGCCGCCATCCGCGCCGAGATCCTGGCCGCCTGCCCCAGCGCGCGCGAGATCGGCGACCGCGCCGAGGCGATCCGCGCGGGCATGCGCCTGTTGGGTCACGGCGATGTGCTGTTGATCGCCGGCAAGGGCCACGAGACCGGCCAGATCGTCGGCGCCAATGTGCTGCCGTTCTCGGACCACGACGCGGTGCGGGCGGCCCTGGCGGAGACCCCGATCCATGTCTGAGCCGCTATGGCAATGGCCGGACCTGGTGGCGGCGGCGCAGGGGGACGCCGACGGCGCGCCGTCCTTGCCCATCACCGGCTTTTCCATCGACACGCGCAGCCTCGCCCCCGGCGACGTGTTCGTCGCGCTGAAGGATGCGCGCGACGGCCATGCGTTCGTCCCCGCCGCCTTCAAGGCCGGCGCCGCCGCAGCCATCGTCTCCTATGCCCATCCCAGGGGCGGATTCAGCGGCGCGCTGCTGCGCGTCGCCGATCCGCTGCGCGCGCTGGAAGCCGTCGGCCGCGCCGCGCGCACCCGCTCCAATGCCCGCGTCGTCGCGGTGACGGGCAGCGTCGGCAAGACCGGCACCAAGGAGATGCTGCGGCTGTGTCTGGGTCTCGCCGGCCCGACGCACGCCGCCGAGAAGTCCTACAACAATCACTGGGGCGTGCCCCTGACGCTGGCGCGCCTGCCAGCCGACGCCCAGTACGCGGTGCTCGAGATCGGCATGAACCACGCCGGCGAGATCGCGCCGCTCTCCGAGATGGCGCGGCCGCACGTGGTCGTCATCACCACGGTCGAGCCGGTGCATCTTGGGTTTTTTCCCTCGGTGGAGGCGATTGCCGAGGCGAAGGCGGAAATCTTCACCGGCCTCGTACCCGGCGGCGGCGCCGTTCTGCCGCGCGACAACCCGCATTTTCCCTTCTTGCGCGAGCGCGCTTCTTCGATCGGCGCCAAGATCGCGACCTTCGGCTATCACAACGAGGCCGATTTCCGGGCGCTGCAGGTCGACCTCGGCGCCAAGGGCTCCTCCATCATCGCCGGCCATGGCACGCAGCGCTTTCCTTATCGCCTCGGCGCCCCCGGCGAGCACTACGTGAGGAATTCGCTGGCGGTGCTGGCCACGCTCAATGCCCTCGGCGCCGACGCCATGCGCTGCCTGCCGGGGCTGGCGCGCATCTCCGCGCCGGTCGGCCGCGGTGCGCGCACGCTGCTCGATGTGCCCGACGGGCAAATCCTCCTGATCGACGAGAGCTACAACGCCAATCCGGCCTCGGTGCGGGCGGCACTGGCGGCGATGGCCACCACCCCGCGCGAGGCCTTTGCGCGCCGGATCGCCGTGCTCGGCGACATGCTGGAGTTGGGCGAGGCGGCGCCCGACCTTCACCGTGCGCTCGAGGAAGCGGTCGCGGCATCCGGCGTCGATCTGGTCCTTGCCTGCGGCCCGATGATGCGCCATCTCTTCGACGGTCTGGCGCGGGCGCAGCAGGGCGCGTGGGCACCGTCCTCGGCCGAGCTTGCGCCCGCCTTGCTCGAGGCGGTGCGGGCAGGCGACGCGGTGATGATCAAGGGCTCGCTGGGGACACGCATGGCCCCGCTGGTCGAGGCCATGGTGGCGCGCTTCGGACCGGGGCGGCCTGGAGGGTAGTGGATGCTTTACGCGCTGGTGAGCTTCAGCGACCAGATCGGACCGCTCAACGTCTTTCGCTACATCACCTTTCGCACCGGCGGCGCCATCATGACGGCGCTGCTGTTCGTGTTCCTGTTCGGGCCGGCCATCATCGACCTGTTGCGCGTGAAGCAGGGCAAGGGCCAGCCCATCCGCGAGGACGGCCCGGCCACGCATTTTGCCAAGAAAGGCACGCCGACCATGGGCGGGCTCATGATCCTCTCCGGCGTCACCGTCTCGACGCTGCTATGGGCCAACTGGGCCAACTGGTACGTCTGGATCGTGCTGCTCGTGACGCTCTCTTACGGCGTCATCGGCTTCTACGACGATTACCTCAAGGTCACCAACAGCGGGACCGCCGGCGTATCGGGCAAGCTGCGGCTGCTGGCCGAGATCGTCGTCGCGGCAATCGCCGCCTGGGCGGTCATGCGGGTCGGCGGTACGGGGTTCTCGTCCTCCCTCACCGTGCCGTTCTTCAAGAACGTCGTCATCCCGCTGGGAGCGATGTTCGTGGTGCTCGGGGTGCTCGTGATCGCCGGCGCCGGCAATGCCGTCAATCTCACCGACGGCCTCGACGGACTTGCCATTGTGCCTGTCATGATCGCGGCGGCCACCTTCGGGCTCATCGCCTACCTGACGGGCAATGCCAACTTCGCCCGCTATCTGCAGATCCACTACGTGCAGGGCGCGGGCGAGCTCGCCATCATCTGCGGCGCCCTGATCGGCGCGGGGCTCGGCTTCCTGTGGTTCAACGCTCCCCCCGCCATGATCTTCATGGGCGACACGGGCTCGCTCGCGCTCGGCGGTGCGCTCGGCGCCATTGCGGTCGCCACCAAGCACGAGATCGTGTTGGCCATCGTCGGCGGCCTGTTCGTGCTCGAGACCATGTCGGTCATCATCCAGGTCACCTCCTACAAGCTGACGGGCAAGCGCGTGTTCCGCATGGCACCTTTGCACCATCATTTCGAGCAAAAGGGATGGCAGGAATCGACCGTGGTGGTGCGATTCTGGATCATCTCGGTGGTGCTGGCCCTGGTCGGGCTAGCCACCCTCAAGCTGCGCTGACCGGCCCGCTCGCTCGGGAGCGGACGGCAAGCCTCAAGCGGCTTTTCGGTCTGCGTGCTTGGCCGCGTCCTTCGGGTCGGCGAAGGTCATATAATCGCGCGGCAGCGTGCCGTTGAGCTTGGGCATCGCGGCGCAGGCGCCCCAGGCGGCGCTGAGCCGACGTGAGCCCTCGGTGTAGTCGGCAGCGGCCGACTGCCAGAACCGGACTTGCTCGTTGACGAGATCCACCGGCGTCTTGCACTGCATCAGGCGGGCGGGCACCTCCAGCCACGCCTGCGAGCGCCGAGCCAGCAGACCGACCAGTTCGAGGTTCCAGCGGCTCACGCCTTTCATCGCCGGCTCGCAATTCTTGACCATCGCGTCCAGTCCGCCGAAATAGGTTTGCGACAGGTTGCCCAAGGGGCCAGCCTTGGAATCGAGGCGCTCGGTTCCGGTCATACGCATCCACCCTCATAAGTGTTGTTCCGCCACCCGCGCATATATTCGGCGAAATGCACCGAATGCCGCATGCGCGCGATGGGACCTTAGCCATCATGGGTTTTGCCGGCAACACGCGCGAGTGAAAAGTGATTGCCTCACCAGAAGGTTGTGCAAAAGAGCGCAGCGTGTTGATTTTCGATGTTAATTTCCTTTTGCCTCGCGATGACGGGAGTTCGATGGTTGGCTCCTCCTGGCTAGATCCTAGGCAGGCGAGGGATGTCTCGCTGCATGGAGCCTGCCTTGATTGTGCTCATTTGTGCGATTGGCATGTATAAATCTTACGATCTGTAGTGAAACGCGCAGTATCGCTGCATTGGAACGGTCGCAGGGAATAGCGGACCCGCCGCGACGCCGAAAATCGACGCTGTTAAGGCCATGATCCTAAAGTACACTTATCGTGCCGACTGAATATCGGCTCAGAGATATTTGACACAATCGAGCAATGCGGGCTTAGATTCGTGAGCAGGCGGGCACAACGGATCTCCAATTCTTACCTTTTGTTGGTCGCATGCGTTGCGTTAGGCGTCGCAGCAGAGGGCTGATCTCGAGCGCGATCGTTTGCTGCATCGCGGTGGCAGCGCATTGTGCCGACGCGCGTGCCGAGGACGACGACCCATCCGAAGACAGCTGGGGCGAGATCGACGTAACCCCCAGCATCTCGCGGTTCGAGTTCTGGGCCGGGGCGCAGGCCTTCAAGCATGCCTGGTCCCTCTATACCGGAACAACCGTTGCGCCTTTCACAAGCATCCAGGAGGACGGCCTGCGGCTGCGCGTGGTCGGCGGCTATGGCGCCTATCGCTACGCCGGGCCGCGCGCGGTGGGAGTGCGCTCGCAAGTCATGCATTTCAAAGGTACGGTCTCGTTCAGCGATGCGCTTGTGGGATACCAAAAGCAGCTCGGGCCCGTGACGGTGAAAGCCTTTGCCGGGCTCGCAACCGCACAGTATCGGGTCGCGCCCGACGATCCCGAAACGACGATCCGCGGACCCGGTTTCGGTGCCAAAGCGGCGCTGGAGACGTGGTGGACCATCGCCGATCGCGCCTGGTCCTCGGTCGATGTCTCCTGGGCCACCCTCCACGACAGCTACGCGGCCCGGGCAAGGCTGGGCTGGCGGTTTCTGCCCGCCTTGTCGGGGGGACTGGAAGCGGGCGGCGCCGGCAATCGGGAGGTCGACAGCGTGCGCATCGGCGGCTTCCTGCGCTATGAGTGGGAAAACGGGGAAGTCTCTGCCTCCGGCGGCCTCTCCAACGACAGGCTGTGGGAGAGCGTCGACCGCGCTCGCGTAACGCACTCCAGCGCACCTTTTGCGACGCTGTCCTGGCTCGCCCGCTTCTGATCGTCTCGGCACGCATGAAGTTTTGTGCAACGCGGCGCTCAAAGGGGATGAAGCGGCGCCGCAATCGTGTGCTATAGTTTGTCGGCAAGCCAAAAAACACTTGTCCGTCACAACCCCTGGAGAATGCCCATGAAGAGCATTCTTCTCCCCGTCGATCAGACCGAGCAGATGCCTTCGGCATTGGAGTCTGCCTGGCTGCTCGCCGGCCTCTTTGAGGGCACGGTCGAGGGCGTGGCCCTGCGCCCGGCATTTGCGGAGATCGTCGCACCCGACCCCATCGTTGCCGTCACCATCCCGCCGGCCGACTGGAACGAGACCGAATTCTGCCGCGCCGTGCGGCAGACCTTCGACACCTTCGCGGCAGCCCATCCGGCGGCCCAGGCAGGCGCGCGGTTCCGCTGGCGCGGCGGCTCGGCGATCGAGGACAGCGCGCTCGGCAGCCTCGCCCGCGTCTACGACGTGACGGTGATGAGCCGGCCCGGCAGCCGTGGCGCGCGCATGACGGCGCTGGAAGCATCTCTCTTCGACAGCGGACGGCCGCTGCTGATGGCGCCGCCCACCCCGCCTGCGACGCTCGCCCAGAACGTCCTCATCCACTGGAACGCCAGCACGGAGACCGCGCGGGTGATCCTGATGGCCATGCCGATCCTGCGCAAAGCCAAGCGCGTGACGCTCCTCAGCGTCGAGGGCCACGTCGTGCCCGGTCCGAGCGCCAAGGACGCGGTCGCCCATCTCGAGGCCAATGGCGTCGCCGCCACCGAGAAGACCGTGAAGCCGCGCAGCGGACGGCCGGGCGAGGCCATCCTCGCCGAGGCCAAGGCCCTGGGCGCCGACCTGCTGATCAAGGGTGCCTATACCCAGAGCCGGCTCAGGCAGATGATCTTCGGCGGCGCCACCAGCCATATCCTGGGCGCGGCCGAGCTGCCGGTATTCTTCGCCCACTAGTCGTCTTGCATGCCAGGAAGCCAAGAAAAACCAGGCAGGAGGAAGCGCCCCGTGAAAAAGGAGAGGTTGACCCGCCGCAAGTTCATGGCGACATCGGCCGCGTCGGCGACCATGGTCGCGGCCCCCTTCGTTCACACCGCCGGCGCCGCGGGCAGTCTGTCGATGGGGCTGTGGGACCACTGGGTGCCCGGCGCCAACAAGGCCATGACCGAGATCTGCGAGGCCTGGGCGGCGAAGGAGAAGGTCGACCTCAAGATCGATTACCTCTCCACTCAAGGCAACAAGCTCTACCTGACGATCGCCGCCGAGGCGCTGGCCAAGTCGGGACACGACATCATGGACTTCTCGGCGTGGGAGCCCAACCAATACGAGGCCTCCCTCGAGCCGGTCGACGACGTCATGAATGAGGTGCTCTCCCGCAACGGCCCGGTCGGTCCGGAGTACGAGTACCTGGCCAAGCCCAAGGGCAAATGGCTGGGCGTGCCGGGCATCCGCGGCACGCTGTTCCTCACCGCCTGCAGCCGCTTCGACCTCATGAAGGAGCATGCCGGCATCGACCTCCTCGCCATGTTTCCGGCTGGCGCACAGCCCACCAAGGCGGCGGATGAGTGGACTTGGGATGCTTTCCTCGTCGCCGCGCAGAAATGCCACAAGGCAGGCTATGCGTTCGGTCTGCCGCTGGGCGTCACCACCGACAGCGTGGAGTGGCTCGGCGCCTTCTTCCGCGCCTTCGGCGCCGAGGTGGTCGATGCCAAAGGCAACATCACCGTGAAGTCCGACCCCGTGCGCCAGGCGCTCGAATACCTGCACAAGCTCACCCAGGTCCTGCCGCCCGACGTCGGCGCCTGGGACAACGCCTCCAACAACAAGGCCCTGGTCGCCGGCAAGACGGCATTCATCTTCAATCCGCCGAGCGCCTGGGCGGTGGCCAAGCGCGACGCTCCGCAAGTGGCCGAGAAGCTGTGGACGCACGGCATGCCCAAGGGACCCAAGGGCCGGTTCGTGTCGGTGCTGCCGCGCTTCCAGGGCTTGTGGAATTTCTCCAAGAACAAAGCCGCGGCCAAGAGCCTGCTGCTGCACGTCTCGAGCCGCGAGTCGGCCGAAAAGCTCGTCGCCGCCTGCGACGGCTACGACCTGCCGCCCTATACCAAGTTCAACGACTTCAAGACCTGGGAAGAGGTCGGCCCGCCCAAGGGCACCCTCTCGCACTATCCCGCCAAAGGCGACCAGGTCCCGATCATCCCGTGCGCGCCCGCGCCGCCATCGGTCGCCTCGCAAATCTACACCCAGGCGATCGTGCCGAAGATGGTCCTGCGCATGTCCAAGGGCGAGCCGATGGAGACGACGCTGGCCTGGGCCGCATCCGAAGTGGAGGGATTCTTCCGCAACTGAGGCCCGCCTCAGCCAGGCCCCCCCCTGCGCGCAAGCGTGGAGAGAGGCGCCGGCGGCGCGATCGGCGAGCCGACCTTCTCTTCGCGCAGGCTTTTCACCACCCAGAAGGTGGCAAGCCCGGCCAGCGATCCACAGATGCCCACCATGAACGACACGATGTAGCCGCCGGTAAGCTCGTAGAGCAGGCCGGAGCCCCACGAGCCGAGCGCCGCACCCAGCCCTTGCGCGACCGCCAACGTGCCATAGATGGCGCCGATGCCGCCCGGAAACAGCACCGCCACCATGGCGACGATGATGGGCCCTCGCGCGCCCTGCATGAGGCCGAAGAAGAACACGAAGGCATAGACCAGCGCCAGCGTGGGCGAGAGGGAGACCAGCGCCAGCGCGGCGATGCCGACGATGGTCGAGATGTACGAAAGTGTCGCCGCTTGTCTGCGGCCGAAGCGGTCCGACAGCCAGCCCATGGCGACGATGCCGATGGCCGAAAGCATGCCGGACAGGCCGAACGCAGCTGCCGCCACCAGCGGGTCGAAGCCGCGCTCGATCAGATAGGCCACCGAGTGCGGCAAGACGCTGAAGGCCGCCACCGCGGTGAAGAGATAAGCGGCAAACAGCCCCCAGAACGCACTGGTGCGCAGCGCCGTCGAGATCCGCCAGGGTCCCGTCGCGCTCGCGGCCGTCGCGCTGCGCATCGAGCGCCACGCCTGCGATCCGGCGGTCATGCGGCCAAGCGGCAGCAGCATGACCAGCGGCAGGGCCAGCAGCACGCCGGCACCCAGGATCGCGTGCGTCACCCGCCAGCCGAAGACCGACAGCAGCACCTGGGTCAGCGGCGGCAGCAGCAGCATGCCCACCCCGATCGCCGCGTAGGGCAGCGACATGACCGAGCCGATGTGCGTGGCGAACCAGCGGCTCAGCAGCGAGGAGGCCACGATCATGCCGAGCGAGGCGGCACCGATCCCGCCGAGCAGCCCCACGGCCAACAGGTAGTGCCACAACTCGGTCGCCAGGCTCGCGAGCAGATAGCCGAGCCCCAGGCTCGCCAACCCGAAGCCGTAGGCCACCCGCGCGCCGAAGCGGTCGATCAGCTTGCCGGCGAACGGTGCGGCCAACCCATAGGTCAGCATGTACACGGAATAGGTGAGCGTGATGTCGGCCCGCGAGACGCCGAGGCCCTTCTGCACCGGCAGCAGGAACACCGCGAACGTCTCCGGCACGCCCCTGGCAATCAGGTTCATGGCGAAGGTGAGAACGACCAGCGCCACGAGAAACGAACGTGTCGCGGCATCCTCGGGCCCTGTCGCCTGGTCCTGCACCTCGGTCCCCGGTTCAGATGCGGCGGAACTTGGCCATCGCCGCGCTGAAGGTGAGCCCCTTGCCGAGCTCGGCGGCGGCCAGCGCGTCGTCCTTGGCGTAGCTTTCGGCCAGCTCTGCGACCCTTGCCGCATGCTCGGCGGGGATGCACACCACGCCCGAACCGTCGCCAACCATGATGTCGCCCGCCCGCACGCGCACGCCGCCGCAACTGACGGGCTCGTCGATCGCGGTCACGGCCAGCCGCGTGCGCCCGGTCAGCGGCGTCATGTGGCGCGCGAACACGGGAAACTGGTGCTCCACCATCTCCTCGCGGTCGCGCACGCCGCCGTCGACGATCAGGCCGGCGATGCCCTTGAGCTTGGCGGCGAGCGTGGCCAGCCCCCCGAAGGTGGAGACGCAATGCCCGGCGTTGTCGATGACGAGGACGTCGCCGGACCCCGCCGCGTCGATCACCTGGCCGACCCTGAAGTCCTCGGAGGCGAAATCGCCGCGCCGGCCCGTAATCTCGCGCACCGTGACGGCACGCCCGACGCAGCGCGTGCCGGGCACCATCTGGGTGAGCCCGGCCAGCACACCCTCGAAACCGACATCGTCAAGCGCATTGGCCAGCGTCGGCGTGGCGAGCCGGGCAAGTCTCTTCAGCAGTTCGTCGTTTGCGCTCATGGGCCCTGCTCCAGACTTTGCACAGCGCCAGCGAAGTCGTATCGTCCTTGGCACCATTCTATAACCCGAGGATGCGCGGCATGTCGCGTTCCTGTCTCGGCGCGATGGCTTTCACTACTGCCCTGCTGCTCGTCGCGCTCGCGCCAAGCGACCCGGCCGCGGCCGCGACCTGCGCCGACAAGCCGGTGACGGCGCGCGGTGACCCCTCGCGGTTCGAGGTGCTGGCCAAAGCCAAAGCGCGCGGCAACTGGCGGGCCAAGGTGCGCGCCATGCCGGCCCTGGGCGCCGCCTATGCCGACTTCAACAAGGCCATGGCCGCGGACTACCGCTGCGACCAGCGCGATGGCCGCTTCGTGTGCCTCGCCGTGGCGCTTCCCTGCCAAGGGTAATTCGGACCTGGGCTGGCGACGGCGCACTCCCCCTCCCCCTCGAGGGGGGAGGAAAGACGCGCCATGAGTTAGCTCCGCCGACTTGCGCCATCCGTGCCGCACATGTGTCGCGGCGGAGCTAACTCATACTTGGCGCGTCAAGGTGGGGGTGTCTGTGGCGTACTACGGCAATCCGCA